>Ga0075163_10004271_pt1 | contig 19185 bp, 20 predicted proteins | sample JI1023141ADNA_FD_71478 | JGI IMG/M metagenome (GOLD analysis project Ga0075163, IMG submission 71478) | Wastewater effluent complex algal communities from Wisconsin, to seasonally profile nutrient transformation and Carbon sequestration -... | ecosystem: Engineered > WWTP > Effluent > Algae...
CTGCCTTACAAAAACCGGGCTTGCCACGGGGCTCATATCACCTTGCCATGTTACCATTTTTCCGTCTAGCAAATACTCGCGCTGTTCCATGTATCCGGGAAGGGCCACTGAAGAAGGAATGTTTTCCTGATTCGGGAAAAAGTTAGCTAAAGTCATGCTCATGCGTGTTTGTATTAGGATGGATTAGAGGTTATAAGAGAAATACCAGAAGATGTACCGAGCCGATCAGCACCTGCTTCTATCAATTTAATTGCCTGATCAAGTGTCTTTATCCCACCTGATGCTTTGATTCCCACGCTTGCAGGTACGGCCTGGCGCATTAATCTGATATGTTCAACTTTAGCTCCGGCAGGGGCAAACCCGGTTGATGTCTTTATAAAATCAGCTCCGGCATCAGCGCAAAGCTTACTGGCCTCTATAATCTCTTCATCAGAAAGGTAAGCTGTTTCAATAATTACCTTGAGTGTCTTTTGATTATCATGAGCCAGTTTACTGCACTTGGCGATCTCTATTTTCGTCCAGGGTATTCCGGTCTTAAATGAAGAAATATTCCAGACCACATCAATCTCATCAGCCCCGTTATCAATGGCTCTTTGAATTTCATCCAGTTTGGTCTCGGTCATATTATATCCAAGTGGAAAGCCGGCCACCGTAACAAGTAAAATTTTGTCTTTCCCAATCTCGCGTTGTGCCCGCTTAACCCAAAATGGGGGCACGCATACTCCTAAAAAATTATGCTGCCTGGCTTCATCTACTAACTTATCAATCGATTGAATAGTAAGCGTTGGGCTTAAATTGGTATGTTCAATGTATTGAGCAATATTCACTATGTCGTTCGTATAAAGGAACGAAATTACTTTTTCTGATTCACATTTAATAAATCAGATAAAACATACCATAAAACTGTTAATGCCTGATGCCGCACTCTTTGCAGTACTTCATTTTATGAACCGGATTTCTTTTAGGTGGTCGCTTATGACCAAAGTATAATGGATTGGCATATTGAGGTGCCGCCATCTTTTTAAGCATTCGTTGCTTATCCTTGGCAACCTGTTCAATTCGGGCATAGAATTCATACTGAGCCGTGTGTTTTACTTTCGCTTTCTTGAGTAAAATCTTTTGCCGCTTCGATGAAATATGCGCGCGCTTGGTTTTACTTGCCTTTACTTCGGATTCATCAGAATTTCTGTCGCCTAAGGTTGTGCTTTGGGCTTGCGACAGCAACGGGATGCAGGACACCAACAGACAATAAATAAACTTCAATAATTGTTTTTGCATAGCAGTCCTAAAACGACTGCATGTAGGTTTTATTTTCTAGTGGTTAATGGAAGGATTTATTGAAACTATTGAGGATGGAGTATCCCAAAGAAGGGGCACTTAATTAACCAAATACTGAAAGAGATAATAGATTAACATTGCCAAGACCACAGCCATTATAAGATATCCAAATACTTTGGCTCTTTGGTAATAGCCTTTAACAGGCATAATGCTTTTATTCCTGCGATGAGCTTTCAATTTTTAATATTCAACAATGAGTCTGGTCACAAAATAAACCACGAAACAAATAACCACAAGGGAGACTAATGTCCTAGCCCTTTGGTGATAGAATTTCATCGGAACCATTTTCATAACTATCTGATTTAGATCAATTTAATATAAATATACTAAAATATACTTCAAATGCTACTGAGCGATGAATGAATTTCCCTCAAAGGAGCCTGAATTGTCGTTAAGTAAGTCCCATTTGGAGTTGAATGGGTTCATGTAAGGAAGAAGTAACCCTTGAGTTAGAGACATAAAAAATCCCCCGTGATTTTCGGGGGATTTAGAGTACGAATGGTAAAAAATCCTATAAATGAATCACCTCGCCATACGCTGCAGCCGCAGCTTCCATTATGGCTTCACTCATCGTTGGGTGCGGGTGAACTGTTTTAATGATTTCATGGCCTGTAGTTTCCAGTTTGCGGGCAGCAACTACTTCAGCGATCATTTCCGTTACATTGGCCCCAATCATATGGGCACCTAAAAACTCACCATATTTTGCATCAAAGATCAATTTCACAAAACCATCAGCTGCACCTGCTGCTTTTGCTTTACCGGATGCAGTGAACGGGAACTTACCAACTTTAATCTGGTAGCCAGCCTTTTTGGCCGCTTCCTCGGTATACCCTACTGAAGCGATTTCCGGAGAGCAATACGTGCACCCTGGTATGTTGTTATAATCCAGTGGTTGTGGATGATGACCTGCAATCTTCTCCACGCAAATAATACCTTCTGCGGAAGCAACGTGGGCCAAGGCCTGACCCTTTGTAATATCACCGATGGCATAAACATTGGGTATATTGGTTTTATAAAAATCGTCTACCAATACCTTTCCCTTTTCAGTTTTAACTCCCACTTCCTCTAATCCCAAGTTCTCAAGATTAGTAGTAACTCCTACGGCAGAAAGAACAATGTCAGTTTCAATCTTGATTTCCCCGGTTGGCGTTTTTACAGTAGCAATGCAGCCTTTCCCTTTCGTATCTACCTTTGTAACTTCAGAATTCGTGTAAATGGTCATCCCGGCTTTCTTGAATGATTTTTCCAACTGCCTGGAGACCTCTTCATCTTCTACCGGAACAATACGCGGCAAAAACTCTACAATGGTAACTTCTGTTCCCATAGTTCGATAGAAATAAGCGAACTCTACCCCGATAGCGCCAGAGCCAACCACCAACATCTTTTGTGGACGCTCAGGCAATACCATGGCTTCGCGGTAGCCAATAATTTTCTTGCCATCAATCGGTAAGGATGGTAGTTCGCGCGAGCGACCACCTGTAGCTAAAATGATATGCTTAGCTTCATAGTCTGTTTTTTTACCAGAAGCATCCGTTACCTCAACCTTATTCCCTTTTTTTAGCTTACCATGACCGGCAATCTGCTCAATCTTATTTTTCTTGAATAGAAATTGGACCCCCTTGCTCATTCCTGCTGCCACATCGCGACTGCGTTTAATGATGCTGGTATGATCTGGCGTGGCTTCCTTCACATTGATTCCATAATCAGCAGCATGCTGAATGTATTCAAAGACATTGGCGCTCTTCAACAATGCTTTGGTAGGAATACAACCCCAGTTTAGACATATACCACCCAACTCGGCTTTCTCAACCACTCCCACTTTCATCCCCAGTTGTGAGGCGCGGATTGCCGCTACATAACCTCCTGGACCAGAGCCAATGACGATCAGATCATAGTTTGCCATAAATTATCTTCTGTTAGAGTTTATCTTACTTAAATAAAGTGCCAAATTAACCCAAAATATTGATGCCAAAAAAAGGTTAGTTTCGCACTGAATATTGTTTGCCTATTCTATGAATCTGAAGAACTCTGTTTTGTTGATTGCCGGATCGGCAGCCCTAATTGTTGGTTCTTTTCTAACTCTAACCCATACGCTTAGAGGAGAATTTTTGCGTGGTTTTGGTGCAGGTTTTCTAATTGTATTATCATTCCATGTTATACCTAAGTTAATTAAGAAGAAATATGAAACTACTTCAAGGTAAAAATGCTCTTGTAACAGGCGCCTCTAAAGGAATTGGCCGGGCCATTGCAATACGGTATGCTGAGCAAGGTGCAAATGTCGCATTCACTTATTTGTCTAGTGTTGAACAGGGACAAGCACTGGAAGCCGAACTTGCTGCCAAGGGAGTGAGGGCAAAAGGCTATCGGTCTGATGCTTCAGATTTTGCGCAAGCCGATAAACTAATCAATGATGTTGTGGCCGATTTTGGCTCACTTGATATTTTGGTAAACAATGCCGGGATTACCATGGACAACCTGCTCCTTCGCATGACGGAAGAAATGTGGGATAAGATTATGAATGTAAATCTGAAATCCTGCTTCAACACGGTGAAAGCCGTGGCCAAACCGATGATGAAGCAAAAAGGTGGCTCAATCATCAACATGACTTCCGTAGTGGGATTGAAAGGCAATGCAGGCCAGGCAAATTATGCAGCTTCGAAAGCAGGTATTATTGGGTTCACAAAATCAATTGCTCTTGAACTTGGCTCTAGAGGAATTCGTTCCAATGCGATCGCACCCGGTTTTATCGAAACAGAAATGACGGGTAAACTTGATGAGAAAACCGTACAAAGCTGGCGCGATGCTATACCACTTAAACGCGGTGGTAAACCCGAAGATGTAGCAGATGCTTGCGTTTTCCTGGGCTCTGATATGTCATCTTATATTACAGGGCAAGTAATTCAGGTGGATGGCGGCATGCTGACGTAAGATTTTTTTAATTGCATTTTCAAAAGTCTGCTCTACCGGCAGACTTTTTTTATCCGTACTGGTACGGATTCAATTATACCACTGATCTGGTATTGTATGTAGTTGGGGTTACGAACAACTTTCGGTTTAATTTTCCAAACACCAAACCCTAATCTCAAAACACATGAAGAAAAAGTTCCTGATCTTTCTGGTACTCCTGGCAACAGGATCTCCGTTGCTGGCACAACAACTTGAGCTTGAAAAGACTTACAAAATCTCTCGTGCATCAAAACGTGGTTTTTTAGCTGGCCTCGATTACGATACAGATGCTAAGACCTACACGCTCACTTATTTCACAGACCAAAAAAAGAACACTTTCAAATATGAACAATATGTTTTTGATAATGACTTTAATCTGCTCAAGGATGGCGAGTTTACCGAGGAAGCTGAGAAGATGAAGAAGAAATTTAAATGGTTCAAGTTCAAGGGCGATGAGTACACGGTGATGGGTAATACCGTTGAAAACAATATGATGGGAACGCTGGTGCTTCGTAAAAAGAAGATCACCTATAAATATCAATTCCTGTTAGGAGGCTACAATCGCAAAGTAGATATTCTTGAAAAAGTAAAACCAAAAACTGAAGATGGAAATAAGTTAACCGGGATGACGCACGCTGAGGACGACATGACAGGGGATTTATATGTTCTTGCCTCTGTAAAGGCAAAGATTGGCGTTAACGCTGGCGATGATGTTGGCGCAGTCCGACTCATGAAATTTGACGCTGACCTGAACATGGTAAAAAGCAAAGATTTTGAATTCCCTTATTTACAAACCTTGGCTTTTGTCAGAAGTATTGAAAGAGAAAATCCGGATGATCCGGAAAGTACAGGCGTGGCAGGTTTGGTATTCATTTTTGCACCCTCTAATGTCATGGGAAAGAAGTATTCTGATCCGGACAATAATAACTATACCTATATCCGGGTAGACGATCAGTGTAACATCGTTGAACGCTTCAACTTTAAGAGTCCGGCAAGCTATTGGAATATACATGAAATGATATCCGCTGGCAATGAGACTTATTTTTATGGCCCCGCGATGGCTGGTCGTGATAAATATTACAATGAAGGTGCAGGATCCCGCTTTGGAGGCGGTGAAGTGAAATACAAAGCGGTTCAACTAATGAAAGTGTCGGATGGTAAAATGGTTTACCTGACTGAAACTAATCTGGAAGAATTTAAGGCTAAGCAACAATTTCCACCCAGCCAGAAAAAAACACCTGACTATACTGGTCGCGAATTCGGAATACGTTCTTACAATTTTGCATCCAATGGTGATTTAATCGTAGTGGGTCAGAATTATGATAGAACGAAAGAAGGCAACATCACCAAATTTGAAGATGTGCTTGGATTCCACTTTGATACTAATGGAAAGCTGAAGGCACAATACGGTTTGGATACAAAAGAGAAAGGAGTTGCAGTTGACTACACTTACTTACAGGGAGTGGGTTATTACACCGTAACAAAAATTACTAGTGTTTATGCCTGTCCACAAACCATTATAGAAGGTAGTGATGGAGATTTGTATTGGGTGCTGCAGGAAATTAAAGGTCAGGGAAATGATAAGCTTTTGACTTATCCTCGCATTGGAAAAGTAAACATGAAGAACAATACGGTTACCGATTTAATGACTTTTGGTAAAGGAGACGGGTATTACCTTGATCCTAAATATCCCTTTCTGCAAACAGATAAAAACGAAACGCTTGTCTTCTTCGGTGCTGATAAAGGTGGAAAGGAACTTTGGTTTGCCCGGGTAAAATTGAAATAGGTTTTTGGTTAATTGGTAAATCTGAAGCGTGGGTATTCCTCACGCTTCATTTTTTAGATTTTTAACTAACACCCGTCAGTAAAAAATTATTTTAACAATTTTTTAAATCAGTATTTGGAAACTCTACTAAACTGCTATACGTTTGTGTCATCATAGTCGGTGAGGCTTCTGCTCAACCGATTTATAAAGAAGCGTGGAGAGTACAGGCTCTTTGAAGCGCTAGCAACCAGCTCCAAAAATGGGGAAAACGGTGCTAAATCCTGCTCCCGGCAAGGTGCCGAGGAGAACTATAAACCGGTAAAGTAATATGAAAACACAACTTTCCATTCTCAAAAAACGATCAGGTCTGCACGATTTGATTAGCTTACTCGACAACTATTTCAATAATTCTATTATTCTAATCCAACAATACTATACACCTGCTCAGCAGTGTTGTATGTGTTGTTGTTAGTTATTGTTGCTTTTTAGAAGCATAGTGCTTCCGGCAACAAACTAACCTAAGACCCTGTCAGGTGACAGGCAGTTTTGGTCACGGTTATGTTCATTTGTTCTAAAATAGATTTGAATTCATTAATCATAAAAAACATTATCATGTCAAGCTTACTTAAATTCTCAATACAATCGAAAAGTGAAACGCCTGCGCGCACAGAAATAGAAACACGCGGCTTTAAATTAATCGTAGATGAACCAGCCGAATTAGGCGGTACGAATCTGGCTCCCAATCCTGTGGAGTATATTCTAGCTGGCTACGCAGGTTGTATTAACGTGGTGGCGCATCTTACCGCTAAAGAACTCAACATCGACCTTAAAAATTTGCAAATATCTATTGAAGGTGATTTGAACCCTGCACGTTTATTTGGTACCTCTTTCCAGGAACGCGCTGGATATCAGAATATCAACGTTAAACTAACAACCCATAATCATATTGATGAAGTCTTAAAAATCAAATGGCTTCATGAAATCGAAAATCGGTGCCCGGTTAACGATAACCTGCGCAACGCAACTCCTGTTAACTTTTCATTAAACTAATTTTTCGCCAAACTAAAAAAATACTATTATGTCAAACTTACGTTTCGAAACCCTTCAACTTCACGCAGGCCAGGAAGCAGATCCTACAACCGGTTCGCGCGCTGTGCCTATTTACCAAACTACTTCATTCGTGTTCAAAAATGCCGAACACGGAGCCAACCTCTTTGCGTTGAAAGAGTTCGGCAATATCTACACCCGCATCATGAACCCTACCACTGATGTCTTTGAAAAGCGTATCGCTGCATTAGAGGGTGGAGTTGCTGCCTTGGCTGTAGGCTCAGGTCAAGCCGCACAATTTATTGCTCTGAATAACATTCTCCAGGCTGGAGACAATTTTGTTTCCACCTCTTTCCTTTACGGTGGTACTTACAACCAATTTAAAGTTGCTTTTAAAAGATTGGGTGTTGATGTTCGCTTTGCCGAAGGTGATAAGCCCGAAGCATTTGAAAAACATATCGACAAAAAGACAAAGGCGTTGTACCTCGAAACCATCGGAAACCCCGGCTTCAATATTCCTGATTTCGAAGCCATCGCAGCATTGGCTAAAAAGCATGACCTGCCATTGATTGTTGATAATACATTCGGTGCAGCTGGGTATCTGTTCCGCCCCTTAGAACATGGAGCACATGTGGTGGTTGCTTCTGCCACAAAATGGATTGGCGGACACGGCACTTCGATTGGTGGAGTGATTGTGGATGGTGGAAATTATAATTGGAACACCAGTAAGTTCCCTCAGTTCAGCGAACCTTCTGAAGGCTACCATGGATTGAAGTTCGGTGACGTGTTTGGCATCAACAACCCGCTTGGTCTTCCAAATATTGCTTTCATTATTCGTGCACGCGTTGAGGGTCTTCGCGATTTCGGCTCGGCATTGAGTCCGTTCAATTCATTCTTGTTCCTGCAAGGCCTTGAAACATTGTCGCTAAGGGTGCAGCGTTCCGTTGATAATGCACTTGCGCTAGCTCAATGGTTAGAACAACATCCAAATGTTGAAAGCGTAAACTATCCGGGGCTTACTTCCAGCACCTATCATCGTCTTGCCAAAAAGTACTTGCGCAATGGTTTTGGAGGCGTGCTCTCTTTCACGGTGAAAGGAACCAAAGAACACACGACACAGGTTATAGATAATTTAAAACTGGTGAGCCACCTGGCAAACGTAGGAGATGCCAAAACGCTCATCATTCAACCTTCAGCCACTACGCATCAGCAATTGTCGGAAGAAGAACAGATTTCATCAGGTGTATTGCCTACGTTGTTGCGTGTGTCTGCTGGCATTGAACACATAGACGATATCAAAGCAGATTTCCAGCAGGCTTTTGAAAAAGTGTTTGCTAAAGAACTTGTGAGTTAAACAAACCAGAATGTTAAAATCTGATTCCATATATCACTTTGCCAGTGAGTTCGAGTTGGAGTCCGGGGGAGTTCTCCCGGGCTTCCAACTTAAATACACTACCGTTGGTCAACTTAATAAAGAGCGCAGCAATGTGATATGGATTTGCCATGCACTTACCGGCAGCTCTGATTTTACAGATTGGTGGAAGGATCTTTTTACCGAAGGAACACCTTACGACCCGCGGGACTATTTTATTATCTGTGCAAATGCTATAGGAGGATGCTATGGATCTACAGGTCCGTTGTCAATCAACCCGCAAACCGGAAAACCGTTTTACCATGCTTTTCCCCCCATCACCAATCGCGATATTGTTAAAAGTTTTGATTTGCTAAGGCAACACCTGGGTATCTCAAAAATTCATACCCTGCTAGGTGGTTCATTGGGTGGACAGCAAGTACTCGAGTGGGCTATTCAACATCCACACGTGTTTGATCGAATCATTCCGATTGCAACCAATGCCTTCCATTCTCCCTGGGGTATTGCCTTTAATGAAGCTCAGCGCATGGCTATAGAAGCGGATACGTCATGGAAAGAGGAAGATGCGAGAGCCGGCATTGAAGGCTTGAAAGCAGCAAGGGCTATGGGCATGATTTCGTTTCGTACATACGATACATTTCTGCAAACGCAAAGTGAAAAGACTCTTGATAAAACCGATGATTACAGAGCAGCCTCTTACCAACGTTACCAGGGGCAAAAATTGGCAAATCGATTTAATGCTTTCACTTATTGGGTGCTTACTAAAGCGATGGACAGCCATCACGTTGGCCGGGGAAGAACAAGTGCAGAAGCTGCATTGAAAAAAATAAAAGCAAAGACATTGGTGATTGGAATAGATTCAGATTTACTGTTTCCGGTACGTGAACAGGAATACCTGGCTAAGTATATTCCGGGCGCTACCTGGGACACCCTCTCTTCATTGCACGGTCACGATGGGTTTCTCGTAGAATTTGATCAATTCAAAAGTACTGTGCGAAAATTTTTAAAATCAGAATTAAAGAAAGAAACAATTGTATGAAGAAGAAATTAAAGTTGGGATTGTTTGGCTTTGGGTGTGTTGGGCAAGGATTGTACCACGTGTTAAATGAAACTCATGGAGTAAAAGCCGAGATCAAAAAGATTTGTGTAAAGAACAAAAATAAGTCACGCATTATTGATTCCTCATTTTTTACCTATGAAGCCAATGACATTCTGAATGATCCTGAAATTGATGTAGTTGTTGAGTTGATTGATGATGCAGATGCGGCTTTCAAAATCGTGAAAAAATCGGTTGAGAATGGAAAGCATGTGGTAACAGCCAACAAAAAAATGCTGGCCGAACATTTGGAAGAAATCTATCAACTTCAACAAACCTATGACAAATCGATTCTTTACGAAGGTTCTGTTTGCGGAAGTATACCGATTCTTCGTAACCTGGAGGAATACTATGACAACGATTTGATCACAAGCATTGAAGGCATCTTCAATGGTTCAACCAATTACATTCTGACCAAAGTTTTTGAAGAAAAGAAAAGCTATATCGAGGCACTGAAGGCGGCCCAGGATTTGGGTTTTGCAGAGAGTGACCCCTCCCTGGATGTAAAGGGGTATGATCCAAAATTCAAACTCACCATTGCCATCGCGCATACATTTGGCATTTTTGTGAAGCCTGAAAACATCATTAATGTGGGTATTCAAAATATCTCGCCAGTTGATCTAAAATATGCCCGCGAGAATAATCTGACCATTAAACTGGTGGCTCGTGCTTACAAAATCAATGGAAATATTTTTGCATTTGTTGCTCCTCAATACATACCGGCTGACCACATGCTCGCTTCTGTGCGCAATGAGTACAATGCGGTTTTGGTAGAAGGTGCTTTCGCTGAAAAGCAAGTCTTTATAGGCAAGGGCGCGGGCAGTTACCCAACCGGTTCTGCTGTACTTTCAGATATTTCGGCACTTACCTTCGACTACCGATATGAGTACAAAAAATTCACCCAGGGTGAAGGGCTTCCGTTCTCCAATGAGGCCTTGGTGGATGTGATTGCTAGCTTTCCTGAAGGATCGCTTATTTCCAACCGCGATTTTGAAAACTTCAAAGGTGGATATCAGGGAAATGGATATCAGTATCTTCAGGGAACTGTAAAACTTGAAAAACTTAAGGAATGGGCGGAATGGGATGATTTAAGCGTCATTCTGGCGCCTCAGATCAATCTGGTATCTGCTAATCTTCCTCAAAAAGAAGAGCTTTTATCGGCCTGAGTTAATCTTTTTTACCCGGGTTCTATCAACCCTTAAACAAGGCACTGGCATCCAACCGGTTGCCTTTTTTTATTTCCAGATTCGAAAGAATTTTACACTCTCTCAAATGGAGTCTTTTAACTCCGATTCCTATATTTGTAGCCCAAGGTTAATCTAAGTCTATCCATGTTAATTCTTACTTCTATCGTTGCATTTACCGCAGTAATCCTGCTGTTAGTAGCGCTGCTGATTTTTGCTCAAAAAAGATTGGTCCAGACGGGCCCTGTTAAGATTGTAATCAATGGTGAAAAAACCATTACCGTCTCTGCCGGAAGCTCCCTATTAAGTACGCTCGCCAATGAAAAGATCTTCTTGCCCTCGGCCTGCGGTGGCGGTGGCACCTGTGCTATGTGTAAATGTGTGGTTGAATCCGGTGGTGGCGATGTGTTGCCCACAGAGGTGGGTCACCTTACCCGCAAAGAGCAGAAAGAGCATGTGCGACTCGGTTGCCAGGTAAAAGTAAAGCAAGACCTCAACATCCACATTCCTGAAGAAATTTTTGGTATCAAGAAGTGGGAATGCGAAGTGGTTTCGAACTATAACGTATCCACCTTCATAAAAGAGTTTGTTGTAAAACTGCCTCCTGGCGAAACGTTAAAGTTTGAAGCCGGTGGCTATATTCAGATTGATGTGCCCGAAGTGAAAGTCGATTTCAAAACGATGGATATCACTCCTCATCCTGAACTCGGTCATAAGCAGGATGTATTCCAATCCGACTGGGATAAGTTTAAGCTTTGGGATCTTAAGATGAAGAATGAAGAGCCAATCTTCCGCGCCTATTCGATGGCCAACCACCCAGCCGAAGGAAATATTGTGATGCTGAACATCCGTATCGCAACCCCACCCTGGGATCGCGCTAACAATAAATGGATGGATGTAAATCCAGGCATTTGTTCTTCGTATGTGTTCTCGCGAAAGCCGGGTGATAAAGTAACTATCTCAGGACCTTACGGGGAATTCCATATCAATAAAACACAACGCGAAATGATTTATATTGGTGGCGGTGCCGGTATGGCTCCCCTCCGTGCACAAATCTTTCACCTGTTCCATACAGAAAAAACAAATCGCAAAGTTTCATACTGGTATGGTGGCCGCTCTAAAAAGGAATTGTTCTACACTGAGCACTTCAGAAAAATCGAAAAGCAATTCCCTAATTTCAAATTCTATATCGCACTTTCAGAACCACTGCCCGATGATAACTGGAAAGTAAATAAGAGCCTTGACGATACTGAAGGCGATGGCTACATTGGGTTCATTCACAAAAGTTTATTCGACAATTATCTGGCTAACCACCCTGCACCTGAAGATGTAGAATACTACCTCTGCGGACCTCCGCTCATGAATGCAGCTGTATTAAAGATGTTAGATGACATGGGAATCCCAAAAGAAAACGTCCGCTTTGATGACTTTGGAGGGTAACCTAATGATCTTTCGAGAAATCAAAAGCCCTGCAAATGCAGGGCTTTTTGTTTAATTTTACTCGCCATGACAATTTTTCAAATAAAATCAATTTCTGAACCCATCCTTAGAAAACATGGTGTAACTAAAGCAGCTGTTTTTGGATCAATGGCTTCGCAATCCTTCAGCGCTTCCAGTGACGTGGATATTCTAATTGAATTAGATGATTCTTATAGTCTTCTTGATATTATAGGATTAAAAATTGAATTGGAAGAGGCACTTAACAGAAAAGTCGATTTAGTCGAGTACAGGGCAATCAAGCCAGCCCTAAAAAAATACATACTTGATAATCCTATGCCTATCTATGGCTAAACGAGATGTTTCATTATTTTTTGATGACATCTTGGATTCCATCCAAAGAATAGAACAGTATACTGCCGGAATAACGGAAAGTGAGTTTGAACTAAACTTCGAAAAGCAGGATGCCATATTTCGTAGGTTAGAAATTATTGGAGAAGCTGTTAAAAATATTCCTGCTATAGTTCGAATGGAATTTCCCAATGTGCCTTGGCAGAAGATTGCTGGTCTTCGGGATATAATCATTCATAACTACTTTGGTTTGATGCCGAAACGAATCTGGAATATTATAAAGAACGATATTCCGGCAATAAAAATCGAAATTGAAATTGTTCGCCAAAAGTATAACCAATAACATGGACCTCACTATCCTCTTTTCTCCCCTCGAAGAATCCATTTACAATAAGTCCTTCCCTGCCAATTCAATCTTAAAAAACATAAAAGTCTATGGCGATAAAATGCCCGACTTTAAGGGCGTAGACATTGCCCTCTTTGGCGTGAAAGAAGAGCGCGGAACAGCTACCAATCAGGGCTGCAGCAAAGGACCTGATGAAATCCGAAAAAAATTATACAACCTGAAAAAGGGAAATGGCGCTTACCGGATTGTGGACCTTGGCAATCTGAATGCAGGCATCGACCTGGATGAAACTTATGTGCGCATAAGTGAAGTTTGCCGGATTTTATTGGAGAACAACGTAATGCCACTGATCCTGGGTGGAACACACGATCTGGATTACGGACAATACCGGGGCTATGAGGAAATGGAAAAGCTTATCAGCCTGTTGAACATTGATGCTTTCCTCGACCTGGATGACAACAAAGAATCAGCACCAGCCAACCAGCACATTCATAAAATTCTGCTGCATGAGCCAAATTACTTATTGAGCTATACCCATCTGGCGCATCAACTCTATTTGATAGACCCTTCTTCAGTATCCATTCTAGAAAAACTCTATTTCGAAGCCTTTCGGGTTGGACAAATGCGCACCAACCTTACTGAGATGGAGCCTGCCATTCGCAATGCCGATTTACTTTCCTTCGATGTCACCGCCATCCGATCATCCGATGCGCCTGGCAATGCTAATGCCCAACCGTTTGGTTTGTCAGGTGAAGAAGCTTGTCAGCTTTGCTGGTATGCCGGCATGAATGAAAAACTAAGCTCTGCTGGCTTCTATGAATACAACCCAGCATACGATGACACCAATAAAAAAACTGCTTCGGTAATTGCCACCATGATTTGGTATTTCATCGAAGGATTTTATCACCGTAAGAATGAACACAATTTTAAGAGCAATGATTTTTTGAAATACGTAGTGTCAATGCCTGTAGAACCCGAAACGCTTGTCTTCTATAAAAGTAAAGTAACAGAAAAGTGGTGGATGGAAGTTGCCTATCACCGGCCCGGTGCCCGCTATACCCGCAACAGCATAATTCCATGCAGTTACAGTGATTATCAAACTGCTACCAAAGGCGAAGTGCCAGAGCGGTATATCAGTACACTTGCTAAATTGATTTAAGATAAATGAGAGTTGAATCTAAACTCGCGCTTTGGATCAATTTCGTAACAATGATTTTGGGTTTTTTTTCCTTGGTAATCATTACGGTCATTGCGGTCATTTTTGGGGCTATAATATTTTCAGACAATCCTATTTCATTGATGGATGTTTCAATGTTCCTTTTTCTGATTACCATTGGAGTTGGCTTCTTTTCAGCTTCAATGAGTCTAAGAAGGAAAATCATTTTAGATTTAGGGCATCTTAAAATTGCCTATTTTTTTGGATTAATCACTTGGTCTTATAGATACTCCAGTTTAAGTATTTCCAATTATTTCATGGCTGATCAAGCTCTTTTGATTGAATTGGAGAATGGTGATCAGTTTACTATTGGCGAAAAGCAATACAAAAATTATTATCAGCTCAAAGATTTGTTACTAATAAACATAAAAGACAAAAGAAATCTTGAGGTAAGATTCGCAAATAGGCTTACGATAATTCTGATATTTAGCAATCTCTTCTCTTTAATACTTTTCATAATATCCAAAGGAATAACAACTGACTATTAAACTTGAAGTAAAGTGAAATTATACATTCCAATTATCGTTCTTAGTCTTTTTGTTTCCTGTTCTAACGACAATCCCCAAAAAATTATAGACAAATCAATCGCTACGTCCGGTGGTCAAAAATATCTGAGCTCAACCACTGAGTTTGACTTTCGAGACCGGCACTACATCGCCAAACGAAATGAAGGAGTTTTTTCATACGAACGAATTACAAAAGATTCGATAAACACTACTCATGATTTTCTATCAAATGACGGCTTCCGCAGAGAAATTAATGGAAGTCAAGTTGAAGTGGCTGACTCGATGAAGACTCGCTACAGTGCATCGGTCAATTCAGTTGTCTATTTTGCTTTGCTTCCTTATGGCTTGAATGACGCTTCCGTACAAAAGAAATTTTTGGGCACGACAAACATCGAAAACAAAGAACAATATGTAGTTGAAATAACGTTCGGCCAGGAAGGTGGAGGCGAAGATCATGATGATGTATTTATGTACTGGATCAATAAGAAAGAATTTACGATTGATTATATGGCTTATTCATTTGCAGAAAATGATGGCGAAGGATATCGCTTTCGTAAAGCGTACAATCCAAGAAGGGTGAATGGCCTCCTTTTTTTCGATTATATCAACTATAAACCTAAGAGCGGGGCAAAACTTACAGATCTCGAAGAATTGTTTAAGAAAGGCGAACTGGAAGAGTTAAGTAAAATTGAATTGCTGAATATTTCTGTTGAATGAAATATCTGTTATCGCTATTGCTGATTGCAGGTTTTTTAACTCCACAACAAGAGGACTTTTCTAAGACCTTTCAAACCAGACAACTTATTGTAGTAACCTCAGACGATTGGAACACAACACATGGACAATTGAGTTTTTACGAACTCAATGCCGAAAACAAATGGAAGCCCGTTCTGCAAGATATTCCGGTGATGCTTGGCCGCGCTGGCCTGGCCTGGGGCGCAGGGCTTCAACCAGCTGATTTAAATACCGGCACCTTAAAACATGAAGGTGATGGAAAATCACCGGCAGGTATATTCAAATTAACCCGGTTGTTTAGTTACGGTGAAATGGAAGCACGGATGGATCACATCGTGGCTGACTCAACCTTATTTTGTGTGGACGATATGAACTCAGCGTACTATAATCAATTAGTGAATACGCGTGGCATCGGGAAAGATTGGAATTCAGCTGAGGAGATGAGACGCACGGATCCTCAATATAAGTTTGGGGTGGTGGTTGCCTACAACACCGAGGGCGTTAAAAAAGGTGCAGGCTCCTGCATCTTTCTTCATATCTGGAAAAGTCCAGCAAATACAACCTCCGGATGCACTTCAATGACTGAATCGAATCTGTTATCCATTATGCAGGCCCTCGACAAAAATAAAAACCCGGTGCTTGTGCAGATGCCGGCTAAAGAATACTGTCAGCTAAAAAAGGTTTACGCGTTGCCCTGACGCTTCCGCACAAGCACAAGCTGAACAATCAAGGCAAGGAGTGTTATGACAGTAGTAACAACAACAAGTTCAAAATGACTTGTCGCAAGTTGAAACCCGGTTGTGAGTGCTTTATCAACATTGTTTAGTCCGATCAGCAACGTGGTTCCAAATATTCCAACCAGCAATAAATCATACCAAATGGCATGACGATATTCCGGTGGGATAACTTTAGAATCATTAACCAATAGAATTAAGAAGTATGCAAGCAAGGGTAGTACAAGTCCATTCAATGCCTGTACAGCCAAGATCACTGGTATGGGCTTAACTTCGCTAACGCCAAAAAGAAAACCAGTCAGCAAAACAACTACCCATGCTGCCCGAATTGTTCTTTTGTTTTCACTGCCAAGTACCGTTGATGCAATCAAAGAAGCCGCATAAGGCGAGGTAATTGCTGATGAAAAACCCGCAGCAAACAAACCGATTCCCAATGCTAAAGAACCAACATTTCCCATTTTATTCTCGAGGTTAATCGACAGTTCGTCAAAAGAAGAAAAACTTCCAGTCAACGATCCGGCAATCATAATCCATGCGGTAATAAGTCCGCCAATGATTACCGATACCGATAAACCCAATCGCATCAAAGGAACAGTATTTCCCTTGCTGATGGCCGAACCAATAAAAATATTATACGGTACGATGGTAGTGCCAACCAGTGCCAATGCCAAAAACTCAGCACCCGCTGGTATTTTTGGAAGGACAGAGCTATACATTAGTTCAGAAAATGAAAACTCAGTTTGCAATGCCAGTAAAAGAAATGCAATTCCCATCATGCCCACGAGAATTGTCATTAAGATCGAAATAGTACGACTACCCCCGATCCATAAAATGAATCCTGCAGACACAGTGATTATGAAGGTATACCATCTTCCATCACCTGGCATTAAAAGTGAAACGCCTGAAACTGCACCAAGAATATTTCCTGCCTCATAGGCAGCGCAGCCCAACAGCACGGGCACCGCTACAATCCATTTAATCCAAAGCCCCTTTCCAGATCCATATTTCTGTGCTAGTGTCTGGCCAAACGTCAACCCACTGGCTATGGTAATGCGAGCAGAGACTTCCTGCAGGAAGATACAGGCAATGGTTGCAAACGCAACGGCCCAAAGCAATTGAATCTGATGTTGCGAACCAGCCGTGAGTGCTGTGGTTATAGTACCTGGGCCAATGAATGCTGCCGAGATAACAGACCAAAGAATAACACTTGAGATTTTACGTTGTGATTTCACCCGGAAATTTTGCTTTTCGAATATTCATAAACTATCTGAGTGATTGAAGTACATTCCTCTAAAACCCCATAGTAATTTTCCTTTCATCACATTCTGTTAGCGACTCATAGTTCGTATTAATTTCCCGGTTTCGAAACTAATTTCGCTATATACTCTGACCGAACGTGAGAAGATTGTTGTCCGGATCAAGTATTGAAAATTCTTTTTGACCCCAGGGCTTGCTTTGCAAAGTTCCTGATGGGTGTATGGTAAGCTTCTTATCCAACAGGGTCTGATACAATTCATCTATATCATCTGTTCGGATATATACTTGTCCATAATTTTCTTTCGGGTCAATTTCTTTAAACTCAAAAAAGTGAATTTGAATACTGTCCTTTTGAACCATTAAGTAGCCATCGAAGTCAGCACTACCAAATTCATGAAAATCTAATTTGTTAATATAGAAGTCCCTTGTGATTGCTTTATTACGCATAGGGAGCTTTGGATTGATGTCTGTAAGCATTTCATTTTAACTTGCTTAATGCAAGGCTAAAGTAAAAATAACTTTTTATTTCAATTTTACTTCCATGTGGAATCAACCTGTCGCCTACCATTAGTGATTCTTTTAGTATCATAAAGTTCGCTATTGTTTATAAACCTATTACGAGAAATTACTTCTTCTTGAATCCAGCTCTTCCATAATGAAACAACTAGTAGCCAGCTCCAAATGTCACCGAGAATGAACCCTTAAAAATTCAAAATTTCATTTTTTTGCTCAGACTGCGTCTTTCTCACTTAAAAATTGAGTAAAATTGACCTTGATGAAAAACGAATATGAAGGCAATTGGGAAAAACGATGGCACCCGCTTCGCGAAGAATGGGTGGTCTATTCGGCCCACCGAAACAAGCGTCCGTGGCAAGGCGCAGGTCTGATCAAGCACAAAGAATCACCTGCTTACGACCCTACATGTTATCTATGTCCCGGAAACTCACGGGTACATGGAACGACCAATCCGAACTATCAGGATGTTTTCATCTTTGAAAATGATCATCCGGTGGTTAGCATGACTGCGCCCGGTGTACCCCTGCCCTCTGATAATTTGTATAAAAAAGAGCGGGCCCTCGGTATCGCCAAGGTAGTTTGTTATGATCCCCGGCATAATATTACGCTCTCGCAGATGAAGCGTGAAAAAGTGGTTAACGTGTTCGCTGCTTTTCAACAACAGATGGTTGAGTTCGAAAAGAATCCAGACATCAATTCAGTGTTGATTTTTGAAAATAAAGGCGAAGCTGTTGGTGTAAGTAATTCTCATCCGCATTGTCAGATATATGCTACTGATTTTTCATTCAAGCTAGTTGAACAACAAATTAAAATTGCCAATGAATATCAGCAGGGCTATTCTAAAAATATTTTTGAAGAAATTATAAACCTCGAAAAAAGAGATGCACTTCGGGTACTTGCAGAGAACGAAAGTGCAATTGCCTTTATTCCCTTCTTTGCCCGCTATGCGTATGAGGTTATGATTTTTCCTAAAAAGAATCATCAGTCCCTGATCACTCTTTCTCCGCCAGAACTTAGTGACCTGACAAGTGTGTTTCACCAGGTGGTGCGCAGAATGGACATGAATTTTCAAATGGATTTTCCTTATGTGATGTCCATCATGCAGGCACCTGTAGATGGAACTAAGTATCCGGAATTTAGAATGCATCTTTGGTTGCAACCTCCCTACCGTCAGCCGGGATTGATCAAATACCTGGCCGGACCAGAAATTGGTGCCGGAAATTTTATGGCCGATACCATGCCCGAGGATAAAGCGGCAGAATTATTAAAAGTAAATCTCAGCGAATATGCCTTTGAGCGCTGACGAAGTATCTACAATATTTATAGAAGCTTCAGCCCC
>Ga0075163_10004272_pt1 | contig 19185 bp, 19 predicted proteins | sample JI1023141ADNA_FD_71478 | JGI IMG/M metagenome (GOLD analysis project Ga0075163, IMG submission 71478) | Wastewater effluent complex algal communities from Wisconsin, to seasonally profile nutrient transformation and Carbon sequestration -... | ecosystem: Engineered > WWTP > Effluent > Algae...
GCGGCCGCCGCGCTCGCGAAGCGCGAGGCGCTCACGGCCTCGCAGAGCATGAGCCCGACCGCGACGTCGCGCGCGAAGAGCTCGCGCAGCGACTCTCCCGTGCGTCGGCTCTCGATGGGTTGCGGCGGAGGCACCGGTGCGTCCAGCGCGCCGAGGACCTCCACGGTGATGGCGACGTGCGCACGCTCGTCTTCTTCGAGGCGCGCGAAGGCCCTGGCCCACGCTTCCGCGTGCGGTGATGGCAAGGCCTTCGCCGTGGCGACGAGGCGACGTGCCAGGTCGACGGAGGCCTGCTCGTTGCTACAGCGGCGCGCCCACACGATGCGCGCGGCCAGGGCCGCTGGAGCCGGCAGCCGCGCGACGTCCAGGGGAAGCGACGGATGGCGCCGCGCGCGCGTGACGAACCGAGTCAGCCGTTGCACGGACCGCAGATCGTCACCACCCCGGCATCGCCGCCTGCGTCGACGCTCGCCGCGCCCCCGTCGGGGCGAAGGATGTAGGAGCCGCAGTTGCCCTGGCCATAACAGGGATGGTTCGGGTCCAGCGTCTTCGGGTCGGGAGCGTTCGAGGTGTTGTTGCACCCGGCCACGGCGACGCCCGCCGAAAGCATCCCCAGCATCGCGGCCCAGGAAAGGGGAGAAGGCATCGCAAGATTCTACGGTCTACAACCCGGAGGCGCTACCAAGGAATCGGACCGGCATCGTTGGAGAAGGTCCCGGTGGGCCCGTCGGGCCCGAGGAGCGCGAGTCGCACTGCCTCTCGAGCGCCGTCGGCGGCGGAGCGCGTTCCCAGGTGATCGTTGAAGGCGGTGGCGGTGAGGCCGGGGCACATGGCGTTCACCTTGACGGCGGTGCCTTCGAGCTCCTGGGCAAAAGCGATGGTCACCGCGTTGAGCGCGCTCTTCGATGGGCCGTACGCGACGCCGCCGATGCGCCGCATCGGATAGGCAGGGTCGCTGATGACGGTCATGGATCCCACGCGGCTCGACACGTTGACGATGCGTGCGGCGGGCGCCTGGCAAAGCAGCGGCAGCATGGCTTGGGTGACGGCGATGACGCCGAAGACGTTGGTCTCGAATACCGCGCGAATGTCGGAGATGGCCGCGCGACTGGGGCAGCCGCTCTCGAGGATGGTCTCCAGGGTGGTGGCGCGCGCGGCACCGCCGTTGGCGATACCGGCGTTGTTCACCAGCACGTCGAGCCGGCCCATCTCCTCGCGCACGCGGTTTTCCGCGGCGGCGATGGACTCGGCGTTGGTGACGTCGAGCGCGATGGCGCGGGCGTCTCCGGCGACTTTCGCGGCTGCGGCCTGGCCGCGCGCAAGATCGCGCGAGCCCACCAGAACGGTGAAGCCACGCGCTGCGAGGTCGGTGGCGATGGCGAGCCCGATTCCTTGATTGGCCCCGGTGACGAGGGCGACGGGTTTTTCCTGCATGCAGATCCAGTAGCCACCGGCGAGCCACCTGCCTTGGTGATTCTTGTCCTCGCCGTGGGGCAAGAATGCCCAAGCCCCGATGGCGCCGCGGGCGTACCATCGATGCGTGACCACTCGCACCGAGCCAATCGCCGTGTCCACGTCGGGGCTCCGCGCCCTGCGCTGGTGGAGCGACGAGCCGCACACCCGCATGAAGGAGGCGTACACCGTCGCCCGCTTGGTGCGCGGCCGGTCGTCGTTCTGGAGCGCCGGCAAGGTGTGGGAGAGCACGCCCGGGTCGCTGCAGATCAAGCAGCCCGGCGACGTGCATCGGGACGTGTCGAGCGATGGGCCGCTGCTGTTTCAGCTGGTGACGTTTCCGACGTCTCTCGTCGAGAGCGCGATCGGCAAAGGGCGCGCGCTCCCACAGATTGCGCCGGGCGACCCCCGCGGTGCCGCGTTTCAACGTCTTCACGACGCCGTGGAGCGTGGCGCCGACCGACTCGCCCTGGACGTAGCGGTGGTGGAAGCCATCGCCGCGCTGGGCGCACTGGATGGCCCGAAGATGCACTACACCCGGGCGGTGCGTCGGGCCCTCGAGCTCCTGCGCGAGCGCCTGGCGGAGCCGGTGACGCTCGACCAGCTCGCCGCGCACGCCGACCTCGGGAAGTTCTACCTCTGTCGAGCGTTTCGCACCCAGGTCGGGATGCCTCCCCACGCGTATCTCACGCGGCTGCGCATCCGGCGAGCCAAGGAGCTGCTCGCCGAAGGTACGATGCCGCGCGACGTCGCGCCCCTGGTCGGATTGTACGATCAGAGCCAGCTCAATCGGCACTTCCGCCGGCTCGTCGGAACCACCCCCGGTGAGTACGCGCGAAGGGTCGGAAGAGCTTGTTCGGTTGCCTGATCCGAGGCCGGCCGGGGTACAGCTTCTCGACGTGGGCGAACTTTCGACTTTGCGGTAGCAGAGAGGACGAATCGATGGGCTCCATCGCACGCTCGGGCTGGGCTGGAGTGGTACTTTGTGTGGCAGCCGCAGCGTGCTCCAGCACGACCTCGGGGGCACCCATCTCCGATGCCTGCGGCGCGTTGTTCGACGCGCTCTCGGCGCGCGATCAACGGTGTAGCCAGGCGACCAGCGACTTTTCTGCCGAGAATCGCGAAACCTACGTTCGCGATTGCCTGCTGCGCACCAAGGCCGCCGGGTCCGGGTACGGCGCGCCCTTCGTGGACGGGTGCGCGAAGGCCGTCTCCGCGGAGCGCACCGCCTGCCCGTCGCTCGACGACTTGCCTGCGTGCGTCGCGCCCCGGGGCACCCTGGCCGACGGCGCTGCGTGCATGTTCGCAACGCAGTGCAGCGGTGGATTCTGTCGGGGGGTGGAGGCCAAGGTCGGTGGTTGCGGCGTGTGCGCGTCGCTCTTGCCCCGGGGCGCCGCGTGCACCGGGAGCGGCACCGAGAGCTGCGACCGCGGGCTCCTGTGCCTCGGTGGCAAGTGTGCCCCGCCAGCGTCGGAAGGGCAGGCCTGCACCGTTACCGGCAGCACCGAAGAATGCGCCGCCGGCCTGTACTGCGCTGGCACCACCTGCGCCAAGCTGCCGGCGCGTGGGGAGGCGTGCTCGCTGCTCTGCGCCGCGCCTCTGGTCTGCGTCGGCACGTGCATCGACGCGGTCGGATTGGGTGGAACATGCACGGAGCGCAACGAGTGTGGTCCGAGCCTGGCCTGCGTGGGGGGGAAGTGTAGCGCGCCGACCATCTCCGGGCCGTTGGGCGTTTGCGGCACGGCCTCTACCCGCTGCGATAAGGGGCTCGAGTGCGTCTTCGGTGAATCCGACGCCAAGTGCGAGCCCTTCGTCGCCGAGAACGGCGCCTGCACCACGAGCGGCCCGCCCTGCAAGCCGTTCCTCGCCTGCACCAACGGCACCTGCACCTACGCCGACCCCTCACGCTGCAAGTAGCGACCACCATTGGCGCTCGGAGCGCAACGCGGTAGCCTCCGAGCGGAGGGGGTCATCCGTGACGCTATCGAACGACGATTCATCGGCCATCCACGTCTTTGCCGAGGCCGTTCAGGCCTTCTGCGAGCTCCTCGACGCGCCGCCGGAGCCCGAGGATGCCGACGGCGTGCGCCTCATGGTCGCCCTCGCAGCGCTGCACCTCGGAGCGCTTCGCCTCCCGCACGTGTTCGACGAAAACGAAACCGAGGTGGCGTACGAGCGGCGGCCGCTGCGGTGCCTGGCCGAATGGACGAACTGCGTCGGCGTAGGCATCTTCTACACACTCTTCGACCCGCTCACGGTGCTTCCGGAGGAGCCGGGCGCCGGCGACCTGCAAGACGATCTCGCGGACATTCATCGCGATCTCGAGGAGGGCCTCGCGGCGTATCGAGGCGGCAGACTCATCGAGGCGGGCTGGCTCTGGCGATTCTCCTTCTATTCGCACTGGGGCCGTCACCTCACCGATGTGCAGCGGGCGCTCCACTGCAAGTGCTCGGACGCGGCGCTACCGCGGGGGAGTGGGGGCTAGCCCGTCGGGCTGAATGCACGAGGTGAGGTCGAAGAGCAGGAACTCCAGGGCCCGCTCCTGGGCGCTCAGCGGCCCGCGCACACAGCTCGCGGGGATCTCGCCGCCCGGCGTGGTGCCTACGCCGTCGCCCTCGGATACGTGGATATCGCTCAGCACGCCGCGCCCGCACTGGGCTTCGGGTGCAGCGCCCACCGGCGCGTTGAAGCTGAAGAACTTCACCATCTCGTCGGTGCCCTCGCCACGGTAAATCCAGCGTTGGGCGCCGGCCTTGACGCCGCGCAGGTGCTCCACCGGTACTTTGATATCGATGGCCCCTGGGGTGGTGGAAGCGCCGGTGGAAGCGAGCCATTTTGCCATCGCAGCGCCCTTGGGGAACGACTGGTCGACGGCGTAGGTGGTTCCCAGCGAGCTCGCCGGAGAGAGGCCCCAGTCGGCGAGCCCGGAGAGCGCCGCCGGCCCGTTCTTGAACCAGGTGTAGTGGTAGTGCGTAGCGAAGACGCGGCCGCCCTGATCCATGTACGCCATCATGGCCTGCTTGGCGGCCTCGCTCTTGAGCTCGTCGTGCTCCTTGCACTCGCACGAGAGGAGCACCGCGTCGTATTTCTCGAGCTGCGCGACGTTGCCCCATAGATCGGTATCGGCCGGCGCGGCGGTGCCGCCCACCACACCTTCGCCGCCGAAGCCCTTGTACACGTGAATGCGCCCGGGGCCCTTCGCGTCGGTGAGCTCCGATGCGTCGATGCCCATGCGCGCGAAGATGCAGGCCAGTGGATCGCAGCCCCCGGTGACCACCGCCATTTGCGGCATGTCGCCTTCGCGCTGGTTTCGCGGCAGGTGCATCAGCGCCGGACTGTCGAAGCGGTTCTCCTGGCAGGCCACGACGGGGACGTGGACCTCGCGGCGCCACTTGCCGATCTGGAACACGATGGGGATGTCGTCGCCATCGGGAACGCCCTCGATGGTGAACTCGCCGCGCTCGTTCGTGAGCACCGCGCGCGGCACCGGGTTCACCACCGTGTCGGCGCACTTGTCGCAGCTCGACCCCTGGACCATGGGCTTGGTCTTCTCGTTCGGGACGTAGACGATGGCGTTGTAGATGGGCGCCGTCCCGCCGGGGTCGAACACCTTGCCGGTGATCTTGGTGGAGCCGCCGCCCGCGCAGGTGTGGACCTGGCACTGGAGCCCGTTGCACGCGCCGATGGCCGGCGGCGCATCGGCGCATCCCTGGGGTCCGCACGCCCCTGCGTCGTCCGCGAACCCGCCGCCGGGCGCGGACGAACAGCTCGCAGAGCCGAGAACCAGGCCGGCCACCGTCATCGGTAAGGCCCACACGAACGCTCGAAGCATGCCCATGCCAGTGGGTTACCAAGCTCGCCCCGGCCGCGCCCCTTACATGGACCTTACGAAATGGCGGCCATTGACCGAAGCGGTCAGCGGATTGGCCCCAATGGGCAGGGCATTTTTCCGGGCATTTCGTATCCATGAGGCCATGCACGACAGCGTCGGTTTGCAGGTCGCCGAGCGTGCGAGCGAGCGAATGGCCCTGGCCGCACGAACGCCGCGCGCCGCGGAGACGCGTGCGAGTGGTGGGCCCATGACCATGGTCGAAGTGCGCGCTGCGGGCTACGTCGTGTTCGAGGACGGCGTCTACGACATCACGCGGTTCGCGGCCCGTCACCCGGGCGGCGCGTTCCTGCTCTCCATGCGAGGTCAGGACCTCACCTTCGCCTTCGACAACGCCCATGCCAGGAGCCGCGTCGCGCAACGGGCGCTGCGGGCCGCCTGGGTGGCGCCCTTCGCCGAGGCGTCGCGCGATCCGCTGGAACGCGATGCGCTGGCGCTGCGGCGAGCGCTGCGCGCAGAAGGCTTCTTCAGCTATGGCCGGCGTCGGCTGGCCTTCGACGTGCTTCGCTGGAGCATGGGCCTTGCCTTCGCGGCGGTGGCATTCCCTCACGGTCACGCGGTGGCCTTCCTCCTGCTCCTTGCGACCACCGTCGACGTGGTGTGGTGGATTCACGATGCCGGTCACGATGCGGTGTTCGAGGACGAACGCCGTGCCCGCCGGATCATCGAGTGGCTGGGCGTCGCGTTTCTGGGTATGCCGCAACAGGGATATCACTACGGGGTTCACCGGGTGCACCACGGCACCACCAACGTCGTGGGCATGGACCAGGCGCTCGAGACCGGGCCCCTCGCTTGGGACGCCGCGACCGCCGCCACCAAGCCCGCCCTCTTTCGCCGGGCGCGGTGGGTGCAGTGGTTCTTGGTGATCGTACCCGCGGCGGGGCCAGCGCTTCTCGTGAGCGCCCTTTCGCACTGCGTGCGGCGTCGCCAATGGGGGCTCCTGGGCGCCATTGCGGCGCGCTGGATCGCGGTCGGCGGCCTGTGCGCGTATCTACATGCGCCGACGCTCCTGATCGTGCCGTGGGTGGCGGGATCCATTCTCGGGTTCATGGCCGGCCTCAATCACTTTCACATGCCCCTCAGCCGCGAGCTGGGGCCGAGCTATGTGCGCGCGGTCTTCGAGCGTACGCAGAACATCGAGAACGCCGGGCGCTTCTGGCACTGGCTCTCGGGTGGACTCGACTTGCACGTGGAGCATCATCTCTTTCCCACCATGGCCAGCCATCGCTACCGCGAGGTGGCGCCGCGGGTCCGGGCGCTCGCTGCCGCGCACGGTCTGCCGTACCACGCGACCTCGCGTCTGGGCGCCATTCGCAAGCTCCTGCGCGCCCTGCGATCGCCGCCGCCGGTGCTCGCAGCGGCCGCGGAATCCTCGGCGCCCGCCGGCTGCCCGTTTCATCGGAGGGCTTCGTGAACGATCTATCCATCTCCGGCGCGCACCTGGAGTCGCGCCCCTCGCGCGCGCTCGAAACGGGCCTCGCCGTCGTGGTGCGAGCGTCGGCGTTGCTCTTGCCGCTGGCGGTCGCCCTCGGCGCGCTCCGCGGCGGCGTGGCGACCTACGTGGGCGTCTTCGTGGTCTTCGGACTGCTCAGCGTGGTGGAGCTGGTTCTCGGAGCCACCGGAATCTCGGCCCGGTCGCGACCCGGCGACGTGGACCCGAAGGTCGTATCGTGGGCCGCGCGCGCGCAGCTTCGCGTGTATGCGGTGGGGCATATGTTGGTGGTCCCCTTCGCGCTCTTCGAGGTGTCGACCGGCAAGCTCGCTACCTGGGAAATCGTCGGGGTCGGGCTCTCGCTGGCCTCCATGGGCGGCACCGTCGGCGGCCTCGGCGGTCACGAGCTCTTCCACCAACGCAATCCCATCGATCGGCTTCTCGGCGTGCTCGTTTATGGAATGTTCGGATATGGCCACTTCGCGGCGGGCCACATCGGTGGTCACCACGTGAACGTGGGGCTCCGCCACGATTGGGGTACCGCGCGCCGCGGCGAGACCATCTACGGCTTTCTCTACCGCGCGGTGGTGCACGGCTTCGTGGGCGGTTTTCGCCTGGAGCATGCCCGCTTGCGCCGCGCCGGCCATCGGGGATGGTCGCCGGCGAACCTGGTGGTGCGCTGCACGCTGGGTACCGTGGCGATGTTCGCGGGCATCTACGCGCTGGGTGGCCTCCGGCTGGTGGCGTTCCACTTCGTCGTGTCCGCGCTGACCATCGCCTTCATGGAGCTGTTCAATTACATTTCCCACTACGCGCTGGTGCGACCCGCCGCGGGCCGCGCCGCCTTCGTGGAATACACGTGGGAATCCGACAACAAGGTGGTCAACTGGTTCATCTTCAACGCCGGACGACACTGCCATCACCACGAGAAGCCCGCCCACGCGTTCGACGCGCTCCGCCTCTTCCACGCGAAGGCCTATATTCCCTACGGCATTGCCCTCATGGCCGTCGTCTCGTTCATTCCTCCGCTCTATCTGCGGAAGATGAACCGGATACTCGACGCCCGTTCTCCCGGGCGTAACGCTGCGGGGTAGTCCCCGACCAGCGGCGAAACGCCCGATGAAACGCGCTCAGCTCCGAGAAGCCGAGGAGCACCGCCAGCTCGGCGAAGGAGAGGTGCCCCTCGCGAATGTGCTTCTTCGCCGTCTCGAAGCGAAGCTCGTCGACGATCTCCTGGTAGCTCGTTCCCTCGGCTTGCAGCTTGCGACGCAGCGTGCGCGGGCTCATGGCCAGGCTGCTCGCCGCCGTCTCCAGCGTGGGCCAGGAACCGGCGATGGTGCGAACCAGGTGCGCCCGCAGAGCGTAGCTCGTGGTGTCTTGCGGCGCCGCCCCACGCAGCAAGCGCGCGGCATACTCCTCGAAGAAGGAAGCCTCGGCAGGATTGGTGCGCTGGAGTGGCAAGTCGAGCACCGTGGTGGGAATGCGCAGCTCGGAGCGGGCGCCGCGAAAATGCAGGGGCGCCCCGAAGAAGGCGCGTAGAGCGGTGCAGTCCTCGGGCTCATCGTGTGCAAAGTGCACGGAAGTGGGGCGCCACGCCACTCCGGTGAAGGCGCGGCCCAGCGCGACGATCTCGGCCAGCGAAAACTCCGCAGCAAAGCGCGCGCCTTCCGGTGCGAAGCCGCCACGGTCCACCGCCACCACGCCCTCGTCGCCTTCCACCGCCACCGTCCACTGGGCGGCGTCGGTGAGGATGCCCAGGTAACGCGAAGCCTTGTCGAGCGCCTCGCGAACGTCGCGGCTGGGCATGCACACGAAGCGCAGCAGGTTCGGGGTGCTCTCGCCGGCCTCCGCCACCTGGAGCGCGAACGCGGTGTCGCCGACCATCGCGACGGCTTCGCGCCACAGCGCCAGATAGCCCGCCGCATCGACGCGACCGCTCACGTCGCGCACCACGTCGAGGTCGACGCCGGCTCGTGTGCACAGCACGGCCGCATCGTGGCCGCGCGCCGCTACCGCATCGACGATGCGTGAGGCAATGCGGCTCGATACGCTCCGGTCGGGCATCGCGGCCCATTCAGTCACAGGCTCGCCGGAAGCGCCAGCCCCGCGCGGTGCATGGCGTTGACCCGTGTGGCCGGCACTTTGACCGGACATGTCAAAGCGCGCGGAACGCCGTGCGCTAGCGTCCCCGCCGTATGAGCAACTCTCTTGGTATTCATGCGCTGACCCTCCGCCCCGAACCGTGGGGGGCCGGCCGCTACAAGCGAGCCGTGGAATCGACGCTGGCGCAGGCCGGGGTCACCATCGGCGCCAGCGCCCGTTGCGACATTCGCGTGCACGACGAGCGGGCGTACGGCGCATTCTTGCACGGCAGCATGGGGGTCGGCGAGGCGTACATGGACGGCCACTGGAGCGCCGAGCACCTCGACGACGTCATGGCTCGGCTCTTCGCCGCGGGGCTCCAGGCCGATCCGCCGGGCATCGGCACCTTCGCGCGCGGAGTGCTCGCCAAGGTCGTCAACTTCCAGTCCAGGTCGCGGGCCTTTCGCGTGGCCGAGGTCCACTACGACGCGGGCAACGACCTCTTCGAGCGCATGCTCGACGCCGAAATGGTCTACACCTGCGCCTACTGGTCGGAGGGCGACACGCTGGAGAGCGCGCAGCGCGCGAAGCTCGATCTGGTGTGCCGCAAGCTGGGCCTCGCGCCGGGCATGCGCGTGCTCGACATCGGCTGCGGCTTCGGCGCCTTCATGAAGCACGCTTGTGAGAACTACGGCGTCACCTGCGTGGGATACTCGGTTTCGGCCCAGCAGACGGCGCTGGCCCGTGCCCGGTGTGCGGGGCTTCCGGTGGAGATTGTCCTCGAGGACTACCGCGCCATTCCGCGCAGTGGCCAGACCTTCGATCGCGTGGTGTCCATCGGCATGCTCGAGGCGGTGGGCGTGCAGAACTATCGAACCTTCATGCAGGTGGTGCACGACGTGCTGCGGCCCGACGGCGTGGCCCTGGTGCATACCGTGGGCTCCAACGTATCGGCGCAGCACGGCGATCCCTGGATCGACCGGTACATCTTTCCCAACGGCATGCTGCCCTCGATCGCGCAGCTGGGCGGGGCCACCGAGGGGCTATTGGTGATGGAGGACTGGCACAACTTCGGTCCCCACTACGAGAAGACGCTCCTCGCCTGGAACGACCGCTTTCAGGCGGCATGGCCCGAGCTGAGGTCGACCTACACCGAGCGCTTCAAGCGCATGTGGGAGCTGTATCTTCTGGCATTCGCCGGTGCGTTCCGCGCCCGCAGCTATCAGCTCTGGCAGCTGGTGCTCACGCGGCCCGGTCGCCCGCAGCCGCTCTGCCGGGTGTCTTGATGCCCTCGGGCACGCGCCTTCGGGTGGCGGTGGTGGGCGGGGGCATCTCGGGAATGGCCGCCGCGCGCGACTTGGCGCGGCACCACGACGTCACCCTCTTCGAAGCTGGCGCGCGCCTCGGAGGCCACGCGCACGCGGTGGAAGTCGACGACGGCGCCGGCAAGCCGCTGTGGGTCGATACCGCCTTCCTGATCTACAACGCGCGGCACTATCCGCGCTTCTGTCAGATGCTCCGGGAGCTGGGGGTCGACGCGCAGACCCAGCGCGCGGACATGTCCGCCTCCTTCGTGGACGACGACGCGAACATGCGATTTGCCCTCCTGCGCGGCGCCAGCGGATTCGCCGCCCAGAAGCGGAACTTCGTGCGCCCGGCGTTCTATCGCATGTTCGCCGAGCTACTCCTGTTGCGACGCCGGGCCCGACGCGACCTGCAGGAGCGACGCATCGCGCCCTCCACGACCATCGACGAATACCTGGCCGGCTACTCCGCGCCGTTTCGCCACCAGCTGGTGTATCCGCTGGCCTCCGCCATCTGGTCGCTGCCGGGGCGGCACATTGCCCAGTATCCGGCCCTGGCGATACTCGGCTTCTTCGAGAACCATGGGCTCCTGGGCGGCCACAGCGGCGACGCCTGGCGCACCTTCGTGGGCGGAAGTGTCGTGTACGTCGATGCCTTCCGCCGCGCTTTTCCTGGTGCGATTCGCCTCGATGCGCCGGTACGCAAGGTGCACCGGCTGGGGGGCGCGGTCCAGCTCTCGTTCGGCGATGGCTCCGCGGTCTTCGATCGCGTGGTGCTCGCGACGCACGCAGACCGCAGCCTCGGCATGCTCGGCGATGCTTCCGAGCAAGAGCTCCGGGTGCTCGGCGCCTTCTCGTACAACGAAACGCGCATCGCCCTCCACCGCGACCCGCGGGTCGTTCATCGGGATCGCCGCCTGTGGGCCAGCTGGAATGCCACCACCCGCGGCGGCCGCGCGCGGATAACGTACTATCTCAATCGCGTGCAGTCGCTCCCCACCCGTCACGACTGGTTTCTCACGCTGGACGCGGAAGACGACGACCCCGAGATCGCGCCGCACCTCCGGGAGCGCACCTTCTCGTATCGGCACCCGATCTTCGACGCCGCCGCCGTCGCTGCCCAGCGCGATCTTCCTGCGCTCAACGCCCGGCCTGGCGCCCTCACGTTCTTCGCGGGCGCCTACGCGGGCCACGGCTTTCACGAGGACGGCGTGGTCGCGGGTCAGGCCGCTGCCGCTGCGCTCGAACGCACCGCCTTCGCTCGCACGATGGAGCTCCCGACGCTACAATAGAGTGATGTCTCTCGCAGAGGCCCATCGCGTCTCCACGCGCCCCGTCGCGTGCGGTTGCGGCCGCGATGCCGTCGAGAGCTTCGGTGAGTCGAAGGGGCCCACGATGCGCTGGTGGGCGGCGATTCGCTGCGACCACTGTGGCGCGACCTGCGAGGCAGACGGCGGCGACGCCCTGCCTGCCGACATGCGCGCCCGCTTCATCGCGGACTTCGGTTCCGTGGGCATCGCCATTCGTGGCGGGCCGATCCCCGAAATCATGCGACGCCTGCGCGCGCTCCTCGACCTCGAGATGCCTGCCGCCCTGGCTCTCAAGCGCCAACTCCCCGGGCCCGTCCTCACCGGTAGCACGCACGGCGAAGCCGAACGCATCCGCGCCGCGCTCGTCGACATCGCCGAAGTCACCATCGTCCCAGACGAGCCCGCGTGATCCATCTGCGAAATCGATGATGGGTATCTGGGGAAAGCCGCTTCCGCCTGAACACGGTTGGGCTTAGGTTCGTCCGCACTGCGCTCCCCGGCCGATTCGATATGTCGGGGGTGTGTCCAAACGACACGGCACTTCACCCATCCTGTTCGAGGAGCTCCTTCATGAGCAAAAGCAATTACGTCACCACCAGCGACGGCACCGAGATCTACTTCAAGGAGTGGGGTCCGAAGACGGGGCAGCCGGTCGTCTTCAGTCACGGCTGGCCGCTCAATGGTGACGCCTTCGAAGATCAGATGTTCTTCCTCGCCAACCGCGGCTATCGCGTCATCGCTCACGATCGCCGTGGGCACGGTCGCTCTTCGCAGCCGGGCTTCGGCAACGACATGGACCACTACGCCGACGATCTGGCGGCGGTCACTGCGGCGCTCGACCTTTCGAACGCCGTTCACGTGGGGCACTCCACCGGTGGCGGCGAGGTCGCTCGGTACATCGGGCGCCACGGCGTGAAGCGCGTGGCCAGAGCCGTGCTCATCGGCGCGGTGACGCCCACCATGGCCAAGACCGACTGGAACCCCAACGGCCTGCCCATGAGCGTCTTCGACGGCATTCGCGCAGGCGTGAAGGGCGACCGTGCCCAGCTCTTCAAGGACTTCCCCGCGGCCTTCTACGGCTACAACCGACCGGGCGCGAAGCCCTCGCAAGGCGTCATCGACACCTTCTGGCTCCAGGGAATGCAAGGCAGCCTCCTGGCGCAGTACGAGTGCGTGAAGGCCTTCTCCGAGACCGACCTTCGCGAGGACCTCAAGAAGATCACCGTGCCCACCCTGGTGCTCCACGGTGACGACGACCAGATCGTCCCCCTCGAGATCACCGGCAAGGTCGCCGTGACGCTGCTTCCCAAGGGCACCCTCAAGGTCGTCGCCGGCGCACCCCACGGCATGTGCACCACCCACAAGGAGCTCGTCAACGAGGAGCTGCTCGCCTTCATCAAGGGGTGATTTCTACGCGCGTATCGTATCGTGGGCGCTGCCCCGAGCGCCTGCGGTATGCTCCAGTCCGCAGCCCATGGCGAAGCGCTCACCCGCTCGAGAGAAGCCCCAGGACCGTGGCAACGGTGTCTTCTGGCTCGACCATGCCACCATCGTGAGCACCGATCGTGCGTGGCGTCGAGGACGCCGAGCGCATGACGTTGTGGAACGTCGCGGTACCCGACGGCTTCCTCGCGGCTCTTCCGAAGCTCTGGTGGCTCGATCTCCGCGGGGGCACAGCGAGCGACCTGCGCGTTGCAAGGGGATGCGCGGGCCTTCGGTATCTGCAGGTGAGCCAAGTTCGAGGCTTGGGAGATCTCGCCGACCTTTCCAAGCACGCTTCCCTCGAGCTCCTTTCGCTCTACGGGCTCGCCCAGGTGCGTACGCTTCCGAGCCTTCGCTCGCTCACCAAGCTGAGACGAATGGAAATCGGACAGATGCGCAACCTGCCGATGCTCGGCGCCGCGCTCGACTCCCCGCATCTCGAGGAGCTTCTGCTGTCGAAGCGCGTCGGCGTGTCCGAGTCGGACCTCGAGCGCATCAACAGCCACCCGGCGATCAAGGCGTTCTATTGGAACGTCGAAGATGTGCCCGCATCGCGGTTCGAGCCCATCCTCGCGCGCATCGCGCTCCCGTCCGCGAGCGTCATGCACCCCGAGGCGTGGATGGATGTCCCACGGTGAGCCTGCCGCACCCCGATACCTGCTCGTTCTGCGGCATCGGTCGCCCAGAGTTGCTCTCCCGCGGGGCAGTACTGCACGGCGTCGGTCCGGCCTTCATCTGCTCGTGGTGCGTCGAGACCGCTGCCTCCGTGCTCCGCGAGAGCTCTGCCGACACGAAGGTCGTGGAGTGCTCATTCTGTGGCGCGACTGAGCGTGGGGTCGCTGGCCCCGCCATTGCGGCCTGCGTGGACTGCGTCACGAAGTGGGAGGTCGAGCGATGACGATGACCGAGCTGGATGTGAGTGGGCAGTTCGAGGTGGAGCTCGCCCGCCGTGGCGCCGCGTACGTGCGCGACGCGGAGGGGGGCTACGTCCTTTCGGTGGACGGCTTCGAAGTTCGGGTCAGCCTTGCCAATCTGGAACGAAACGTCCAACGAGATGGCGATCCCGCTGCCGTGGAGCGATTCGTGGCCGATGTACTCGCCTCGCTCGCGCCCGAGCCGTCGTGGGAACGGGCTCGCGCTCACCTGTTCTTCGCGGCCGAGTCGTCCGAGCTCGACTTCGGCGACGCTATTCACGTCGAGGTCACAGCGGAGGTGCAGCGGTGTCTCACCCTTACGAACGCAGACGAGAGCCGGATCACCTTCGTGACGCCGCAAATGTGCGCGGATTGGGGCGTCGATGTTGCGACGGCCTCGCGCGCGGCCGAGGAGAACCAGGCAAGGTTGTTGGAAGACGTCGAGCTCGAGGTCACGGACATCGACGGTGAACCGCTGGGGATGGTGCCTATCGACTCGCCGTACAAAGCCTCGACTATGTTCGCTTCGACCTTCCGCGCCTTCGTGGAGCGGTCGATGGGATGGCCTGTGCTGGTCGTGATTCCCTGTCGTGACTTCATCTATGTTCTGAGGAACGATTCGCCTATCGTGGGACGCGTGGGTGGTGTGGTGGTCGAGGAGTTCCAGCGCTCCGGCTACCCCATAACCACCGAAGTTCTCCGCGTCTCGAGCGATGGCATCGAAGCGCTCGGGAGATTCGCGCCATGAGCTCTCCGGGTGTCGAACACTTGTCTTCGCGTGGTACACCCAGATTGATCAGGGAGGGCCCGCGTGACCAGTGACGTGACCACATTTCGCTACTTCCAAGCGCCGCGCGCGCAGATGTCCGGCCTCGCTCGCCGCGACGTCACGTGCTCCTTCTGTGACGTAGCGGGCGAGGGATTCACGGTCGACGAACGAACGTCCAAGTACGGGTGTTTCGCGTGCCTTGCTCAGGGGCGCTTTGGCTTCTTCCACGATACGGAGGTTGGCCTCCTGCTCGGGGAGGGCCAGCTTGAGTCCTTCTACGACCACAACGAGCCGCCTCCCACTGGGTTTTCGAGCCGAGCCTTGATCGAGCTCTACCACACGCCCCAGTTCGTCTCGATTCAACAAGCGGTATGGCTCACCCATTGCGACGACTTCATGGCGTATATCGGAACGTGGCTTCCCCGCGATTTCGCTGCTGCATCACCGGTGGGCGACGCGCGGAGCCAGTTTATCGCCATGGCCCGAACCAGCGACGCCGCGCGCACCTGGGACACTTGCGTGCAGGAAGACGTGGAGCTCCCTGACGAGTGGGTACTAGGCTACTACGCATTTCGTTGCCTTCACTGCAATACGCTCGCCGGTAACTGGGACTTCGGCTGAGGGGAGACTAGGCATGGCCGTGGTTCTCGAATTCGCCAACGTGGTCGTGCGCAAAGTCCAGCTCGAGACGCACGTTGCCGGCGGCGCGGACCTGGTGCTCGCGTCGCAACCTCCCAACTTCACGGAGGACGAGCACCTCGTTCGCGTGGGGTTCATGTCCACCGCGGAGGCGGTGGCGCTGGTGGACTACCTCGTTCGAGCCGGGTTGCCAGAGAGCGCGGTGCCGGAGACGGTTGCCATCGTGCAGTTCGCCGAGCTGCCCTATCCGAGCTGGCTCGAAGTCGGGCCGGTCGATGAGCACGTTGCCGCGTGGCTCGCGGGAAGTACGCCGGGGAAGGTAGCGCCCTTTCGAAGCGCCGCGATTCTGGTGCTGCCTGCGGGTGCATCGAGCGAAGTACGCCCCGTGCTGGAGGCCTCGGGCGCAAACGTGCGCGAGACCCATGCGTCCGCGGATACCGACGCGGAGCTCGCGGTCGAGCGTGGTGAGGCGCGTTTGACCGCACGGATTCTCGCGCGCCCCGACGGCAGTACGCTGGTTCTGCTCGACCGACCTCTCGCGCGAGCCGCCCATGCCGCAGTGAGCGCAGCCCTGCTCGAGGACGCGTGCGCAGGCTTGGTGGCGAGGGGAGCGACCCTCCTCGGCTGACGCAAGCGCAGGGGGGGCCCTCGGGCGCAACGAGATGGCAGAGGGGGGCCCTGGCTTCGCTCGGGATGACTCCTTGTTTCTTCGAGATACTGGCGCGCGCGCGCGAAGACTCCTTCGAGATACTGGTGCACTCCGAGCCGACGTCAGGGCTTCGGCTTGCACTCGGTGGCGCAGCGTGCTTGCGCGCAGAAGGTCTGATTGTCGACGACGGTCTTCGCAGCGGCGTGCTTCCGGTAGCAAGCCTCCGTGCAGGCGGTGTCGTTGTCGGGGCACTCACCCACGCAGGTAGTCATGTAGAGGCATTCGGGCGTCGTGGTGCAGGCGAGCGCTTCGAGCGGACACTTGGCGGTCACGCAGCTGAGACACGGATTGCCTCCGTCGCCGCACTCCACCGAGCAGTGGTGCTCCAGGCAGGCGAAGTGTGCCAGGTAGATGTCTTGGTCCGGGTTGCCGTCCAAGCACCGTTTCTGACAGTCGTCTTGTGGCTTGCTTCCGCCGTCGCTGGCGCAAAGCGCCATGCAGTCGATGAGTGGATCGAGCGAGGTCGGGAGAATCTTCTCCCGGCTCTGGCAGCAGTTCGCTTGGTTGCACTGGGAGCACGCGTTGCCGGCATCGGTCGGTGCTGCGCAGGTTTGCGTGAGCGGGTAGGGGAGCGCGCTGGCGTCCAGGCCGGCGTCTGCGCTGGCCGGGGTGCCGGCATCGACCACCGCCGGGCTCTCCGTCCTCGAGCACGCCAACACCGTCGCGGATGTGGCCGCCGCAACTGCCAGGAAGACAACGCGCATCACGCGAGCGTAGGCCATGATGCTACGCTCGGAAATGATGTCGATGCGCTTTCGGGCACTAGCCGCAGGGGTGGTCGCCGCCTGTGCTGCGAGCCCGGAGGTGCGCCCGCAGCATTTGCTCTCGGTAGACACCGACCTGCCGGCGAGCGGCACACCCGGCGCCAACCCGCTCCTGGCGGTCGATACACTGCGCATCGACGTCTACGACGTGGGTGGGGTACGCCTCGTGTCGACCCGCGACTTCGCAGTCAACGACCCCTCGAGCTGGCCGTTGACGTTCGGGGTGTCGGGGGCGGCCCGGGTTCGGCTGCGCGCGTACCAAGCCCGCACGGCGGCGCCGTCCAACCTCGAACCCGACCCCGCGACCACCGTCGACCGGCTGGTCGACCTCCCCTCGCCGGGGCCTGGCGTGGAGTCCGCACAGGTGGTGCTGCACAGTGACTGCATCGGGCGCCCGTCGGACGTCGCGCTCGGGTTCTCGTGCGTCGACGGCGCATCTTCGCGCGGGCCTGCCTCGTCGGGTATCGGCCCGCCGGCCCCGGGTTCACGGCAGGGCTCCTGGCCGGGGGCGCGCTCGCGGCCGTGTACCGCGCCAGCCCCCGTGGCCGACGCCGCCTGCGTCCCGGGTGGCTACGACATCGTCGGTCAGTCGAACCTGTTGGGTATCAAGGTGCCGGACCTGGAGCCGTTTCCGGTGCGGCCCGTGGTGCTCAGTGCAGTGTACATGGACCGCACCGAGTACACGGTCGGGCGCTTTCGGCGTCAGCTGGCGCGACCCTGGGTGCCGCGCGCGACCATGCCCGACCTTCCGAGGGCCGACGCGGACTCGCTCGAGTATTGCACCTTCCGCGGCGCCGACGACCCCAGCAACGACCAGCTTCCGCTCAACTGCGTGGACTCGCTCCTGGCGGCGGAGCTGTGCGCGCTCGAGGGGGGTGAGCTTCCGAGCGAAGCCCAGTGGGAGCACGCAGCGAGAGCCGGCGACGGGCGCACGTATCCCTGGGGTGCAGGCGCGCCGCGCTGCTGCACCGTGAGCACCAGCCGCGATCCCAGAGTGGACGGTGGTGCCGTGTGCCCCGCCGACCCCGTCGTCGAACCGGTCGCCTCGCATCGAGGCAACGCTTCGTGCGTCGGCGACGTTACTCCGCAGGGCGTCTTCGATCTGGGCGGCAGCCTCACCGAGCTCGTGCGCGACCGTTTTGCGCCACCCGCCGAGGCATGGCTCCCGGGCCTGGCGCGCGACCCGGTGTCCATCGCGCCGACCGGCGACATCGTGGCGAAGGGGGGCAACTTCTCCGCGGGCGTCGAGTTCACCCGCCCGGCCTATCGCGAAGCTGTCGACCAGAATGCGCGGAGCAGCCTCGAGGGCTTTCGTTGCATCTATCGAGGCGAGGCTCCGTGAAGTGGACGCCCCTGATCCTGGGCCTCGCCGCCGCCGCGGGGAGCTCCTGCCTGGAGGGACAAGTGCGCCCGCAATGGACGGTGACGGTGCGCACCGACGCGCCCTTGCCCCTGGTGGGCGATCGCTTGCTGGTGGAGATCCTCGACGCCGAGGGCGCTCTGGCGTGCGAGGCCTGTCGAACGGTGCGTCCGGCGCCTCCGGGTACCTTCCCCTTCTCGTTCGGTGTGCTTCCTACCTCGCGCCCGCTCCGGGTTCGCGTGCGGTTGCACCGTGCGCGGGCGGTGCGCGGCGTCGATACGCCGGATCCCGATACCACCCTCGATGCGCTCGTGGCGCTTCCCCTGTCTCCGGGCCCGGTCGAAGTGGACCTCGCCATGGCCTGCTTCGGCGTGCCATCGCAGGGTGATGCCACGTGCGCTCCGGCCACCCGAGCGCTCACCCCCATCGCGACGGCACCGGCACCGTCGCGCAAGCTCGAAGAAGGCACCTGGGCACTCGCGCGTGCCCAACCCTGTGACGACGCGCAAGCGCCGAGCGGCATGCGGTGCGCGCCCGCCGGGCCGTTCTTCTTCGGCAGCCTGCTCGACGTCGACGAGCCGCGCGACTACCTGACGTATCTGTCGCCCTTCTACCTCGACGTCGACGAGCTCTCGGTGGGCCGGGCCCGCGCCGCGATCCTTGCGGGAGCGGTCGGCCGCGAGCCAGGCCGAAAGAACGCCGACGCGCGCTGCGTGTATCTCGGTGCGAACGAAGCCCGCAACGACGATCTCGCCCTCAACTGCGTGGATCGTACGCTGGCCGCGGCGCTCTGTGCATCCGAGGGTAAGGCGCTCCCCACCGAGGCGCAGTTCGCGGCGGCGGCCGGCAATGGCGCGCTGGGAACGCGATTTCCCTGGGGTGAGTCCAGCGACATTTGCGCCCACGCGGTGGTCGCCCGGAGCGACTCCGGCAGCGAGCCCCACGAGTGCCGCTACGGCGGCGCCGAAACGCATCCTTCGGGCCCTGCGCCGCTGAGCGATGCCACCCTCGACGTCACCTTCGCGCCTTCGGCCTTTCGTCACATGGGGGGCAACTTCGACGAGTGGGTGCAGGACTCG
>Ga0075163_10004273_pt1 | contig 19180 bp, 25 predicted proteins | sample JI1023141ADNA_FD_71478 | JGI IMG/M metagenome (GOLD analysis project Ga0075163, IMG submission 71478) | Wastewater effluent complex algal communities from Wisconsin, to seasonally profile nutrient transformation and Carbon sequestration -... | ecosystem: Engineered > WWTP > Effluent > Algae...
CGCATACAGGCCGCACTTGTCGACAAGGACACGCTCTCCGTTACCTACAGGTCCGAGCGCGGCGACCCGCGCGGAGCGCACAAGAAGGGTGACACCTGGGAGGGCCGAGGCGATTGCATCGATTGCAAGCAGTGCGTCACGGCCTGTCCTATGGGGATCGATATTCGTCACGGCCTGCAGCTGGAGTGCATTCATTGCGCGCTCTGCATCGATGCCTGCGACAGCGTCATGAAGAAGATCGACCGGCCGACGGGTTTGATCGCCTACGACACGGATGAGAATGTTGTCCGGCGTTGGGCCAAACAGAAAGCTGCGCCGTTCAATCCGCTTCGGCCGCGCGTGATCCTTTATGCAGCCGTGTTGCTGATCACGGCGGGCATCATGGTGACGGGTCTGCTGACGCGCTCCAACCTTGGCCTGTCGGTGCTGAAGGACCGGACGCTGCCTTATGTTGCGCTGGCGTCCGGAGAGATCCGCAACGCCTACACGGTCAAGGTCGTCAACAAGATGCGGTCTGATCGCACGCTTGACCTGAAAATCGAGGGACTTGCCGGCGCAAAGATCGAAGTCATCGGCGAGTCGACGCCTGGTCCCACGGCGCAAATCAGGTCCGAGCCGGATGGCGTTGACCGCTACAGGTTGCTGGTCACGGCGCCGGCGTCTTCGGTCGATGCCGATGGATCAACCTCGATTCGCTTCCTGCTGAGTGATCCGGCCGCCGCCGGCAAGGCATCGGTTTCGGCGGTGTTCACCGGACCGGAGGGCTGACAATGATGAAGGGCAAGCTGCGCGGCATCCACGTGTTCTGGATGATATCGGCATTCTTCGCAGTTATCATTGCGGTAGACGTCGCCTTCATCGTCGGCGCGGTGCGGACATTCCCCGGCGAGGATGTGAAGAACTCCTACGTGCAGGGCGTCGACTTCAACCGGACATTGGCGCAGCGCGCCGCCCAGGACAGGTTGGGGTGGCGCGCACAAGCCGGGTTGGACACATCAAAATCGCATGTCGTTGTGCGTCTGATGACCGGGGACGATGCGCCGCTGACCGGGCTCGAAGTGGTGGCGAATATTCGCATGATGGGCAGGCCTGACGCCGAACAGGCGCTGACTCTGACCGAGGGCGCCGATGGCGAATACGCCGCCGCCGTGGCGGGTCTGACGGCCGGCAAGATCGACATCAAGGTCAAGGCTCGCCGCCCGGGCGAGGCTGATTATGATTTCGAAGCAGAGAAATCGCTGGTGGTGTCATGACGGCGCTGGCAGCCGGCTGCCCGAGCGGATTGGCGCCCCCCGAGAGCGGCGGCCTGGCGCAGGATCCGTCTGCCTTTGTCACGGATGCAGGCGGTCACAAGGCGCTCGACATCCTGGTCCGCGGGGCGCGCTGTGGCGGATGCCTGTCGAAGATCGAAACCGGCATGAGCAAGTTGCCCGGCGTCCAGGCGGCGCGGCTCAACCTGTCCACTGGCAAGTTGCGGATCGAGTGGGTCGGCCCCCTTGCGCCGCGCCGGATCATCGAGACGCTTGTCGGGCTGGGTTATGGCGCTGCGGCGTACGATCCGGGTGACGCGGATGCCGCTCACCTCAAGGAGGAGCGCAGTCTCCTGATTGCGCTCGCGGTGGCCGGCTTCGCCGCCGGCAACGTGATGCTGCTGTCGGTATCGGTCTGGGCCGGGCGGGACATGCCCATCGAGACGCGGACGCTGCTTCACTGGATTTCCGCACTTATCGCTGTTCCGGCGGCAGCCTGGTCTGGCCGCCCCTTCTTCCGGTCAGCCATCGCGTCAATCAGGGCGCGCCGGTTGAACATGGATGTGCCGATCTCGCTGGCCGTGATTCTTGCCCTGTCGATGAGCCTGTTTGAGACCGCGCGCGGGGGAGAGCATGCGTATTTCGATGCGTCGGTGACGCTGCTGTTCTTCCTGCTGATCGGCCGCTTTCTGGATGCGCGATTGCGTCGCCGGGCCTATGCGGCGGCGAACGCGCTGGCGGCCATGAATACTGCGACAGCTACCCGCCTATCGTCCGGCGGGATCGCGGAGGCTGTGCGGGCTGTTGATATCCGGCCGGGCGACAGCCTGCTGATTGCGGCGGGCGAGCGTCTGGCTGTCGATGCTGAGGTCATCTCGGGCGTCAGCGAATGCGACCTGCGGATGGTCACGGGCGAGGTCGAGCCGGTCGCAACTTTTCCCGGTCAGATTTTGCATGCAGGTGCGGTGAACCTGTCGGCGCCTGTCACGGTTCGCGCTGTTGCGGCTGCGGACCGGTCGCTGATGGCGGACGTCGCCCGGATGCTTGAAGCCGGCGAGCAGAAGAAGTCTTCCTACAGGAAGATCGCGGACAAGGCGGCGGAAGCCTATGTGCCGCGTGTGCATGCGCTGGCCCTGCTGGGATTTGTCGGATGGCTGGTGGCGGGCGCAGCGTTGCCGCATGCCGTGTTCATCGCGGTCACGGTGCTGATCATCACGTGCCCATGCGCAATGGCGCTTGCGGCGCCGCTGGTGCAGGTCGTGGCGGCCGGGCGGCTTTACCGGGAAGGGGCTTATCTTGCATCGGGCGATGCGCTGGAGCGGATCGCGGCGGTGGACCATGTCGTGTTCGACAAGACGGGAACCTTGACGCTTGGCGACCCGGTGCTGCTGGTCGGCGAAGTTTCGGACGACGCGATCGAGCGTGCAGCGCAACTGGCGCGCGCCAGTCGTCATCCGTTTTCCCGAGCGCTGGCCAGGCACGCAGGCGTCGGACTGGTTGCCCGCGATGTTCGCGAGTATCCCGGCCAGGGCGTGTGCGGCATGGTCGATGGCCGACACGCGCGGCTGGGTACGGCGAAGTTTGTGGGAGCCCCCGCCAGCGCGGGATCGGAACTATGGTTTGCTTTCGAAGGCGCGGAGCCGGTCGCCTTCCGCTTCGAAGACAGAATCAGGCCTGACGCAAGACTGGCGATTGATCAGCTGCGCGCCATGGGAATTTCGGCGGAGATTTTGTCCGGCGATGCGGAGGAGAGGGTCGCGCACGCAGCTCAGGTCTGCAGCGTGTCGCAATGGACATCGCGCGCAACACCGCAATCCAAGGCGGCGCGCCTGGAGGCCTTGCAGCAGGCCGGACACAAAGTGCTTATGGTAGGGGACGGGCTGAACGATGCGGGTGCGCTGGCAGGCGCACATGCGTCCATCGCGCCGGGCGGCGCTGTCGATGTGTCGCGACTGGCCAGCGACTGTGTGTTTTCGGGGGATAGCCTGGAGGCGGTCGTGCGGATCGTCGACATCTCCCGGAAAGCGCGTAGCCATATGCGGCAGAATTTCGCGTTCGCGGCTTTCTACAACGTCCTGGCTGTTCCCGTGGCGCTGGCGGGCCTGGCTACGCCCATGGTTGCCGCCATTGCAATGTCGGGATCGTCGGTCGTGGTCACACTGAACGCCCTGCGACTGGCGGGGCGGACCGGGCGCGCAAGGGCAGTTCAGCCATGAATGTGCTGGTTTTCATGATTCCAGCGGCGCTGGCGCTCGGCGGCCTCGGGTTGGCGGCCTTCATCTGGGCTCTCCGTACGGGCCAGTTTGACGATCCGCAGGGGGACGCCTCGCGTGTCCTGCAGGATGACGACCGGCCCATCTGACCGGTCGACGCACCCCTGCGCCACTGTTTCGCGACTTGCCGTGTTGACAGACGTGTCTCCCGATGGCCCCTGAGGGCATTGCTGAAGCGCGTCCCGGCGGGGGATGACCAGCGTCAGGCAGGGGCGATGGCGTGTCTGCAACGCATGCGCAGGAAAGGCTGTTGATTGTCGATGACGATCAGGCGTTGCGCGAAACCCTCGCTGATTTCTTCGAGATGGAAGGGTATGGCACATTGCAGGCTGGCAATGTCGCGGAGGCGCGCCTTTGTCTCAACCGTGACAATCCCGACCTGCTCTTGCTTGATATCAATATGCCGGGCGGAGATGGACTGAGCTTTGCGACGGAAGTCCGTACAAGCCGGGCGACGCCGATCATCATTCTCTCGGGCAAGGGGTCGATGATCGACCGCGTCGTGGGGCTGGAGGTCGGCGCTGACGACTATGTCGCCAAGCCTTTCGAGCTGCGCGAATTGCTGGCGCGCGTGCGGGCGGTGCTGCGGCGGTCGCGCACCACGGTTCCCGCCGGGCCGGCGGCGGAAGACCAGGACCGGACTGCACGGTTCGCGGCATTTGTCCTGATCCCGTCGCGTCGCCAGCTGACGGCGGCGAACGGGGAGGGGATCGAGCTCACCGGAGCCGAGTTCAACTTGCTGGCGGCTTTTGTCGAGCGTCCCAATCGCATCCTGACGCGGGACGCCATCGCAGATCTTACGCGTCGTGACGACTGGGACGCGTTCGATCGCAGCATTGATACGCTCGTGAGCCGGCTTAGACGGAAGCTGGCGCCTTTCGCGGACGCCAGCCAGCTCATCCAGACGGTGCGCGGGGAGGGATATGTGCTCGCGGCCGAGATACGGTGGAGCGGGCGCGCCTAGAACATCAGGCCTGGCCGTAGAGCACGGCTTGAACCATTTGCGCCAATTGGACCCGCGTCGCCGGCTTTTGCAGGAAGGGACGTTCCGAGCGGACGCCCGCCGCCAGGCGCGGCGAGTAGCCGGAGGTCAACATCAGTTTCACATTGGGCGCACGCTTCTCGATCTCGTCCGCCAAGGCGTGGCCGTCCATCCCGCCTGGCATCACAACGTCCAGAAGACCAAGCTGGATTTCCGGATGCTGCCTCAAAACCTCGAGCGCACTCTGCCCGTCGACGGCGACAAGAACGCGATAGCCCAGGCTTTCCAAACGGGACACCGTGACAAGCCGCACGTCCGCATCGTCTTCAACGACGAGAATCGTCTCGCCATCGCCTGCCGGCGCCGGGCCTGAAGCCCTGGCCTGCTCCACGACTGCGCCCTTATCGGTCCTGGGAAAGAACAGACTGACGCGGGTGCCGTGTCCGACCTCGCTGTACAGACGCGCATGCCCGCCGAGTTGTTTCATGAAGCCGTAGACCATGCTGAGCCCGAGGCCTGTGCCGGATCCGACGTCCTTTGTCGTGAAGAACGGCTCGATGGCGCGCGCGCACACTTCGGGGGTCATGCCTGTGCCGGTGTCAGACACCGAAATACGAAGATAGGCCCCGGGCGGCGCTTCCTGGGCGTAGCGTGGGTCCGCTTCGAAGACGACGGGCTCTGCCTCGATCGCCAGGACGCCGCCATTCGGCATCGCATCCCTGGCGTTCACAGCGAGGTTGAGGATGGCCGTTTCGAATTGGTCGATATCGGCTTCGACAATGCCGGTGTGCGGCGAGAGGTGCATCTTCACCTCGATCGACTCCCCGATCGAGCGCTGCAGGATTTCGGTCATGTCTTCCAGACATTTCGTGAGATCGAGCGGCTGACGGGACAGCGGCTGCTTGCGGGCAAAGGCGAGCAGGCGCTGGGTGATGCGGGCGGCGCGGATGGCGGCGTCTTGCGCCCTCGCCACAGCACGGCGGGCGGCCGGCGGAAGCTCCACCTGGGCGATCATCTCCAGATTGCCGCTTATGACGCTGAGAATGTTGTTGAAGTCGTGCGCGATGCCGCCTGACAGCTGGCCGATGGCGTCAAGCTTCTGGTGGTGGAGGATCACCTCTTCAGCGCGCTTCTTTTCAGTGAGGTCGTAGATGATTCCGACGAAAATGTTTTCGTCGCCGGTCTGGGCCTCGCCGACAGACAGGTACATCGGAAAAACAGTGCCGTCGGATTTCAATCCGGACAGCTCACGACCAATCCCGATGATGCGCTTGACGCGCGTTTCGCGGTGTCGCGCGAGATAGGCGTCGTGCGACTCCGCTGTTGAGCGCGGCATCAGAGTCGACACGTTGCGGCCAACCAGTTCGCCGGAGGAATAGAGGAAGAGCTTCTCGCACCCGGGATTGACGTATCTGATGACGCCTGCAGCGTCGATCACGATCAATCCATCGACCATGGTCTCCGGTACGATCCGGAAACGGTCGTCGTTGAGCAGCGACTGCAATGTTATCTCCGCGAGCGTCCAGACGTCGGCCGATGCTACTGGATCACTTCCCGTGACGCCAGTCGGACTCGCGATTCCCGACCTGAAGCGGGCCTCATCCATCAACTCGCAGGCCTCCCATCCGGCCTTTCCGGCGTGTCAGACCATTGGGACAAACCGGCGCGAGCGACCTTGATCTGCATCAGAGCCGCAGTCGCTGACTGAACGCTAATCGCTTCCATTGAATGGAGGCCGCGATGACCCTGACTCGCATAGTTATGAGACTGGCTCGAAACCCTGGTTTCCCCGATGGCGACGCCGAGCAGGGTTACGTCATCACCGCGCCGCTCGATAATCAGGGGCGCCTGATGGTGGAAGACTGGCGGCGCAACAAGGAGAACTGCACCGTTCGCCGATTCAAGCCCGGCGAAGAGCGTGACGCAGATGGCTGGCTGACCCATCGCGGCGGCCGCTGGTTCATCCGTTACGACGAGCCGGAAGAGGGTGCAGACGAGCCGGTCTATCGGCTCGGCGACCACAAGCTGGCCGTCGGCGAATACCTCACCATTCATGAAAGCGACGGACAGGACCTGACGTACCGCGTCACTGAACACGCTCGGGCGTGACCCGGCCGCAGAGACGCGCCTTCCAGACAAACAGAGAGAGGAGATACCCATGAAGCCCAAATTCAAAATGCTGCTGGCCTGTGTGCTGGCCTGTGTAGCGGGCGTGTCAGTGCTGACGGCCTGCGCGCCGGTCGAATCGCCTGCGGATCTGGAAGCCAAGGCCAGGGCGGCGACGGTCCAGGCGACGGGATCCGGCGACGCGGGCGAGATCTTGATCTCGAACCTTGAGAAGGCGCCGGCGCGAGCCGATTGGAACGCCCGCACGCCGGGCGGCCAGTTCGCCTGCAATTCGGACGAGCGTTTCGCGCTGCCCGAATGCCGCAAGGTCGGCGAGTAGCCAAAGAAAACCAAGCGCAAGAACCTGTAAAAAGGAGTATAGGATGACCAACGAGCAGATGTTCATCGCGGGGGTTGTGGGCTTGATGAGCCTGTTCCTGCTGGTGCTCGGCGCCGTCACGTTCTACGCGCGCGACCGATAACGCTGCGGCTGAATTCGTCGCCCAGACAGGGAGACGCGAATGGGAGTGATCCACGATGGGTTATCGCGACATCCTTGTTGAAATCAGCAACACGCGGCCCGCAAAGTTACGGGCTGCGACTGCCGCCCTGCTTGCCAGCCGGATGCAGGCGCGACTGACCGGGGTCTTCCTCAAGTCAAACTTCATCAGCCGTTTTGGCGATGGCGGCGCTCTGGGCTTCATGCCGCCTGGGGTCGTCGAGACCTTGATGGAAGATCACGCGAAGTCCGTTGCCGAAGCATCCGGCGCTGCGCAAAAAATTCTGGCGCAGGCTGCTGAGGATGCCGGGGTCGCCTTCGAATGGCTGGAAATTGACGGTGATCGCCCGGGAGCGCTGACCGCATGTGCGCGCTGCTTCGATCTCACGATCCTGCCGACAGTTGTCGTCGCCAGCCACGGGCAAACCGTGACGCCTGCTGCTGAAGTGGCGATGGGAAGCGGCGGCCCCGTGTTGATTCTGCCAGATGCAGGTTTCGAACCCAATTTCGGAAAGCGGGTGACAATCGCCTGGAAAAGTTCGCGCGAATCCGCGCGGGCCCTGCGCGATGCGCTGCCCATGCTGGATAGCGCCGACGAGATTTTTGTCGTCACGGTCGCCGACGCCTGGCCGGACGATTACCTGAAGGCGCATTTCGAGCGGCTGGGTCTGAAGGCGAAATTCATTGTCGAGCGCCAGACCGGAACCGCGCCAAGCGATCTGCTGCGGTTGCAGACTGGCAAGACAGGATCCGATCTGATGGTCATGGGGCTGTATGGCCAGCCCCGGCTGACCGAACTCGTGCTCGGCGGCGTCAGTCGCGATCTGCTGCACAACCACGCACTTCCGCTGCTCGTCTCGCACTAGCTCCAGACCTCCTGCGGCTTGCCGGGTGCGGGGCCGAATCTCACCGCTGGATGATGCGATGCCGTCATCGCGTTCTTAAAAGAAGAGGCGCGGAAATGGCTGTCCATTTTCGCGCCTGGTTCGCGTTGATGTGACCGGCCCGCCGTCCGTGACGGCCGGCGAAGCCGTCAGAGCACTGATCGACCCTGTACCGCACGCACCACGAAGGCGAGGATGGTGAGGATCAGGAACACAACGAACAGAATCTGCGCAATCGATGCAGCCATGCCCGCGAGGCCGCCAAAGCCCAGCGCGGCCGCAGCCAGCGCGAGCACAAAAAATACGAGAGCCCATCCGAGCATTGTCCGCTCCCTTGCTGATGTTCCTGGTGGCTGATGTTCCTGGTGAATAAACCAACGCCGATGGTCAGTTCGCGTTCCGCGTCAGCTGATTGCCGAAGGTTTACGGAACATCGGTTCAGGGGCGGCGTTTCTGGCCAGTCGGCGCTCATAGCCGTCGGGACATGGAGACCATTATGAAAATCGCATTTATGGCGTTTGCGCTTTTGCTCAGCACCGCCGCGGCCGCCTGCAACACTGTCGAAGGCGCCGGCAAGGACGTCGAAGCGGTGGGCGATGGCGTCCAGGACGCAGCGCAAGACGCGAAAAACTAGAGCTTCGCGGAGATCAAAGGACGATGGGTCAATTGCGGCCCGTCGTCCCATCCCCGCGGCGCCCGTCCTGCATTAACACCTTGGGGTCGGGCCAAAGGGGCGCGCTAACCATGAGACGCAGCATTCTGGGTTACGGACTTCTCGCCGCAATTGCCGCGTGTTCTGCGCCCGCAGAGGCACAGACAGCGCCGCCTACCGCATTGGCGACTGCTTCAGCGACAGCGTGTCCGCGCGGGCCGGTGTCGGTCTATTTTGCGTCTGGCGATGTGACAGCTTCGCCCCAGACGCGAGCTCTGCTCGGCAAGGTGGGGGAGACAGTTGGATCCTGCCAGCCGGATCACGTTGATCTGGTCGCCCGTGTTCACATCGACGCGCACGGCGATATCACTGAAGGCGACAGCGCGATGGCGATCGCGCTGGAGCGGTTGACGCTGGTGGCGGATGATCTGGTGGCCCACGGGCTGCCTGCGGATCGAATCCGGGTGTCGGCGCTTGCCGCCGGGCCGGGTGAGGTGCCGCCGCTGAACCAGGTCGAGATCGTTTTTCGCAAGGATGGCGACGCACCTCTGGTCGATGCGCCGGAAGAAGCGCCGCGCCAGACACCGCGTCTGCCGGTTTCGATCATCTAGGCTGCCCCGCCAAAAATTCGGACCCTGGCGTTGCGTGCGAAACGGCCCCTTCGAGAGGGACCTGATGTGCGAAAGGCTGCCGGCTCTTGCGGGCAGCCTTTGCCGGTTGGCCAGGTCTGGGCCGGTTGGCCAGGTCTGGGAGGGGTGGCCCACCCGGCCGACCAGATCAGCCAACGAGGGGGGATTTCTCAGGCGCCTGTGCCTTGCCGCAGTCATAGCCATTGATTGCGGCGGCGGCGGCGGCGTCGATCCGTTCGGAAGCAACCGCCTGACCGTCCCGGCGGTAGACCACGACCCAGGCGGGCTTCTGGGTTGCCACGTCGCTGGAGACCTCGGCGATCTCGAGATTTGAGCTGGACGCACACAGCCAGCGATTGGGAGCGGATTTCACGGCCGCGCCCGTGAGTGCGCTGGCCTGAAGGCTGGCCTGCTGGACAGGCTCGTGGCGCGCGGTCTGCGCGGCGGCGGGCAGCGCCAGACCGGCCAGGCCAGCAGCGATGCCTGTAATTGCGATATTTTTCCAGAGAACGGTCATTGGATCAGCCCCTCAGCTGCCGATTCAACGTGCGGCCGGAGGGGCGGTTCCCGATTGGTAAATGAATCCTTAACAGCAAACTGCCCCACGCCTTGCGGCGCGGGGCAGTTCATCGCTCAAGGTGTGAGATCAGTTCAGGCTGCTACGGGCCGCTCGACGTGGAAGAACAGGGCCTGGCCGATGGCCGCTTTGACGGTTTCCGGCTGAAAAGGCTTGGTGATCAGGAAGGCGGGCTCAGGCTTTTCACCGGTGAGCAATCGCTCCGGGAAGGCGGTGATGAAGATTACCGGGACGTCGTGGCCCTTCAGGATGTCGTTCACGGCGTCGATGCCGGAAGAGCCGTCCGCCAGCTGGATGTCGGCCAGAACCAGACCGGGGCGGCGGGCTTTGACCGCAGCGACTGCTTCTGCGCGCGTGGTGGAGACGGCCGTGACGCGGTGGCCGAGATCAAGCACCAGTGCTTCGATGTCGGCTGCGATGACCGGCTCATCCTCGATGATCAGGACGTCGGTGGCCAGTTCGGTTTCAATGTCCTTCTGGGCCCGCGAAATCAGCACACGAACATTTTCTGCATTGTCGTCAAGGACTTGTGCGGCCTCATCAATGGTGAAGCCTTCCAGGGCGGTGAGCAGGAAGGCCTGGCGGTGACGGGGCGGGATGCGCAGGACGCGCTGGGTGATGGCGTCGCCGCGTTCAGGCGTGTTTTCCAGCTTGGCGCCAGTGGCGCCCCAGATGACCTGAAACAGCTTGTAGAGCGCCACGCGCGGCGGGAGGGCTTCGAGTTCAGCTTCCCCAGCGGCCAGAGCCTGCAAGGCCGCCTTCACATACTGGTCGCCGCTGCGTTGATCTCCCGTAAGGGCGCGGGCGTAGCGCCGCAGATACGGCAAATGCGGTCCAAGCTGCTCAACCAGACTCATGACGTCACCCTCGGCACATTATCGGATTAGTTCAGCACAAAACGCCGCCCCCTACATTTGGTTCCAAGTTTTTTCCGACAACGCGGAACCGGACGGTATCTTCGGCGTTTTTAGACCCGAAGCGGGGATGTCTGCATCGTCAGACCAACTGAGTTGTACAACGCAATGACCCAAGAAAACTCCGGCGACTCCGGCGCCAAACCGGTCGACGCCCGTGTCGCGCGCCGCCGTCAGGACGCACTCGGCCGGCGGCTTCGTCAGATGTACGACCAGGTCGTGAGCGAACCTGTGCCCGACGAGTTCATGTCATTCCTGCATGACGCGGACGCCCGCAAGCCTCCCAAGACCGACAAGTAACCAGACATGACAGCCATGCCCGGAGACGATGTCTTCACCAAGGACCTTGTGGCGGCCATCCCCCACTTGCGCGCGTTTGCGCGCAGTCTTTGCAATGACCCGACACAAGCCGATGACCTTGCGCAGGAAGCGCTGGCCAAGGCGTGGAAGGCGCGCGAATCGTTCGAGCCAGGCACCAGCATCAAGGCCTGGACCTTCATGATCCTGCGCAACCAGTTCTATTCCGAGAAGCGCCGCAGCTGGCGCTCGACGCCTCTGGACGCCGAGATGGCGGAGAACACGCTGGTCGCGAACGACGATCCGACCGTTCCGATGGAATTGCTTGAACTCAGAACAGCATTGGCCAAACTGCCGGATGACCAACGTGAGGCATTGATCCTCGTTGGCGCTGGCGGCATGGCGTATGAGGAGGCTGCACAGGTCTGCCAGTGCGCGGTGGGGACGATCAAGAGCCGGGTGAGCCGGGCGCGACGCGCGCTTGAGACCCTACTCTCCGAGACGGGATCGAGAAAATCGCATGCGGACCACGGCATCGCTGCTGACAAGGCTTTCGACGATATTCTCCAGCAGGCGTCTGTTCTCGCAGCGGGCGGCGGCCGGTCCCGCGGAGACGACTAGCGACAAGCCGGGGGTCGCGGGGCGCCTGTCACTCAGGATCCTGCTGCTTCTGATTTTTGCGGTCGCCTTGTCGCCGGTGCTTGTGATTGGCGGCGTGCGCTGGTCCGACGACGTCAATCGCGAAGATGAGCGCCGACAGGTAATGATGTCGCTGGTTGCGGAAGAAGCCGCCGACCGCGCCGAGATCGTGCTGTCGACTGCGCCGCCGCTGCTGGACGTGATCAGCGCGGTGGAGCCAAACGGGGCCTGTTCGGTCGAGTTCGCCAAGCTCATCGACAGCCTGCCGCAGTTTTCCAACATGTCGATCGTGGACGTGAACGGCGCAGTGATCTGTTCGGCGCTGGCGGATCGGGTTGGCCTGTCGGTCGCCGACCGCGACTGGTTCAACGAGTTGCGGGATTCCGGCGCAGGCTTTGTGCAGTCGGCGGCGACGCAGAGCCTGGTGTCGAAGGAGTGGACGCTGGCGGTGGCGAAGCGGCGCGAGACGGCGGCCGGCAAGTTCGATGGCGCACTGGTCATCGGCGTGCCGATTGCCTCGCTTGTGTTCAGCCTCGACCGTACGGGCCTGCCGAAAGATAGCGAGATCGCGCTGCTGGATCCTACCGGGCGGGTCTTCGCCAGCCGCTACTGGGCGGCGATGAACGCGGACATAACGGCCAAGCTGGCCGAAAGTGGGGGCGCGCGCAGCGGCTTCTTCACGACACGCACGGGCGAGGGCCAGACGCGGCAGATCGCGATTGTGCCGCTGTCTCCAGGGCCCCTCTACGCAATGCTGTCGGCGCCAGTCCTGCCGGCGATCGCATTGGAGAATGTAAGCGCCTTCGGGAATTTCGCGCTGCCATTGCTGGCCTGGCTGCTTGCGCTGGGCACGGTGTGGCTGGCGACGGACTGGCTGGTGCTGCGATGGATCGACTACCTGCGGCGGATCGCAGGCCTCTATGCCAGCGGCAAGCTGACGGTGCAGCCGTTGCGCGCGCGGCGGCAGGCGCCGAGCGAGATCACCATACTCGCCGACACCATGCAGGACATGGCGATGAAAATCCGCGACCGCACGATAAAGCTCGAAGGCGCACTTGAGGCGCGGGATGCGGCGATGAAGGAAATCCACCACCGCGTGAAGAACAACCTGCAGATCATCAACAGCCTGCTCAGTCTGCAGAGCCGGAAGGTGTCGGATCCAGCGGCTCTGGCGGTGCTGGACGATGCGCGGACGCGGATCAACGCACTGTCGCTGATCCACCGCTCTCTTTACGAGCACAACGATATACGCAGCGTCGATGTGAAGAGCTTCTTCAGCGAGCTGGTGACCCATCTCGATCAGGCGCTCGGGGCTGAAGACCAGAAGGTGCGGATCGAGTCGGTTATCGATGAAGACACCATCGATGCGGATTCTGCAGTTCCGCTGGCGCTGTTCACGGCCGAGGCGGTGACCAACGCGATCAAGCACGCCTTCCCCAATCTGACCGGCGGACGTGTGCTGGTGTCTTATCGCGTGACGCCGACTGGACCGGTGCTGTCGATCGAGGACGATGGCGTGGGCGGGCCCGAAGCGACGGCGCGCGGTCTGGGATCGGCCCTCATGACTGCGTTCGCGCGTCAGGTGCGCGGACAGCTGGAGGAGTTGCGTTCGCCCGGCGGCGGGCGAATTGTGAAGATCACGATGCCGCTGAAGGGCGAACTTGCCGCCGCCAAATAGAAACGACCCGGTCGATGACCGGGCCGCTGAACCTTGCAGAGTGTCGAAGCCCTAAATGCCGCGTCGCGTGGCGCCCATGACGGCGGAGATGACGAACAGCACCAGGAAGATGAAGAAGAGAATCTTGGCGATACCCGCGGCGGAGGCCGCGATGCCGCCGAAACCAAGCACGGCCGCAATGACGGCGATGACCAGGAAGACCAGCGTCCAGCTAAGCATTGTTACCTCGTATTGCGATGTCCCGCTGGCCGCGCGTGGGCCAGCTTCCGGAGTATCAACGAACCTCGGCGGGGAGGGTTCCGGGCAGGGGGCCAGCTGAATCGTAGTTGCGGCGAATCTCGAAGGCCTGGCGCTCGAGCGACACGACTTCCTGGATCATGCGGTCGGCGCTGAGCTCCAGCACGCAGAAACTCGGACGGGTGGCGCGCAGACGGGTGGAGAGGGTGCCCGAGCCCATCTGCACGATGGGACGGGCGTTTGAGCCGACATAGTGCGCGAAGGCGTCGTGGATGTGGCCAGTGAGAATGGCGTCGACGCGAGCGGCCGTACAGCGACGCAGGGCTTCCTCGCCCCGCAACGTTTCGACCGGGATCCTCGCGTGGCCGGGCTGGACCAGCGGATGGTGGCAGAGCAGCACGCGCCAGGCGTCCTTCGGACCGCCTTTCAGTTGTTCCAGCGCAGCGTCCAGATCGTCCATGTCGACGACGCCATCGGCCCAGTTGAGACGCTTTTGCCAGCCGCGCGCCGTGTTGATCGCCGAAATGCGGACCATGCCGTCGCCGAACTCGGCGAGGCGATCCATCACGTCAAACCCCTCCATGTACTTCGCATAGCGGCTGAACGGTGCGACCATGCGTGCGGGCAGGTGGTAGACGGGCGTATCGTGGTTGCCGGGCGTCGTAAGGACCGGAATTTTCAGCGACTGGAACCAGGCCCGAGCAGCTGCGAACTCGTCGCGCGCGCCGCGTTGGGTGATGTCGCCAGAGACGAGAATGGCGTCAGGCTTTATGTGCGCGGCGAAGCTCTCCATCTGGCGCAGGGCTTCGACGTCTTCGGCGCCGAAGTGGATGTCCGACAGGTGCAGGAAGCGAAGCGATTGTCCGGTCAGGCCGCTGTCAGGCATTGGGCGGCTTCCTCAATATACTTCACCCGGACGGTTGAGCCCGCGTCGATCGGCTCGCCATCAATGATGACCGGTATCTCGACGTCTTCCTCGCACTCTATGACGAGGGACTGCGCCGGCACAATGTGAATGCCGGGCGCGTTGCGCCAGTCACCCATGAAGGACGTCCAGATGACATTCAGCGCGGACGCAGCGGTGGGGTCGGCGAGCGTGGCGATCTCCATGCCGCCTTCTTTGACAAGCGGCCCCACCATGGCGCCGATGACGCTGGTGGTGGGCAGCGTGTCGCTGCCGAAACTGTAGCCGTCGCGATAGCGGGCGGCGAGATTGAGAGTCTGGAGTGAATCCAGGGCTATGCGCGTTTCACCCATCGCCTTGACGATTTCGCCCCGGCGCAGGCTTTCGCGCGCTTCAGCGAAGCGCGCCGGCGCGCCGGCCAGCATGGCGCAGTAGAAATCGTGTCCGTTGACGCGGCCAGCCGGAAGCATGCGCCGCTTGGGCGCCGCGATGACGCTGGCGAGGATCTTGTCCCACGGATGATCGCCGTGGATGGACTTGGTGAGCAGGTTCATCGTGCCGCCCGGCAGCAGCAGGAGGTTGGGCGTTTTCTGTCCGATCAGGGTAAGGGCGCACCGCAGCGTGCCGTCTCCCCCCCAGACGATGAACAAGTCAGGCTGGTCAGCGGCAATACGCTCAAGCTGGCCGTTGGAATCGGAAAGATCGATTTCGACAACTTCGGCGTTGCGGACGCCGGCGGCTTCCAGCGCCGCCTGCATCCGAACGACGCCATCGGCGGACACACCGCCTGCAGCCGGGTTCACAAGTGCTACCGTTTTCATGTCATCCCCACGGCCGGGCTCACCGCCGCGCTCAACCGGACTATCAACGCAATGTGCGTCTGCCGGTTCCGGAGCTTCAGAATGCGCCGAGGAGGGCGGCGACGCCTGCGATCAGGAGCCCGCCTGCGATGGTCAGAACGACGATCAGCGCCATCAGGCCGTCTGCCGTCGCCATCTCGTCATCGAGGCGGGTGTCTGGCTCGAGGTCTGCTGGTTCGTCCATTTCATTTCTCATTGTCATCTGTTCCCGACGAATGGATGACGCGGGTGTGGGTTCCGTTGTTCGCTGCGTGGCAAAAAAGCAAAGGGAGCGCCGATCTGCACCGGCGCTCCCTCCTTCGTGCCTGAATGTCGGTCTTAGCCGCGATAGTCGCCGTTGACCCAGTACGAACGGCCGCTGCGTTGATCGATGTAGTAGTAGCGGTTGGCGCGCTGATCGTAGAGCAGCGGTTCGCCGTTGGGGCCGCGTTCGTAATTGTTCTGGTTTTGCGCCTTGTCCTTCTGTGAACCGGCATAGGCGCCGCCAGCAGCGCCGACCACAGCGCCGATAGCCGCGCCGCTTTGGGCGTCGCCCGATCCAGTATTGTTGCCGATCACGGCGCCTGCAAGACCGCCCAGGGCGGCGCCGCCAAGCGCGCCGCGCTCGGTGTTGCCGGTCGAGGTGCAGGCGCTGAGTGCGATGGCGGCGGAGGCGACCGCAGCAAGAGCGAGAATTTTCATAACATGATCTCCTTGATCTGAATCAGGCAACGTCCGACCGGACTGCCAGTTCCTTGGGCCAGGCGGGCTGAACCCGCCATGAACGCTGAAATAATCGTCAGGCACGCACGGCATTACGTATCACGGCGGCAACCCCGCCGAAAAGCGCGCCCAGGAGACCTGAAAATACCACGAGGCCTATGGACGCCGACCAGCCGGCCGGAGGAACGCCCACCATTGCGGCAATAATCAGACCAGCCGATGCGCCAACGAGAGCCCCGAGCATGAGCGCCGACCGGATGCCGCCGCCGCGTGCGCGACGGGTCACGATGACCGGCGTTTCCTCAAGCGTGTTGAGTTCGACCAGTGTTTTGGAAATTTCGCGCAAGTCGGATTGCTCTCCGCCCGACATGTTCTCGGCGGTGCTTTCCGCCAGACGCTGAGCGTCGAACTTCCAGCTTTCCAGAATGCGGCGCTTGTCAGCGAACGACAGGTCGGATTCCGACAGCACTTCGCGCGGATCGCCGAAGTGGCGATGTGGGTTGGCGACAAGATCATCAATCCTGCGGTCCATGACGAATTCTCCATTCCCCAGGCATCGAGGGGTCCGGCATCAACGTTCGCCCCCGCAAGAGGGTTCCGGCAGTCACGGTCAGGGAAAACTGACAATCCAGGCGGAACCGGAACGGTTCAGGCGTCGCGCTCGGGCAAGCTGGCGTAGGCGATGCCGCCATCGACAGCGATGGAATCGCCGACAACGTAGTCGCCCGCCTTCGATGCAAGGAAGATGGCTGTACCCGCCATATCCTCGTCACGGCCGATGCGGCGAAGCGGCGTGCGCGAGGCCACCGCTTCTTCCTGGTCGCGCGCCGCACGATTCATTTCCGATGCGAACGGGCCGGGCGCGATGGCGCTGACCACGATGTAGTCCTGCACCAGACGCGCCGCGAGGCGCTTGGTGAGATAGAGCAGGGACGATTTCGAGGCGTGGTAGGAATAGGTTTCAAGCGGGTTCAGCTTGATGCCGTCGATCGAGCAGATGTTGATGACCTTGGCGGGACGATCGGCCGAGGCGGCCTTCTTCAGCGCGGCGTGCAGCGCCTGCGTGAGGAAGAAGGGCGACTTGACGTTGAGGTTCATCACCTTGTCCCAGCCCTGTTCGGGGAATTCATCGAAGTCGGCGGCCCAGGCGGCGCCTGCATTGTTGACGAGGATGTCGAGCTTGCCTTCGCGTTTGTAGATTTCTTCCGCAAGCATCTTGCAGCCGGCGACTGTCGAGACGTCCTGCGGGATCGAGATGCAGGTCCCGAGTTTCGAGAGCTCTGCGGCCGTGGCGTCGCAGGCGTCAGCCTTGCGGGCGGAGATATAGACCTTGGCTCCGCTCTCGACGAAACCCTGCGCGATCATTTTGCCGATGCCGCGCGAACCGCCCGTGACGAGGGCGATGCGGCCCTTCAGCGAGAACAGGTTTTCGATCATCGGCTTTGTCCCATCATGTCGTGTTGCGCGCCTGGCGACGGATTGCGCCGGGCACCCTAGCGTCAGGGAACGAAAAGGCCAGAGGATGGGCAGGGCCATGCCTGAAAGCACGAAAAAGCGACCGGCGGGCGGGTTGGGGTCGGCGTTTCCCGTGTGCTAGCATTCCTCCAGCGCGCGTTCCGGGTTCAGCCGGGAGCGATAATCCGGTGGGAGGTCTGCGATGTGCGACGAACATACCGTCGAGGATAATGAAGCGTTCTTCAAGAAGTCGGGCGACCTGTCGCGGCGCGGCTTTGGCGTGATGTCGGCGGCGATGCTTGCCGCCTGCGCCACCAGCCCGGCCAACGCCAAGGAAGTCGTCGAAAGCGAAGTAAAGATCAAAACGGCGGATGGCGAAGCCGACGCCTATTTCGTGCACCCTGCCAGCGGCAAGCATCCCGCCGTCCTGATCTGGCCTGATATCATGGGTCTGCGTCCGGCGTTCCGCGTCATGGGCAAGCGTCTGGCCGAGTCCGGCTATTCCGTGCTGGTGGTGAACCCGTTCTATCGCAAGGCGCAGGGCGAAGTGTTCCATGCCGGTGAGGCGTTCTCAGATCCGGCAGTGCGCAGCCGGCTGGTCGCCCTGATGCAGTCGTTGAACCCGGCCGGGACAAAGGTGGACGCGGTGGCGTTCCTCGGCTTCCTCGACGCGCAGAAGTCGGTCGACACCAAGCGCATGGCCGGCACGATGGGCTATTGCATGGGCGGACCGCTGGTGGTGCGCACCGCAGCCGCCGTGCCAAACCGGATCGGCGCTGTGGGATCGTTCCATGGCGGCGGTCTCGTCACGAAGACACCGGACAGCCCGCACCTGCTGATCGCCAGCACCAAGGCCAGCTATCTGTTCGCGATCGCCGAGAATGACGACAAGAGCCAGCCGGACGCGAAAACCGTGCTGCGGGAAACCTGCGACGCGGCCAAGCGCCCGGCGGAGATCGAGGTTTATGCCGCCCAACACGGCTGGTGCCCGCCTGACTCGGCGGTGTTCAACCAGGAGCTGGCCGACAAGGCCTGGAGCCGCATGCTGGCGACGTTCGAGACAGCGCTCGCCTAGCGGTCTTGCCGTGACCCAGCGGAAGGGGGGGCCGATGGTCTCCCCTTTTCTCGTTCGGGCATTTCGGCAGTCGCGCCAGCCTGTCGATTTACCTAACACAAAGAGGTGAAACCAGATCGCGATGAGTTGACAGTGTCAGGCGAACGCGAGATTTGGTAATTCCCGAAACGTGTTTTCAGACTCTGGAGATAACCGACCGATGTCACGCCTGCTTGCTGCAACCGCCCTCGGGCTGGTTCTCGCCGTCACCGCCAGCTGCGCCCAGCAGTCTGGTCTCACTGAAACAGCTGTCGCCGCGCCCGTCGTCGCGACGCCTGCGAAGGTGGACAATTTCCGCCTCGTGACGGCTGAAGGCCGTGCCGTCGAACTTTACCGGATGAAAGACGCGCCCGCGATCGTGATGATCATGCAGGGCGTCGATGCGCCGGACTTCGCCAAGGCTGCTCCTGAGGTCGCCAAGATCAAGGCTGCCTACGCCGGAAAAGGCGTCGAATTCATGCTCGTGAACTCCAATCCCAAAGTCACCCGCGACGCGGCCGCCGCCAACGCCAAGGCGCTCGGCCTCGA
>Ga0075163_10004274_pt1 | contig 19178 bp, 13 predicted proteins | sample JI1023141ADNA_FD_71478 | JGI IMG/M metagenome (GOLD analysis project Ga0075163, IMG submission 71478) | Wastewater effluent complex algal communities from Wisconsin, to seasonally profile nutrient transformation and Carbon sequestration -... | ecosystem: Engineered > WWTP > Effluent > Algae...
TAACCAAAAGCAAACAAAATTAATGATGGTTGGGGTTTTAGTATCACCAGCACCATTCAATGCTTGTGTCATTACCATTCCAATACCGTAGAAAATATATCCGGCACCAATTATTTGTAAAGCGCGTGCGCCGTAATCCACTACTGCTTCATCGTTCGTAAATATGCGAATGATAGGGCCAGAAAGAAATAGAAAAAGTACCATCACAAAACTCATAAAAATGGCGTTGTATTTTGCTGTGAGCATCACGCTTTGCTCAGCACGCTCTAATTGTTTGGCGCCCAAATTTTGTCCTACCAAAGTTGCAGCAGCATTACTTAAGCCCCATGCAGGTAAAATAAAAAATACCACATTACGAATAGCGATCTGGTATCCTGCCGAAGCGGTTGTGCCTCCGGTTTCGGCAACTAAGCGTGCCAAAATGATCCAGCTTCCGCTAGCAATGAAAAATTGCAAGAACGCAGGCCATGCAATAGTGAATATAGATCTCGCTAATTCCGTATTTATTTTAAAGTGATGCTTAGCAAATTTTAAAATACCACTGCCTTTAAATAAATGATAGCATTGATAGATAACACCGGTGCCTCTTCCAATAACGGTGGCTATAGCAGCGCCTTTTAATCCAAAAAAGTGGATCATAATAGGACAAAGAATAATATTAATAATGCTGGCTATCCATAAACTTTTCATGGCCATGGCAGCGTCCCCGGCACCTCTATAAATTCCATTAATAAGAAATAGTAAAATGATGACTACGCTACCGCCAAGCATTATGCGAGTAAAAACGGCACCTTCGCGTACCACTTCTTCGCTGCCACCCATGGCTGCTAAAATTTGTGGTGCAAATACAACGCCAATCACACTCAATACAAAGGTAGCTATCAACGAAATGATTAATGATTGCGCACCGGCGTGTGCAGCAGCTTCCGGATCTTTTTCACCAATTCGTCGCGACACTATTGCCGTTGCAGCTGTACTTAAAGCGATCGCTAAGGAATAAACAATGGTAATAACAGATTCGGTTAACCCAACGGTAGCAATAGCGTTTTGACCCAATTTACTTACAAAGAACATATCTACAACAGCAAATACACTTTCTAAACTTAATTCCAAGATCATTGGAATAGCCAGTAAAAACACAGCGCGAGGAATACTTCCTTGTGTATAATCATGTTCATCTCCTTTAAGGGATTGTTTAATGATGTTTAAAATACGATGTGCTTTGTTCATACATTAATTTGTGCTTGTAAAAATAATATTTTATTGCTTAACATTTCAAAGTACCAGCCCCAAAATGGTTAAGTGATTGTTATGCGTTTTTTGTTTTCTAAATACAGTAGAAACCTATGGCAGGTTGGATACTCTGGTGTATTTGCTGTTTTAGTCGATTGTAAACTAAGTTTTATAGTGATTTTTTGATTAATTCAAATAAAATCCTATTTTTACTTTTGACGAATTCAATGATCTGTTTTATGAAGCAACTTCTCACGTTTATTTTATTATGTTTTACAGGGCTGAACTCATTTGCCACCACTAAAATTGATACATACTTAGTTGGAAAGATCGAATACAAAGACCTTGAAAGCAGCAGCAAATTGATAGACCGCTTGATCGTAAACGCATTTGGAGTTTCAAACGTGGATAACGATTATAAATTCAATATAAAAAAGATAGATTGCTGGAATGAGGAAATAACTGAATTTAGGTATTTTCCTGAAGTGGATGTTGATAAGCGCTCGAAATTAAACAAAGATGTTTTAGCGTCGAATAAGAACTCAAGTATAAAATTTAGAGTTACCATTAATAGTGAGAAATCTTTTTTAACAGCAAGGATCCGCGAATATTTGGATGAGAATAGTTCGTTTGAAATGGAGGTAGTAGTAGTTGGCGACGATCGAATATTTGTTACAGAAGCTGTAGATAAGGATGTTTACAATGAGATATTGAGTACGAAAGCCTTTGTAGATAAAGCATTCAAGAATTTTTTTGGCGTTAATGTGATGAATATGAACTATCACATTGAAGTTCTTAAAACTACAGCATGTTTAATGAAAGATCTTCATAAACAAGAGTGTTTAGATATCTACGATATGAGTGCATCGGATAGTGCATATAATATCTTTAGCAACAAAATAAGTACAAAGGAATATAGTTCGAGTTTTATTTTGTTTGATGTAGTTGTAACCAAAGATAAATCACGACTTACACAAAAAGCCAACGACGTTATTATCAGAGATGCGGATAGATCGGAACACATACGATTTTATTTTTGTATTCCTAAGTATAATTTAAAACCCGGCTCAGGTAGGTTTTTTGATATTGAAGGTAAAATTGTTACAAGCGACAAAAAACCTTTTGCCGATGTGAATGTTGAATTGCGAGATGCAAACAATAAACTGGTTGCAACTCAAAAAACAGATAAGAATGGATATTTGAAGTTTGCAAAGGTGGATGAAGGGATGACCTACACGTTATTTGTAGATAAATCATATAAAGAAGATGGTTTAAAATTGACAACAAATGCTGATAAAACGGTTGGCTTATTTAAAAAGAGTAAACTTGGATTTGATTATAAATTATTAACCCCAGTGATCAATACATTAGAGGTAGTAGAGGTTAAGGATCCTTCGGATGATCTTATGATAAAGATCAAAGCAAGAATAGTTTCGGTAAGTGATAAAGTTAATCCAATAGCAGATCAAGTAGTAGAGTTAAGGGATTTTCAAAATAAAGTATTGCAAACTAAGATCACCAATAAGGATGGTGATTTTGAATTTAGTGATGTGAATATAAAAGAGATCTATTCGGTTGAATTATTTGAGTACAAAGAGAAATTCAAGAATGAGAAGTTGTACATCTCTAATACAAAGAACGAATTGGTAGCGCGAATCAGTAAAGATGCCAATGGAAAATTTGCTTACAAAACCATTCCTGCCGATCTTATCTATCTTTCGGATATGAAAAATGAGGACGTTTCGCTTACAGTTAAGCGTCAATTAAAATTAAATGAGAACAATACTGTTATTCGTGATTTTGTTTTTTATGAAGTGAATTCTGCTGTGCTTTCATCTGAGGCAAAAACAACTATTGATAAGATCATAAAGATCGCCAATGAAAATAAAGAAAGTAAGATCGATATCATTTCTCATACCGATGTTAGGGGAGAGGGTGGCGACAATTTAAAGCTATCGCAAAAAAGAAGCGAAGCAGTTCTAGATTATTTTGTAAAAAGCGGAATCGACAAAGCCCGATTGAATTCAGTTGGAAAAGGAGAATCGGAGCCATTGAATTCGTGCACCGATGGAGTGCCTTGCACGGAGGAGGAATATAAAATGAATAGAAGAACGGAATTCAGGTTTTATAAATAATTCTATAGGGATTAGAGAAAAACTTACTTCATTACACGCTCAATGTATTCGCCGGTTTCTGTGTCAATTTTTAGTTTGTCGCCAATATTAACGAACATCGGTACCGAGATCTTAATTCCACCTTCAACTTCAGCAGGTTTTACTAACTTTCCTTTATTACCATCTTCTGTATAAGTAACAACTAATTCAACATACTTGGGAAGTTCACCATTCAATGGTTTCTCATTTTCATCAAATCTAATTTTGAGGATCATTCCTTCTTGAAGAAATTGAATTGTATCAGCAAAAATTATTTTTGGAATATGGATCTGTTCAAATGTTTCTTGATTCATGCAAACCAAAAATTCATTTTCAGAGTAGATATATTGTAATTCATGCTCATCTACTCTTACTATATCTACCTTTTCACCTGAGCGAAAACGAACTTCACTTTGTTTTCCATTCTCTACATTACGGCATTTACAGGAATAGATGGTGTTTCCTTTCCCTGGTGTAATGTGGTCGTATTCGAGCACTTTTAATAATACGTTATCATATCGAATAAAGCAGTTCTTAGAAATATCTGAAGTAGTAGCCATTTATGGATTTTTTTGGTAGCGAAAGGTAAGGTGTTCTGTTGAGAAAACAAAAGATGGGTCTTAATTTGTGTGTAATGGCTTAGTAATTTAAATAAGAATGCATACAAATCAGTTTAGAGCCTTTATTAGTAAAGTTTTGCTTAATTAGCTATCTAACCACTTTTTAAACTCATTAACCCTTTCCCTGCTCACCACCGATTCTTCATCGTTTAAAAAAGGTGTTTGTATTTTTAACCTGCTGTTAAAGTAAGAAGAAACTTTTTGAACGGATGAGATGTTAAGAATAACCTTGCGGTTAGTTCTAAAGAACATATCGGGTGATAGTATTCCTTCTAATTGATCAAGTGTATAGTCGATCACATAACGTTTGCCATTATCTAGTAGTATAAGTACTTCACCATCTTCTGAAATGAAATGTAAAATAGATTCGCATTTAACCGATGATATGGAATCGCCAATTTTTACCATAAAACGGCTTTTGTACTGCTTATTGATAGTATTAAAAGCATTATGGATATTATCAATGAATACTTTAGAGCTATTTGAATTAAGTCTCTGGAATTTTTCAAGGGCTACAGCAAGCTCTTTTTTACCAATAGGTTTTAGAAGGTAATCAACACTATTTAACTTGAAAGCTTTTATGGCATACTCATCAAAAGCTGTTGTAAAAATGATGGGGGTATCAACGGATATTTCAGAGAATATCTCAAAGCTTAAACCGTCGGCCAAATGAATATCCACAAATAGAAGATCAGCCTTTACACCGTTCTTAAAGGCTTGTATAGTTTTCTTAACCGAGTCATATACCTCAATAACTTTAGCCGAAGCATCTATTTTTACAAGCAAATTTGCAAGATGTTCGGCAGATAGTTTTTCATCCTCTATGATAATAACATTCATTATGGCTTTAATAATGGGATCTTTACAATAAAAAATTTAGTATCATTAATTATCTCAATAGGAGTACTGGTAAAGTACTTATAGCGCGCTTTAATATTTTGTAAGCCGGTACCAGAACTTGTTTCAGAAAGCGAACGTGGTTGAATTGGGTTTTTAACTATGAGCGTTTTCTCAAATGTTGAAATTGTTATAGTGAGAGGTTGATCAGAAGATACTTCGTTATGCTTAATGCAGTTCTCTATGAGCATTTGAAGCGCCATTGGAGGCATAAGATCATTTGGTGCTTCAGCGGAAATATTAAAATCGAATTTGATATTCGTATCAAAACGGATCTGAAGAAGATAGGTGTATGAATCAATAAATTCTAGTTCAGTTTTAAGCGATACCAATTCTGTGTCCTTATTGTCCAATAAATAGCGATATACTTTTGATAGTTGATTGATGAACTCTACCGCTTTATCTTGATCTTTATACACAAGAGACGATAAAACACTCATGTTGTTAAATAGGAAATGAGGATTAACCTGGTTTTTGAGATTTTGCAATTGTGCCGACAAACTTTCAGATTTATATTTTTCAACCTCCGCTAAGGAAGATTTCCATTGATTAAGAAAAAGTACACTTATTTCAACACCCAGCAATATGATCGAGAATAATGTGCCAATAATTATAGAGGTTTTGAATAAGGTCGACTCGAGGTCGTTAGGGAGTACACATACGTATGTGTTGTAAAGTATCATTACTCCATAAATAGTTAAGGCGCTAAATGCAATACTCAGAGGTAACTGAATTATAACGCGATTAAATGTATTTGTAACCCACGAAATTCGGTTGTTTAGTTTTCTGTCAATGAACAACGTTCCTTCCCAAATAAAAATTGTAAGTGCAATACTAAATAGATAGTCGTAAAGATGATCGTGGTTAGGTCGGTTAAAAGGAATAATAGCATCTATTGCCAGAGCGATAAGGGCTCCAACAGCGATCATGATGATGTATTTTATCCAGTTCATTTTGTTGGTGGAAGTTACTAATTTATTTTAATTCGCTACCCAATCGTTCGACCTTACTTAACCATTTTTTACGAAACTCTTCCGTTGAATTGCGAATTGGTGCTATGTAGGTTATTGCTTTTGTTTTAATTCCGCAAAAACTAAGAATATTATTCTTTACTTGTTTAATTCCGGCATTGCTGTAGAATAATTTGTAATACCAAACGGGTGTATCCATGGTAACAATCATATGCGCTGTTTTTCCAACAAGAAGTTTATCCCACCAAGGAGAATTTTCACGGTATTTAAAAGCCATACCGGGTAAAAGAAGCCTATCAAAAAAGCCTTTTAATAGTGCAGGAATTCCTCCCCACCAGATGGGCGTTACAATAATGATATGATCGGCCCATTTAATTTTTTCCCATGAAGCCTTCAAGTCGGGCTCTAATTCCATACGCTGGCTGTAGCCCCACTTTAATACAGGATCAAATTGAAGCGATGAAAGTTCTATTTCTTTTAAATTGGCAGTATTATTCACCCCTTTAGCATAGGCTTTTGATAAAGCCGAACAATAACTGTTTGGATTAGGATGACCATTGATGATTAAAATATTACTCATGTGGAATGGATTATTAAAATTGAATTTTATACATAAAGTTTGGGAAGAAGCCTATTTGATAAGCAGTATTGATGGTTTTTGTAACAGTGTTATAGCGTTGTGCAAATACATTTTTATTATTGGTAACATTTTGTATATCGAAAAATACAGATTGCGATAACTTGTGTTTTTTACTATTGAGTGTAAAGCCGGTTTTTACATCCAATCTAAAAAAGTCGGGATTTCTTTCTGTGTAAGCAAACTCATCTCCTTTTACAACTTCTTGCCTAGCGGCTTGTGATGCTACCAGATCAACAGGTGTATAGTATCGGCCTCCTGCCTGTGTCATTTTTATATCGAATGTAATGGCGTTACGTTTTTCTTTGCCAACCTTAAATTCCTTTCCAACAAGTATATTGTAAACATAATTACCATTAAAGGCTGTATTTCGTTCTTTACCATCACTTCCTTTATATTTTGATTGGTAAAGTGTTCCTGTTATTAATCCGTAATAACCTTTGCTAAAAAACTTTTCTATGGTTAGTTCAGCGCCATAATTAGTTCCGCTTCCGGTATTTTCAAGGTTGCCGGTTTCGTTCGGAAAAAATCCTGCCCCGGCGTTAAGCATCGAATAGCTACTTGGGTTTTGCGTTACAGGAACATTGTTTAGTAATTGATAATACAATTCGGTTTTAATTCTCCAATCAGATGCCGGTAATAGATCATAGCCAATAACAAAGTGTTGCGATCGGGTAAAGTCAAGGTCTTTGTTGCTTTGCGAGTAGGTGCTATCTGCATTTAAAGTGCGCAAAAAATAAACATCTGTTGGTTGCATTTGGCTATGCATACCATACCCAACACTTAAGGTGTTTTTTTGATTTAATTGATATTTAATTCCTAACCTTGGTTCAATCGAAGTAGAGCCATTTAAAGCGAGGTGTTGAGCGTGAAGTCCCAAATTAAAGGTGAGCTTGTCGTTAAAATTATATTTCGCTAAGGCATATGCTTGATATAATTGTGTATAGTCGTTAAAATCCCAAACCTGTTTCCAATAAGGAGTAAAGTTTCTGTCGCGATAATCGAGGTTTAAATTAATGAGTTCACCAATCACGCCTATTTTAGTAAATAGTTTAGCACTAATTTTGGTATTAAACGACGTATTAATAGAGTAGTATATTCGCGACGTTTTGTTTTCGCGCACGCGTGTATTAATATCGGTGCCTTTTGTGATGGTGTCTTCCAGATAAATGGAACCGGCGTATGTGCCACCAAGGATGGTGTTGAAATAGGATCGACTATTTACTTTAATAAAATGTTTTAATCCTATAAGTCCAATATCACTTTTAAAATAGCTATCGCGAGTAGGATCTGCAAATAGATCGGTAGTATCTGTTTCATTGTGATCAAAAGTAATGTTACTTGTTCCAGCTAAACCAAACAATGTAAATTTGCCTAGTTTGGATGTGCCGCTGTTTAGTTTAAAAGAAATATCTTGATAAAACGGTGTTGCTGCCGTTCCAATGGGAATGCCGATCTTTTGCGCAACACCCGTAAAGGCATAGCGGTAAGCAATTAAGTAAGAAGAGCCTTTGGTTTTATTAATTGGACCTTCGGTCATGGCCTCAATACCTGTTAAAGCACCAATTTGAAATGTGTGTTCTGGTTTTTCCGAATTTCCATTGCGAAAACCCAGATCAAACACACCGGCGTTGGCGTTACCATATTCGGCAGGAAAAGCCGAAGTAAAGAAATCAGAATTTTTAAGAACATTGGTATTAATGGCACTAACGGGTCCGCCAGTTGTACCAATTGTAGAAAAGTGATTTGGGTTGGGAATATTTAATCCTTCAATTCGCCATAATACACCAACGGGTGAATTACCACGAATAACAATATCGTTGCGCGCATCATTAGGAGAGCTTACTCCGGCAAAGTTTGCGGCAAGTCGTGATGGATCAGAGCGACCACCTGCATAACGATTTACTTCTTCCATAGAAAAAGAACGGCCGCTAACGGAAACAAGCTCGTTATTAGTTTCATTTTTTTTGGTGCCGCTTATAACAACCTCTGTTAATTCGTTCGCACTTTCCTCCATGCCAATTTCAAGAACCACTTCTTTACCAGATGTAAGGACAATGTTTGGAATAATTACCTCTTTATAACTCATAAACGAGAATTTAAGATCATAACGCCCAGGATTGAGATCTGGAATTTTGAACTTACCGTTTTCATCAGAGGTGGCTCCTTTAATTGGATCGCTTCCAAGTATGATAACGTTTACTCCCGGAAGTGAAGTTTGACTTTGTTTATCTACAATGATTCCACGAATGGTTTGAGTAGCATTTTGGGCGAATCCCATTAGGGTTGTAAAAAACAGAATGGATAGAATAAATAGTTTTTGCATAGTTTTTGAATTATGGTGTAAAATTGGTAAACCAAGCACGATATTTATACTAGAAAAGCACTGAACTGTTGATTTTAGGCGATGAGTTGTAGTTTTAGCGCCTACTGGATGTCTGGTTCAATAAGAAGTTCACGATTGCTAAGAAAATTTTGATCCCTAACGCTAAGATGATTTCAATTGATGAAAAAATATAGTAGCTAAAGGACGTAAAAAAATAATCGCTCTTTTAAAGAAGGAAGAAGAAGCGTTCGATTATTGATCGATCAATTTTCTTCGGTGCCAAAATTTAAGTTCTGATTCAATAAAGAATTGAAAAGATCTTTAAAACCTATACCATGGCTTAATTTGTTTTTGCTTAACAATGAATGCTCGGCCAAACCATGTAAAGCAAATTCCATTAAAACAGATCTTTCAGCGCCCTTAGCAGTTGGATTGTATTTTTTCACAAGATCTTCCAGGCCATCCACTACACTTAAAGCCGATGAATACACTTTGTCGTTCTCATTGTCTAATAGATCTAGGATATTGCTTTGAGAGAACCAATTGATAATAGTAGAGTAATCCGAATGTTCTTTTTTCCTTTTTAATTTAGCCGGATCTGGGAATAATTGTACAAATGTATTTCGAATAGCGAGGCTAATAAGATTTTGTGCGATAATGGCAGGGCCTTCTTGCTCGCCTTCATAAACCAATTCAATTTTTCCATTGATGGCGGGAATGGCAGAGTAAAGATCAGAAATTCGTGCAAAAGAGTATGGCAGCTTATTTTTTAAAAAACGTAATTCGGCAGCACTTATTAAACTTTCATACGCACTAATGGTTAAACGAGCACTCACACCGCTTTTTGCATCCACAAATTCACTCTTACGAGCTTCAATGGCAATTTGTTCAACTAATGTTTTTAGTATCTCAGGAACTTGAATTTCTTTTTGAAGCGCATTTAATTTTGCTTGGTTCTCGGTGATCTGTTTAGAATGCTCAATCGACTTTGGATAATGCGTTAAGATCTGTGAACCTATCCTATCCTTTAAAGGTGTAACAATGCTTCCTCTATTGGTATAATCTTCAGGATTGGCCGTGAATACAAATTGAACATCCAATGGAATGCGTAAATTAAATCCTCTAATTTGTACATCGCCCTCTTGTAGAATGTTGAACAAAGCCACTTGCAAGCGGGCTTGAAGATCGGGTAGTTCGTTGATCACGAAAATAAATCGATTACTTCGAGGTATTAATCCGTAATGAATGACGTTTTCATCAGCAAATGATAATTTTAAATTTGCAGCTTTGATAGGGTCTAGGTCGCCTATAAGATCTGCTACACTTACATCAGGCGTTGCTAATTTTTCGGCAAAACGATCATCGCGATGGATCCAACTAATAGGTGTGGCATCACCTTTTTCGGCAATTAATTCTTTTGCATATTTTGAAATTGGCTGCAAAGGATCATCGTTTAGTGGACTTCCGGAAATAACAGGAATGTATTCGTCCAATAAATTTACTAATTGACGTGCCATCTTGGTTTTAGCTTGTCCACGTAACCCTAAGAATAGAATATTATGGCGACTTAATATTGCTCTTTCAATTTCAGGAATAACGGTTTCTTCATAACCATATATACCATCAAAAATAGGTTCTTCTGCCTTTAATTTCTTTATTAGGTTCTCGCGAAGTTCATCTTTAATACTTATGAATTTGTAATTTGATTTTTTTAATTCACCAAGTGTTTTTATAGTTGGAATGCTCATATTTAAACTTTTTTTCGTTTGTTATTTGTGTAATCTCTAAATATCATTTCGCCTAAACCTTTTAATCCTGTAAAGTATGCTTTACCTTGGTTGGCTTCGGTAAATTCATCAATAAAATTTTGTAAGTAGGGATCACTGGCAACCATAAAAGTAGTGATAGCGATTTTGCTGCGTTTGCAAGCGGCAGCAAGGGTTAAACATTTATTTACTATTCTTCTGTCTAAGCCAAAACTATTCATGTAGTATTCACCGTTTTCCTTAAGGCATGACGGTTTACCGTCAGTGATCATAAATATCTGTTTATTACTCGCTTTCTTTTTGCGAAGAATTGACATGGCTAATTCTAATCCAGCAACGGTATTTGTATGATATGGCCCAACTTGTAAATAAGGAAGATCTTTTAATTTAATTGGCCAAGCATCGTTTCCAAAAACAATAATGTCTAAGCTATCCTTTGAATAATTTCGTTTTATCATTTCGGCCATAGCCATAGCCACCATTTTTGCAGGTGTGATGCGGTCTTCGCCATAAAGGATCATGCTATGACTAATATCAATCATCAGCACAGTGGCTGTTTGTGTTTTGTATTCTTGTTCAGCAACTAAAAGGTCATTTTCAGTAAGTTTAAAATCTTCTAAACCATTATTTATTTGAGCTTGTTTAATAGAATCGATCATGGCAATGCTTTGTGGAGAATCGCCGAATTCAAAAGCTCTTAGATCACTGCTTGTTTCTTCTCCATTTTTTCCAGTGAACTTGGTTTTATGATTTCCAGAAGCGCCTTTTTTGAGTTTACCAAAAATGTGCTCTAAGGCATTGTTACGTATTTCTTGTTCTGTTTTTGGAGTGATCGACATTCCGCCACTAACATCGGTTCTATCTCTTAAATATCCGCGTTTTTTGAGTTCGTCAATAAAATCATCGATGGTGTAATCTTTGTTTGTGAGCTCATATTCTTTATCTAATTCTTTCAACCAATCCAAAGCTTCTTTAACATCTCCACTAGTATGTGTGATTAACTGTTTGAATACCTTAAATAATTCATCAAATTTGGATGATGGTTCGGCCTTAAAATTTTTGAAACGATATCCTCTCATTGATCTGTTTTGAACTTGCTTCAAATTTCGAAATATATTTGCGAAATATGCTGTTAAATTATCGGAAATTAAGGAGTTTTATTATGAATATTCAATACCTCACCGTTTTATGCCTTTTTCTAAAGGCACGTCCACATAAATATGTTCTGAATCTATCTTGGCAGAGATATTAATTAACTCCGTTTCGTAAACACCAATGGTATAACCTGCTTAAAGAAAATTAGTTTATTAATTGGGCAGTTTTTTTGATCTTAGTTAAATCAAAGCCTTTTTCTTTTAATCGGTTAATTATTTGTGAATAAACTTCCTCTTTCATTTTAGGTTCTCGTGAGAGAATCCATAAGTATTTTTTATTGGGATGACTCACCACAGCATAACTATAATCATTTGCCAAGTCAATGATCCAGTATTTACCTTTAAAGGGCCAAAAAAATTGAACGAGTAATTTTGCATTACCAGAATTTTTTTCAATAAATGCTTTTCCTTTGATATAAGATGGCTTTCCATTTACACTATCCTTATTACATCGGTTCTCAACAATCACGTAGTCCTTATCTGTTAGGGTATATTCTGCTGTTGTGCAATGGCAGCCTTTTTGAAATCGTTGCGGGTAAGATGCAATTTCAAACCATTTACCGCTATATTTTTTGAGATCAACGTTAGGAACTGTTTGAATTGTTTGTGATCTCATCATAAAGGTTGTTATTAATAGCAATAAAAGTGATCTATATTTCATTTTCGGTTTTTGTTAATTCAATACTTGTATTCCAAAGGTCTTCCATTTTAGTTTTATCAAACGATTCTTTAGAAGGTTCAGTATTTTTCGCTCTATCAAAATATTTTCCTGTTACTCCTTCATATTTTTCCGAAAGCACTAGATCTGCAAGAATTTTCCCTGATCTTTGAGGTGTACCCATTTCATCTTTTATAAATAGCGGAAGGATATACTTTAAAAAGAATTTTCGAAACAGCTTCTTGTTTAATCCACCAAGTCCCGTATCGGGCATTAGTCCCGGATTATAAGCATTGATACTTATGTTTTTTATTTCTTTTGCTATAAGTTTTTCGCAAAAAGCGTGCGTATACAAAAGCATACAAAGTTTAGAAGTAGAATATCTGATCTGCCCTGAACCTTTTAAATTGGCCTTGTTTGGATTAGGATGCGCTAGATCTTTGGCAGATGTATAATTTGGTAAGAACGACTTCATAGGCCCATCATTACGATGAAGCTCACTGCTTACCATCAAAATTCGCGAAGGTGTTTTTAAGTGTTTAAACAATAAATGAAGGAGTAAAAAATGACTTAAACAATTCACTTGAAAGGTGGTTTCAATGCCATCCATAGTGTACGTAGCTGTATCTTCGCCAGCCAATCCCGCATTGCAAACTATTCCTTTTAATGGAGGGTATTTGTTTTGAACAAAAACTTTACAGAACTCTTTAACGGATCCAAATGAAGAAAGATCAAGGTGAAGGTAAGTAATATGAGGGTTGCCGGTTTCGGTTTTCATTTGCTTTATAGCTTCTTTTCCTTTTTTTTCGTCTCGGCAAGCTAAGATCAAATGCAAAGATTTATTTTCGGCTGCGATGTTTTTAGCACAGTAATAACCTAAGCCGGTATTTGCGCCTGTTACGATTATAGTATTTTCTGTATCATTCATTTTGTTTGATCCTCAGTCCTAAGGCTATTTACGCTTTCATGCATTTAAAAATTAGCAGAACTTCTTTAAGTAAAGTTAGTGCAGAAATTCGACATTAAGCTTTAAACACAAAAATAGTAAGCGGTTATTCAACTAATTTAACTCACATTAGTGATTACAACTTGGAAATATGTAAAATTTGTAGCAAACGATATAATTTCGTGATCAGTTTTTGAACGGATCAGAATAAATATGTGCTTGACAGTTCATAAAATTTGTCCTATCTTTAATAATCATAGAAATCATACTAAAATGAACATCAAAAAAACATTTATTGCAATTTTACTATCTCTTTTTTGCATTAGCGAAAAATATTCGCAAACAACATATACCTACACGGGTAAGCCACGTTTTCAAATTCTTACAAAAAGAAATAACATAACTTTAGGTATTATTAATGTTGAGTTGTTCCCTAACATTGCACCAAAACATACACGAAATTTTGATAGCTTAGTTAGTGCACAATTTTATGATACCACAGCTTTTCACAGGGTAATTCCGGGGTTTATGATCCAAGGTGGCGGGCCTAATTCGCGCCATGGTGCAATTTCTACATGGGGACAAAGCCAACCAGGCCAACCCACTGTTAATGCTGAATTTTCAAAGGCTAAACATTTAAGAGGTATACTGTCCGCAGCAAGAAGTTCAAACATTAATAGCGCTACATCGCAATTTTTTATATGCCATGCGGCTGCTCTTCATCTTGACAATAATTATTCCATTTATGGAAGAGTTACTTCAGGAATTAACTACGTTGACACCATTGCTAACGCGCCAAGAGACGCTAATGATAATCCTTTAAGTAAAATTGAAATGTTTGTTACCTATATTGGTTCAAATGATACTATTCCAAATCCCCCTGCTTTAACAAGCCCAACCAATGGAATAACTGGTGTGGATACTTTATTTCAGGTGCAGCTAAAATGGTTGGCGCAGCCTGACGGCATCATCTATAATGTTCAATATTCTCAGGATTCAACATTTACTACACCTCCAACCTTCACGGCAAATACGGGCAATTTGTATCATGTTATCCCATCGGGTTTGCCAAGCAATACCAAATATTTTTGGCGTATACGTACTAATAATGGCGGACACTTTAGTGCCTATTCTCCGGTGTGGAATTTTAAAACAGCTGCGCCTATAAGTGATGTGAGTGTAAAAACGAATGTAAGTATGGAAACGCTTGCCGTTGTTTACCCAAATCCAAGTAATGGAAAGTTCAATTTGAACCAAGTTGAAAAAGGAAGTATCATTGAAGTAACAGATATTACAGGGAAATTAATTTTTCAAACACTAACGAAAGAGAGCTCTCTAATCATAGACCTTAGCGGAAAAGAAGTTGGAGTGTATGATCTCTCAATAAAAAAAGGCAATACAACTATCAATAAAAAACTAGTATTCACTAAGTAAATTTAGTTTAAAGAGCTTTGCCCATACCCATTATTTTTGCGACACTTAAGAATCCCTTTTTCAACACTTATGCGTAAAATAGAAATGCCAACCCAAAGGATTGGCATTTTGTTTTCATTCAGTAGAGAAGGTGAATATATTCTCGAATTCTTTTGGGCAGGAATTGGTTAAAATGACTACACTATTTAAACATGTTCCGAATAAAAGATAGCCAAATTGTAAGGGCGCTTTACGTTGCAATCTCTATACCCTAAGCTAGAAGTAATATGAGAAAACTGCTTTATTTCGGATTATTATATACTAAAACCTGTTATCTACCGTTAAGTATTGATGCTCCAGAAGACCATTCGTTTGATTTTGATTTTGTTCGCCTTTAATAGCGTTCTGGGTCAAAACAAATTTACCATTAGCGGTTATATCATCGAAAAAGGCAGTAAGGAAAATCTTCCCGGTGTTACGGTTTACATTCCGAAATTAAAAGTAGGAACAACTTCCAATAATTATGGCTTCTACTCCATTACCTTACCAAAAGATTCGGTGGAGGTGATTTTTAGCTATGTAGGCTTTAAAGCAAAAAAACTGACTTTCTATCTGGATAAAAACATCAGTTTCAATGTTGATTTGGGTGCAGAAGACCTTGAGGAAGTAACAGTAACCGCAGAACAAACAAAAAAGGTGAGCGAGGAAACGCAAATGAGTAGCGTTGACATTCCTATCGAGCAGATCAAACAGATTCCTGCTTTAATGGGAGAAAAAGATGTTTTAAAAGTAATTCAATTAATGCCGGGTGTACAAAAGGGAAGCGAAGGCAGCGCGGGTATTTACGTTCGTGGCGGTGGTCCTGATCAAAACTTAATTATTTTGGATGAAGCGCCAGTGTATAATGCTAATCATTTGTTTGGTTTCTTTTCTGTATTTAATGGTGATGCATTAAAAAGTGTGGAGTTGATCAAAGGAGGTTTTCCGGCGCGTTATGGTGGCAGACTTTCGTCAGTAATCGATCTTCAAATGAAGGATGGAAATAAAGAAAAGATCCATGGTGAAGCGGGTATTGGTATTATCTCATCACGTTTTACCTTAGAAGGACCAATCATAAAAAACAAATGCTCTTTTCTTGTTTCGGCAAGGAGAACCTATATTGACGCGCTTATTTATCCATTTCTTCCCAAAGATGGCAAAGTGGGATATTACTTTTATGACATGAATGCAAAAATAAATTATGTATTTAATGATAAAGACCGTTTGTATTTGAGCGGATATTTCGGAAAAGATAAATTCTATTTAAGGACAAAGACCACAAATTTAGAAAGCAAAGTTGGATTAGATTGGGGAAATGCCACAGGTACTTTAAGGTGGAACCATTTATTCAATAATCGTTTATTTTCAAACCTCTCTCTTATTTTCACGAATTATCAATTGGGTATCGAGAGTAAGGATAAATACGGCAGTGATTATTACAATTTAAAATATGTATCTAACATCCGTGACTTTGGAGCAAAATACAATTTTGATTTTATGCCTCATCCAAATCATTACATTAGGTTCGGAATAAGTTCTACCTGGCATCATTTTGTTCCTCAAGCTTTAGTTGTAAAATCTTCTGATCCGGTTAATGAACTCAATAGTAAATCGCGTGCCATTGATACCTACGAGGGGGGGATTTTTATTGAAGATGATTGGAGAATGACTTCCAAACTTAAAATGAATATTGGTTTCCGACTTTCTGCTTTCTCAAGTTATGGTAATAATTTTATTAATCCCGAACCAAGAGCTGCGTTGAGATATTTATTAGGAAACGATTTTTCTTTGAAAGGCTCTTATGCCATGATGAATCAATACTTACATTTATTGTCTAACACAGGAATTGGGTTACCAACAGATCTTTGGGTTCCCGCAACCAATAAGGTAAAACCACAACAATCGCAACAAGTAGCTTTGGGTTTGGCGAAGGACCTCACCGATAAAAATTTGACAATTACGGTTGAAGGGTATTACAAATGGATGAAAAATGTATTGAACTATAAAGAAGGCTCAAGCTTTTTGAATGTAGGTGATAATAGCAATGCCGAAGCACAAAATGATTGGCAAACCAAAGTTGTTTCAGGAACCGGTTTAAGTTATGGTGCTGAGTTTTTGATCCAAAAAAAAGTTGGAAAATTTACAGGGTGGATTGGCTATACCTTATCGTGGACCTGGTTACAATTTGATTCGTTGAACTTTGGAGAAAGATACCCGGCACGTTATGACAGAAGACATGATATTTCAGTAGTTGGTATCTATAAAATAAATGATCACATCACACTTTCTTCAACTTGGGTATTTGGAACAGGTAACGCCATCACATTGCCACTCTCTTCTTATGGCGTAGAGCAACATTCGATTCAGGGTGCACAACAATCGCAACTTTATGATATTTGGCCTTACAGCATAAGTGGTGATTACGGGAAAAAGAATTCTTTTCGTATGTCTCCCTATCATCGAATGGATATTGGCGTCCAGTTCCATAAAAAATTAAAGCGTTGTGTTCGCACCTTTGAGTTTAGTGTTTATAATGTGTATAGTCGTCAAAACCCGTTCTTCTATTATACAGATTACGATCAGATCTCAAAAAAGAACAAACTGATGCAAGTATCCTTATTCCCAATTTTACCAAGTGTTTCATGGAGTTATAAATTTTAAATGAATAGACTATTTTTCATATTAAGTTGTTTGTTGTTTCTCTCGTGCGCAAAAGAAGCGAAAGTAAAATTGCCTGAAACAAAACCTTTGCCGGTGATGTATTCGTATATATGCCCTACAGACTCCGTAATTCGTTTAAAATTAATGTATTCTTCGCCATTATTTAGCAGCAATCAAATTGATGTTTTAGCGGCAGTTTCCGATGGGGATGTGAAGATCAGCAGTGCGCAAGGAACAGCACAACTTATTTTTAACCAAGCAACTGAGTATTACGAATTAAAAACAAGTTTATACCCTATTGTACCCGGGCAAATTTATAAAATGACGGTAACAACGATCAATGGTGATATAGCGACTGCAGAAACGGAAGTGCCGATCACTACTGTTCCAATAAACACAGTAACGGTAGAAACCATTCCTGAAAATTACCAAACAAGCGATCTCATCAAAGTTTCTTTTACCGATGAGCCAGGCAAAGTGAATTATTATCGAATAGCGGCATTATATGCTTTTGTTTACACTTCTCAAGCGGATACAATAACAGATGAAACACGCATTAAGGAATTGTATAGCGACATAAACCATGATGGCGAGAACGTTTCATTGGCCGGTAGATATTATCAGAGATATGATTCTACTGAGTATTATTCTACTGAGTATTATGATGTTTTTCTTTATAATTGTAGCGAATCGTATTACAAGTTTTATAAGTCGCTCAGAACTGACTTATCAGGAATCAGTTTTCCTCCTCCAGCAGAACCAACGCTTATGTACTCCAATGTAAAAGGTGGTTTTGGTTGTTTTGGGGCCTATACGCGCAGTATGTTTAGGTATAAAAAGAAATAGCAGCAAACTTATCGATCGGGAGATTAGCTTCGCTGATCTCATCTTTCCAGCCTTGATAATGCAAAAGCCGTCGCTTCGCGCTGGATTTTGTTTTACACGCGCGCTTATGAAAGCAAGCTTTCATGAGATTAACTTCGTTGATCTATTCTTTCCAGCCTTGATAATACAAGATCCAATGCTGCGCATTGGTTTTTTATTTTAGGTCTTCACTTATGAAAGCGAGCTTTCAACATTCAGCCCCAAAATAAAAAAGCCAGCCCTAAGGGGCTGGCCTTGTATTCATTCAGTGGAGTCCACCGACATTTTTTCGAACTCTTTTCTACTGGATTTGCAGAATTTGGGCGCCCTAAGGGCTTATTTAATAAAGAGTTAATTTGAGTAATAGTTAATCAAATCCAAGGTCTGATTATAATTGATTTCAATAGTAATCTTGGAAAGTGACTCGTTCGGTTTATGGATATTTGAATACTCATCATTAGGTCCTAATCCTAAGTAAGGTTTTGATCCTAATAAATGGCTTAAAAAAGGACATTTATCAAACTTGGTAAGTGATCTATTTTCACTGTAAGTTGTGAAGCCGATATCATTTAATTGATTTTCAAGTAATGGTTTTAATCCTATAACGCTATCGTCTTCATTAAGTGTTAAAAATCTTTGTCTGTTGGATGTTAAATCAAAGTACCCGGTTTCTTCCATCCATAATTTTACTTCAGGTATTTTAAGTGTAGGGAATATTTTATGTGCATAGGGAGAGCCAATTTCTTCTTCTCCTTGGAATACCCAAATTAAACCAAGACAGCTCGCTTGTTTTGATAAACTTTCAAGGGCCATCAAACGAATAAGAATAATCCCAAGGTT
>Ga0075163_10004275_pt1 | contig 19178 bp, 13 predicted proteins | sample JI1023141ADNA_FD_71478 | JGI IMG/M metagenome (GOLD analysis project Ga0075163, IMG submission 71478) | Wastewater effluent complex algal communities from Wisconsin, to seasonally profile nutrient transformation and Carbon sequestration -... | ecosystem: Engineered > WWTP > Effluent > Algae...
GCAAAAATGCTTTTTCTAAAAGTCGCGTAGCGACGAAATATCTGTAGCGTAGGACGTAAGTCCTATGTTACCAGTTAATTAGAATCTAGAGTCGCGGTAGCGACGTAAGATTAAATTTAATATAAACTATTTTATTTAATCTTACGCCACTACGTGGCTATAAGAGTTAACTCATTGATTACCCAGCGCTTACCCACTGGAGATCAGATATTTCGCCACTCCGTGGCTTAAGATTTATTACTTTTGCAAGAAGTCTATTAAATCCTTTTAAATTATTTAGTTCTATCCTAATAAATAAAAAAGAAAACTAAAGTAAAAACATTAGATCTTTGCTAACATAATTCTAAGGTTTGATAGACAATAAGAAAATAATCACCAATTTAGGGGAAGCGTTATGAGGGTAAAGTTTTTACCAGCTAACACAATACTTGATGAACGCTACCAAATCGCCAATGTCCTAGGCAAAGGGGGTTCAGGTGTAGTCTATAAAGCTATTGATCTTAATACTAACCAAACTGTAGCAGTTAAAGTATTAACTGTTAATGAATTTGATCCTCGTGCTGCTATGCAGCGCCAGTATTTTCAACGCGAAGTTGGGTTGCTCAAAAAAGTATCTCACCCCAATATAATCCATATTCTAGATAGTGGAATTAGTGATGAAGGTCAACCTTATTTAATTACAGACTATATAGATGGACAAAGCCTAAAATCGATAATGAAAACAGGCTTACTTAGTTTAGAAAAAATTGCTTATATCTTTGAACAAGTAGCCCAAGCCTTACAAGCTATTCATGATCAAAGAATAATTCATAGAGATTTTAAACTGCAAAATATTCTAATCTCACAAAACCATCAACCAGAGATTGTTAAGTTACTAGATTTTGGAATTGCTAAAATGCTTAGAGGTAGTGGCGAAGAAGCTTATCTACATACTATTACAACCAAAGGGGTTATTACTGGCACATTACAATATATGTCACCAGAACAATGCCAAGGTCAAACATTAGACGAGCGCACTGATATTTACTCTATGGGAATTACTGCTTATGAAATGCTAAGCGGACGATTGCCATTTGATAATGCTAGCTCTGTAGGAATAATACTAATGCATGTTGAAGCCCCTGTTCCAGCAATTGAAAATATTCCTAAGCCTGTAGAAAGAGTAATTATGCATGCACTAGAAAAACTACCTGAAAACCGTTTTGCTTGTGCAATAGACTTTTCCAAAGCTTTTAGCAGTGCTGTTGCTGAAGTTAAAAAGTCAGGGACTGTTGTAATAGCTGGTAATGGGGCTAGTGCTGAGCAAGATACTCAAGCATTTTCTACTGAATTTACTGAAGCCCCTACAGCAGAACATCAAAACCCCAAAAAATCTCTTTGGGGATCAGTAAAAGAAAAACTTAAATTTTAGGATAAACACTAATGATATTTTCCCCACAAGAAATATTAGAAACCGTCATGATGACGGAAATGGAACATCTTGATATTCGCACTGTCACTTTAGGAATTTCTTTAAGAGATTGCTCAGATAGCTCTATGGATAGAGTATGTGATCGGGTTATAACTAAAATACGTACTTTAGCCTCTCGTCTTGTACCTGTGGTAGAAGAATTAGCTACGGAATTTGGTATCCCTGTTGCAAATAAACGTATTGCAGTAACCCCACTTTCTTTAGTAGGCGAATCTTGTCTTGATTTAGACTATGTAAAACTAGCTCGTGCAGTTGATTCTGTTGCCAAAGAAGTTGGAGTAGATTTTATTGGTGGCTATTCAGCATTAGTACATAAAGGTATGACTAATGGTGAACGAAGTTTCTTTGCCTCTATTCCAGAAGCATTATCAGTCACAGAACGTCTTTGTGGTTCAGTTAATGTTGCTACTACTCGATCTGGCATTAACATGAATGCAATACTTTCCTTAGGTCATATTATTAAACAGCTTGCAGAAAGAACGGCTGATCGTGGTGGAATTGGATGTGCTAAGTTTGTAATTTTTGCAAATGCAGTAGAAGATAATCCTTTTATGGCTGGTGCATTTTATGGTATGGGTGAGCCAGAAGCTATTATTAATGTGGGTGTTAGCGGCCCTGGTGTAGTAGCGCATGCTGTTAAGTTAGCAGGAAATTGTGACTTAGGTGCTCTAGCAGAAGTAATAAAAAGAACAGCCTTTAAGATTACTCGTGCAGGTGAGTTAATTGGACGAGAAGCAGCCCGCCGTTTAGGAGTACCTTTTGGAATTATTGATCTTAGTCTTGCTCCAACACCTTTAGTTGGTGATAGTGTAGGAGAAATCTTAGAAGCAATGGGACTAGAGCGAACAGGCGCTCCAGGTTCAACAGCCGCTTTAGCAATGCTTACTGATGCAGTAAAAAAAGGCGGTGCAATGGCATCCTCCCATGTAGGTGGTATGAGTGGGGCTTTTATCCCTGTTTCTGAAGATCATGCAATGATTGAAGCCGTTAAACTTGGAGCATTAACACTAGAAAAATTAGAAGCTATGACCTCTGTTTGTTCTGTTGGAATAGATATGGTAGCTGTTCCCGGTACTACTTCAGCAGAAACCATTTCAGCAATTATTGCTGATGAAATGGCAATAGGTGTGGTTAATAATAAAACTACAGCGGTAAGAATAATTCCTGTACCTGGTAAAGATGTAGGTGATATGGTTGAGTATGGTGGGCTTTTAGGTAGCGCTCCAATTATGGCAGTTAATCAATTCTCTGCTGCTAAATTTGTACGTAGAGGTGGGTTAATTCCTGCTCCTGTACAAAGCTTACGTAATTAAGACATTTTCATTCCTAGGGTTGAACGATATGCATTCAACCCTAGGCTATAATAAAAAACCTTTCAGGGTCTTAAGAATTAAACGCGTTTCAAACAAAGTAATCCAGTTTATTTATTTTACATCTTACTTAATTATTCACCTGATATAAATCTATAGCCTACCCAAGGTTCAGTAATAATATAGCAAGGTTTATGAGGATCAGGTTCTATTTTACGGCGTAATTGATTAATAAACACTCTAAGGTATTCTATTTGGTCTGTAGATTCCCAACCCCATACAGCTTGAAGTAGAGTTTGATGAGTGATAATTCTACCAGCTCTGTTTATAAGATATTTTAGTACTTCAAATTCTTTTGGAGTAAGTTTAGCTTCTTTGCCATTAACCATTACTTTACGTTCATCAATATCTAGAGATAAATTGCCTGCTATAATAACGTTACTTCCAGAAGCTGAAATAGATGAAAAGCTTGGTGATCGCCTTAATGCAACACGAATACGTGCTAGTAGTTCATCTAGGCTAAAAGGTTTAGTAACATAGTCATCAGCACCAGCATCTAAAATTGTTACTTTGCTTTGATCTCCTCCTTTTGCTGAAAGAACAATTATAGGAACAGCAGAAAAGGTACGAACTTGTCGACAAACATCTAACCCACTAATTCCAGGCATTACTAAATCTAGAATAATCAGATCAGGCATTTCCTGTTTGATTTTCCCTAAAGCTTCTTCCCCGTCCTGTGCTGTTATTACCTCATAACCAGCAGCCGGTAAACTTGCTCGTAATGCTCTTAGTAATTGTGGTTCATCATCAACCACAAGAATCACAGGTTGTCTATTCATTAGTCTTTCACCAAAATAAATTCTAAAATATCTTTACATTCAATAATACCATGAGCAGTTGCAAGCCCAATTCTATAGAGGCAGTTATTGTATCTGCCCTTCTATTTACCTATTAAATTATTAACCAACATGAACATAAGGACGGCGTTTAGGGTTAGGTTCAGCTAACCTTAATACTTCTCTAGTAACAGGAGCAGTATCACCTTCACCAAATGCTAAATATTTAAGTACATAAGTGATAGGGTTACCTTCTGTCCAACCAAAGTAGACATGAGGTTGATGATGAGTTTTATCGCGAATATGAAGTAATAATGCAGCAATTGCATTAGGAACAGCAGGACTCTCACAGCGTAAAATACGATGTCTACCTTCATTACAACCATGTACTTCTAATACTTCGTCTGTAAACTCAGAAGCATCACCAGGTTTTATTTCTAAAAAGATTAAATGCTCTTCAAAAATATTATGTATGTCTCGTGCTTCTTTTTCTTTGAAATTATAGGTATGTCCTCCAGGCCTATGAGCAATAATACGTATATTTTCTAACTTGCCGACTTCTTTAATAAATTTTTGTGCTGTCTCATCCAAAATTACTTTCTGGGTACGTAGTTCTGTAGAACGTAGTGCACGAGAGATTAAAGAAGTAGATAAAGTAGCAAGAATAAAAAATGATGCTATTTTGATTCCTTCTGGTCTTTCTATAATATTAAGTACTGTAGTGTAACCAAATACCATAGTAATTAGTAAAAATTTGATTCTTTGTGGCCAACCTTCTTTCCAAACAATTAGGGTAACTGCTAAGGCAGCAGAAAACATTAGTACTAATACTCCTGTAGCATAAGCACCACCTTGAGCATCAACATCTGCATTAAATAAAATGGTAATTATAAAACCTACAGCAGTAAAAAATAGTACTAATGGTCTAGAGGCTCTAGCCCAATCTGGGGCCATACCATATTTAGGTAAATACTTAGGTACTAGGTTAAGCAACCCTGCCATTGCTGAGGCTCCTGCAAACCATAAAATAGAAATAGTGCTTAAATCATAGATAGTACCAAAAGTTTCTCCTAGATATTGGTGAGCTAAATAGGCTAAAGCACGTCCATTAGCTTCGCCTCCAACCTCAAAAGCTTCTTTAGGAATTAACATAGTAGTTATTAAACTACTGCTAATCAAAAACACACTCATAATTAATGCAGCAACAACTAGCAAATATTTTGCATTTCGTATACGTCCTTCAGGTTTGTCTGCTTTATCAGTTAAATCACCTTTTATCAGTGGCATTACGGCTACGCCGGTTTCAAAGCCTGATAAACCTAAGGCTAGTTTAGGAAAAAGCAGTAGCGAAATCCCAATTATTTGTAAAGGAGAACCATGGGTAGTAAAAATAGCTGTTTTCCAATTAACAACAACACTTGTATCTTGTGCAATATGGTAAAACCCTGTAAGCATTACAATAAAATTAAGTACTAGATAGGCAAAGACTAAGAAAACAGCAAGACCAATAGCTTCCTTAAAACCTTTTAAGAATATTGCCCCTAAAAGTGTTACTAGTAAAAGAGTAACTAAAACTTTATGGTGTAACCAAGGTGGGATAAAAGGGTTTTCTACAATATGTGCAGTAGCATCAGCAGCAGATAAAGTTATAGTGATCATAAAATCTGTTGCTGCAAACCCTAATAACATAAGGACTAAAGCTTTACCTTTCCAACGAGGTAACAAGGATTCTAAAATAGATATACTTCCTTGACCATGTGGGCTTTCTCCTGCTACACGACGATAAACAGGCAGTGCTCCAAATAAAGTTACTAAAATCAAAATAAAAGTTGCTATTGGGGATAGTGCACCAGCAGCAAGAAAAGCTATTCCAGGCTGATATCCTAGTGTAGAAAAGTAGTCTACACCTGTTAAACACATTACCTTCCACCAAGGTGACCTTTCATGTGCTTTATGTTTATCAGGTGTTTTAGTACTATCTTTTAATCCTTCTAATAGCCAACTATTAAAACGTTTTTTTAAGGTTATTGTTGACATTGTGGCCTTTCCTAGTAAGCAACAAATTTATTCCTTCGCCTATCATATTTCCCCAAACTGCACCTATAACGGCTAAACCAATCATTACCCAACAAGCTGAACTATGTGAAGAAGTGCTCAAAGGAATATTGCTTGGTATATAGCACTTAAGTCTTTCCCAAAGTAAACCACAAAATGCTCCACAAAATGCTCCGCAAATTAATCCAATATTTCCATAGCCAAAAGGTTGTTTTCTTGTCCTTAAACTAGAGGCTTCATTATTAATACTTATACAACGAGAACATTTATTAGTTTGTGGATCAAAACAATCTACTTGGTGACAGATTTCACATCGTATTGGTGAAGACTCGTAGTTAACTTTTATCCTCTTCATATGGTTTTAAGTTTTTTTAGTAGGCCTAGTGCTGGGTTTGCTATCTTTTGGCAAAACCATACACTTAGGCTAATATATTGGATTTTTTTTAGTAGATTAATTTGGGTAGTAGGTGATTGATTAAAAGATTTATATTGGGAAGCTGTTTTATAGAAAAAAGCTTGGGTAGTTTTTATATATATAACAAAAGAATTTTTATTAACCCAAACATTTAGGGTCTTGGTAAATCTTATATACATTTTTCTTCCAAATTGCCTACGAGGTTAGCTGACGGGCTTGAGCCTGGAAGTGCTCTATCAAAAATAACTGAATTCGCCCCTAGGAAAAAAACTTTAAGTTTTTTTCGAGTGGTTCCCCCGCCACATCAAATGATGTATTAGGCTAAAAGCTTACTTTCTTAATTCACTAAATTTGCTTTTAAGTAGATAACATCTATATTTAAAACTTATGGTTATTTATCAAAGCAAATTGTTGTTTGTCTAAAACTAAAATAAGCTTACCTAAAATAAATAAGGAAGTCCTAAAATAAATATAAATTTTTCATAAAGATTTTTATTTTTCCTAAAGAAAAACATCAAAAAGGTTAGTCACTACTTTATTACAAAGAAAATTAGAGTTTTTACAAATTTGTTTTATAATTGGTCGACTTTTACGTTTTTAACTGTTTAGTTTTCCTAATAACGAATTAATGCAAACATTTATTATTATTTTTTTTATCATTGTAGCCCTAAATTTAATCCCTGCTTTTAGTCCTCCTACTTGGATGGTTTTATCTTATGTTAGTATTTTATATAAGCCCAACTGGTTATTATTGGCAACAATTGGGGCAATTGCAGCAACATCTGGAAGAGTACTTTTAGCAAAACTATCTCATATAATTGTAAGAAACAAAGTTCTTGGTGAAAAAACCATAGAAAATCTAGATCACTTAAGTACAGAACTAAAAAATAGAAAAACTCTTACTTGGGGGATTTTTTTACTTTATGCATTTGGGCCACTACCTTCAAATCAGTTATTTATTGCTTATGGATTAACTGGACTTAGTTTAAGGTTAATTGTAGTGCCTTTTTTTATTGGTAGGTTTGCTAGTTATGCATTTTGGATTGTTACTGCTTCTGAAATATCTAAGAAACTAACAGTAGACTCATTTAATCTAAGAAGCCTTTTTACTAGCTATTTTATTATAGGTCAAATAATTACATTACTTTTGGTTTACCTATTTGCCAAAATAGATTGGAGAAAGCTTTTTACAGAAAGAAAATTTAGTTTAATTAAAAAAGTAGAAAAAGTAGAAAGACAATTTTAAAACTAGAAAAGCCAGCTAAAGAGCTGGCTTTTTCTAAACTTTTGTTTTACCACTTGGGTAAAATACACTATTAAAGTGTAGTATATTTATTAATATTAAGTTGATACTGCATTTTTTGAGGTTAAGTTTCGCAAAATTTTTTGACTTTATAAAAATCCAAGCCAAACAGCTGACTTAATCGATCATTAAACTTCTAAACTACTAGTTTAAGATGATTGATTATCAATTGGTGGAGAAACCAATGTAGCAGGGATATCAGCTATAACCTCCCTTTCAAGACCCCGCTAAAATGCAACCGACTAACTACCTTACACTACCAGACCACCACTCATTGGTGACTTGTTTGTTCTCCAACAAACCAAGCTTATCTGGGTTTATTGGTTAAGGGTTTATAATAGCAATATTGCTTAGCTACTTTAGTTAGATTAACAAGTTTTGTAAAGGCTTTACACTTTCTCGAACGGTCAAATGCATACTAGCGCAAAGAGATTTTAAAGTCACTAACTTTTTTGCAATTTTCCGGAAAAATTTTCTGGCTAACTTACCATTAAATCAATGAATTACCATTCAGTCAGTTAATGTCAATTAATAGAAGTTTTTAGCTAAATATTCATCAAAACCAACTAAATATCTATTAAAACTTTGGGAACCAGTTTAATATTTTAGCGTCTAGAGCTTAAAACACCCATTAAAATTAGATCAAATTTATGAGGCAATAATTATGAGCGATCCATCTGGCTTTCAAAGTGAATTAAAACAAACCTATTCTGAACAACCTAGTGAAACTCCTACTCCTTCTCCTAACTTACCTATGGTAGAACAGCCTAATAATCAAGGAGCAAGCCCTTTTAATAATAACTTTTCAGAAGCACAAGCTAACAATAGTAGTCCTAGCACTTATACTAAACAAACTTATCCTGCTGCTACTCAACAGGAAAACCCCTCACAATCTACTAGTCTTATACAAGATTCTTCTCAATGGACGGCTGAACGAATACAGTTTACAGTTACTAATTGTAGCTTTGCTGTTTTCTTAAGCTGTTTATCTGCTGCAATTATGCTTTATAGCGCTCCTTCTATTAGAAATAGCGAAATTGCTGTAGTATTCCTAGGTCAAGCAATTGGAGGAATTCAGATAGGTATCGCTACTAGTTTGATACTTTGGCATAAATTAAAATCAGGTGACTCTATGACTAATCCATTAGGTGTAAGTAATTTTTTTACCCTACTTGTAAATGTTCCTATTGGTATTGTTATTGCCGCTTGTCTTTATGTTTTACTTACAAATGATTCTGTTACTGTTGAAGAGTTCCTAAAAGCTCCTCTACGTATTTTAGGGCTTTTTTATTGGGTGCCATTTGCCTTATTGCCTGCAGCCATCGCCTGTTGGGGAGCACAAACCTTTGTTGTAAATAATTATTTTTCTAGCTTGTTACCTAGCTTTGCTGGTACTCAAGCAAATGTTTCTGATTTACCTCCTAACAAATTCTCTGTAAAGCGTTCAAATACTGCAGCTCGTTGTGATATTTGCCATCGAGAAGATATGTTTGATACTAAAACTAGTTTTTGTAGACGTTGCCAACGTTACACTGTCTAAAAAACATAATGTAGGACAAGGGCAGACACTTTGGTCTGCCCTACATTTATTTGACAGTCAAGGCTAGCTTATGAAAAGCTTCTTCTATGGAAGCAAAACAAAATGAGTGGCAAATTAAACAGCCTAATTACCTTCTTTCCTATAGTGATTTAATTAGAGAACCTACCATTGAACAAATTTCTTTTCACTACACAATTTATTACCTGTTAAGAGGTTCATTAGAAATATCTTTTGGTGATCGCTTTCAACTAGTTGAAGCTACACAGGTTATTTTTATTTCACCAACAAAATATTATTTGATCCGAAATGCTAAAGGTAATTTATTTAGTATTAAAATAAAGGCAGAACTAATTAATGAACTAGCCATAAAATTAAATTTGGATTGGCACATAGGAGAAATCTTTTTTTTAGAACAAATAGCTAAAGCAGACCTCCTAGGTTTTCTTTGCCAAAAATTAATCTATGAAGCTACCAACCAATTTATAGGCTATCAATTAGTTTTAGATACACTATTAACCCAACTCACTATAGAACTACTACGTAATTGGCTAAGAATTCGCCATAACCCTCAACTAGAGCTTTCTCGTGTAGGCATAGTAGATCGCCGCCTACGCCGTGCAATTGAATATATACATACTCATTATAATCAAGAGCTTGCATTATCAGACATTGCACAAGCAGCCTTTTTAAGTGAGTATCATTTTGCCCATTTATTTAAAAAACTTACTGGTCTAACCCCTAATAATTACTTAATCGCAGTACGAGTTGAGCAAGCAAAAAAATTATTACTAGAAACTGATGAATCTATGGCAAATATTAGCTTAGCAGTTGGTTATTCTAGCCAAAGTCATTTTACAAAGGTGTTTCGCACCTTTACAGGTTTAACCCCTGCTAAATACAGAGAGCAGTTTGATTAACTAGCCAAAATATTACTAAAGTCAACACAAATAGAAAAAGGGCGAACTATTCGCCCTTTTTCTAACTTGTCTATCTTGAATCTATTAACTAAAAATTAAATGTAAAACTGTTAGAAGTAACTCCTCCTACTGTAACTGTAACTGTGTTTTGCCCTTTAATAAGTGCAAGTTTCTTTTTATTACCTTTAAGGTCAATTTTAGTGTCTGTCTGGCTATTAATTGTTTTACTAACATCAGTGCCATTTACTCTAACAACTGCCCCTGAGGTACCAAACCCAGTACCTGATATAGTCAAAGTTGGTTTAGTAAACGATGCATTAGTAATCATTAACCCACCTGGTACAGTGACATTAAACACTGCCTGGCCTGTTAATCCACCTGCATTAGTTGCTCGAACTGTTACAATCCCACTTTGAGCGCCCATTGATGGAGCAATACGAATTACTCCACTACCACCACCATTATCAGTAAGAGTTACATAACCTGGAGCACTTACTAACGATAAAGTTAAACCCATTTGATTAGTAGTATCCATTACACTTACATTCACTGTAGCAACTTCCCCTGGTTTTACTGTTTGATTAGCAATTGGTGTTAAAGTTGGTGGTCTAAGCATTTGAACAACACTAACTTTAACTACTTGTGTTCGTACTATTTGACCTGATGTGCCTGTAATAGTGACATTAAAATCCCCTAATGTAGCATTAGCAAGAGCATTAACAGTTAAAGTCGAGCTAGCGCCAGCCACTACATTGCTAGAGGAAAAAGTTAGCATTAAATTACTATTAGGTGGATCTACAGTTGCAGCTAAAGAAACTGTATCACTAAAGCCGTTAATTGCCTGAGTGCTTAAAGTAAAGCTAGTTGCTGCTCCTAATGCGACTGATTGCACTCCAGGTCTAGCAACTAATACAAAATCTCCTGCTGGTTTAGGTTCTACAACTAAACGAATCATTTCTTGACGAGTTATACCATTTGCTTGACCACTAACAGCAATATTAAAGGCTCCAGCAGGAACACTACTTGAGACATTAACTGTTAAAGTAGCCATTTGACCACTACTTACAGTTGCAGTAGATAAGCTTAGAGAAACACCAGGATTTGCAGGTACTAATGTTGTAGCTAAAGAAACAGGACTATTAAATCCATTTAGACTATTAAATCCAATACTAAATTTAGCTGAATTACCTACTTGAATATTTTGGGAAACTGGAGTGACATTTAGTGAAAAATCAGGAGTATTTGCCCCACTACCAGAGAGTTTCATTGCACGAATAGCATTATTAAAAGTGTCTAGCACAAATAAATTACTATTACTATCTAATGCTAAGCTATAGGGGCTATTAAGCCTTGCTTGTAGCCCTAAATCCCCATCACCACTAAAGCCTGTAATACCAGTGCCGGCTAGAGTACTAATTATTCCTGTTTGTCCATCAACACGACGAATACGATCATTTTCTGAGTCTGCAATAAAAAGATTGCCAGAATTATCAACCACTATACCTTTTGGTAGTCTAAGACTTGCTGCTGTAGCTAACCCACCATCACCACTAAAACCATCCATACCATTACCAGCAACAGTAGTAATTAATCCATTACTATCTATTTTTCTTACTCTACTATCATCACTATCAACAACATATAAATTCCCTTTACTATCTACTGCTAAAGAACGTGGAAAGACAAATTGAGCAGCTTTAGCCATCCCACCATCACCGCCAGACCCCATCATTCCTGTACCAGCAATTGTAGTAATTATCCCTGTTGTAGTATCTATTTGACGAACTCGTCTATTATCAGAATCTGCAATTAATAGATTGCCCTTATTATCAATAGCTAAACCATGTGGAGAATTTAATCTTGCCATTGTAGCTAACCCACCATCACCACTAAAACCAGACACTCCTGTTCCAGCAATTATAGTGATATTTCCTGTAGCTAGATCCACTTGTTGAATCTGATTTCTACCAGTATCAGATATATATAGGCTGTCTTCATCTACAGCAATTCCACTAGGAAAACGTAGGTTAATATTTAAAGCTGAATCTACTAAAGCGTTAATTCCTTCGCCATCATCGTCACCACCGCCATCACCACCACCATCACCACCACCATCACCACCGCCATCTCCGCCACCACTTCCATCATCACCATCACCCGTTCCATCATCTTCACCATCACCACCATCACCATCATCATTATCGCTATTACTACCATCATCATCACCAAACTCTTCACCTTGGCTATCATCGCCTATGGTAGGGTCTATATCATCATCACCAGCAATTGTGTCTGCAACCCCATTATTTACATCTATTACTACAACTCGATTGTTAAAAGTATCTGCTATATAAATAATTCCATCATCATCAATTACCATTGCTTCAGGATAATCAAAGCGAGTATCCATTACACTACCTTTAACAGTAAAACTACTTGTACCATTACCAGCAACAGTATTAATTACACCAGCAGCAGTTACACGACGAATACGGTTATTACCACTATCACAAATAACTAAATTACCTAATCCATCTACAGCAATTGATTTAGGTAAGTTTAGGCTTGCTGTATTAGCAGTACCATTATCACCGCCAAAAGCAAATTCTCCACTACCTGCAACTGTAGTAATTACACCTGTTTTAGCATCAACTCTACGAACTCGGCTATTAGCTGCATCTGCAATAAAAATATTGCCAAAGATATCAAGTTTAAAGTCTTCTGGAGAATTTAACTTAGCACTAGTTGCAACACTTCCATCACCAGCAAAACCCTTAGTTCCATCACCAACAATTGTAGAAACAGTCTGAGAACTAGCACTAATACGACGAATACGATTACTAGCCGAAGCTAAGAAAACCACATTATTTGCACTATCTACTGCTACAATTTCTACTGCTCCAATTGATGTAGTAGTTGCAGAGCCTCCATCTTGATCAATAGTTTTATTACCATTACCAGCAATAGTAGAAATCATACCTGTAATAGCATCAACACGACGAATGCGCCCATTTCCTGTATCAGCAATTAGAATATTGCCTAGTGAATCAACTGCAACACCTTGAGGAAAACGCAGGCTTGCTAGAGTAGCTGCTGCTCCATCACCACTAAAAGCACGCATTCCATTACCAGCAACCGTAGTTATAACACTTGTAATAGCATCAACTCTACGAATCCGGCTATTACCAAAATCTGCAATAAATAAATTACCGCTGCTATCTAAAGCAATACTCTTAGGTAAATTAAGGCTAGCAGCTAAAGCTGAGGCACCATCACCAGCAAAACCTCTAACTCCATTACCAGCTACTGTAGTAATTACCCCTGATGTGTCTATCATACGAATACGATGGTTATTAGAATCAACAACAAAGATATTGCCTGCACCATCAACGGCTACACCTTCAGGTCTATTTAGGCTTGCTTCTAAGGCATCTCCACCATCACCTAAAAAAGGAACACCACCAGCAAAAGTAGTAATACGTCCACTAGTTAAATCTTGTAAAGGGTCAGCAAATACTCTAAAAGGTCTTTGTATTACACCGCCACGAGTACGAATTGAAAGTGTTCTAATTCCTGGTGCTTGTTGGGAAGGAACGGTAAAGCGTAGTCTAGTTGCACTTTCTATAGTTGCACTTACAACTTTATCACCTAAAATCACATCGCTTTCTGGAGCAAAGTTTTTACCTGTAACAATAATCTCTGTTCCACCCTGCAAACGATCACTATCTTGAGTCATGTTAATAATTTGCGGGGCACCAATAGTAATAACCTTTACTGCTTCACTATTGCTTGTAGCATTACTATCTAAAACTAATGTTTGATTTCCACGAACTACAACACTAGCAGCTTGTCCAAAGCTAATTCCTGGTTGAGCTAGAGAAATCATTTGCCTTTGTTTGGGATCATCTGTAATTAATTTTGCACCAGACTTATCTACTACATAAATATTACCAACACTATCAACACTAATTGATGTAGGCTGATTAAATTCAAATTCACTATCTGCTAGAGGAGAAATTTCTTCAGCACCGGTTTTAGCAATTGGGCCAACGGTTGTTACTTTACCATCTAGAGAAACGGCTCTAATACGGTTGTTACCTGTGTCTGCAACTAATAAGACAGGTTGTTGTTGGGCACCAAAAAAGCTTGTGCTACTTGATTGAATACTAATAGCGGTTGGGCGATTAAATGCGGCTGTACGTCCTTGACCATCAGCTTTTCCAGGCGTTCCAGGTTGACCAGCAATTAAACGGACTTGCTTTTTATTAAAATCTGCAACATAAATTGCACTGTTGCCAGTATCAGCAATGTAGACATTGCCGCCTGAATCTACGACAACTCCTTGAGGAGAATTAAAAGCTGCTTGCTCAAATGGAGTAACATCATTAGCATTAACGCCTGGGCTACCAGTACCTAGCACAGTTAAGACTTGATCATCAAAACCAATCTTTCGCACACTATGATTTAAGGTGTCTGCAACATAAGTACCACCTTGAGGGCGGTTATCTATTGCAATTGCAGTTGGGCCAGCAAAAAGTGCTTGTGTACGATCACCATCGCTTTTACCGCGACTCCCCATTTTACCAGCAAAAATTTGAGCATCTGCATTAGTATTTATTTTCTTGTAAACAACATTATTAGTAGGATCACTTAAATAAATAGCTCCTTGAGCATCAACTTTTGTATCACCTGGAACTTTTACCCCACTACTACTATTTACTCTAGTTACAACTACAAAAGTAGATATGCTTTGACTACCCATTTTAGCAGTGATGGTGGCATAACCTCGTTGAAGTCCTGCAACCATCCCTGTTTGACTATCAACATTAGCAATATCAGGGCTATCTGAACTAAAAGTTGCTCCTGTTACTACTTGACCACTACTACTTAATAAACTTAGTTGAAGTTGTTTACCTTCATTAATTACAGGGTTAGGATCACGGTCTGGGCCAGTTAACACTAAACTACTATTTTGCAGTGCCTTAGTAACAAACATATGAGAGTATTTTTGATAGGTGGATAAAAATACTCTGGATGTTGCTATTAATGGAAGCACCAGTACACATAAGCAAATCACAAGTCTTTGGGACAAAAGCTTAGTCATAAGTTCCTCTTTAAAGTTTTGTAGAAATTAACTCTTTGTCTAGCAAGTTATTAGCAAGAAAATTTATCCTAAAGTATCCTCTAGGAACTCTTGAGGTGCAAGTCTATTTATTATTATGTTAGTTCACTAATAAACATTTATATTTATAACGTGCTGTTTTTATATAAAAAGGTTCATAGGTTTTGATTTTATTTAGCAAGTAAACATTAAACACTGTGTCAGCTAAATTTTTAGGTGCAAAATAGTTTTTAATACTTTTTCATGCTAGACTTTCCCTAGATTTAAAACCCTTATTTAATTAAAGTTACTTTTTAGCCATAGTTTTCTAAGTAAGCAAATCTTTAAGCCTAAAAGGGCTTTTATAATAATTCCGTCCTTTAGGACTAGGTATTAAAACAGGAAAAGAAATTTTATGTTTGGTGAGTATTTACATCTTTTCTATCTCTTTACCACCATATTTGGTGTAGGCGTAATGCTTTTAGACCTCTTAGGCATATTTGCTCATAGTTTTGATGGTCACCATGCAGATGCTCATAGCCATATAGAAGACACTTCTCAGGCTGATATTAATGCTGACATTAATGCTGATCATGCGGATCATCAAGCTCATTCACATGAGGATCAAACCACTGATAATAGTCATAACCACCATATTCCACTACTTTCAGTTTTAAGATATATCCGAATGTTTGTTTATTTTTGTGCTGGATTTGGCCCAATGGGACTATTAGCAGAGTTTACAGGTTCTAGTCTATTTATTGCCTTAGCTTGGTCTATGCTTGGTGGTATAGCTAGTACTTCACTAGGTTTATTTTTCTTCCGTTTACAACAAAAAGACTTAGATTCTAGTGTAAAAATGGAAGACCTCTTTTTAGGCCAAGCTCAAGTAATAGTTCCTATTACTGATGGCAATATGGGTAAAGTACGAGTTTTAATTGGACAATCTGTTGCTGAAAGATATGCTCTAGCTGAAAACCCTTTGGACTCTTTTTCTACAGACACAACTGTTGATATTGTACGTGTAACAGACGAGTGTGTTTATGTTCGTCCTGCATCTAATGACTTCTCTACAAGTAGAATGGCTCAACCAAAAAAGAAACCTCAGTTACAAAAATAATTAGGTTAATTTCGTGTATTTAGTTTAGATAAATAATTAGGTTTAAGAAATTGTTTTTTTACTTTATTTCTTAGGAGGAAACTATGGGTTTAGTCTTAGCACTAAAAGCAGGTTTCATAGATGTTTTACCATCGCTAATGCTCTTTCAATTAGATACTTTTTTTATCCTTGGAGCAGGTGCAGCAGCCGTATTATTTTTTACAGTAGTTAGCCTACTACAAACTATAATTCGTGTTTGTCCACCTAACCAAGTTCTAGTAATTATTGGTGCTCAAACTTCCATTAATGGCAAAGAATATGGCTTTCGTATTCAAAAAGGTGGTTGGACTTATATAATTCCCTATTTTCAAAGTGCTCAAACTTTGGATCTAGGTATATTACCAATTAATGTCAAAATTGAAGGTGTTAATTCTGCTAATGGTATTACTGTTGGAGCAGATGCTACAGCTTGTGTTTGTGTTGATGATAAAGATGAAGCTTTGGTTTATTCTGCGGTAGAACGTTTAATTGGTAAATCTCGTCGAGAAATTCAAGAACAAATGCAACAAACAATGGTAGGAAATGTTAGAGGTGCACTTAATAAAACTACCCCTCTACAAGCAATTGGAATGGATGAAGACCGCTCAGATGAAAGTAATGCTAGTAGTATGCTTGTACGCTCTGGTAATACAGCATTAGCAACACAAAGTGATGGTGAGCGGGCACATTTTCGTAAAGAATTACTTAAAGATAGTAATCAAGATTTAAGTACTTTTGGAATGAGAGTAGTTTCTGTATCACTACAAAAAATCTGGGATACATCTAATTATATTGCAAATCTAGCAAGTAAAACCCTTTCACAAAAACGACAAGAAGTAGAAATCCAAGAAGCCCGTTTGCGTGGTAGAGCAGAACAAGCTGAATCTGACTCATCTCGTCGTCAAATGATTGCTATTAACCAAGCAAATGAAAAAGTTCTAGCCTCTCAACAACAACTAGAAGTCTTTCGTCGTGAATGTGATGCAGCCATAGAACGTACTCGACTTGAAGCTGATAGTGCAATTGCTAAGGCAATGAGTGAAGGTGAAAAACTAGTTCAAGAAGCAATGATTGAGCTACAAAAACTTAAAAATGTTTCTCAAGTTACTTTAGAAGCTGAAGCACGTAAACGAGTGGCTGAAATTCGTGCTGAAGGCGAAGGTGAAGCAATAAAAATTTTCCAAGAGCTACAAAATGATTTATTAAAACAAAAAGTAGACTTAATTTCCCAAAATGGAGATGCAGCCAAAATTGCTATTTTTGTCCAACAACATTTAGACAAACTCTTTCAAGCCTATCAAGAACATATCCAAGGCTTATCTGTAGATAACTTAATCATTATGGATGCAGAAAAAGGCTTTAATGGTGTGGTTAATCGTGGGCCAGAAGCTTTAGCTGATTTCTTAAAACATTTTGAAGCTAGCTTTGGAATTAATGTCCGTGAATTAATGGCTTTAGGTAATAAACCTTCTGAAGAGTCAAAATAAGGAGAAGTTTTATGGGTGGATTTTTTGTTGCTTTAATAGGACTCATTGCTGCATCAATTCTTTATCAAGTAGTAAGTAAAATGAAAATTGTTGGTGCTAATGAGCTAGCAGTTATTGCGGGTAAAGGTAAAGATGGCCTCACTACTATTCGTGGTGGTCGAGTTTTTGTTTTTCCATTAATCCATAGCTTTTATAAAATGGATTTACGACCACAAACTACTACTGTTACTGTAGAATCAGCCATTGCTGAAGGAGTTGTACCACTTACAGTAGTTGCTACAGTAAGTTTTACTATAGCTTCTTCTCCAATAGGTATTCAAAATGCAATTCGTAGAATCCTTACAATGACTCATTCTTGGGAAGAGTTACGCTATATTGCTAACTCTATTATTGAAGGTCATTTACGAGACTCAATTGCTACAATGACCCCAGAACAAGTAATGACAGACAAAGATATTTTAGTACAAAATATGATTCGTGTTTGTAAGGCTGATTTAGAAGGTATTGGTCTAGAAATTACTGCTATGAATATAGCTGATGTAGAAGATCATCGTTTAGATGGAGTTACAGAACCAGAGCTTTACATAGCCTTACTTAAACGCATTCAAGCAACTAATGCAGAAACACAAGCTCGCGAAGCTCAAGCCCTTAGTACAGCAGCATCTAGAGAAGCTAGTGAAGCTCAACGTGCTGAAGTTATGGTACGAAAATTTAATAATGAAAAAGAGTCTTTAGCTGCACAAACTAGTGTAAATATTGCAACTGAAAAACAACGTTCTGCTATTGGTATGGAAAAAGCTACTCGTGATGCAGAAGCCAAAGTAGCAGGTATTAAAGCTCAAATTGAAGCAGAAAAACGTAAAGTAGAGATGTTACAAGCAAAATTCCGAGCAGAAATGATTATTCCTATACAAGCAGAAAAAGAAAAAACTATTCTGATGGCTAAAACCCAGGCTGCTACATTCCAAGGTCGTGCACAATCTGAATTAGATCAATTAAAAAGAACTATAGAAATTTTGCAAACTGGTGGTGAGTCAGCTAAACAAGCTTATATAATTGAAAACTTTGAGAAGTTTATGAAGCCTTTTACCCAAACCTTGTCAAATTTCCCTGTTAAACAAAGCACTGTTATTTCTGGTGCAAGTGCTTCTAATGCACCTATTTCTGCAATTCATCCTCATCCAATTGAACAGGAAAAAGCACGTCTTTTACAACAAGCATTCTCACCTACTAATGTGGGTAATGCTCCTAAAACTAATACCTCAAAGTCAAGCTCTACAACAGTAAATTATGACAATCTAGAGTTAGATATTAAGTAAGATATGTAGCTAAATTAGGAGCATAAGTTTTTATGCTCCTAATAAATACACTTTCTATTACCTGTCTTTTAGCCGCTTGCGTTGACGATCCTTGTTAGCTCGTGTAATACTCAAACCTTAAAGAAGAAGGGCGAACACACAGGTCACTGGTGTCAATTTAAGTAACCAATTGAAAATAGTGGAGTTATTTCTTAAGCCCTGGAAGGGCGTAATATCTGTAGCGTAGGACGTAAGTCCTATGTTACCAGTTAATTAGAAATTATAGCCGCGTAGCGGCGAAAGAATG
>Ga0075163_10004276_pt1 | contig 19178 bp, 19 predicted proteins | sample JI1023141ADNA_FD_71478 | JGI IMG/M metagenome (GOLD analysis project Ga0075163, IMG submission 71478) | Wastewater effluent complex algal communities from Wisconsin, to seasonally profile nutrient transformation and Carbon sequestration -... | ecosystem: Engineered > WWTP > Effluent > Algae...
GTGCTGCGGTACGGTTTTAAGCTCGTGGCAGCCGCAATGTTTTATGAATGCGACTTGAACAATTACGATTGTGCCTGGGAGTCGGTGTGATTCGACAGCGATTCGATTTCCGGGGTCAATTGGTTGGGTCATTTAATAATGTACCACAGTATTTTTGCAATCTATATGATATTTCTCCTTATAAATTGGTAAACGGCAGCGCATTACATAGTTGTTAAGAAAGTTAATGGGGCAACTAAAATTGTTCAAATTGCCTTCTAGCTTCTGAAAACTGAAAATTAGAATGTGTCTGCTGAACTTCAAATGAAGCCAATTCTCCATCACTTTTGGCTGAATTATCCCGACTATCAAAAGTTGCGTAACAAGCTTTATCCCGTATTTTATCCCGAAAAAACGGGATAGTTATCCTTTAAGATTTTGAACACTACCCATTTCCAAGCATATTTTAAATGGCTCGATCATTAGCTTTCATACCTGCAGATAAGAGTTAGTGCTACTATTTTGGGAGCCTTATAACCGTAATCTAATACGTTCAGTCAGTGTTGTAACGGGAGAAATAAAAAAAAGAGTGCCCTTTTTTTCATGGTAGATCTGAGTTGCTTTGCCGTCTTGGGCAAAATGATAATCTGCCATTTTGTTAACGGCTGATGTCTCGAGGTAGACACGACTATTTGGGGGTATCATTGATTGTACTAAAATTATGCTTAATAGTTACGTTAAAAGTTGCTAAAACGATCCTTTTCAACTGCCCATTGAGGTCGTTCATTAATGATTTTTCTTTTCTCAGCTTCAGTAGGGTTTCGAGGAAAACCTAATATATCTGCGGTGATCAATTTTGAGGCGAACTCTGTTATTGAAAATGCCCAATAAGCTCCGTACACATAAGTAAAACCAATTCCTGAAGCTTTATAAATTATTCCTTTATTGCTCAGACCTGTCACTGTATCGTTGTCAATTGGAAGTTGTAAAGTACTCTTGCTATGAATGAAAAACTCTCGTAAAAGTGCCTTTTCATGGAAATCCAAATTTTTAACTGAACGTTCAATACTCCTCTCTATTTCAATCTTCCGTCTGTGCCTAGCAAAAGCATTACCTATTGAAGTGAAGATTGAAACGAGAATTAAACCAGATGAAATTATAAAGGATATACCAAGATATTTACCATACTCAGAGGTGAACTCTTTTAGATTAAGTTTTGTGAGAAAATCTTCTGGTACAAAAAGTAAAATGCCTGCAGAGAACAAAACAACCATAATTAGTTTCGCTGGGATTTTCTTTAGATCAAAAAGTTTCTCAAAAATTTTCTCCATATTTTTCTATTTTAAGTTTCACTTATTCATTCAAGCGTAGCGGTTTTAAGTTTAATTAGTTTGTAATTCTTTACAGAAACAAACACCCTAATCTCATATTCATTATAATCACCTCCAATTATTAGTAAAACAGGTTCCGGACATTGATAATGTATGGAGCGAGAAATCTCTTTCATCTGACTTATATCCTGCATGCTGGGGCTTGCAGATGCATTGGGGTGATAATGCCATTCACCTAAATAGTATTCATTCTTCGACCAGAATCTCTTTAGCAGAGTCTCCAATCCTTTGACGCCCCTCACGAACCATGTCGAACCAGCTTTTGAATCTTTGGGTGGCCCGGTAATGTGATTTATTATTGCTGTTTTGTGATCTGGTGAATACCGCCCGATGAGAATGCCGCCAGTTTCTAACCCGTTTGCTGATTTAATAATAGCTCTTATCGCCTCTACTATTTGTTCAGAAATAGAAACTTCAAAATTTTGATCAGCTGAACTATATATCATCTTTTCTAGTCACCATTAAACCAGTAAAATCTTCATTTACATCGTATGTCTTCTCTATTGCATAAAAGGCGTTTTTTGTATCCGATATAAGAGACTTTTCCATAAGTTTGATTGCAGCACCGATGTGCATGTGAAGATCGTCTATTCGCGCAGGTAAAAGAGGATGCCAACATCCAATTCCATCAGTTAATTCTTCGGAACCTGTTAAAGATTCCCTCTCAGATTCGTGCCAATTTTCAAAATTCAAATCAAAAACATCTTTAAACGATTTCTCGTTAATCGCACCTTTATACCTCAAAAGGTAAAGTCGCTCTGCATTATAGCCGGTTGATATCGATATGAGATTCTTTCCTTCTAAGTCCGATGCTTTTGTACTTAATAATTCTAACACACTATCATTGCCAGTAGCCTCGATTATAATATCATACTCATTGAGAAATTCTGGATTTTTAAACAATACGGCTTGAAGTGTTTCATTTTCGAAAGTTGCATTAACAAAAGGAAATGTTGCGTTAAGTTTCATAGCTAAAGCTTCTGCTTTATAGTTTTCTACGTCCGTAAAGAGTAATTCGTGCCTCGACATATTTCCTATGTGAGATTTCTCACCATCAATTATTGTTACATTCTTGCATTTAAGCCTTATTAGTTGATCGGAGAGAATTGATCCGACCGCCCCACATCCAATAAGTAAAATTTTAGAATCTGAAATCCTTTCAGGTATCTGTCCGCGTCTTGTTATCTGATCCTCATGCCAATTTTCCGTCTTCACCCATTTAATCTTTTTACTGTTTGATAGAATCACATTAAGTTCATGTTTGAAAAGCAGTTGGGAATTTTTAGTAAAACCTTTTGAGCCAGGATATCCTATCAACTCAAATCCTATCCAATGCATTAAAGTTTTTGAGCCGACAACTTGTTTTGGAATAGGAAAGCCTAACATTATAAAGCTTAGAAAATTTCCCTTTCTTCTTAAACTCAAGAAGTGCTTTAAAACAATCTCCTTAAGATCAATGCCTTGTGATTCCAAAACCTCTACAAGTTCACCGATTGTTGTTGGTATTCGCCAAGGTTTCTCAACCGGTAGCTCAGGAATAGTTAACCAAACACCATGGTGTTCAGTTTGTTCAGTTTTTGAGATTCTCAGTCCCCATTTTGTCGCTGGCTCATCTTTCTCGTGCCCTAGAAAATTAAAAACGGCATAAACTCTTGGTTTTTGGTCTAAGCTCTTAATTTCAACTAAACCACTTGTCACAGAAGAGGATGCCCATTTACTGAATGATCGTTCATTCTCATTAAATACCAGGAGGTAATCCGTTAGTGCAGGAAACGGAGGCAACTCAAAAGGATCTCCATCTACAAATAGCGTTTCGTCAGCCGCTGACTTTATCCATTCGATACACCTTTCAACATGCCATTTCAGTCGCCCAACATCTTTTGGCTCACTTGAATAAACATTCCTTCCCCATGCACCTTGCTTTGTATTTAAGCATGGGTCACCTTCCAAAAAAGGAAGCCCAGCAATTGTAGTATGGTTATAGTTTTGATGTGGATGAGTTGACTTTATTCCTTCATCTTTATCAGGATAAAATTTTATAGTACCCGATGGATAATTGTCACTAATGGCAACATGCCAAACGCTACCGGGAGGAATAAATTTACTCTCCTCCACAGTAACATTTAGTTTTATCTTCATTATCCAGAGACTGAGTTTTTGATTCCAGGTTAAGTCATCCAAAAGCTCGTATCCATCAATTGAATATAACTGCCGTCTCGCAGTCTTTATTTCAGATGTTAACTCCATTAAGCAAATCTCTCCGGAGTAGGTTTTGTTACTTCTTCTCGCTGTGAGAAACCTAAGGTCAAGCCCATCCCTTTATTCAAACCAGCAGAACTATTTGCTGATTTACTGCTTTCTTCCTCTTCATACTTAGGAAATTTGTCTCCGAAGATTTCTCTCCACTTCTCAACCTGTTCCTTGAGTGTTTTCGCATTCATAGCTTCGCGTGCAATCTTCGCATAAGCCTTAACATGATCGTAGAACTTTTTAAATTCCTCAACCGACACTCGTTTCCAAACATCATGTTCAGGAACTCCACGATCTCGCAGACTTGGTTTAGTTCCCGCCATACGATACAATGCATAATTCTTAACGATTGCTTCTAAGCTTAAACAAACCCCAGCGGCAACAGATGTTATTCCATCAGGGCAGTTATCTCCGATCATGTGTTCCACTGGATAGCCTTTTGGATGCTTAATGTCTGTAACTTTCAAAATCCTCCACCACTTTAGTGCCTTTACCACATTTATATAATGAGTATTGGTGTTTTTGTTCTTATCACGAGTCCAGCGTATTTGCTCAAGAGGATGAGTTTCAACCCATTCCTTTGCATCTCGATCCGGAATCCAAAGCGGAGCTAACTTCCATTCAGGTTCCTTTCTTAAAGCTTCAGAAAGAGACATCATGCTACCGCTTACAGGCTCTGACCAAGCTTTTATCAATCTCCAATCGTACGAAGAACTAAAATCCTCTAACGAAAGGGATGTGTTAACACTGGCAGATCTTAATACATCCGTATCAACCTCTGAAGGTGCTGAAGTTATAACGATATCAAGATCAACGTACGACAATTCAATACCGATAGATCGGCCTTGAACTCTGTACTTACCCTTGTAATACTTCTCAACGAAGGGTATGAACTTGGCAATAGCTTGCTCAGGGGTTAGCTTGCTCTTGTCCAAATTGGTCACAACAATAACATCGGCATCTGCTCGCTTATCATTAAGCGGCCTTACAGCGGTAGATCGTTTGTAACTCCCTTGTAGAAAAGTGTTGATGATAATAGACTTTAAATCCGGATCGGATTTTAGTCTATCCGTGAGTGTTTTGTGACCTGTGATCAAGTCTTTTCTTTGTGCGTCTGTCAGACGTATGTCCGACAGGAAGTCTTTGAAGTAGGTGTCAATTGATTTCATATTTTTTAAAATTTAAATTGGTTACGTTGTTATTATGGTAGGGATATTACGGGGTTGTAACTACCATCCTTTGTTCTTTCAAAATCAAATTCGTATAAAGTCATCTTACCAAGCGGCTTAGCTAATTGTCCCATGAAAAATGAAAACGCATTAGGTGCAGCTATAAAAATGTGTACTCTGCCTAGCTTTGTTTTTCCCGTTCGGTTACGATTCGTTTCAATCAACAATTCGTTAACTGCTTGCGTTATCTGATCAGCATTCTCGATTACAGTATTAGATGGCTGAGGGGAAATTTTGAAATGTAAGACTTTACCTACACCAATCTTTTGATTGCTCAGGTATTCCAAAACATCTTGTCCGATATCTTTCGTAACTGAGATCGACAATGCAATATCTTCGTTATCTGAAACCTGAATGATTTCCCTTTCCCACCAGACTTTCGTGGAGCTGCTCGAATTAAGAGTTGGTTTCCATTCTTTCGATCCTGCTAAAGTTTTCTGAAGAATAGTTATGTCCAGTCCGGCATACTTAGCATCAAGACAATAGCCAAAATAGAAAGATATAGAAAGGTGAGTATCCAGTCGAATTATTACTGGTTTTTTAGCCTGTAACAAACTCTCAGAAATTTCCTTGATCAATGGCTGTATCTCCTCTGCCCAAGAATTATCCTGAATAATAAATCTTCCGTTAAAAAATCGCTGTAGACATAAAAGCTGATCCACTTCGAGATGAAGATTCTCTGCACCCTTCGAAAAGCTTCGTATTCCGATTCTTGACAATACATTCCCAGGACGAGCAGGATCATCCAGCAGGTCTTCAGTTCTGCAGATGTCCATGAGGTCATCTTTCGTAAAAACATTCCTGCCTTCCTTATGCAGTTGACGTATTAGCGGCTCATACTTAGCTGACCTTTCATCGTCAGAAACTATTTTCAAACCAGCTATAGTTAAAGCTAGATTAAGCCGCTCTTTTAAGTCGCCATCATTGTCATAGCCATACTTTATTCTAAGCGGCTTTAGTACTTCTATCAATTCCGCGTTATCCGTAATCCCCAGATGTTCCTTCCATGAAACTCGAACCTTGCCAAATTTTGACTTATCACCTCCTTCAAGTAAACGTGTAGTGATGATTTGACCGCTATTGCTTATTAGCTGGCCAATAACATCTGAGCCATCAAGACCCCATGTATTAACTATATTAAAGGTTGATCTTTTAAACTTAGCTGAATCTGATTTAAAGATTTTATAAAGTCGCTGAAGTATTGACTCCTTCTTTGCACCAATAAATTCAGGATCGATAAGAGCAGCGCAAGTAAATCCCTTGGAATAATCTACATGATACTTGAGTTGAAAGTATTCTTCTGAAACCTGAATTCCTTGATCAAGTTTTGCCGGTTCGTAGTAAACCACTACATCATCGAACCCGAATGTGTCAGTTATTTCCCAACCCACCTTTGAAACATTACTGTTTAAGTGATTGAGATGAGCCGCCTTTAGCCAAAAGAAGTTTGCTTGATATGCGTCCCCACTTTGACGCGCGGTTACATTTGTTCCCATAGATTTATGGTTATTGTTTAATAAAGTTATTGTGAATGCTTGTCAATTAGTGACAATACTCCAGCCGAGAATTTCGGCTGGGTAGTGTCGTAATTACCATTAAGCGTATCGTAAATCGATTAGCTTAACATTCGTATCACGTGCAAGCCACGTGATGTTATTGGCCGACTGCGTTACTACAAGCTCGAAATAGCCTTGCATAACATAGCCAGAGATTATCCTGTAGATTCCCTGATAAAGAGAATCACACGAGTGATCACCAACAACGATGAATGTTGTGTTCAGAACTTTGACCGCATTATATGCGTCCAAAATGTCCTGGGTAATTGAATCATAAATTGATCTGTCCTTAACGCCATGTAGATCAAAGGCAATCGTAAACTCTGTCATTGTATTATTTTTTAGACAGTGAATGTTATCCCCAAGCGTTGGGGCGATCGCCTTCAGCGTTTCGACCTGAAGGGCCACAAATCCGATTTTAGATCAGAGCCGTACGTTGTTAAATTTTAAAAAAAATATTTTTAATTAAAATTTTAAACCATTACCTTTGCAGTCCGTTAAGTGAACAACACCGTCCAAAGTTTTGTCACTCAATTCTGCCCAGTTCTGTTTCAGCAGATATATAGAGCAAGGAAACGTAAAAAAAGCTCTATACTGGGTAGCAATAAAAATCTCAGGATTTTAATCGAACCTGAGATTTCTGAATCACCTGATGTTCTTTATATATCCTGGGAGGATTTCGCCAATTAGCCTTACGCAATTTTAATTCCAGCGCTAAAAAGGGCTGTAAAAATGCCAACTTGTCAGATTATACGGTAAGGTTAGGCTCTCATAACGTATAACTATGCCATGAAGCAAAAAGTTCAGCGAATCTGTCAGCTTTTTGCCGTTTTTAAGATTTTCCTCAAAAATCCTCCTTTCCAGCACTCATAAGCATTTTATAGTACTCGACAGTCACTGTTTGTCAATATCGGTTTTGAAATTAGCTCATGCCAATCCATGACTGACAGCACCCCATGAACGATTTCAAGCAGCAAATAGAGTGTTCTTACAAAGGCGAACAGTATTCGGTACGAGACAACGGAGCAATTTCAAGACATTCTCCTGCAGATAAGCGTGCTCGCCCACTTGACAACCAATGGACTTTCGGCAAACCAAATGTTGAAACCGGGTACATGGAATTTGCTTCAGTTCGTGTGCACCTAGTAGTTGCCACTGCGTTCCATGGAGCGAGATCAACAAAAGAGTATATCGTGGATCACATCGATACAAATCGCAGGAACAATCGACCAGAAAACCTACGTTGGTTAACGCGATTAGAAAATGCAATGGACAATTCGGTAACGCGAAAGAAGATAGAATATGTATGCGGCTGTACTGTTGAAGAATTCCTTGCTAATCCTGAAAAGTACCGGGACAAATTTCAAGAGCCGAATTTCAGCTGGATGCGAACAGTTAATGCGGAGGAAGCAAAAGCTTGCCTGGAGAATATGCAAGCCTGGGCAAAGAGTAAAAAGATCTCTTCCGGTGGATCTTTAGGTGAATGGGTATTTAAACCTTTGAAGGATAAACCACAAGATCAATCAATAGAGATATTTCAAAAGGATTCGACTACGATACCGTCTAAAACTGTAAATGCAATTCAGCGCAATTGGAAAATCCCCTCAGAATTTCCTTGTTGCCCACAAACTTATGAAGGGAATGCCATTTTAGCATATTCTAAAAATTTAATGCCGGGCTTCCTACTATGTAGAAATGACCTTTATTCTTCTACAGTGGTAAAAACTGCTCTAACAAATGATAACCAAACGATCTATGTGATGACTGAATCTGAAACTTCTCTTAAGCGTTGGGCTATTGCTAAAATAACTTTCGAGAATACTAAGTTCGTTCATGAGAGCATTCAGAACTTCTTTTCGCAAGATGGTGTGGAAAAACAATTTGCTCTTCGTCAAGGTTTGGAATGGATTGGGAAGGACTCAATTGATGATTATTGCTAATCATATAGTTAGAGATAGTACTGGTGCGCAAAAGTATGATCTGAGCATCTGAAACGTTAGAAGAATTGGTTGATTTATGGTTTCAAGGCTATTTAAACTAGCAGCCGCTTACTTGAAAAGCTGTCATTGTTATTTTCCTGACTTCTACGCAAACTCTTCTTCCTCAATAAGTTTTCCAGCTAAATGCTTAGCATAAACAGAAAATACCTTGTGAAAAACCTCTAACTCATCATCGGGCATCATGGCCAATTTTGAGGTTACTTTTTTTGTTGCATTATATATTTTGTAATACCGTTCAACAGGTATATCGGAAAAGAAATATCCTGGAGAGATTTCAAGGTGACGAGAAAGAAGGTCCAAAACGTTATACCCAGGTTCGGTAGGTTTTGATTCGCTGAGATATGCAGACAGAGTTTGTCTAGGGATTTTAGTAAGATCGCTCAGCTTATACACGTTCAAATTCTTATAAGCTAACAACTCTTTCAATCTGTTTCTGAATCTATTCATCACTGCCGAAATATCAGCTAATATATGACTTAAAAGCCGATTTTTAATAAAAAATAGGCAAAAATATCAGCTAAAAGATGAGATTATAGGTCAATTGTGTACGTTTAGCACATCCGATTTCGGGAGTTTATGGCAATACATCCACTTTTAAGCCATGAAGCCAATTAGGGCTCATGCACTAAACACTCCACACCGGCCGCCTTCTCTTTATTTCAAATATCTTTTTTTGAAATATTTTTATTTCATTTTTTGCAGTACCACTCTGCAGGCATTTCTGTGTCCTACAACTGCTAAGAATAAGATCTGCTACTCGTATTATCATTTCGATATCACAGCGAAGAACGCTGCGCTGATTCCCTTCAACCTGAGACGTCTATGAAAAATGCACACCAGTATCAAGGCGCTTGGCGACCAAAGAAATTCTTTGCAATTCGGAAGCCGATCAGCAAGGACGTTGAACTCTATGTTTCAGCCGGCTTATTGGATGATAGATTTGGGGTTAAAATGAAAACAATCCGTAACGGTGTTTCAAAATTTACGCAACAACAAAGTACATATTGGAAATCATTTCGAGATGGGAATGCAATCATGATTGACTATGACTCAATTCCAGGTAACACCAAAATGAGATCAAGGTTGCCTAAGAACGCTAAAGACACACTTGAGATCTTAAGAAGTGAAATGATACTTCAAGAAGACATTCATCAGGATGCGGAAATTTTGCATCTCCGCCAAACTTTTGAAGAAGCTTATCATAATCACTGGCCGCTATTCTTGAAGTTTTATTTAAGTAAGGTAGATGATCAAAAGGAAAGGATAAGATATGCGAAATCACACGCATTGTTAGAAGTGATAGTTAACGCAACTAACAAAAAATGGTCCTCGAAGATCATTTTCTCTGAATATAGTGCAATCATTAAAGGGGAAATTGATGCGCTTGATGAACCTAAATTTAAAACCCTAAGTCAGATTTACTTTTGGCGCGTTGTCCGAAGATGCCGACAGGATGGAATTCCTCAAACATTAATTCACGACTCCTTAGGAGTATCCAAAGAATATCTCGTGAAGATGACAGGGCCGATAAAAGCATTCATCAGACTTGAATTACGTAAGCCTCAGAATCTTCTGATAAGAGATATTATCAAAAATGTTATTAAGAAATATAATGTCGAATTATCCCCTTCATCAATCAAATCATTTAAAACTAAAAACGGAGATCGAAATGTCTTTGAATATGATTCAAACGGCAAAGTTCACAGTCGTCAAAACGGATTGCCAAAAATAACGCGGTTCCTTGCAGAAGGACCCGGAGAGCAGTATCAAGGTGATTTCTACAAACTTCAGTTTTATTGCCGCAATATCACGGGTAAGGTTGTCAGGCTTTGGGCATATGTGGTACTTGACGTTTTCTCCAAGAAAGTAGTCGGCTGGGCACTTAGTGAGAACCAATCCGCAACGCTTGCAAAAAATGCATTCAAAATGGCCTTTGTTGATAACTGCTTCTTGCCAGAAGAAATTATCATCGACAATGATACATTTTACAATAAGAAAATTTTCAAACGTTTCATTCGCAGGGTAAACAACTTAGGGGTGATAACAACAAAATCATACCCTAACATACCCACGTGGAAAGCTGAGATAGAATCCTTCTTTGGGGTCTTTCAAAAACTCCATTCCGCTAAGCCATGGTATATGGGCGAAGGGGTGAAGAGTAAAAATATTGCAGGGAATCCTTCTGAAGAATTCACCAAGAAGCTTTACACTCAGGTATCCAAAATGCTTTCCGTATCTGAGATGATCACCGAGTTTGATAAAATGGTGAAGGAGTATAACCAGGCTACTAACAACCGCAAAAAAAAAGTAGCTCCAACTGATTACTTCAGAATGTATAATTCAAGGCGCACGATCAAATGGGAGGATTGGATGGAGGCGCTTTTATTCTGGAAGGCCAAGACTAAGAAACGTATCAAAGATGACGGGCGTATTGATTTGCAAATTGAAGGTGTTGAGTACTGCTATCAGGTGACACAGGCGGAAATGCTCTGGAGCTATAAAAATTCAGATGTGAGGATGTGTTATAATCCAAGGGATCTTTCACGCCTTTATATTTTCGAACGTGGAACGCTTAAGCACATCGGAAAGATTGAGCCACGGATGGTTATGACACGTGAGAATAAAACTGAAGTTCTGAGAACGCAAAAGCGGATTTTAAAGGATGCCCAGCAGTATCTCCGGGAGAAGCGCGATGAAGATGAGGCTTTGGTAAGCGGCATCAAAGGTGTTGTAGTTCGTGCAGAGACCTTGGATGATAAAATAATCAAAAGACAGATGAAGCGTGAAAGGTTTGAAAAGCAAGTGGCTAAAGTTCCTATTCATCAATAATTACAATATTCTAAAAGACCAAGTATCGCCCTATGAAAAATTTGCATGAACAATTCTCATCTGTTGATTTATTAACCTACCTGTATACCAAAATTGACTTCTTTTTTCATACCCAGAAGTATACTACCACAACTCTAGAAACGGCTTTAAAACGCTCGAGAATGGTCGGAATACTTGGGAGAGAGGGAATGGGTAAGTCTTCAGCTATCTCAAAGTTCATTCAGGAGAATGCTAATGTTTATTACGTACGTATTGGTCAGTCATATCGCATCTCGAACTTTCTTGACGAGATGATCTTTCAGGTCTCCGGAATTTATCCGAAAGCACCAGATTCCCTCTTTACAAAGGTGAAACAATTGAGTAGTCACCTTTCTAAAGATAGTACTAAGAAACTAATCATCATTGATGATGCGGGAAAGCTTGGTCCTCGTGGCTTAGGATTTTTCCATGAGCTCAGAGACAATACTATGCAATGCACCGGCTTTGCGTTTGTTGGGGTTGAGTACTTTCAAAAGCACTTATTACAGGCAATGAAGAGAGGCGTTACGGGTGTGGCCGAATTCTACCGAAGAATCCAGTCCTGGTATACGGTGCCAGGGCTAAAGAAAAATGAGATTGCAGCGTATGGAAAGAAACTAAATCTTAATGATGACCAAGTATTAGAATTATTGGATTCCGGGATTGAAACCATTGCCGAACTCGAAATTATGGCCCTAAAAATTTTAGAAGAAGTTGAAGAAGCTGAAAAGGAAAACAGGACAACTATCAAAATAAATTCTTCGAGTAAACCTTTTCAGAGTTATGAAAACGATGATCTTGAAAACGAAGAGTTAGAGGATGATCTTGAAGAGATGGAATCGACCAAGCGCAAGAATAATAAAAAAGTCAAAAAGTAATATTACCAAACCTGCTTCATTTGTTTGAAGTAGGATCTTTCAATTGCTTTTCTGGCATACACGAGCGTGCTCTGCATGGAGGTGTGCCGCAACGTTCTTTGAATAAATTCAAGTGGAACTCCTTCATCATAAAGGAGCTGACCTGCGGTATGGCGAAGGCTATGGGGTGAAAACATTTCATCCTTTAAGGGCAAACGAATTCGTTTAAACAACGATTTGATCATCCAATGAAGGTATTTGTATGTTAGATGAGGGAACAGTTTTCCTTTCTTAATTCTGCTCGCCTGAATATATGCTTTCAGATATTTAGCAACGGTTTTAAAAAGTACAATATCCTCTTTGGTACGAACGCTGCGACCCTTACCCCAGATGGCAATTGTTGACTTTTTGAAGTCAATGTCACCGTAGATGAGACGTTCAACCTCTATAGGACGAAGGCCATTATATGCCATAAGTGATACTATAGCTTTTTCTTCAGTGGTAGTACAATTTGCAATTAGCTTGTCTCGCTGCTTCAGGGAAAGACTTTCTTTATGGTATAGCTTGCGCGCAGTAGTTTTTGTTTTGATACTAGCCACATCACGAAGAGACCTTACACTTATATCCCCTAAAGCCCCTTTAATCTTTCGTTCCTGGGTTGATAATTCTGAGTCCGGTGTCGAAGCATAACCGAGAGCCCAAAGCGCAAATCTTCTCAGCACTGAACCATATAGGGCGGAAGTGAATTCTGAAAAGTCTTTAGAAAAAATAAAGCGCTGTGCTGTGATTTTTTCAAAATGTTTGAGCTCACCGATGAAGTTGAAATAGTTGTTCAGAATGGTGGCATACGTTGCAAGAGTCTTCCTGGATTTTAACCGATCGGTAGAGGTGGCCAGGAAAAGTTTAACGTAAACATTGGAGATCGGGAGCAACGATTCTTTGGAATCTTTTCTCAAATCATTTTCAACTGAAGTAATTTTCTTCTCCTCCAGAAACTTACGGAACCTGTTCAGGATTGAACGGCCTGTGATACTTTTCTTAGCAGCAAAAGTATCGAGTTGAGAGAGAAGGGAACCTTGAGCACGAAAACGTTTTAAGAAAGATTTAGCGTGATCGCGGTAAGTGCCTATGGAACCGTAATGGGTAAGAAGCCAATACTCATAGTCGGAAAGTATTTCTGAGGCAGGCCGACTCTGTGCAAGGGATTGGGAGCGTTTTGAAGGAAGTCTGCGAGGCATACCGAAAACGAAAAAAGGAATTTATGAAAAACTATAAATGGTTCTTTAATCTAATATAAATATAAAAGATAAAAGTTGATGAAACCTGTAAGAGAAAAAAATAATAAACAAAGCAAGCTCAGACGCAATGTTGATTTAACAAGAAGTACTATCATCATTCTACAGTGGTTTGCCCTAGCTTCAGGGCATGGAACCATCAAACCATATTTAGAGGATTATCTAGAAAAGCATGCGCAACGAATTTTGGTAAAGAATCCATTGCTTAAGAAGATCTTAAAGGTTAAGACAAATGAAGCTTAATAATAAATACTTAGGGAAACCGTACCTGGCATCAATTATGAAGATTATTAATGAGTCTAAAAAAAATCTTTACACAGGTATGATTGTGCATGACGATCTCCCTACTCAAGGGAGTAGAACGCTACAATATTTCAAAGGCAAGAAGGATCACTATTATTATCGGGTAGGTGTCACGTGCTCCCTTTCTGATGTGTTCGAGGATTTAGCAGATCATTTAGGCATACTTAATTTTGATTATCAAAAAAATCCCGAAGTTCTTCAAAAGGAGATCTGCAGTAAATTGGAGCAATGTCAAAAGCGAACATTGATCGTGATTTCGAGACCAGATCGGGGGAATCTTTCACAGCTTTCATTTTTAATTGGATTAGTGATTGCACTCGAAAATCACATCTGCTTCGTGTTTCTTTTTACAAGAGCTGCACTTGAACAACTCGCGCAAAAGAAAAACAAAACAATTCTTCTTTTGGCCAAACTTACTAAGCTAAAATATGAGATCTGAAGATATTTCTAGATTAAATGCTTCGTCAATTATAGTCAGATGTTACACAAACCAGGGTTTATCAAAAAAGGAATTTGCACTTAGATCTAAAATATCTATTAGGGCTTTGAATAAGATTTTAAAGACAAATTTAGTTCCCAGAGTTCTTGTTAACAGAATAAGTCTAGCAACTGGAACAACTCCAGGCTACTGGTCCTACCTTCACTTTCAAGATAATTTAAAAGAAGTTAGTCAGATAGAACACAAAATTTATCCGATCAAGTCAATTCAATGTAAACTATTTAATAAATCTCCAAACTCTGTTGGAACGATGCTTAAGGATCTAGTTCAAAAGTCGGGAAGACGATTGCTGTGGTTCGATGACTTATTCAAGTCTGCAGATTATTCGTTGCACGACATAATCTACGGAGCTAAACGGATTACCCCGGACATGGCTGCTAGACTTTCAGCTTATTTCAAAACTGAAACTAGATATTGGCTGGATATTCAATCACAACTTGATATAGAATCAATGCTTTCAATACGCGATCCAAAATTGAAAAAACAAATGAAGTTAGCACTTGACGACTTTAGAGTGACTGAAGTTTCTAGTTCACATCACTCAGTTAGACAGTGCCCAGGTGAAATATTATTGAATCGCTTTATCAAGCCATCAGGTATTTTGGTAGCTCAATGGAGACTTATATTTGGAATGTCCACTAAAGTCTTCCGAAATATTTTACAAGGAAGAACCGCTTTTACAATTTCTTTTATACTTAAAATCAATAGGATATTTAATACTGAAATTATCTTTTGGATGAATCTCCAAAATTCTTTTGCAGCGAACAAAGCCGACAAAAAGTTAAAGAGATTAAGAGATAAAATTACAGAGGTAGCCACTTCGAGAGCCGGGAGCGCAGATATCCAAAGTCTTAATGGTAATATGGTCAACCCAATTACTTTGATAGTGAATCAGTATTTAAAGCCTATGAATGTATCAAGATTAACTTTTGCAAAGCACATCAAAGTCAGCCTCACAAGGCTAGAACAAATTCAAAGAGGTAAGGGGACTATCACTCCAGAAATAGCTGTTCGAATAGGTCAGGCTCTTGATATCAATCCTGAATTTTGGCTATGGATGCAATTTGAGTACGATTTAGCCAGTAAAAACAAGATTCCTTTGGTCTAGCTATTGTCTTCAACAAGATTAGAAGCAAATTGCTATTTTAGCATTAACAGGATAACTACCCCCTTCTACTTTGGATTCAAGGCAAATTGCTTCTGACGATTTAAAATTTTGGGCGCGCCCTAAAAGCAGGAGCTTGACAGCTTCAAGTGACTTAAGGCTATATTACGAAGCGTTAATGCTTGCTAAAAAACAAGGTTTTTTTAGCAAATCTCAGTTGAGAGAGGAACTTAGTGATAGAGTTAAAGGTCTATTCCTAATAAAAAACATGAGTCCAACAGGCTTGGAGAAACTCATTAGCGAGTTGAAGGCATTTAATTGGATCAAACCATATATAAATCCCGATGAAAATATTCCCGAGAAAGATTATTTCACCTTGTCAGGCGATGGTGAGTCTGCTGTTAATGAATATCAGACAAACAAAAGGGTTTTCCTTCGTAATTTAATCACTAAAATGCACCACGAATATACAATTCCTGGGTGGTTTGTTGATAGACTATGGAAGCTAAATCCAAATGGACAAGGACAGGTTATTATTCCAGCTCCTCTTAAAAGCTGGAACCCTAGTTCTAAATCATGGGAAGATAAAGCATGGAATGCTGAACTAACTACACAAACAAACGAGGCTATTGAAGTTGTAAATAAGAATGCATTTGGCTCTTTCCCCATTAATCATAATACTTGGCTTAAAGAAGTTCGATTGGTTTGGGATAGATTGTCAAATTTTCAGAAAAAGTCTTTTCAAAAAACACTCGAAAATAAAACTAAGTCTAAACAAATCGTTACAAGTTTCTCTCCAAGGCAACGTTTAACTTGGGCAATGAGAGAAGCTGCTGTAAAGCTTCTTTTTGCAAGTAAATTACCCGGTCAAAGTAAAGATGACTTTGATAACCGAATCTTCCCACTTCAAGGTAGGACTTACATGGCATGGTGTCCAAGGCTTGATGAACTCGAATTGATATTCTATACTGATTTTAACCCGAAAATTCCAGGGAGAATTTTATTTCCGGTTTCTGTATTCAAAGATGAATTTGATGAACCAGGAAAATATGAAACGATAGGGAATATAAGAAATCTTAATGACGAATCTCTTTATCTACATCGACCAGAATGGATGTATTTTAAGAATAATTTTTTTCAAACGCTTTTTGACGAACATCAAAAATTATTTAGAAAAACCAAAGCACTTTATGTTTCAGTGCAAGACTTGCGAGACGAAGTTTGTAGAATTCTTAGAATAAGTTCTAATTCATTTAATGAATTTCTTGAGATGGCATTTGACGAAACGCTCAGGAGCACATCAATGTATACCATTTCATTGGAAACAGATATTCGCGAAGACCAAAGAAGTGGATACCAACTTCTCAGGAGATCAGTGATTATTAATAGTAAAATAGTTTCTCTAATAGCAATAACTATACATTGAAATTCGCCAAGCCATGAGTGATTTATTTAGAAAAGCTGAGAAAGCCGAAATTAAACCCAAAGAAACGGCCTATAGTCAATTTGGCTTCACAAGAAATCCTTTTCCGAGTAAGACTAGTATAACCATTAATGATAACGATGACAGAAATAATGGAAGTATCTATCTGCCTGATTTGAGGAAAAAGGAAAATGGGGAATTTGAGAAAATCTGCATACCAAACCCAAATAGAGGAGAAGCGAACAAAATAATTTCCTTTCTTATGGACTATGCAACAAGAAGAGGGAGGGGTATTGGCAAAACTGCTTTCCTAAACTATCAACGTAAACGAATAATAAAGGATCTTGGTAAAGAACTTACGGGTGAGTCAGAAGTTCTTTTTGCTATTTATATTTCTCCGAGACCGGGTGACAACTACAAGAAGTTTTCATTTATATCAAAGTTCATTATAGAAGAATTAATTGATCAAGATATCCTATCCTTGGCTGTTTGTAGGATGAAGGCCTTTTCCGGACAAATAGATGATAGCATTCTTGATAAGGTTACAAATGAGAACATACAAGCAACTATTGGAAGTGACCAATGGCTAGACAAGCAGCATAAGGAAATTGGAAAATCATTTGATGCATTCAATCTTTCCCAGAGTATTAAGAGTTCTATGATCAATGAGAATATTGATACAGAGCTCGCTACTGCTCTATCAAGATTTGGACATGATAATGACGAACTTAAAAAATTCTATTTTTTGGCCCAAAAGGATTTCTTCTGGAAGAAAAGTAGTAGTAAAATTCTCTTTGACGATTTAGTTAAGGTCTTTAGATTGGCAGGCTTCACTAAAGGATTAATCCTCTTTGATGAATTAGAAAAAATTGTTCCAAAACTGAACTCTCAAGATCGCAGAGAATTTTGTGAATCACTAAGGTATTATTTTATCGATGGAACTAGTGAGAATACCAGAGATTCCTTTTATCAGATTTTATTAACAATTCATCCGTATCTCCAAGAACTACTCGTTCCACACTGGGAGGCATCAGGTCTCCAAAGATTTGCATCCCTAGGAGGGGAGCTAGCCAACAATTACACAATCTATTTTGAACCTCTAGACGAAGGAAATGCAATCCCTCTGGCAATAGAATATATGGATAGATCAAGAGTTGAATGTAAAAATCCAGGTACTAGCACTATGCCATTCGATAATGATGCTTTAAAGGAGGCACTAAAAAAGACTTTGGGAGTACCGGGAAGATACTTAAACTTTCTCCACTCTACTATTGAAAAGGCCATCGAATCAAAGTGGACGAAAATAGGCAAGGATGAAATTAGTAAAGTAGAAATGCCTGTAAACCCTTCTGAGAAAGAAGTTGATGCCGATGACTCTCCATTGGCGGCTCCCAAAATTGATCTTTAAGAATCATCATGTTTAAGTACATGTCATATGAAGCCCTGGAAACGCTATTCAAGGGGAAAGACGTGCTCGGCAGTGACTCATTCTATGTATCATCAGTTAGCGACTTATTGTTCATCGTGGAAAGATTCAAGAAAAATCAACTTGATATTTCCTCAGAGAATCTGAAAAGTCAATTCAAGTTCTTGAATGATAAAGCAGAAGATGAAGGAGTCATAAACTTTATTGAGTTGGATAAAGATGTGCTTTTCAATAGTTTATTTGAAGAAAGTGATGAGGGTGTTTTGAGCTTAGATAGAAAGGCATCAAATATGAAAATAAGCCCCAGATTCTCAATTAGTTTACTTTGTTTCAAAGTAAATGAGATTAATTGCTATTGGGACTATGATGTGTTCAATGACATGGAGGCTAATTATCTTAAAAATGAATCCTATGGATGGTGACATTGTGCTTGACACAAATATTACTGCTGACTTCTTAGCTGTTTATTTTCAAAATAATGTAAGTACAAATGGAGTCTTTGATGCGCGTTACAATCTAAATGTCAATATTGTTAAAAGAATAAATGAGATTCTTTCGGAATTTAGATTTGGCGAAGGAATTTTCGAGAAAGGAATTGTTGTGGCATCGAGTTTTGCTTTCGTTGAAATTGCTAGACAGTTTGAAGAAATAGCTGACAACAGGTTTTCTCTTGAACAATTTAGAGCATTCATCGACTCACCACCAGACTGGTTCCTAATTGAAACGGTTAGTGTAGATCTTTTTCATCTATTTAATGATGTGCCAGAAAAAGTCGTTTTCGACCAAAATAATCATGTACCTATTGAATGGGCTGACGCAATCCATATCGTCACTACATTAAGTAGGGGAAACCAATCAGTCTTGTGTACAACAGATGGACGAATACTGAGAATTCCTTCATTAAAGGAACGATTTATCTAATATATAACTATCACCATCCTTAAGTGTTCAACTAGGACTTTACCAGGCACATTTTTCATTATCCACTTGGCACCTTTTTAATTGTCCCAACCACAAT
>Ga0075163_10004277_pt1 | contig 19177 bp, 15 predicted proteins | sample JI1023141ADNA_FD_71478 | JGI IMG/M metagenome (GOLD analysis project Ga0075163, IMG submission 71478) | Wastewater effluent complex algal communities from Wisconsin, to seasonally profile nutrient transformation and Carbon sequestration -... | ecosystem: Engineered > WWTP > Effluent > Algae...
TGCCACGTTTTGCCAGGTCAGGCCGTTATCTTCAGAAAGTTTTACAGTGCCATAACCTACAATCCATGTCCGGTTAGAGCCCTGAATCGTTGCTTTACTAATGGAATTGAAAAACTCTTTTGTTTGCATGTTCCAGGTTTGTCCACCGTCAGAAGTTTTCACAATCAAACCATTATAGCCAATAGCCCAGGCATTTTGTTCGCTTAAAAAGAAATAACTAATGGGGATGCCGCCCTGCGTGTTTACCTGAATCAGGGTCCAGGTATCACCCCCATCGGTGGTTTTGAAAAGATATCCATAACTCCCGGTCATGTATCCAATTTCAGGCGTTAAAAATTGAAATGAATAAGCCAGGGTAGTCATTCCCACTTCAAGTGAATCCCGGATCCAGGTTTGGCCTCCGTTTGTGGTTCTGTAGATCAGGTTAGAATCGCAGCCAATCCAACCGTGCGAGGCATCGAACCAATGAATACCGGATATTTGCTGGTTTGTTTGTGGCCCTGCCGCTGCCCAGGTTAGGCCGCCATTGGTAGACCGAAATGCTCTTTTATACCCGTAACCCGAAGAAGCGCCTGGACTTTTTAAACCCCACAACTCACCAGGTATTCTGGTATCCAGTTTTTGTACTACCTGGTTATAGTCGGTTATGGTTCCTCTTGCCACCCAACTAAGCCCCCCATCTGTAGTTTTGTAATATTTGCTTCCGCCGGGTACAAGTGGTATTGTATGTCCATATCCAACAAGTTCAGATTCGAAGTGAACCTCTATAAAACCAAAACCGGCCTGGGTATTGGTCCAGGTCAGTCCTCCATCTGTTGTTTTAAAAATCGGTCCATTGCTTGTTGTGATGTACCCTACTAAGGCACTTGGAAAATCCATATGTCTTCCAGAGAGCAGGGTGTCATTCGAAAATGGTTTCATAGACCAGTAATTGCCTCCATTTATGGTTATGGCAATTTGGTTTCCATCACCCAGGGGCCACACCTAAATTCTCATTGGCAAAGTGCACATCCAGGTAGGTCAGGCTCGAAGGTTTAGGATTTTGCTGCTTCCAGTTGATTTGCCCAAAAAGGTTGAGAGACAATAAAAATTGGGCCAATCCAATCAGTTTAGTTAAGTGAATTTTTTTCATACAGTTTAGATTTTTGATACTAGACTCCAATAGGGGGAAAATCGCTTCATCTAAAAAAATAAAATTTTCATACGTGAAATCTGCGACCCGCTTTGTTCATAATTATTATTGAAATATTGATATTATACATTTACTAACGCCCTGTATATCAATAGTGAATTGTTTTGGCGGGTACCTGAAAATATTTTTAATAAAAAAGCCCGGCTCTAACATTTTTGTCAAAGCCGGGCTTTTTTTAAAAGAACTTTTGGTGGGCCAGGTTATTTCCTCAACACCCGGGTTACCACACGGCCATTTTCTGTTTCCAGATTTAAGAAATACATGCCAGAACGGGTTGGCATCTGGACAACCGATTGAGGTTCGGTAATTGTTCCATGGCTTATGGCTGCACCTTTCGTATCGGTAATGGTATATGCCATGGGTCGGGTAAAGATCAAGGTGGCATCTACATGAAGCTCGTTTTCTGCCGGATTTGGATAGGTTGCCAAAGCATGTTCAAAGGTTATTCCTTCCACCCCGGTGGTAATATAAGTCATGTTGGCAAAATTGATTCTGGTAGCCCATTCCGGATTGTCGATGAAGGGATTTCGGTTGCGCTGTTGTGAGAAAATATACTCGTGTCGGGCAATTTCGAAGTCGCTGGGTTGGTCTTCGTTGTTCCACTGCAAAATAACCGCCGGACTTTGGTTCGCTGGAAACTTCCAGTTCAATCCACTTATTCCGTTGTAGCACACGCTCATATACATCAGTGACCGGGCCAAATCGCCTTTATGGTCTGCTTTTGGCTCCCAAACCGTTTGTCCGTTTGCATTCGTTCCTTTTTTTCCAAAACCAGATGGTGAGGTAAACGATGCATTCACTACGTTCCCAAACGGAAGGTTAGAACGTTGGCCATTCCCGTTAATCTGATCCGCTGGAAACAAATGGTGCATGTCATTGTATTCCGGCATCTCTTTTCCATTGGCGCCATTTGGCCAGCCTGCACCCATATTACTTGGCATCCAGCTTTGGGCAAAGGTGTGTTCACGGGTTAATATGGCAGGATTGCTTGCCTGTCCTGTCCACCAGTTAAAGGCACCGGAGTAGATGTACGGAATTCCGGTATAAACGCAATTCACAACTTTCTGCCCGCCGGTAGTATCCCGTGCCACAAATCCGGCCATTAGTCGAGATGCATACAGGCTATAAAAAACGGTATCGTGCGGATTTATTTTCGCACTGAGCTGGGTTAGAAAATTGCTTTGTGCCGGGTCTATACCATCATAGTAGTTGCCTGGGTTTTTCCCGGTGGTGGTAACATTGGCAGAGGTAGAACTAGTGGTTAGGTAGTTTTCAAAACCAGCTGGTCCATTAAAACTAAAGGCTTTAAAAGCATATTCGGTACTCGCAAAAATATAGGTTGGCTTTAAGCTCGAAAAGGCACTGTCGCCTACGTAGGCTACCACCGATTCTCCAATCCGGTCGCCTACTTTGTAGCTTTGGCCATCAGAAGGCGCATCTGATATGCTATTTCCTTTTTTACGCAGCACCATGTATTTCTCAGGTTTTGGAGTTGCATTTGCCAGCGAAAGTCTGAATCCATAACTCGTTGTGTTAGATGTGGTTAGCGCACCTGGAGCAGCGGTTGGTTCTGTAGCGGTGGTGCCCCCAATGCCGTAGAGATTTATAATGTATGGATTTTTGGCTGGGTCGTTGTTGTAGATTTTTAATATGCCTAGCCGGCTTCCGTTTGCAGAAGGGGCAAAAGCAATGCCCAGAATCTGATTTCCAAGGGCAGCAATGGTAGTTGGGGCCGTTCCCTGAATACTGTAGTCAGACGCTGCCGTTCCTTCAAATCGGATACTATCGATGGTAAGTGCCTGGGCCGTTCCCTTGTTTTCGATGGTGAAGTTTGTAAGTGCATTTGTTCCCACAACTACAGTTGCCTGGTTTACAACATTGTTGGCACCTTGTTTTATGTTGATGGTGGCCGTAGCGACTGGTCCTGCTGCTTTAATCCAAACACTATCGAGCGAAATATTGGAGCCAGCCAGCTTATTGGTGTAGAAAAAACGAATGTAGCGGGATGCTGCTGCGGGCTGGTTGGTAAACCGGGTCATAGAACCAGGGGCCGGCGAGGCCGTGGTGAATTCTCTCAAATTGGTATAGTTAACATCGTCGGCCGATTCCTGGATGCTAAAAACCCCTGTGAATGAGGGTGCTGGCGAAATTCCGGTTCCCCTCAGAAAATAGGAAAGCTCTCCGGGTACATCTGCAAAAGAAATTTTGATGAACTCGCCCGTGGCATCCAGCCGGGCAGCAACTCCATCGCCTACAGCATTCGCTGTGCCGGTGTAGGTAAGGTTGCCATTGGTGCCCTGGTTCAAAGTCCAACCATTGGGCGGATTGCTAATATTCGGGGTATTAAAGCCCCACGAGGTTGGCAATGCAGTTTGTGCAATGGCATTGGCCAAAGCGCAAATGGTCATTGCAGTGAGTAGACTAAAGCGTTTTATCATAACATGAATTTGTTTGCAATATGCCAAAACCTGTATTAGCCTACGGTTATGAAAATGTTCTCTGGTTCATTTTTTTTGTGCAATTGCCCTGAAAACCACGCTCACATAGTAAAAAGCCAATTTGAGGGTGGCAAAAATTTACCCGAACGGGTTAGTACATGGTATGCTTTACGCCAGTTTACCCGGGCATCCTGGTATAGGTGCCGATGGCTTTTTTTGCAGATATACACCGAAGCAACTCTTCGATCAAAGGCTTTGCCCTTGGTTCTGTGGCATCTTTTGGGTTTACACCTTTACTGGATGGGTGGATACCGATACCGGCCTATACCATAACAGGCAAAAATGCGGAAATGGAGGCGTGGTATTAATCCTGTTCCTCCTTTTTTACCTTTGGGAACCGGAATTTAATGGAAGCCAATTCTTCTTTTAAATCTTCGTTTGAAGGCGATAGTTCTATAGCCTTGTCTATCAGTGTATAAGCTTGTTGGGCAAACTCTTCGGCATCCATTTTTTCTGCATTTGTGGCTTTTCGCATCAGGTACCGGGCATAGGTAGTTTGAATGATAACCTCGTTTTTGTCTGAGTTATACACGGCTTTCAAAATAGCATCAGCCTTTTTCAAGTCGCCTTTTTTCTCATAAACCAGTGCTTTTGTCATGGCTACTTCAGCATTCATTCCCAATTCATTATCGAACGGTTTAATGGTAGCCTGAGCCTTTTTCAACTGATCGGTTTTGATATAGAGCTTGGTTAGGGCACAAGCAATGGCTGCATTTCCCGGAAGCTTATCTTGCCCTAAGGCCAGTGTTTTCAGAGCCTCTTCCCGTTTGTCAGATTTATCCTGAAGGTCGGCCGTTTCCAGGAAAAGCGTAGGCTCCTGCCAGCCCAATTTTATCATCGACAGATATTCGTTTTCGGCTTCTACCATTTTTTTTGCCATACGTAAACAAACACCTTTATAAAACCGGAGCCACTGCCAGCTTAGGCCTTCTTCTGCCCAATGCTTGTCTACCATCTTCTGGCTGCTCCCTGTAAGTTTGTAGTTCTCCAACGCCAGATCTAAGTGCTCTACAGCCTTTTCAGCATCGGCTACCGATTTGTATAGCCGTGCATTTTCCATCGCATGCAGGGCAATGTGGGTTAGGTCTATCGTACTGGATACCAAATGTGTTTCAATGGCCAATTCATATTCCTTATTTTTATCCAGTTTCTGAGCCTGCTTTAAGGCCTTGGAATATTCCACCTGCAGGTCGAGCTGCTTAAAGCGTTCCTGCAGGTCTGCATCGTCCATGATTGCACCCAAAATGGCAGCTTTTTGTACCCAAACGGCTGTGTATCTGGCACTCGAATCTTGTTGAATCAGAAAGTCATTTCTCCAAAATGCGCTATCGATCCGGCTTCGGTACAGCTCTTTGTCTTCCTGGGTAGTTTGCCCGGTTGAAGTAAAAATGGCAGCAGCAAAGAAAACTGGCATGGCAGCCATTGCAGAGCGAAGTGTTTGCATACAATTTTGCATCGTACATGATTCAGATTTTCAAATCAAACCCTCCTACACCTGCTTGGGACGATATTTTATAGAGATTTCTTACAACGGTGCCAATTATAGCGGATGGCAAAGTCAGCACAATGCGCCATCTGTTCAGGCCACTTTGCAGCAGGTGTTTCGCAATATTTCTGGCCAATTGGTTGATATTGTGGGCAGTAGCCGAACAGATGCAGGTGTGCATGCCCTGCACCAGGTCGCTCAGGTTGATTTCGAACCCAGCATGGACCTCATCCAAATCATCCATCGGTTGAATATGGCCTTACCGGCCGATATTGCGGTGTTGGGTATGTATGAGGTTGGTAAAGAGGTTAATGCACGTTTCGATGCCAGAAGTCGCTCTTACAGATATGTCATTTGCAGGAGAAAAGATCCGTTCTGGAAGGGTAGGTCTTTGAGTTGGATGGGGGCCTTAGATCTAACAGAAATGAATATTGCCTGCCAGACAATTATTAATCAAACTGATTTTGAGGCTTTTAGTAAAATTCATACCCAGGTTAATCATTTCCACTGCCACATATTAGAGGCTGGATGGCGGGAGGAAGGACATTTGGTTTTTTTTGAAATTTCCGCCAATCGCTTTCTGAGAGGTATGGTAAGAGCGCTGGTAGGCACTATGTTGAAAATTGGGAAGGGCCAGCTTTCTGTGGCCGATCTGCAGCAAATTCTGGATAGCCGGGATAGAAAAAAGGCTGGTGAAAATGTTCCGGCCTGCGGCTTGTTTCTGACCGAGGTTGCGTATGACCCTTCGGTTCGGGTCTGATTACTGGGTTTTGCGCAGGTATAACTGTTGAATGATGACGAAACTCCCTGCAATGGCAACCGGAAAAATTGATTTGTGGTGTTCTTTTTTGATCTCTTCTTCTTTGTCAGCAGCTTTCTGGTTTTTTTTCTCAGAAACTTTTGAAGAGCAGCCTTGTATGGAAATCAAGACCAGCAGGCTTGTGGAACACCATAATATCAGTCGCTTCCGGGAGATCATTTACTTTTTTGGGCCAGTGTACCAAAATGAACACAAGCAGGTTTCACTCCAGGTAAAACCGATAACCAGATATTTCTAACTAAGTTTCTGTATGATAAGGCCTTGATAGCTACACAGACTCTATCATAAAATTATGATTGGTATAAATGCAGGTATCTGCGGCAATCGTTAGGCTTTCACGCACCATTTCTTCGGCAGTCAGGTGAGGGGCGTGGCGTTTTAAAGCATAGGCGGCAGACTGGGCATACAAACTACCCGAACCAATAGCTGCAATTCCAAAATCGGGCTCCAGCACATCACCGGTTCCCGAAATGATCAGGATTTCTTCCGCATCGGCACAGATGAGCATAGCTTCCAATCTTCTAAGATAACGGTCTGTTCGCCAGTCCTTTGCCAATTCTATTGCGGCTCTTTTCAACTGTCCTCTGAATTGATCCAGTTTTTGGTCAAATCGCTCAATGAGAGAAAATGCATCGGCGGTACTGCCAGCAAAACCTGCGACTACAGAATTGTTGTGGAGTCTACGTATTTTTTTTACGTTGCTTTTGGCCACGGTATTATTCATGGTTGCCTGGCCGTCGGCCCCAATGGCAATTTTTCCATTGTGAGAAATCCCGATTACGGTAGTAGCATGGATAATGGGTACTATACTGTGCATGTTTTAAGTTGTTTATGTTGCAGCAACTGTGCTATCAATTCATTTTTTAAGTGGACTACAAATTTTCTGAGCCTATTTAGGCATGGTCCTTAGTCTTCTGCTTCTTCCTTAATGGTTACCAGAAGCTTATCAATCCGGTTACCATCCATGTCTACCACTTCAAATTCATAATTTTTCCATTCAAAGCGTTCGCCGGTAGCCGGAATTTGTTTAGAAAGATGCAAAATAAATCCGCCCAGAGAATGAAATCCGGTTTTATCGGCCTGGTCTACATCTTCAATTTCAAAATACTGAAGAAATTCCTCAAAAGGTAAAAGGGCATCAATGAGATACGAGTTTTCGTCTCGCTGTACAATCGAAATTTCATTTTCCTCGTCTGGTGTGTCGTGTTCTGCAATGATAGACTCAAACAAATCCGATTGGGTAAGTAGCCCCTGCACAGAACCGAATTCGTCTACCACCACTGCCATTTTAATATTTTGTACCTTAAAATCTTCCAGCGCAGCCAGGGCCTTCATATTTTCAGGAATTACTTTTACCGGACTGAGCAGCTTTTTAAGATCTGCAATTTTGCCACTTTGGTAAAAAGAGAGCAGACGTTTGGAAGGTAATATGCCAATAACCCGATCAATTTCTGCATTGCAAACAGGAAAGAGACTATGGTTGGAAGCTACTATTTTTGAGATGTTTTCGTCTATCGGATCATTGATGTTGAGCCATTCAATTTCGATACGGTTGGTCATCAACGAGGCTACGCTCCTGTCGCCCAGCAAAAGCACTCTTTCCAGCATATCCTGTTCAACTTCTTCAATTGTACCAGAACTGGTCCCCTGCGCAATGATTTCAATTACTTCTTCCTCAGTTACCTGGCTATCTTCCACGTGAGATTTTATTCCGAAAATCCGAAGTAAGGCATCAGCCGTTGCAGACATAAGCCACCGGGCCGGACGGGCCGCTTCGGTAATTGCATTCATAACCGGCGCAAGCAATGCGGCTATCTTTTCAGGACTGTGCATGCCCAGCCGCCTTGGAATGAGTACACCAAAAATCAGAAAGAGGAATGTAACAGATAATACACCCACCAGTAAACCTCCATATCCTGCCCAGGGCTGCCCGATTCCGGCCGAAATCCAACGATATGCAATCCAATCGATCAGGCCCTTTTCTATAAATAGCCCCGTCAGGATGGCGGTTACCGCAATACCCAGTTGAGCTACCGATAAATACCGAGCGGGTCTGGATGTGAGCTCCAACGCCATTTTTGCACCGGAAGAACCTTTCTTTGCCATAGCCTCCAGTTTTGCCTTCCTACTAAATTCCATGGAGGCTTCTGCCAACGAAAACAGTCCGTTTACCAGAATAAGTCCGGGAATAATCATCCACTGATCAAACATAAGCCCGGAAAAAAAGTGAGTATTGTATTCGAAAACGAGCCGGGGGAGGCTGTTGGGGAGGTTCGCTTACCGTAGAACTACTATCCATAGACTGATTTACAGGCACAAAGAAACAGGAGAATCGGCAATATGAAAAAAATCTGGTTTCATTTGCATTCTTATCCAAAACCTCTCTTCCCAAAATCCTGCTGAAGTTCGGTTCAAACAACCCTTGATTTGACCCTGCTTGTCGCTATTTGCTATACCTGGAATGGATGCCAAACCCACAAAGCACTATGAATAACTATTTGAAATACACAGGAATGGGTGCTCAGCTTTTGTTTGCAATTCTGGCAGGTTATTTTTTAGGCAAATGGGTTGCAGGTGCCTTGAGTTTTAACGAAACCACCGGGGCCGCTTTTGGCTCACTCATTCTATTATGTGGTTCGCTTATTAAAATTGTGATGGATGTGATGAAAGACTCTAACCCTTAGGTAACTGAACCCGCTGGTCCATAGAATTCCAGGATTTTCGGGCTTCTGGCAAAATCAGAATGTGTAGCCTTCACCTCTGCGGTTGAGCGGGCCTGTTTTTTCACCAAACCCGACAAACCTTTCATTGGGTTGCATTTTTTTGTGGGTAGTGGCTTGCTCCCCATTCCAACCTGTGCCAAATGCCGGTTCATCCTCATTTAGCAATCGACCTTTGAAGTCGAAAAATTTGATCCGGGTTGGATTTTTGGAGATTTCAATTCTGGCCGAATCGGTTTTAAGGATTCCTGTAGGCCCGTCGGTAAAGTCAAATTTGCCGGTTGGTTTTACTTCGACACTGTAAGATAAATCGTCGAAACTAGTAGACTTTGTAAAGTGCACTCTAAAGATAGAAGGGCTGTATACCAGTATTTTAGCCTTTGCATTTGCAAGCGTTATGGTAATGCCATCGCTTTCTTTGGTGATGCTGCCAACATTTCCTGCACTCTCCTACAGTTGGGCCTGCGCACCCAAACTGGCGACCAGGATACATGCCAGTAAGGATTTGAAAAATAAGTTGAATTTCATTTTGGTTAAATCGGAACTTTTGAGGCGCCAAATTGACGATTTTTGGAATTTTGAAAGCAAAACCAACTGAAATAGTCGAGAATTTAAAACCAGGTTCTCAAGGCTAACCGATTTCAACATACTGATATTCATGAGATAACTTTAACTGCCTGTTAATTGCCTATCCGTTAGGTCCTTGCAACTGTTATTTTTTCATGCAAACCTTGCACTTAATTTTAAAAGGCATTTTTTTGTACCATCAAACACGATTAACCAATATGAAATTTAAAACCATCTCTACCGGCATCTACCCCTATGGGTCTGAGGGCTAAGTATTTCTGTTCCTTTTTTCATTCATTTTTTAGCGACATCATTATTCATTTATGAGAAACTTGTATGCAAATTTTTTTGCGATGCTTTTCCTTGTGCTGGGTCTCTGCGGAAAAGCAGCAGCACAGGATATGGAAATTACCGGTAAGGTAACCGCAGCCGAAGATGGCACTGGTTTGCCGGGTGTAAATATTCTGGTAGTTGGAACCAGTTCCGGCGCCATAACAGACATTAACGGCAGCTACAAAATCAAAGCAGCTTCTGGTTCTGTCCTTCAATTTCGTTTTCTTGGCTACACAACAGAAGAGCGCACCGTGGGTGCATCTGGCTCCTTAGATGTTGTGATGAAAGAAGAGGTAAAAGCCTTGAAAGAAGCGGTTGTGATCGGGTATGGCTCGCTGAGCAAAAAGGACCTTACAGGGTCTTTGGCAACCGTGAATAGTAAAGATTTCCAAACCGGTACGGTTGTTTCTGCCGAACAGCAGATTGCCGGTAAAATTGCTGGGGTGCAGATTACAAATAATGGGGGTGCTCCAGGAGGCGGTGCTACCATCCGGATCCGGGGCGGCGCCTCACTTAGGGCCAGCAACGATCCGCTCTATGTGATCGATGGTGTACCCGTAGATAATGGCGGAATCGCAGGTTCCCGGAATATACTGGGTATGATCAATCCAAACGATATAGAAACCTTTACAGTTTTAAAAGATGCCTCTGCCACAGCCATTTATGGATCCCGAGGTTCCAACGGTGTAATCATTATCACAACCAAAAAAGGAACCGGAAAGCCAACCTTTTCATTAACTACTTCAAACGCCATTTCGTTTATAACCCGGCAAACAGAAGTGCTTTCTGGCGACCAGGTAAGAGCTATTGTAAACGATACCAATGGTTTGGCAACAGATGCCCAGCGAAAATTATTGGGCACTGCCAATACAGACTGGCAGAAGCAACTTTTCCAACCCGCATTTGTTGGCGATTATAATCTGAGTTATGGAGGAAAATACAAAGACCTGCCGTTTCGGGTCAGCCTTGGATATCTGCGGCAGGATGGGATTTTGAAGTCGGATCAAACAAATCGGGGTTCTTTAGCCATTAACCTGAATCCTACCTTACTAGATGGAGATCTGAAATTCAATGTTCAGCTCAAAGGATCGGTTGCCACCAATAATTTTGCAAACACAGGAGCCATTGGGGCCGCTGTGGGTTACGACCCTACACAACCGATTTACGAGGTAGATTCGAATGGTGTTCGGAGCCAACGTTTTGGTGGTTACCGGGAATGGCTGGGACCCAATGGGACTGTTAATAACATTGCACCGCAAAATCCGTTGGGTATTTTAAATTTATATAGCAACAGAAGCACGGTTTACAGAACGCTCAGCAATTTTGAAGTCAACTATGGTAACAAACTTATCCCGGGTTTAAGGGCCAATCTTAATTTGGGTATCGACGCAGCAACCGGATCGGGTACAGAAAAAGTGCCAGATAGTGCCTATTCAAATTATAATAATAGGGGTTTTACTAATAAATATGGTCAGGATAAGCGCACTACCGTATTGGATTTTTATCTCAACTACCAGAAATCGCTGGAGAAGCTGAAATCCAGAGTAGACTTAATGGCCGGTTACAGTTACCAGGATTTTTATTACTATAACCCAAACTATCGGCGTAAGACCTTCAGAGGTGATACATCGGCAGCATACGCTAAACCTAAATTTGATTTCGATGAGCCACAGAACAAGCTAATCTCTTACTATGGAAGGGCCATATTTTCCATCCGGGAAATCATCTTGCTACAAGGCACAATCCGAACCGATGGATCTTCCCGTTTTTCACCTGATAACAGATGGGGTGTATTTCCTTCTGCATCGGTTGGCCTGGCACTACATGAATTGCCTGGCATAAAGAAAATCAAAGCCATCGAAAATCTTAAAATTCGAGCCAGCTGGGGCCAGACCGGTCAGCAGGACATTGGAGAAAACTATTCATATCTGCCGTTATATGCACTTTCAAACAATACTGCCATGTACCAGTTTGGCAATGAGTTCTACAATATGTACAGACCTAACCGATACGACGCCAAAATCCAATGGGAGTCTACAACGACATACAATGCAGGTTTGGACTTCGGACTTTTTAAAGGGCGGGTTTTTGGTTCTGTAGATGTGTATACCAAAGAAACTACTGACCTGTTAAATGAGATACCGGTAGCTGCCGGTACCAACTTTGCCGACAGATTGGTAACCAATGTAGGCAGTGTAGAAAATAGTGGTGTAGAAATTGCCCTCAATTTTGTACCCATCCAAACCGAAAAGATGGAATGGTCCTTTGGCGTCAATGGTACCTGGAACAACAACAAAATCACCAAATTGAATAACGTATTCGATTCTACTTTTATTGGTGTTGAAACCGGTGGAATTTCCGGAGGCGGAATTGGTAGAAACATCCAGATCAATACGGTTGGGTATCCACTCAATAGCTTCTATGTATACAAGCAGGTGTACGAAAACGGCAAGCCGGTTGAAGGGGTGTATGAAGACCTGAATGGCGATGGCGTAGTGAACGACAAAGACAGGTATCACTACAAAAGCCCGGTACCGAAATATTTCTTCGGTTTTAACTCCTCTTTCAGGTACAAGCAGTTTTCTGTAGGTTTTGTAATGCGAGCCAATCTCGACAATTACGTTTTCAACAATGTGTATTCCGAGCGAGGTGTGTACAACAACATTACCATCAACCAACAATTCCTGAATAATGCCTCAGACAATGTTTTGGAGACAGAATTTACTGGAAATCTGCCTGCACCGGTAGATAACTCCAAGAGATTTTCTTCAGACTACTACGTTACCAATGCTTCCTTCCTGCGGATGGATAACCTCAACTTCGGGTATGATTTTGGTTTCGTAGTGCCAAACCGACTCAAAATAGGAGTATCTTTAAACATTCAGAATGTATTTGTAATTACCAATTATAAAGGAATTGATCCTGAGCATGGTGGAGGCATCGATAACAACATTTATCCAAGACCCAGGACTTTTACCATCGGAGCAAACTTTGCATTTCAATAGCAGAAACAGCCATGAAAAACATTTTTAAAATCAGCAATATTTTCGGCATCGGGCTCCTGTATATATTGAGCGGCTGCCACAAGGATCTGGATTTGTATCCAACAAACGACAATACACCAGAAAAGGTGTACAGCACCATTGGTGGTTATGATGCTGCCATGGCAAAAGTGTATGGCGCCATGGCACTTACCGGAAATTCAGGCCCGGCAGGTTCGGGAGATGTCAGTGGCGATGAAGGCTTTTCAGACTTTGTTCGGATTTTCTGGAATCTTCAGGAATTGTCTACAGATGAGGCCATTGTGGCCTGGGCAGATGTTGGTTTGCCAGATATCCATAACCATTCCTATACTTCGCTCAATCCTTTTGTACGCCAGTTTTACAGAAGATGCCTTTTTCATGTCACACTGATCAATGAGTTCATCAGAGAGTCTTCAGATGCTAAAATTAGCGAAAGGGGCTTCAGCGCTGCCGATGCCGATAAAATCCGTTTGTATCGCTCTGAGGCCCGATTGATTCGGTCTTTTGTGTATTGGGCACTGTTAGATCTGTATGGCAATGTTCCATTTATTACCGAAGCAGATCGGGTTGGAACCGATCTGCCCCGCCAGGGAACCCGGGCAGAGATTTTTGCCTATGTTGAAAAGGAATTGAAAGAGCTGGAAACTACACTGGTAGAGCCCCGCACCAATATCTATGGCAGGTTCGACAGAGCAAGTGTTTGGGCATTGCTGGCCAGGCTTTATCTAAACTCTGAAGTATATGTTCAAACCAACAGGTATGCAGATGCGCTTACCTATGCCAAGAAGGTAATAGATGCTGGTTATAGCCTGCATACCAACTATAGAGAATTGATGCTGGCAGATAATAACCGCATCACGAATGAAATCCTTTTTGCGGTGCCTTACGATGGTCTTCGATCTAAGAATTATGGTGGAACTACCTTCCTGGTGAATGGTTCTATTGGTGCCCCTATGGTTGCCTCAGACTATGGAATGTCTGGAACAGGTTGGGCTGGAATGAGGACAACGAAAGGACTTGTAAATCTTTTTACTCTCGGCGCTACCCCGGTTGACTCCTCAAACTTTGATTATCGTGCCCAGTTTTTTACGCAAGGTGCATCGCTCGAAATTAACTCGGTTGCGGCTTTCGCAGATGGGTACAAAGTAATTAAGTACCGGAACCTAACTTCAGATGGTTCCCGGGCCAGCAACTTTGCAGAAGCATTCTCCGACATTGATTTTCCGCTGTTTCGTTTGCCGGAAATGTATCTGATTTATGCAGAATGTGTAAAAAGAGGTGCTACCAATGGGGATGAGGCAACTGCTGTAAACTACATAAACGCTATGCGGGCCAGGGCTTACAGAAACGATAAATACGGAAATTCCAATGGCCAGATATCCACAGCCGATCTTACGCTCGATTTTATTCTCGATGAAAGAGGTAGAGAGTTGTATTGGGAAGGGCATAGAAGAACCGACCTGATACGGTACGACAAATTCTCGGGAGGTGCCTACCTGTGGCCATTTAAGGGAGGTCAGCGTGACGGAGCGCCAATATCTGACCACCTCGAATTGTACCCAATACCTTCAGACGACCTGGTGAGCAATCCGAATTTGAAACAGAACCCGGGTTACTAGGTAAATCAGGAATCTGTATAATTTTTCAGAAGCCGCTGTATTTCAGCGGCTTCTGTGTTTTTTCCATTTACCCGGAAAGTTTTGCCCGAAAAGGTCCAGTCCAGTAATTACCAGGGTTTTGGTTAATTTATAAATTAAAGTAGTCTTTGTTATGGAGCGGTCCTGTTGGTAACAATTTGATAGCGAATGCTTGCCAATCGCCTCCAAATCTATTTTCAAAAAACCTGTTGTCTATCCTATCACATTTGGTCGTTTAGATTTTTTTAATCTCCATTGGTTTCAGACTTTTGGCACCCTTTAAAAAATCCGCCCTTTGATACAAACTCAAATCGATGCATAACACCAAGAGTGTCTGGAATCAATGCTTACAGCTCATTAAAAGTCAGGTTGACGATCGGTCATTCAAAACCTGGTTTGAGCCTATTGCTCCGGTATCGCTGCAAGGTCATTTGCTTACGATTGAAGTACCAAGCCAGTATTTCTATGAATGGTTGGAGGAGCACTATGTAACTGAGCTACAGCATGCTTTGCGTCAGGTTCTTGGCCCGCAGGCAAGGTTAGACTATTCCATTGTGGTAGACAGAGGCGATACAAACCACCGTCCGCTACACTTAAATCTTCCGAATAAGCCGCAACAGGGTGCTTTTTCGAAAAATACCAGAGGTTACGATGTCAGAGGGACAGAACAGCCCGGTTTGCCACAAAAATCTGCTTTTCATATCCGTCTGGAAAAGGATCGGATTTTTGATGAATCGAACCTGATTCCATCCTACACGTTCGACAATTTTGTAGAAGGCGATTGTAACCGGCTGGCCCGTTCTGCTGGTTTAGCAGTAGCCTTTAAGCCTGGAATAACCTCGTTTAACCCACTCATGTTGTATGGTGGAGTAGGCTTGGGAAAAACCCACCTCATGCATGCCATTGGCAATAAAATCCGTGAGATCGACAGCAACCGGAAAGTAATATACATTTCCTCGGAAAAGTTTACCAATCAATTCATAGAGTCGCTCACCAAAAACGCAGCCAACGATTTTACAGAGCACTACATGCAAATGGATGTGCTTATCGTAGATGACATCCAGTTTTTGGCTGGTAAAGAAAAAACACAGGAGATATTTTTTCACATATTTAATCATCTCCAACAGGCTGGTAAGCAAATTATTATGAGCTCGGATAGCCCACCAAAAGACCTCAAGGGCATGCACGAAAGGTTGCTTTCCAGATTCCGCTGGGGGCTTACCGCCGATTTGCAACTTCCGGATTTTGAAACCCGAATGGCCATCATCCATAAAAAAATGGAAAACGATGGAGTTCTGATGCCACGAGATGTGGTAGAGTACCTGGCAGCCAATATCGATACCAACATTCGGGAGTTGGAGGGCGCATTAATCTCACTCATCGCTCAGAGTTCGCTTAACAAGCAGGAGTTCGACCTTACGCTGGCCCGAAAAATTCTCGAAAATATCTTCAACAGCATCGACAAGCAAGTCGATATCGACATGATCCAAAAATCAGTGAGTGCTTATTTTTCAGTCACCATTGATGCCCTTAAAGACAAAACCCGAAAGAAAGAAGTAGCAACTGCAAGGCAGGTGGCTATGTATTTTGCGAAAGAATACACGGATTATTCCTTGAAACAAATTGGACAGTATTTTGGTGGCAGAGACCATAGTACTGTTATTCATGCGGTGCAATCTGTTCATAATCTGATTGATACAGATGTTTCTTTTAAAAAATCTGTAGACGAGCTCAAGAAGCAACTACATACTTTTGCCTAAACCGATCATCGTTTTTAGCATAAAACTTTCCTGTCGAAAGGTTTAGTCGTTCGAAAGCCAAAGTCACGATCGATTCGTACTTTATTTGAATTGTTACTTTTTCAACGACAGTATGAATGTTTTAAAACCCATTGGGATCCTATTTTTCTTCCTTACCATAAGCAATTCCATGCCTGCCCAGCAAACATGGATCAGAAGAGCAGGAGGAGCCAATACAGACCTGGCAAATGGTCTATGGTCGGATGCCAGCCGTAATGTTTTTGTTACCGGTAGCATCAGCGGAAATGCCAAGTTTCTAAAAACAGAAGTTTCCAGTAGGGGTGGAGGTGATATCTATATCGCCAAATACAATCCTGCCGGCATCCCATTGTGGATCAAAACATTTGGTGGCAAGCTTGATGATTTTGCCAACGCCATTACCGGAGATCCGGAAGGGAACCTGTACCTGACTGGCATTTTTACCGATACAGCCTATTTTGATGGAGAACCGGTATACGCAAAGGGTACAGATATTTTTGTATTGAAACTAAACCCCAAAGGGCAGGTAGTATGGGTAAAGGGATTGGAAACTGCCGGTACAGCAATTCCACAATGTATTGCGGTTACAGACCAGGGGGGCGTGTATGTAGGAGGCTTGTTTTCAGGAAATTATTCGGCTAAAGTAGTACAGAAAATGGGCCAGACAGATGGTTTCGTAACCAAGCTGACCTGGCAGGGCGAACATTCCTGGACGAAGGTGGCAGGAGGGCCAGGCTTTGATGAAATTAATATGCTCAGTACCGACCCCTGGGGCAGGGTGGTAGTAGGGGGAATTTTTGATAATCTCATGTATATAGAAGACCGGGAACTGGTCGGCTGGAGTTCTAAATCTTCTTTTGTAGTTAGGCTGGAGGCAACCGGTAATTTGCTTTGGGTGAAGAGTATTTCCGGAAATGATGCACAAAGCATTGTTTCTGATGTGGTTACAGATATTAATGGCAATGTTTATATGGTCGGAAAATTTAGTGGCGATACTCAATTTGGCGATCAGGTAATGGTTTCCAAAGGCCAGACTGATGTTTTCGTTGCATCTGTCAATGGAAAGGGAGAGTACAACTGGGTTTCGGTTCTGGGTGGCTCCGATGTGGACGAGGCACTGGCCATACAGCTAGCCGCCGACGGCAAACACATCCTGGCTTCAGGCATTTACAATAAGTTTATGGAGCATGGCAAAAAAACCGTGCAAGCCGATTACGATAACCAGGTATTTATTTCCAGATGGGATACCCGAGGTAATCTCGACGAGCTTCGGAAAGAAGATTTCAACTCTGTGTTTCATTGCTCGGGCCGTAAAATGGATGCATATGGCAACTTATGGCTTTGCGGCTCCTTTTCTGAAAAGACCAGTTTTGGAAAATCGAATTTTGTTTCAGCAGGCGAAGAGGATCTGTTCATTACAGCTCTTTCCGATCCTAAAGTTTTGAAATAGAAGAATTTATCAGTCAATCGGTGAGTAATAACCACCTCATTTAGCAAATTCAGAAGATAGACCTTACAGGAATTTTGGTTTTTGATTGAGCCAACCGGTAGTGGGCAAATAGTAGCCCGCCTGTATGGCAAGGAGCGCAGCACTGGTGCCCAAAATACTACCGGCAAAAACATCTTCTGGCCAGTGTTGTACCAATACAATTCTGCTTATGCCGCACAGGGCTGCTACCATCCAGAGCATTGCGTATCCCAACCTGCTGATTTGGAAAATATAAGCCATAAAGAAGATAGCATAAAATGCGGTGAGCGTATGCCCGGATGGAAAGGTGTTGAATCTTAGTAGATTAACGCCATCAACCACATGCATGTCTGGATTTGATCGGGCAAGTGCCTCATAAGGACGAAGGGCCCCGGAAAATATCCACAATTTGAAAAGCCACGAAAAGCAAGCTCCTGTAAACCAGGTGAATAATCCTACTATTACGGTTTTGTAAGAAATGCGAAAGGCCATCAGTACAGCAAACAACATAAAAGCCCATTCGCCAAAGAAACTAAAAAACCTTGCGGGTAGCCAGAAAACAGGCGCTGCCGTAATGTTGCGGTTTACCCACCAAAATATTTCTGTATTGCCAACAAGTCCTAAACATGCGCCCATAACCGCCATCCCCGTTCCGGTAATGATCAGAAGAAACCGTATCCTGGCTAAATAATCTGAAAACTGTTTGTCCATCAGGTGGCAAAGATTCTGAAAACCTTAAAGCCGTAAGCAGGCAGTTCCAAAACAAGACCAGAGGTTCCGCCGTCGGCATCATAAGTAGCTTTTGCAAAACATGATAAAGATTCGCCTGGCTCCGTTAGGCTTCGCAACTCGTAGTGGCCAAGAGGGTTGAGTCCGGTAGCTTGCCAGGCTTCCTTAGGAATAATAATCCTTATCCAGGTATCTGATTCATAAAAGCTGCTGACAACCAGCGCACAATCCTGGTGCTTGTACCGGAGGAAGGCATACATTTTATGGGCAGGGTATTGGGCATTGTTGAGGTTTGCATATTGGAGATCGAAAAAAGAACCCTGGGAGAAGCAGAGTTCATTTTTGGCCAGGCTAAGAATAGTTTGGTAGCAATTTCGAAGAGACTTTTCTGCAGCTGAAAGCTGTTGGTCGTTCCAAAATCCATAGTTGTTCCATTTCACCAGAACCGGAACAGTGCTATAGTCGAAGATAGAGGTTTTGCCATCGTCGCCACTAAATCCTTCTGCACCATTTGCCTGTTCTCCAAATTCCTGGCCAGCATAAACCATGATGGGCCCCATACCTGATAAGGCAAGAACGGCAAAGCCAGAAATGGCCTTTTTACCTGTGCCACCAACGAAGGTGGACGCAATGCGCTGTTCGTCATGGTTTTCCAGAAACCGAAGCATCCGGTGGCCAAAACCTTCCTGCTGCTGCCAGATGCTGGTAATGTTTCGGGTGTTTCCCTGGCCCTCAATAAGTTCCCTTATGCTGTCGTACATCCCCACCTTGTCGTAGAGAAAATCGAAACCTTCGGGCGAAAGAAACTCCATATAACGGTTAGGATCATACACCTCTGCGATCCAAATCAGGTTGGGATTGATGGTTTTGACCTGTGGAATTACCCAGCACCAAAATTCTACTGGCACCATTTCTACCATATCGCA
>Ga0075163_10004279_pt1 | contig 19173 bp, 16 predicted proteins | sample JI1023141ADNA_FD_71478 | JGI IMG/M metagenome (GOLD analysis project Ga0075163, IMG submission 71478) | Wastewater effluent complex algal communities from Wisconsin, to seasonally profile nutrient transformation and Carbon sequestration -... | ecosystem: Engineered > WWTP > Effluent > Algae...
GCCTGCGTCACCGTCACCGGTTCAGAAGCCCTGGCCGAACAGGGAGCTGCCGGTGAGGCGGTGGTGCTCCCGGATCGCGAATCGATCGGTCATTCCGGCAATGTAGTCGGCCACCGCGCGATGCCGGTCCTCTTCCTGGCGAAAGTCTTCGGGCATCTCGTCCGGTGCCGACCGATAGGCCTCGAACAACTCGGCCACGACCTTTCGTGCCTTGGCGGTGCTGTCTTCGACCTGGGGGTGCCGGTACAAGGCTCGGAACAGGAAAGTCTCGAGCTCCCGGTTCTCCTCGCGCAGCGCGTCGCTGAAGCGAGCCAGCGGGGGCGATCGGCGCACGGCATCGGCACTCCCGGGTGCGGCGTCGCGCAGAGCGGCCTCTGTCGTGTCCACCAGGTCATTGACCTGCAATGACAGCAGACGTCGCTGCACTTCGAAGATGACCCGCCGCCCTGGCTGCCTGTCCAGGCCGGGATGGTCGCGCAACACATCGGAGTGCAGCCGCCGGTACAGCGGCACTTCGTCGAGCATCTCGAGCCTCAGCAGCCCTGACCGCAGGCCATCGTCGATGTCGTGGGCGTTGTAGGCCATGCCATCGGCCAGATTGACGATCTGCGCCTCCAGACTGGGCTGGGTTCCGTCGAGAAAGCGGCGGCCGACCCCCCCGGGCTCGATCGCCTCGAGCCGTGCCGCATGGCGGCGGCTGCAATGCTTGAGGATGCCTTCCCGCGCCTCGAAGGTCAGGTTGAGGCCATCGAAGTCAGGGTATCGCTTCTCCAGCTGGTCGACGACACGCAGGCTCTGCAGGTTGTGCTCGAAGCCGCCATGTTCGCTCATGCACTGCTGCAATGCATCCTGTCCGGCGTGGCCGAAAGGCGTGTGCCCCAGGTCATGGGCCAGGGCCATGGCTTCGACCAGGTCCTCACCGAGGGACAGGCGTCTGGCCACGGAGCGGCCGAGCTGGGCCACCTCGAGAGAGTGGGTCAGCCGGGTCCGGAACAGGTCTCCTTCATGGTTCAGGAAGACCTGGGTCTTGTAGACGAGGCGACGGAACGCGGTGCTGTGCACGATCCGGTCGCGGTCGCGCTGATGCTCGCTGCGATCAGAAGCACTGGCTTCGCGATGCCTGCGTCCGCGCGAGCGCGAAGGATCGCAAGCCCAGGCAGCGAGCATGGACCGTTCAGGCCGACGTGGCGGTGTGGCGGCTGATGACGGCGGCCACGATCTCGTCCGGGGCCGACCGCAGCACAGCCTTGCCGAGTGCCTCGATGAGCACGAACTGGATCTCGCCGCCGATCGCCTTCTTGTCGACGCGCATCAGCTCGAGGTATCGCGCCGCACCCAGTGCGGGGCCTGTTGTCGGCAGGCGCGCTCGTCGCAGCAGGCGTTCCATCCGGCCGACGAACGCGGCTGGCATGAGACCGAGCTCGGCCGACAAGTCGGCCGCCATCAACATGCCGCAAGCGACAGCTTCGCCGTGAAGCCACTCGCCGTAGCCCAGCCCGGCTTCGATGGCGTGCCCGAAGGTGTGGCCGAAGTTGAGGATGGCTCGCAGGCCGGCTTCGCGCTCGTCCTGGCCGACGACAAGCGCCTTGATCTCGCAGGAGCGTTGCACGGCATGGGCCAAGGCGTCGACCTCCCGGCGCAACAGCGCGTCGAGGTGCTCCTCGATCCAATCGAGGAACGAGGCGTCGGCGATCGGCCCGTACTTGATGACCTCGGCAAGGCCGGCGCTGAGTTCGCGGTCGGGCAGCGTCTGCAAGGTCGACAGGTCACACACCACCCGCCGCGGCTGGTAGAACGCACCGATCATGTTCTTGCCCAGCGGATGATTGATCGCCGTCTTGCCACCCACCGATGAGTCGACCTGCGCCAGCAAGGTGGTCGGCACCTGAACGAACGGAATGCCGCGCATGTAGCAGGCCGCCGCAAAGCCCGCGACGTCTCCGACCACCCCGCCGCCAAGCGCAAACAGCACCGTGCGCCGGTCGCACTGCCGCTGCAGCAAGTGGTCGTAGATCAGCTCGAGGGTGGTCGATGTCTTGTAGGCCTCGCCGTCAGGCAGCTCGAGGAGCGAGCTCGTCTTGAAGTGCGTGCGCAGCGCAGACTGCACGGCATCGGCGTACAGGGGCGCAACGGTCGTGTTGGTGACGACCACCGCGTGGGTGGACCGTGGCAGACCCTGCCACGCTTGCGCATCCGAAAGCAGATCCGGGCCGATCAGGATGTCGTAGCGGTCGCCGTCGGTCACGACCGGGACGGTGCGCCGCCGCAAGAGCTCATCAGTCATGCCCGCCAGTGTATTCGGGAGCTCCGGGCGTCAGGGCCGATGCGGCTGGGTCGACGGACCCGAGGTGTCGGCTTGATCCTGCCCTCCCACCAGACCCGCCAGTTCCAGTTGCATCATGACCATGTCCATCAGCGCGGGAACCGACGGGCGGGCAGCTTCGACGATGAAGTGCGCGGCACGGCGATAGAGGGGGTCGCGTTCCTTGAATAGGTCGCGCAGCTTCTGGAGAGGGTCAGCCACCTGCAGCAGTGGCCGCTGAGTATCGTGCCGCAGGCGCCGGAACAGTTCCTCCGGACCCGACTTCAAGTAGATGACATGGGTGCGGGAATGCAGGGCATCCCGGTTCGATGGCCGAAGAACGGCGCCGCCGCCGGTTGCCAGCACCACATCGGGCCGCGATGTCAGTTCGTCGATGACGTCCTGCTCGACGTCACGGAACGAGTCCTCACCGTGCTGCTGGAACCAGTCGCGGATCGGCATGCCGATCCGTTGTTCGATTTCAGTGTCGCTGTCGAAGAACTGGAGGCCGAGGTGCTTGGCCAGATGCCGGCCCACGGTCGACTTGCCGGAGCCCGGCATGCCGACCAGGGAAAGCGCCTCTATTTGTCGTCCGTGCAAATGCCGCTTCGACCGTAAGGGCTGAACACGAAGGCGGGAACCTGTGACTCGGTTCTGATCGCGAGCGACGGGAACGGGGTGGTGTCAGCGACCTTGGCTCGGGCTTCGGTGCCGGACACGCCAGACGCGGTCACGGTCAGGACATAGTCGAGCCACGACGCGACATTTCGGCCGTATTGCACTTGGACAATGGCCAATCCGTTCGAGTCGGTCTTGTTGGATCCGACCATTTTCACGGCGACATCTGCCTTTCGCGGCTCAACGGTGCCGTTCCAGTTGAGATCCTCCCGGCGGGCCCCGATCGCCGGAGCCGTTCCGCCGGTGATGGGCAGCCCTTCGAGCACCCCGTTTCGATTGGCATCTTCATTGGGGCAAGTCGGGATGGCCGTGGGATCTGGCTGGCCCACCTGGGACCACGACTCTCCGCCCCAGGAATAGTACTGGTCTGACGCCAGCGTCCGAGACTGCTGATAGATGATCCCGTTCCAGAACCAGAGGCCCTTGCGGTATCCAGTCAGGTCGACGGAGGGGGTGATGACGACATCGGCCTTGGCTTGACCGGAAGCATCCACCACCATCACGACGTACTCCTTGACGTACGTGAGTTCGTCGGCTGGCAGCTTGATCAGTTCATTGGTGCGCAATGTGACCGACAGGGCCTCGGAAGCCACCGTCAGTGTGGCCGTTGCAGAGTTCGGGGCATTACTGCACCCAGTATCAGTTGCGCTGGTGGCGAAGTCGTTGCCGCCGTAGCACACACGGATCGTGATGCCGTTGGTCGGACTCGAACGCTGCCCCGGTGTGAAGGTACCCCGAGCAATCCCGTTCACGTCGGAATAGGCGTATGGGCCAACCCAACTGACTAAGCCATCTGTGCTGGTCTTGTCGCCGTTGAGGTCGAACCGTGCGCGGACGTTCTTCAGGGGCTTGTTGTCGACGCCGACGAAAAGCGCCCTGAGTTCAACCTGGTTCGTCGAGCTGCCAATTGAATTGACCGTGACGACGCTGGGTGTCGGTGTTACGGACGCGGAAAAGATGGTGGCCGTTACAGGGTCAATGGAACCGGAACCCGCAGAGATCGTGATCGTGTCGCTCTTCGAATCGCCCGCCGCCGTCGCGGTGATGGTGAGCGCTCCCGAAATGCTGGGGGCCTTGTAGGTGTACTTGAACTTGCCGTTCAAGTCAGTCTTGCCGGTCACCGTCGGCAAGCCTGCCCCTTGGACAGTGATCACCTGGTCGGCCATCGCAATGGCATTGAAGTCCACCAGGGTGTACTCGACCACATTGCCTTCCGTGGCAGCAACCACCAAAGGCGAAGACGACGAAGTCAGCTTGGCGCCGGTAACCACGAAGGATGCACTTCGGGTGATGCCGGCCGTTGTCGCAGTGACCGTGACCACTCGGTTGGATCGGTCGGAACCGATGCCAATGGTGGCCGTGACCGTGCCGCTTGCGTTCGTCACCGTGCCACTGACCGCGACAGTCGCGCTTGCATCAACCGCGAAGGTCACAGGGATGTTGGACACCACGTTCCGGTTGCGGTCCACGGCAGTCGCCGTGGCAGTGATGGTATTGCTCCCACCATTCGTGACGCTTGGAGCGCTGATCACAAGGCTGAGATCATCAGCCGTCGGTGTGGTCGTGCCCGGGTCAGTGACCACCTTGAGCACGGCGCTGCGGGACAAGGTACCAGATTGGGCCGTCACGACGATGTCGCGGTTGGTCTGGTTGGAGCCAATTCCGATCGTGGCGGTCACGGTTCCACTTACCCCCGTCACCTTGCTGGCAGCAGTGACGACGGCGCCGCTGTCTGCCGTCAGCGTGACGGCCACATCCGTCAATGCGTTGCGCTTGCCATCCAGGGCCGTGACCGTGGCGGTCACGGTGCGGGTCCCCGTGTTCGCAATCGTCGACGAGCTGAGTACGAGCACCAGGTCGGAGGCCGAATTCGTCGCGGCAGCGTCGACCACCGCCAACGTCGTCGTCCGGGTCAGGTTCCCTGCCTTGGCGGTGACGGTGATCGTCCTGTTGGTTCGGTCGGATCCGATACCGATCGTCGAGGCGAGTTGCCCGGAGGCATTGGTCTTGGTCGCCGTCGTGGTCGCCACTGCGCCGGAATCCACCGAGATCGTCAGCGGTACATCCGCCACGGCGTTGCGATTGCTGTCGACCGCAGTGGCCGTTGCAGTGATGGTGTCCGTGCCCTTGTTCGAGACGGACGTCGCGCTCAGCACCAGCACGATGTCGGTCACGGAACCGCTGCCCGACCCGGGACCCGTGATGGGATCGCCGGGATTACCACCGCCGCCGCCGCACGCGGCGACCGCGAGAAGGGCCACCACCGAGATGAGGCGCTTCAAATAGTTCATTTTCCGTTTCCCTGCTTGCGTGGCGGTGTGATCGGCATGGCCTGGATCAACGCGCCGCCGAACGATCGGTCACGATTTTCGGAGTGATGAAGATCAGCAACTCGGTCTTCTGGGTGATGCGCGACTTGTTCTGGAACAGAAGGCCCAGGTAGGGGATGTCGCCCAGCAACGGCACCTTGTTGATCTCGTCCCGCTCGTCTTGCGTGAAGATGCCGCCAATCACGACCGTGCCACCGTTCTCGACCAGGACCTGGGTGTCGACCTTCTTGGTGTTGATGGCCGGGCCGGCATTCGGCGTGTTCGTGCCGCGACTGTCCTTGCTGACGTCCAACTTCATGATCACGTTGCCTTCCGGCGTGATCTGGGGCGTGACCTCGAGGCGAAGCGCCGCCTTCTTGAACTGGATCGACGTCGCGCCCGACGAGGTTGCCACCTGGTAGGGAATCTCTTCGCCCTGCTCGATGCTCGCCTTCTGCTGGTCGGCTGTCACCACGCGCGGGCTGGAGATCACCTTGCCTTTGCCTTCGGACTCGAGCGCAGAGATCTCGAGGTTCAGGAACCGGTTGGCCGCGGCGCTGAACAGCGACAGGCCGAAGGTCGCGGCAGCACCGCCCAAGCGGCTCACATCTGCGGGCAGGCTGACGAACTGTGTGTTCGAATAGTCGACCGCCGCAGTGGTCTGCCCGGTCTGGGCACCGATCGCACTGTAGTTGCCCCCGAACATCAGCCGATTGCTGCCGCCCACGCCGTAACCTGGCGTGCCACCTTGAGCGCCACGCAGATCGGACCCGCCCAGCTTGACGCCGAGCGACTTGCCGAACTGGTCGTCCGCCTCGACGATCCGGGCTTCGATCAGAACCTGGCGAACCGGGATGTCGATCTTGGCGATCAAGCTCTGAATCTCCTCGAGCTTGGACGGGATGTCGGAGACGAACAACTGGTTCGTCCGGGCTTCGTAGATCACACTTCCTCGAGGGGACAGGATCCGCGTGACCTGCGTGTTGCCGCCCGATGTACTGCTCCCGGCCGACCCCTGAGTCTGTCCGGTCAGCCCCTTGGCCACGTCCTCGGCCTTGGTGTAGTTGAGCTGGAAGGACTGGGTGCGAAGAGGCTCGAGTTCCGCCACCTTCTTCTTGGCCTCGAGGTCGACCTGCTCCTTGGCGGCGAGTTCGTCCTTCGGTGCGATCCAGAGGACGTTGCCGGACTTCCGCACGCCGAGCCCCTTGCTCTGCATGATGATGTCAAGGGCCTGATCCCACGGCACATCCTTCAGTCGAAGGGTTACGTTGCCTGTCACGGTATCGCTGGTCACCACGTTGAAATTGGTGAAGTCCGCGATCACCTGCAGCAGGGCGCGCACTTCGATGTTCTGGAAATTCAACGACAGCTTATCGCCCTGGTAGCCCGGGCCTTGTGTCAGCTTGTTCGGATCGACCTTCATCGGCCGAACTTCGAGAACGAACTGGTTGTCGCTCTGGTAGGCACTGTGCTCCCAGGATCCACGCGGTTCGACGACCATGCGCACTCGGTCACCGCTCTGGAAGGTGGAGACACTTTGCACAGGGGTGCCGAAATCGGTGACGTCCAGCCGCCGGCGCAGGTTTTCAGGCAGCGTCGAGCGCAGGAATTCGACCACCAGGTTCTGCCCCTGCTGGCGAATGTCGACACCAACCTGGGTGCTCGGCAAGCTGACGACCACGCGACCCGCACCGTCCGGCCCGCGCCGGAAGTCGATTTCCTTGAGCCCCTGAACCTCGGTGTTCTGAGCAGGCGAGAACCGGACCGGTTCGCCGGCCGTTGCGACCGACGTAGCCGAAGCATCCAGCAGGATCAGCAAGGTCTTGCCCTGGATCTCCGTCTTGAAGCCTGCCGGCTGCTTCAGGTTGAGCACCAGCCGGGTACGTTCTCCGGCCTGAGCAACGCTGACCGAGCGAAGGTTGCCCTGGTTGATCTCGATGCTGTTGCGACCGATCGCATTCGACACGCCCGGCAGGTCGATTGCAACGCGCGGTGGCGCCTGGATCGAGAAGCCAGCCGGAGCCGCCGCGAGTGGCGCACTCAATTCGATCCTGACGACCTCACCGCCCGATTGCTGGGTGCTGGTGATCGACTGGATGGCAGTTTGCGCCTGGGCCAACCATGGACTCGCGGCAGTCGCCACGAATACGGTCAACGCCGCCAAACGGGCGCGCCATGCGGTCTTTGGTGTGTTCTGGGTTCTCATCGCGCCCTCTCCTGGAGCTGCAGCGTGCCGATACGTTCCACCTGCTCGTTGGCAGCGTCAAAAACGGACTCCCGCAATGTGATCTCCGTCTCGGTGATCTTCATGATTCGACCGCTGTTCTCGCCAAGGTAGTCGCCCACCTTGACTTGATAAAGCAGCTTGTCGACACGAAGCAGTGCGAACTGCTGACCGTTCTTGACCACGCTGCCGACCATGGCCATGCTGTCGAGAGGAAACGATTCCAGCGGCTCCTTGCGGCGATTCATCTCGCGGCGCTGGGCCTCGGTCATCTGGCTGGGTTCTGCCTTGAGCGCTGAACCGAGCTTGCGCGAGCTGAATGGTTCCACCGCTTCGGCCTGTGTATAGGCCTGGGGGTCGAACTTCTTCGGCGGCTGCATGGGTTTGACGTTGGGTTTCACCTCGCGGCGCTGAGCCTCAACCCACTGTTGCAATTCTTCCTGGTCGGCGCTGCACGCAGCCAACAACGCCGACAGCACGAGCAGCGTCAGCCCGCCCAGACGCTTGCCGCTCATTTCTTCGCTCCTGCCGGCTTCTTGGCCGACGCAGCCGTCTTCTGTGCGGCCTGCTCGGCCGGATCGAGATAACGATAGGTCCGTGCCGTCGCTTCCATCATCAACACCCCGGTCTGATCCTTGGCGTTGAGCGGTACCACGGTCAGGTTGTGCAGCGTCACGATGCGCGAGAGCTTGGCCACGTCGGCAGCAAAGGCGCCGATCTCGTGGTAACGACCCGAAACCCGGATCGAGATGGGCAACTCGGCGTAGAAATCCTTGATGACGAATGGACCCGGCTTGAAGAGTTCGAACTGCAGGCCCCCGTTGCGGCCAGCGTTGTTGATGTCTGACAGCAGGGCATCCATTTCGGCTTTGCCGGGAAGCTGCTTCTCGAGCTGGATCACGTACTCCTGAACCTGCAACTTCTGCTTGCGCAGTTCGGTCAGGTTCACCGCCTGTTCCAGCTTCGAGTGGAACTCGCGCTTGAGCGGCTGCTCGCGGTCCTTCTCGGCCTGAAGTTGGTCGGTGGCACCTGTCAGCAAGGTGAACCAGCCAATTGCCACGACCGCCACTGCCGCCAGCACCCAGACCAGCAGCTTCGGCATCCAGGGCCACTGGCCCGGTTCGTTGGGATTCAGACCGCGAAACTGGGAAACGGCATGGTCGACCATGCCACTGGCGGGGAAACCAAACGACGAAGGGTTGTTGTTGCTCGCCATGGGAACCCTCACGAAGCCTTCGAGCGGGATGCCGCACCCGCAGGCGCCGACGCCGTCCCGGCAGGCGCTGCCGGGCGCTTGACCGGCACCTTCATCGAAAACTCGAACAAGCGCCGAGGCTCCTTGGGACTGACCAGCACGTTGACCGCCTTGATCTCGACGAGTTCGGGCCGCTCGAGCCAGGGCGAGCGTGTCAGGAAGTTGGTCAGCAACTCGGACACGCGCTCATTGGTCTGGGCCATGCCGCTCAACGTGACGACATTGCCAGCCTGCTTGATCGACGTGAAGTACACACCGTCGGGCGCCTGCTTGACGAATTCGTCGAGCAACCGCACTGGCGTGTTGCGATCGGTCTGCAGGTCTTCAACAGCGCGCTGGCGCGCTTGGAGCGCGTCGATCTCTGCGCGCAACGTGGCGATGTCCTTGATCTGTTCGTCGAGCTTGGTGATCTCGCGCTTGAGGAACTGATTTCGGTCCGACTGCGCCGAGGTCATCTGTTGAAGGACCACATACCAGATGCCCACAGCGGCCAGACCGATCAGTGCCGCGGCGCCGAGACCGAAGTAGAAAGCCTGCTTGCGCTGCTTGCGCTTGGCTTCCCGGTGCGGCAGCAGGTTGATCAGAATCACGGCGAGAACCTCCGCATGGCCAGACCGCAGGCAGTCAGGTAGGAAGCCGCCTCACGCCGCACACGGTTCTCGCGCACGGCCGAACCGAGTTGCATGTTGTCGAAGGGATTGACCACCATCGACGCAAAGCCGGTCAGTTCGGTCACCCTGTCTTTCAAGCCCGGAAGCGTTGCCGTCCCTCCACCGAGCATCACATAGTGCACCTTGTGGTGCGGCGTGCTGGTGAAGAAATACTGCAATGCCCGGCCGATTTCCTGGGACAGGCTGTCGACGAACGGACCCAGGATGGTGGACTCGTAGTCCTCGGGCAGATCGCCCGCGAGCTTCTTCTGTTCGGCCTCTTCGAAAGAGAAACCGTACTGTCGGGAGATCAGTTGGGTCAGCTGGGACCCGCCGAAGGCCTGGTCCCGGTCATAAAGCTGCTCATCGTCTCGCAGCACCTTGAGGCTGGTGGTGTCCGCGCCGATCTCGAACAGCGCCACCAAGGCATCACGTCCTTCGTTCGGCAACGAGCTGATGACACGGCTCATCGCCAGGCGCGAGGCGTGCGACTCGATGTCCAGGATCACTGGCTTGAGCCCAGCCGCCTCGGCAAGGCCCTGACGATCTTGCACGCGGTCCTTGCGGGAGGCGGCAATCAGGACTTCGACATCACCAATGGAGGTCGGGCTGGGGCCGAGCACGCAGAAATCCAGGCTGACCTCATCCAGCGAGAAGGGGATGTACTGGTTGGCCTCCGACTCGACCTGGAGTTCCATCTCCTCTTCACGCAGACCAGCGGGCAACATGATCTTCTTGGTGATCACGGCCGACTGCGGCATCGCCATCACCACTTGTTTGCTTCGGGTGCCGCTCTTGGCCACGACGCGGCGCACCGCGTCTGCGACTTCGTCGAACTTCTCGATCTGGCCGTCGGTGATCCAGCCCTTCTCGAAAGGCTCGAGGGCAAAACGCTCGAGCACGTACTCACCCGATGCAGTTTGGCCCAACTCCACCAGCTTCACGCTGGACGAGCTGACATCCAAACCAAACATCGACGGGTGCTTACGGCCTAACAGCAGGTCCAGGAAACTCACTTCGGCGGACTCCTCAGACGCCCGGCAAACACCGTGGCTTGTTAAGAAGTTACTTCAATGCTAGCAGTAAACCCCTTGTACGCCAAAGAAAAATGGCGGCCGAACACCTGCTTGCCGTTGTGATTCTCTGACGATTTCATGCGCAGCTGAAACAAGCCGCAATCGGATTTTGCGGGTTATCCCTGAGTCAACCCGCGGGCCTGTGGAGAATCTCACGCAAGCCGGTCGGGGCGGGTCACCCGGCCGGTCCTGGCGCACCCCTTCCTATAATCGGTCACGAAGTTTCCGGGATTCGTATGCCCGCTACCGAACCCGAGAACCCCACCGCCTCTGCTTCGTCCGACGTCCACCGCTCGCTGTCCCCCTGGCAGCGACGCGCGGTGGCCGCCGTGTCGGTGTTGGTCGGGCTTGTCGCGGCCGGGCTCTTGACCTTGCTGCTGGTGATCGGCGTGGCGCTGGCTGTCGCCTTCCCCAATCTGCCCGAGATCAGCAGCCTGACCGACTACCGTCCCAAACTGCCGCTGCGGGTGTATTCGTCCGATGGTGTCTTGCTGGGCGAGTTCGGCGAGGAGCGACGCAACTTCACGCCGATCGGCCAGATCCCTCAGGTGATGAAGGATGCGGTGCTGGCCGCCGAGGACGTTCGCTTCTACCAGCATGGTGGCGTCGACTACAAGGGCATTGCACGGGCCGCCATCGAGAACCTGCGCGATGCCCGGAGCCAGGGAGCTTCGACGATCACGATGCAGGTGGCGCGCAACTTCTACCTGAGCACCGAGAAGACCTTCACCCGCAAGATCTACGAGATCCTGCTCTCGTTGAAGATCGAGAGCCTGCTCGGCAAGGACCAGATCCTCGAGCTGTACATGAACCAGATCTATCTCGGCCAACGTGCAAGCGGCTTTGCCGCGGCAGCCGAGATCTACTTCGGCAAGCCTCTGAAGGACGTGACCGTCGCTGAGGCCGCGATGCTCGCCGGGCTGCCGAAGGCACCCTCCGCCTACAACCCGATCGCCAACCCCAAGCGGGCGACGCAGCGGCAGCGCTACATCATCGACCGCATGTTCGAGAACGGGCTAATCACCGAACAACAGCACGATGCCGCCAAGGAGCAGGTGCTGAGGTATCGCGTGGCGTCGGACAGCCAGGTCCATGCCGAGTACGTTGCCGAGAACGCCCGCCAGCTGGTGTTCGCGCAGTATGGCGAGGACACCTACACACGCGGACTGAACGTGTACCTGACGGTCAATGCCGTCGATCAGGCGGTGGCCTATCGCGCACTTCGCAAGGGCCTGATGGAGTTCGAACTCCGACAGGTCTACCGCGGTCCCGAAGCCTATGTCGATCTGCCCAAGGACGCTGCCGCCCTGGACGCCCGGGTCGCCGAGGCGCTGACCGAATATCCCGATAACGACGACCTGCGCTCGGCGGTGGTCCTCGAGGCGTCACCCCGAAAGGTGGTCGCGATGCTGCAGTCGGGCGACAGCATCACGGTGCAGGGCGAAGGGCTCAAGCCGGTCACCTCCGGCTTGGCGGAAAAGGCCTCGCCCAAGGTCCAGATCCGCCGTGGCGCCGTGGTGCGGGCGATGAAGAACGCCAAGGGCGAGTGGCGCCTGACCCAGCTCCCGGAGGTCGAGGGCGCTCTGGTGGCGCTCGATCCACGGGATGGCGCGATCCGCGCCATGGTCGGCGGGTTCGACTTCGGCAAGAACAAGTTCAACCACGTGACGCAGGCGTGGCGACAGCCGGGCTCGAGCTTCAAGCCGTTCATCTACTCGGCCGCGCTGGAAAAGGGCTTCACCCCAGGCACTGTCGTCAACGACGCACCACTCTTCTTCGACGCCGGTGAAACCGGAAGCCAACCCTGGGAGCCGAAAAACTATGACGGCAAGTTCGAAGGCCCGATGCCACTCCACACGGCATTGGCAAAGTCGAAGAACATGGTCTCGATCCGGATCCTTCGTTCGATCGGGCCCGCCTTTGCACAGGATTGGATCCATCGCTTCGGATTCGATGGCGAAAAGCATCCGGCCTATCTGACCATGGCGTTGGGCGCCGGTTCGGTGACTCCCTTGCAAATGGCGACCGCCTACAGCGTCTTCGCGAATGGGGGCTATCAGGTCAACCCGCACCTGATAGCCCGCATCGTCGACGGCAAGGGCAAGGTGGTCCGCGAGACCCCACCGATGCCGCGCACTGACGCCATGCGGACCCTGGAGGCCCGCAATGCGTTCGTGATGAACTCGCTGCTGCAGGAGGTCACGCGGGCCGGCACGGCGGCCAACGCACAGCGAATGCTGAAGCGGCCCGACGTGTACGGCAAGACGGGCACCACCAACGATTCGATGGACGCCTGGTTCGCCGGCTACCAGGCGACGCTGACCGCCGTGGTCTGGATCGGCTACGACACTCCGCGCAAGCTGGGCGACCGCGAGACCGGAGGAGGTCTGGCCCTGCCGGTGTGGATCGACCTGATGACCCACGCCCTCAAGAACGTGCCGGTCCAGGAAGCGGCCGCGCCGCCGGGCGTGTCGCAGGTCGGCGGCTTGTGGATGTACGACGAGTTCGCGAACGGCTCGGGCGTGCAAAGCCTGGGTCTTGAAGACACGGTGCCGGTCACGCCCACCACTGACGAGCGCAACAGCATCCTCGATCTGTTCAGACGCTGATGGCGTTGGCCCACGAGGGCCATTGCAGGCGGTCTCCGACGGCGGAGACTGACGCCCGCGTCGATTCCCGAAGCCGCGGCCTTTCAGGGCCTGGGGAACCTCAAGGCGCAGCCCCCTTGCTGGCTGGCGTGGGCCGACAAGGATTCCCAGAACTCGCCGCCATCGCGGGTGTCGACCCAGCGGCCGTCGACGAATCGATAGTGAAACCCGCCGGCTCTCGCAGCCAGCCAGAGTTCCTGCAAGGGCGGCTGCGTGTTCACGATCAGCTTGCTGCCGTTCGGAAAGCTCAGTTCCAGCAGTCCGCCGGTGCGATGGGTGTCGATGTCGATCAGATCGTCTTCGAGCCACCGGTCGGCCGCAGCCTCGATGGCAGCGAGCACCTCGCTCGTCAGGCGCTGGTAGTCGGCATCGGACAACCGGTCGGCCGCAGGGGTGGCACTCATGGTCAATAGAATCGGTTGGATGAAGGAAATCGTCCGAGTCAGTGTAGCGGGATCCTTGCACCCGGCCACACGCTGGATGCGGGGGCCCCTGGTCGTGTCCTTGGTTTCGGTCCTGCTCGCCGGTTGTGGGCAAAAGGGTGCACTGAGCCTGCCCAAGCCGGCCCCGGCCAGCGCCTCGGCCCCGGCGCGCTGACGTCGATGAGCTAGATCCTGCCTTCGACCACCGCGTGGCAGGCGATCTGCACACCGCCGAATTCCATCAGGCTGGGGCGCTCCGACGAGCACCTGGCATTGGCATGCGGACAGCGAGGATGAAAGGCGCACCCGGTCGGTGGGTTCAGAGGGTTGGGCACCTCGCCCTGGACCGGCGTGCGTGAGCGGCCCGACATCTTGATGTCCGGAATGGCGTCGAGCAGCATCCGCGTATAGGGGTGCCGCGGGTTCGAGAACAGGTCGGCCTTGTCGGCCACCTCGACGAGCCGCCCGAGGTACATCACGCCGACCTGGTCGCTGACGTGGCGCACGACGGCCAGGTTGTGCGAGATGAACAGATAGGTCAGACCCCGCTCTCGCTGCAGGTCCTTCATGATGTTCAACACCTGCGCCTGCACCGAGACGTCGAGGGCCGACGTCGGCTCGTCGCAGACGAGGAACTCCGGCTGCGTGGCCAATGCGCGCGCGATGGAGATGCGCTGCCGCTGTCCGCCGGAGAACTGGTGCGGGAACTTCTCGCTGTCCGAGGCGGCCAGTCCGACCGATTGCAGCAGCTCGCCGACGCGCGCGCGCAGCGCATCGACCCCGCCGACGAGGTCGTGCTCGCGCAGTGGCTCGCCGACGATGTCGAGGACCTTCCAGCGTGGGTTCAGGCTCGCGTACGGATCCTGAAAAATCATCTGCATGCGCTTGCGCAGTTGGCGCAATTCACCGGCATTGCGCGCCGAGTCGGTGGCCTGACCGTCGAAGCGCACGCTGCCACGGGTGGGTGCATACAAACCCACGAGCAGACGGGCGACCGTGCTCTTGCCGCAGCCCGACTCGCCAACCAGGGCCAGGGTCTTGCCGCGGGCGATCGAGAACGACACGCCATCGACCGCGTGGACGAACTGCCGCGGCTTGCGTTCGACGACGCGGTTCAGCCACGGTGCAGAGACATCGAAGGTCTTCGCCAGGTCCTGGACTTCGACGAGTGGCACCATCAGACCGTTCCCCGGGTTCGCTGCAGCATCGTCATTTCCGTTCAGGCACCCGCCAGCAGGCCGCGCGTGTCGTGCCCGCGTCCATCAAGTCCGGCCGCTCACTGCGGCAACGCGCCACCGCCACGCTGCACCGCGGATGGAAGGCACAGCCGTCGGGAATGGCGTTCAGGCGTGGCATCGACCCGTCGATCTGCAACAGTCGCTCGCGTTCTTCGTCCATCGCCGGGATCGACCCCATCAGCCCTTGGGTGTAGGGGTGAGACGGCCGGTGAATGACGTCGTGCACAGGGCCGATCTCGGCCACCCGCCCCGCGTACAGCACGGCCACCCGATCGCAGGTCTCCGCGATCACCCCCATGTCGTGCGTCACCAGCATGACCGCCGCACCGTGGTCTTTGCACAGCCGCTTGAGTAAGGCGATGATCTGCGCCTGGATCGACACGTCGAGCGCCGTGGTCGGCTCGTCCGCGACGATCAGCTTGGGCTCGGCGGCCAGCGCCAACGCGATCACCACGCGCTGCCGCATGCCGCCGGAGAACTGATGCGGGTACTGGTCGATGCGAGCCTCGGCCGCAGGAATGCCCGTTTCCTGCAGCAATCGGATGGCCCGCGCGCGGGCCTCGTCTTCGCTGACGGGAAGGTGGGTCCGAATGGTCTCGATCAGCTGCCGGCCGATCGTGTACAGCGGGTTCAGGGAGGTCAGCGGGTCCTGGAAGATGGCGCCGATCTGCCGGCCGCGGATGGCACGCAGCTGCTCGTACGGCAGGTTGTCGATCCGCCGGCCTTCGAGCAGGATCTCGCCGCCGGCGATCCGGCCCGGCGGTTCGAGCAGGCCGATGATCGCGGCGCCCGTCAGCGACTTGCCGGCCCCCGATTCACCAACCACTCCCAGCACTTCACCCGGAGCGATGGTGAACGAGATGTCGTCGAGCGCGAGCAGCGTGCCACGACGGGTCGGGAACTCCACCCGCAGGTGCCGCACTTCGAGCAAGGGAACGGGCATGGTCATCAGCGCAGACGAGGGTTCAATGCGTCCCGCAGCCAGTCGCCCAGCAGGTTCACACTGAGGGCGATCAACACCAGCATCACGCCCGGGAAGATGGTGATCCACCATTCCCCGGAAAACAGGAAATCGTTGCCGATCCGGATCAGCGTGCCGAGCGAGGGCGAGGTCGGCGGCACGCCGACGCCGAGAAACGACAAGGTCGCTTCGGTCAGGATGGCTGCCGCGACCTGGATGGTGGCCAGCACCAGCACCGGCCCCAGCACATTCGGCAGCACATGGCGAACCATGATGCGCAGCGGCGCCACCCCGATCACACGCGCCGCCTGCACATACTCCTTGTTGCGCTCGACCAGCGTCGAACCCCGCACGGTGCGTGCGTACTGCACCCAGCCGGTCAGCGAGATGGCGATGATCAGCACGCCGAAGGCCAAGGTGTCGTGCGCATTGGGGAAGATCGCCCGGCCCACGCCGTCGATCAGCAGCGCCACCAGGATCGAGGGGAAGGACAGCATCACGTCGCAGACGCGCATGATGAAAGCGTCCACGCTGCCCCCGGCGAACCCCGACAGCAGACCCAGGCCGACCCCCACGATCAGGCTCAGCACGACCGACGCCAGGCCCACGCCCAGCGAGATGCGCGCACCGTACATCAGCGCCGACAGGATGTCGCGTCCTTGATCATCGGTGCCGAGCAGGAACTTCGAATTGCCCCCTTCGACCCAGGCGGGCGGCAGACGCGCATCGGAGAGATCGATCGTGGCCAGATCGAACGGGTTGTGCGGCGCCACCCAGGGTGCGAACACCGAGCAGAACACGCAGACGAAAGCGATCACGGCCGCCACGATCGCCGTGGGCGACGACTTGAAACTGAACCAGACGTCGCCGTCGAAGAAGCGAGCCAGGGCGCCAGGCGCTGCCGGGGTTGAAGGTGAACTCATGGATGAACCACTCAATGCCCGGCCGCTGACTTCTCGATGCGCAGGCGCGGATCGACAGCGAAGTACAGCAGGTCGACAACGAGATTGACGATCACGAAGATCAGTGCAATCAGGCAGAGGTAGGCAGCCATCACCGGAATGTCCGCGAACTGCACGGCCTGGATGAACAGGAACCCCATGCCCGGCCATTGGAAGACCGTCTCGGTGATGATCGCAAAGGCGATCAACGATCCGAGCTGCAAGCCAGTGATCGTGATCACCGGCACCAGCGTGTTCTTCAGCGCGTGGCCGAAGTACACCGCTCGGTTCTGCAGCCCTCGTGCCCGAGCGAACTTGATGTAGTCGGCGCGCAGCACCTCGAGCATCTCCGATCGCACCAGCCGCATGATCAGCGCCAGCTGGAACACCGACAGGGTGATGGCCGGCAGCACCAGGTGCTTCCAGCCATCGGCCGTGAGGAAACCAGTGGTCCAGGCGCCCAGCGCCACCGTGTCGCCTCGCCCGAAGCTCGGCAACATCTTGAAGCTCACCGCGAAGACCAGGATCAGCAGGATGCCGATGAGGAAGGTCGGCAACGAGACACCGAGCAAGGACAGCGTCATCATCAGCTGGGCGCCGAACCGGCCACGACGCAGGGCCGCATAGACACCGGCCGGAATGCCGACCATCAGTGCGATGGTCGCCGCCATCAACGACAGCTCGAGCGTCGCAGGGAAGCGCTCGGCGATCAGGGTCGAGACCTTGCGACCCTGGCGCAGGCTCAGACCGAACTCACCGCGCGCTGCATTGCCGATGAAGGTCGCGAACTGCACGGGAAACGGGTCATCCAGGCCCAGGTCCTTGCGAAGCTGCGTGCGCTGTTCCTGGGTGGCATCCTGACCGAGCAGGCTCGTGACCGGGTCTCCGACGTACTGGAAGAGCATGAACGCGATGAAAGCCACCGCCATCATCACGATGACGGCCTGGGCCAGACGGCGGAGAACGAAGACGAGCATGGATCAGAAGGTGACGATGTGCCGTTGCAGCACATCATGTTCAACGAGACTCACGTGCACCGACAATGAGCGCGACAGGCGCACAGCCGCGAATGATCCGCAATTGCCATGCCGCCGGCAAAAGGGGAAACACCCGAAAGGCCTCGCGCTGCACCCAGGTGCCGAGAGGTGCTGGCAGGCACGCAAAGGTCCATCCGACAGCGGGACTCCGGGAGCGCTCGTGCGCAGACTCAATCCAGTTCGATCGGACCGTACCAGGCCTCGGCCACCGATCGGGTGTTGTCGGCGTCGGTCATCACCGCAATGGCCACGAGCGGTCCGGGGTCCTCGCCAAAGGCCCGCCGGAAGTCCACGACCAGGTTGCGCCGATGCTGCCGCCATCGCCCGAGATGCGAGGCCCCAGAGTCGAGCACGATCTTGCGAACCCGGTCCGTTCGCGAATTGATGACCAGGCTGTCGACGGGCTCCTTGCCTTCCCACACATACATCAGCGTGGCATAGGGCGGTGGCTCTCCGGTCAACGCGTGCGCCAGTTCGAACATCATTCGTGTACGCGCCGACAAACGAGCCACGTCCCCGGCGAAGGCGAACATCACCCGGGCCGGCGCGTCCTCACGATCGGCATCGGCGACGCTCGCACCTTCGATCAGCCGATCGACGCGCCATGAGAACGAGGCCTGACCGAGGTCTTGCGAGGGGACGTTCACCTTCCGCCGCCACATGCTGGCGGAACGGTCGGCGTTGGCCGCGATCGAGGCTCGCCCATCCTTCTCGACCCAGCGGTACGAGGTCTGCGATTTGCCGGGCAGCGGAACCGCATGCCAGCCCTGCCCGGCGAAGCGGGTTCCTGGCGCTTCCGTGACGGTGCCCACCGACGCGCATCCAGACAACCAGGCCAGCGGCGGCGCCAACAGCAAGGAACGACGCGCCAGGGCGGCGGCTATCGCCGGTTCGTCGACACGAGCGGGTGGCATGTGAAACCAGGAAAGGACAAAAAAAGCGCCGCCCGAAGGCGGCGTGGCTTGAACCGTCACCACCCGCCCGGAGGCAGGTGGCGTCAGGATCAGAACGAGTGGCGCAGGCCGAACTCGTAGCCGGTGGAGGTTTCGCCACCCTTGGTGAAGGCGGGGCCGGAACCCGAAGCGACAAAACGGGCGCCGGTCGTGGCGCTGCCGCCGTTGTCCAGGCGCGAGTAATGGGCGTAGAGGGCCGTGCGCTTGGACAGGTCGTACACGACGCCCATGGCCAGTTGTGTGGCATCCCAGATGTCCTTGCGTGCGGCCACCGGGGAGTCGCCCTGCGTCTTGGCGTAGGACAGCTTCAGCGTCGCAGCGCCGACCGGCGCCTGAACGTGGAACGAATAACGCTTCTGCGTGTCGCTGCCCCAGTCGTTCTTGCCGTACAGGGCGATGAACTTCGCGAAGCCGGCGTCGAACGAACCCGCCAGGTTGAATTCCTTGAAGTCCGGCGACGCGCCGATGTCGGTCTTGCC
>Ga0075163_10004280_pt1 | contig 19172 bp, 12 predicted proteins | sample JI1023141ADNA_FD_71478 | JGI IMG/M metagenome (GOLD analysis project Ga0075163, IMG submission 71478) | Wastewater effluent complex algal communities from Wisconsin, to seasonally profile nutrient transformation and Carbon sequestration -... | ecosystem: Engineered > WWTP > Effluent > Algae...
GGACGAACTGAACAATGGCATTGAAAAGAAAATTAGGCATAGGACTTTTAAATGTGTTGCGCTTTAACTGGCATTTTTATGCGGTAGTTTTAGTGTTAAGTTTTTTGCTTATTGTTAGATTTTCATTTGTGCCTGATGCATTGCAACAATGGATCTTCTGGACGCTAATTCTAATCTGGACGCAGCTATTATTTTCTCTGGGAGCTACATTCTACAATTATGATTTGTCCCAATTGTATGACATCGCATGGCTTGATTCATACCGCGACAATGTGAGTCTGAGAATCCTGAATATTCATGCAGGATATGATGAAACAAGTGAATTGATTTTGGAAAAATATCCACAAGTGGATTTGAAGATCTATGACTTTTATGATGCTAAGCTTCACACTGAAGTTTCAATTGCGCGGGCTAGAAAAATTTACCCAACACATAAAGCAACGATTCAAGTGAAGGCCACCAAATTGCCAGAAACGAATTTCAAGGCAAATGTTATTCTTGTATTTATGGCCGCACATGAGATACGAAATGAGGAGGAAAGGACTCTTTTTTTTAAAGAACTGAAAAAGAATTTAGATAAAAATGGGGTAATCTTTGTTACCGAACATTTGAGAGATTTTCCGAATGCGCTTGCATATAGTTTCGGTTGCCTGCACTTTTTTTCACGACGTTCATGGCTTAGTGTTTTTGAAAATTCAGGATTTAGGGTGATGCATGAAATGAAAGTTACACCATTTGTTACAACTTTTAAATTGGAATCGCGTGGAAATACATTTTAGAATTATCGGCATCTTACTCATTGTATTAGCTCTTATGCATGTCGGATTTCCGAGTTATTTCAAATGGAAGGAAGAGTTGCCTAAGTTGAGTATGATGAATCGTGAAATGATGTACTATCATTCTTTTTTTATTGCGCTGACTCTTCTTTTAATGGGATTGATGCTCCTTCTCTACACCGAGCAGTTGCTGCATGAGAGTCTTGGTCGTGGCATATGTTTCGGACTTGCTCTTTTTTGGTCATTGCGTCTTTTTATACAATTCTTCGGTTATTCTTCAAAACTCTGGAAAGGAAAAAAGTTTGAGACGATTGTTCATGTGATTTTCTCCTTGTTCTGGCTTTATCTGAGCGGAACATTTTCGTGTGCTTTTTATTTTCATTCATCAATATAAGAGATGAGCAGACGGAGCAACAGCAAAAGCAAAGCGAAACTAACTTTTCACAAGCTTAGTTGGCTGGAGTGGATTGCTATCGGATTTTCTTTATGGTTTGTTTTGAACCCATCACCATACAAAGTGTTGTTCGTCATTTTGATGGTTATACCTATTCTCGGTCTTGTGCTGAATGGGTTGAACGGTCGACCAAGTATTGCAAGTTTGGTGAGGGTAAAGAAAAATGGTGAAGGTGAAAAGGAATATGATGTTGCAGATTTTATTGATATATCAGCGTTGGCTATTCTTATTCGAATCATGAAAGATTATGAATTCGAAAGTTATTATAGCGTAATCATTCCAGGTACAATTGCGTTTGTTTCTGTTTGTTTGATTGTGTTTGCTACACATCGACTTATAGAGAATTCTACGCCCGCCCGCACTTGGATTTATCTAACACTGTTCTTCAATATTTTTATTTATAGCTTTTCGGGTACTTATGGTATCAATTGCGTTTTTGACCAGTCAGAAGCTAATGTATATAACGCCCGAGTGATTGACAAGAAAATTTCAAAGTCTAGGCGAAGCACTTCATATTATGTGAAGGTAACACCCTGGGGCCATCATCTGGACTCTGAAAAGATCGAGGTTGGGAAAAGTCAATTTGATGATTTGGAAGTAGGTGAGCACATCTCTATTGACGTGCATGAGGGCTTGTTTAGTATTCCCTGGTATTACATCGAATAGTCCTTTTTAATGATTTTGATCAGTAAACTAGGCCTACGTTGTTTACCGTATTTCTTTATAATGTCTGCTAGATACTTTTACACCACCTCAAAGTTGTAAAATTCATTGTCATGAAATTCCAGTTTTTGCACAATACCAATACGCGCTTTATACGCGGTGTTGCGGTAGTTATTTTTTCATTTTTTATGTCATCAATTAATGGCATTGCTCAATCTGATGTAAAAATTCTCGAACAATGTGTTGAATTCTACAACTCACTTCAAGATGATGTGGATCGTGTGATTGTGCACACTAATAAAACAGTATTTGCGGACTCTATCTATGACGTGGGACAACCGACTTTGGAACGATTAAAAATTCTGATGACAAGCTCGGATGCTGAAGTGGCTAAGTGTTCTAGATATTTTCACATGAACCTGCAATACAGCTTCGCCTTCGCTTATGGTGCGGCAGGATTGAACAAGAAGTCGATGCCAATCATGGACCGAATCTATGATGAAATGGAATGGTTCACAGAATCAAAGTTCCCTATGAAGTACTTGTTTTTTGAGAAGAACTACACGATCAACTGGGAGAATTTTTCTCCAACAAAATGTGAGTTCTATGTAGCATACGGTGAGTTGACCTATAAAAATGGCAATTACAATATGTCTATGTCCTCGTTAAAGAACGCTCTTCCGATGCTGGGTGACATGGTATGGCTGAGATATATCTGCTATAGTTTTTTGCTCGACAATAAAACGGTGCTCAATCAAATGGATGAAGAGTATGTGGATTTATGCGCGAAACAACTTTCTGCATTTTATAATCTGAGCCCGGAAAGCCTGAAATTGGTGGAAGAGAATAAGTATCAGAATTATAAGTCTGTTGTAAAAAAGCTTGACGATTGTCTTGATGTAGTAATCATGAATCAAGGAGTGTACAACAACTTAATAGGAGCTGCCAATGTGTTGAAATATTATATAGATCCGTATAAAGAATCGGAAGAATCACAGCGGTCAAAGAATAAATTCACACTGATGAGGTGGTATGACACGGCCATTTCATCTCCATATTTCTCAAAGGATGCGGTGAAAACAGCCTACACTTTTGCTCATTATAATGCTCCTAACGAGATAAGCGCAATGACAACATGGCTCAAACGTTATGAAACACTTTCACTCGACTGCAATGATTACTTGTGGCTCATGGATCGTTATGACGAATTGAATGATCCTACTTCGAAGGCTTCAGTCAAGCCTCGCTATGATGAGTGTCAGGTTAAAGCGGTGGAGCAAGAAAGATCGGCGGCGGAACAAAGAAAAAAGGATGAAGAACGCGCGGCTAAGAGTTACCGAAAGGCCAGTAGAATGCCGCTGTTTTATGTTGGGTTTAACTTGTTTCCATTTTTTAGCAAACCACGCGACTATGGCGTGGCATTGAATGTTGGCGGAAGTAAAATGGTTTTTGAAGTATCATATTTGAAGGTCAACGGAAAAAAAGAAAACTACTTTGATCTTTCGCTGAAGGAAGTCAACGATGTTCCAGAACATAGATGGGACGGCTATTTTGCGCACGTTAATTTTAAATTCCCGATGGACCCTTGGGATAATGGCCAAGCAAGATCTTATGCTGGATTTGTTTTTGCTTACAATGAAAGAGAGTTTGAACCTTTTACTAGTAATGTTACTGATATTAATAATTCTACAATTGCTTTAGAAAACTTTTCTCCAACTACAAAACAATATCTAGGCATGGTGAACATGGGTTTTATGGGTATTGCCGGATTTGGCATTGACTCTTTCTTCGGAATAGGTGCTGCATACAATCAGTTTGATGGCGGCAACCCGCATTATGGCGATGAAAATTTCCAAATAGAAGACGCAATGGTGGCCAATAGAACAGAGAACTACTGGAGCTTTAGCATGAGAATGGGAATTTCTATTGGGATTGGATATGCGCGCGAATGACGGCTTCGCGCCTTATGCTTTTTCCATGTATTTCTTGAGATCCCAACCAATGTCTTTACGATAGTTCTTTCCTGAATATTGTATCAATTCTGCACTTCTATATGAGCGCTTGAGTGCTTCATCCATGTCCGAACCATATGATGTTATGCTCACAACGCGCCCACCGTTGGTGAGTACTTTGTTGTCTTTACCAGCCTTGGTTCCTGCATGAAATACGAGGCTTTCACTTACCTGCTCAAAGCCTTTCATCTCTTTTCCTTTTTCTGCCGATTCAGGATATCCTTTTGATACGAGCATTACGGTAGCTGCAGTGCGCGGATCAATGTCGATGTGTTGTTCTGAAAGTGTGCCGGTTGCTGCTCCTTCGAGCAAATTCAGAAAATCACTTTTAATGCGAGGAATGACAACCTCGGTTTCCGGATCGCCCATGCGGCAATTGTACTCGATTACGAAGGGATCGTTCCCTACTTTAATTAATCCAAAAAATATAAATCCACGATATCGAATGCCTTCGGCTTTTAGTCCTTTCATCGTGGGGATAATAATTTGTGCTTCGATTTTATCCACGTACTCAGGCGTCACAAAGGGCACCGGACTGATGGCCCCCATTCCTCCGGTATTTGGTCCGGTATCTCCTTCGCCAATTCTTTTGTAGTCTTTGGCAGATGGCAAAATTTTGTAACTGTCACCATCAGTTAGAATGAATACAGACATTTCGATGCCTTTCAAAAACTCTTCAATGACTACTTTCGAACTAGCTTCACCGAACTGCCCACTGAGTAAGGTTACCAAGGCTTTTTGAGCTTCTTCTAATGTTTCGGGAATAATTACTCCTTTGCCTGCTGCAAGTCCATCTGCCTTCAATACGTAAGGTGGCTTCATGGTTTTCAAAAATGCCAAGCCGTCTTCTAACGTTGCGGACGTAAATGTTGAATAACGCGCCGTTGGAATGTTGTATTTCTGCATGAACTGTTTGGCAAAATCTTTCGAACCCTCGAGTTGAGCCGCGCGCTTGTCCGGTCCAATGATGCCAACATTGCGAAGATCTTTGTCGGCTGAGAAAAAGTCAGTTATGCCCTCAACAAGGGGCACTTCAGGCCCGACAACTACAAGACTGATTTTTTTCTCGAGCACAACTTTTTTGATGGCTTTAAAATCAGTTACCGAAAGCTCGATGTTTTCGCCAACATCAGAAGTGCCAGCATTGCCTGGTGCGATATATAATTCAGTGAGCAATGAACTTTTTGCAATTTTCCATGCCATTGCATGCTCACGTCCGCCGGATCCTAGTATTAATACATTCATGGTTGATCAGTAATTCTGAGCCAAGTTACAAAACAGGGCGGCCTTCAATGGATTGGAAATTTGAACATTCGCGGAAGTGCTTGATATTGTGTCTGTTGAGGCGATAGTCACGCGCTTATTTATTCCATGGCTCTTTGTTCTACTTTAGCCGAGATCTATTTTCACTTCTTGTTGACAAAGCTTTTTCCATACGAAAAATACATTTTCTTGATCGCCGCGTCGATCAACTTATTGCCAGTTTTTGCAGGCGAGTTTTTTCCAACCATGGATGGAGCCGCCCATCTGTATAATGCGAACCTTCTTGGTGAATTTATCTTTGGCAACACTGATACTCTTGATTCTTTCTTCAAAATGAATACTGAGCCGGTTCCGAACTGGACCGGTCATATTCTGCTCATGATATTTGGTTTTTTACCTGCATGGTTAGCCGAGAAAATTTTGCTCGTTTGCTATGTCCTAGGATTGCCATATGCGTTTAGGTTCATGGTGAAATCATTTAATCCACTTCATGTAGCCGGTAGTTACCTCATCATTCCTTTTGTTTCATCGTTTCTATTTTTTCTTGGATTCTACAACTTTTCAATTGCGCTCATATTTTTCTTTGTTGGGATAGGCTGGTGGATGATCAACAAGGATCAGCTTTTTTCTTCTAAAAAGATTTTGCAGTTATTTCTTCTCCTTCTGCTGACTTACTTCTCACACATCTTCGTATTCGCTATGCTGTTAGCGATGATTGGTCTTCACTGGTTGTTCTGGTTTATAACGGATGCTTTCAATTCCGATGAGCATATTGTCAAGAATTTTATTGATAAGTTGAAATCAGGCCTCGCAGTGCTTTTGGCGGCGATAGTTCCATTGAGTTTTTTCATTTATTATTTCGCAAGCAGGAATTCGGGCACTTCCACGCCTAATTTTTTATCTCGTGAACAACTCATTGAAGACCTATTCAAGATTCGCTCAAATGTTGCGTTGAACATGGAAAAAGAATCGGCTTGGAATGAAAAAATGATTTGGGTATTATCAGCGTTACTTATTTTCTCATGCGGTTTTTTTGTGGTGAGATTGATTTCGAAGCGAAATCCAGAGGACATGAAGAACAAACCGTCTTTTTACACCACTCCATTCTTTTTTGCGGCGCTTTTATTTTTTGCGCTACTTTATTTTGTTCTACCAGACTCTGATATGCAAGCGGGTTTTGTATCCGTAAGACTCTGTTTTTTTATTTTCCTAATGTTAGTAGCATGGATTTCAGCAATGCGCATGCCAGCATGGGTTTATGCCCCGCTGATTTTTATTTTACTCGCTGTGAATTTTAAAAAGCAAGTTTTTTATGCAGATGCCATTCGTGATTTGAATCGGGTAGCTATGAGCTGCTATGAGCTCGGAGAAAAAGTGAAACCAGGGTCTGTCATTTTGCCATTTAACTACTCCGATAACTGGCTAACTGGCCATTTTTCAAACTATCTCGGGGCTGAAAATAATGTTGTGATCCTTGAAAATTATGAATGCGGGACAGGTTACTTCCCGCTGTTGTGGAACAGGGAAAAAATGCCGGACACAATGTTTGGTGATGTTAGTCAAAGCACAAATCCATGCACAGGATGGATGAGTGAGCCCGATCATGAAGAAAAAAGTATTGACTACGTTTTTATGTTGGGAAAGCCAAAACTAGAATCAGACTCTTGTCATCGAGCGATGGGAAATATTTTGTTGGCGCATTATCATAAAATTGCTGAGAATGATTTTGCATCTCTTTACGAACTAAAAAAGTAAAAATTTCATTGAAAAAAATACAATCAAAGTATAACGGACTTCTTGAAGTAGATATCGAAGATGGAAGAAAAGTGCTCAATAGTGAGAACACTAGTTATTCTGGACAAACGCTCCATGACATTTTTGAAAAGGTTTTCAAAAGGATTGATTTGAATGGCGTGAAAAGTATTTTGCTCCTTGGACTAGGTGGCGGCACTGTGGTGGACATGCTGACCGAAGAACTGGTATACAAAGGCAAACTCACAACAGTGGAGTTAGATCCTGTGATTGTGCAAATTGCAAGTCGTGAATTTGGAATAAGATCAAACAGCAAACTTGAAGTGATCTGCATGGACGCAACGGAATATGTGCGGTCTACTCGCAAAAAATTCGATATTATTATCTGTGATATTTTTGTTGATAGCACTTTGCCAGAGGTTATTATAGCGCCAGAATTTTGGAATAACGTGGCTAAGCGACTCAGTGAGCAAGGACTTATTGTATTCAACGTTTTTCACGAAATCAAAAAGATGGCTTCAGTTGCAAAACAATTGAGCGAAATGGGATTTGATGTGAAGTTGATGAACCGTATTAACGGCAGTAATACCTTCCTTTTTGCAAGAAAGCCGGTTGCCTAGTACAAATGTTGTTCTCGACAAAGTGAGCATGATTTATTTCGAGATGATAATTTTCTGAGTCGAAGAAGCGTTTTCTGTTTTGATGTTAATGACATGTATTCCGCTTGCTAACTCTTGCTTCACCTCATAGAGTTGTTCTCCAGAAGGTTGTTTTCTCAGTTTTTTTCTGAACTCACAATTGCCTTGCGTGTCGAAAATCGATAACTCCACGTCGCTAGCATTTTCCAGATAATATTGAACGCTAAAGCTGTTTTCTGTTGGATTAGGGTATGTAATGAGTTGCAACGACTCAAGACTATTTTCGTTCAATTTGGGCACGCTTACTTCCGTTCCTTTTACGAGATACACTTCGTAGATTGTACTACTGGCTTCACTTTCAACCCCAGTGTTGGTGAAAAAGATGTTGAGCGCACTGCTGCTTATTCCACCGAATATATATCCAATATGTGTGGTGTCTTCAGTGATGGCATCATAGTCGAGCACATTGTTTTCGAATGAAGGAATATTTTGCAGTGCAATAAATTCTGAACTCGATCCAAGATATCCTGGCATTTCGTTTTCGAGTTTAAACTCCGCCATCATGCCTGTGTTGTCGCGCGTTACTAAGCCGATTGTTTTTACAAACGGAACATTGTCGTCTTGCACTAATGTTCCATTATCGTCGTAGAATTGTGCAATTCCTCCAAAAAAGAGATTGTACATTTTATTCTGATTGACACTAAATAATGGGGCGTTTGCGCAATGATAGTGATTGTAGTATTGTGAAAAGTCATTGTTTACTTCGTATGCATCTGCAGTAACGTTGACACAATTCAAAAATGGCAAATCGACAGACGCTTGAAAAACACCTGAAAAGGCTGTGAACCCAGCACTTCCATCTGGCATTATTTGAGGCACGACATTATAATCGCGACGATGAAGATTGTCCTCGTCAAACCAATCTGGTAGGTGTGTAACAGCAATATTTTCACCATCATCTGCAATGGTAAACCTCCTAATGCTATTGGTATATTCCTGAACAAACCCAGGGCCGAAATCAGGTCCCATTGGATTGTATCGGCCTTCAAAATTCTGACCTCCGGATATGTAAAAGGTATCATCAATGCGATCGAGATGCCCTCCGGTTACACGAAATGCTTCGTCAGTGATTTGTCTGAAATAATTATCAAAAGGGGTGTTATTAATGATCGCATCAATGACTTCTGGCACATCAATAGCTGTCATTTTTGGATAGGTGATATGGTCATTGGCCGTCGCACTAAACCCATATCCTCCGATAACGTAAAGGGTGTTTTCGCGCTGATGAAATTCCATATTTGTTGAACTTAGCTGTTCTTGCATGGCTTCCGGAAGGCTTGTCAATGGCGCGTTCCATGCACTTGCTGTTGAGGGATTAATCACCCATAGCAATTTATTGTGGCCTGCCTCATCGAATGCTGCAAATGGTTGTCTTCGATGCAAACCATCCAGACGACCGCCAATAATGAGCCACTGTCCTGATGACTGGCCAAAGGCAAAAGCTTGTATACCCCCAAGATTTTCGATATCTATAGGTTCAAGCACAATGTTTAGACCATCGTTTTGCGATTTAACTTCTAAGTGAAAGAGAAACAGAAAAATTAGTGAAAGAGTTCGTAGCATGATAGAATTTTGAACAAGATTAGTTCTTGCCAATTGTCGAAACGGTAACAATTGTCACCTCACGCGTAATAGCGAAGTGCATTAGCTTTAAGAAGAATATGAGCTTATGTAAAATTTGCGCGGTAAATGAAGTTGCGCCGCGAATAGTTAAAGCAAAAATTCGACGCCGTCATATTTTTTTGTGATCTCTTCGAGTTTACTGAAGATCTCTGCCGGCTCAGATGAAGTGACAAGCTGCATTCTATCTTCTTTGAAATGAGGCAAGCCTTTGAAGTAGTTGCTGTAGTGTCTACGCATTTCAAGTACACCTAAAACATTGCCTTTCCATTTTATTGAAAACTCAAAATGTTTGCGACAGGCCTCTGCACGTTGCTGTATTGTTGGCGCGGATAGTTTGTTTCCAGTGGCGAAATAGTGTTTTATTTCATTAAATATCCAGGGATATCCAATGCTAGCGCGGCCAATCATAATGCCATCTACGCCATAACGATTTTTATACTCCAACGCTTTTTCTGGTGTGTCAATGTCGCCATTTCCAAATACCGGAATTTTCATTCTCGGGTTTTCTTTGATTTTTGCGATCAATGTCCAATCTGCTTCTCCTTTGTACATCTGGACACGCGTTCTACCATGAATAGTCAACGCTTGAATCCCTATGTCCTGCAAGCGCTCCGCAACTTCTACAACATTCTTGCTTTGATCATCCCAACCCAATCTTGTTTTCACGGTGACAGGAAGCCGTGTGGCTTTTACAATGGCTTCTGTCATGCCAACCATCTTGGGGATGTCTTTGAGAATGCCAGCACCTGCGCCTTTGCATGTTACTTTAGAGACTGGGCAGCCATAATTGATGTCTAGTAAATCGGGATTAGTTGATTCAATGATCTCCGCACACTTCACCATAGTTTCTGTATCACTGCCGAAAATCTGAACTCCGATTGGCCTTTCGTATTCGTATATGTCAAGCTTCATGCGGCTTTTGGCAGCGTCCCGAATGAGCCCTTCACTGCTTATGAACTCCGTGTACATAAGGTCTGCTCCGTTTTCTTTACAGACCATTCTAAACGGCGGATCACTCACGTCTTCCATGGGTGCAAGAAGAAGTGGGAAATCAGGGAGTTCTATTTTGCCAATTTTTATCATCGTGATTGGGCGTGCAAAGATACTTTGCTTCCTTTGTCACATGAATACCCTTTTAAGAGGTTTAAGTCCGGGTGGACATTTGGTCCTTTTTGTTACTCTCATGCTCACATGCATGGGGCTTGGATCAGTAACTGCCATCTATTTTGGCTTTGTAGTTTTTGATATACCATTTGAGGCAGCCGCTGGAATATTGACTAATCCTCAGCCAGAAAACGCCGAGGCTCTCATCTGGATGAATAATATCTCACAATTGTTCGGTTTTGCCCTTCCGGTTATGTTGTTTTTCCCAGTTTTTGGAGGAAAAAACATACACCATTTGCTCCTTAAGCCAGGCGGTTTATTGATGGTATTGACGCCACTGTTAATCTTTTTTGCAAACGGAATTATCGATTTGTCAGGTCAATTCAATAAGTGGTTAATTCCTGCAAATTCTTGGCTGGAGAATCAAATCAAGCCGACTGAAGATTTGATGGAAAAGATGACCGGTTTATTTATAGGAAATGACGCCATGGTCCCGCCATTGCTCGCTTTCATTAGCATAGCTGTGGTGCCGGCTATATGCGAAGAATTGGTCTTCAGAGGTGTTCTTCAACCTCTTTTTGCGAAAATCACAAGAAACATTCACGTCGCGATTTGGCTCACTGCAATTTTGTTCAGTTTAATTCACATGCAGTTTTATGGTTTTCTTCCACGAATAATTATGGGCGCTCTGCTTGGTTATATGGTGGTGTGGTCTGGAACTCTTTGGGCAGCCATTATCGCACATTTCTTCAACAATGCCTTTGCGTTTTTAATGTTCAGGCATTATGGAAGCGCGGAAATGCCAGAAGATAGTATTGCCAATGATTTGTATTTTTATGTTGTTTCAACCATGGTGTTTATCATTTTGCTTAGATATTATTTGAAAAACAGCAAGTGGCCTTGGCTGAGTTTCGAATATTTGGGTGTTACAAATCAACCTAGTGTTGGAATAAGCAAAAGTGATTACAACGACTCGGGTAATGGCGGCACAACAGTTTAATCTCTTTCTGACCGTCTTGTTTCCCTTTTAACTCTCCTAAGCCTTCTATTCATTTTATTTTGTTCACCATTGGTGATTTCACCGTCGCGAACAGCTCTGCGATTGGCTCGATTCATTTTGCGCTCCTTGCGTTCTAAGTCAGCTTTTTCATCTGCGTCTAGTTTGCCATTTCTGTCGGCCTCCTCAATACGTCTGTCTACTCTTTCTTTTTTTCTTTGATATCTGGAATGTCGTTGCGCCGAAACATCAGTAATGATCGTTAAGGCAAACACTATGAATAGAAAATTCAGAATAAACTTTTTCATAATTTCTTTTTCATTTGTATATCAAAGCTTCTGCCATTCTTAAATCTTCTACCGTGGTGATTTTAATATTCTCACGATTTCCTTCAACAAGGTTGATATGCTCACCATAAGATTCTACAACAGAGGCATCATCGGTGAAGCTTGGCTTGAACTCCACGTTATACGCACTCTTCAGCAGGCTGAGCTCAAAGCATTGAGGCGTTTGGACGATACGGAATTTGTTGCGATCGGCAGCATGGCTTTTGCCTTCTTCTACTACTCTGATGCTATCGTTAACAGGCACTACAGGCACCGCAGTTGATCTGGCGCGGGCTGTATTGTAACACACCTCTAATGTTTTTAAACTCACCAAAGGTCGCACTGCATCATGCACTCCAACGATTCCAACTTCTGCATCAATTAGATCAAGAGCATTTTTTACAGAATGAAATCGCTCCGAACCTCCAGCCACTGCACGGTGCGGCACAGTTACCCCAATAGTTCTTGACAGGTCATTCCAAAATTGAACGTACTCTGAATTCAAAACAACAATAATGTCGAGATAAGGGTCAAACTTGTGAAATTTTTCAAGGGTGTGAAGCAGAATGGGCTTGCCGTTCAACTCAAGAAACTGTTTGGGCAAAGCGGCTTTCATTCTGCTTCCGCTGCCTGCTGCAACAATTATGGCGTAATCCTTTGTCATTTGCGAGTGTAAAGTTCGTCAGAAAAAGGTCTAAAAATGCAAATGCCTTCGTGTAATCGAAGGCATTTGAATCAAACTTGGTGGTTGAAGGTTCTTATTTCTTGAGAATCTTATTGGTGTAGATGGAACTGCCGTTCTTCATGATCGAGACAATGTAGACACCATCAGTAATTTTTTCGGAATTGATTGACGCAGTGTTTCCATCATGAAGAATAAAACTTTCATTCAAAATCAATTTTCCTGACAGATCAAATAATTGAAGCATTGATACCCCAGCATCTTCACCGGTATAACTGAATGTCCAATCTTCGATATTTCTGAACATTGAAATGGCACCTTGAGCCAATGCGTTTTCTGTGCTCAAGATTTCCTGAACGTTGATTTGAATTGTATCTGATGCTGAACAATGATCGTTCTCTGCAAACAAAACAAGCTCGTATTCTCCGCCTTGAGTGAAGGTGTAGTAGAACTGTGTATTTCCGGTAACAGGAATCCCATTCAAAAACCAATTGAATGACGTTGCATTCTGGGAGTCTTGTGCTACTTCAATTGTTGCACTGCCACTTGTTTCAATGACCAATTCTAAGTTGTCAGAAACGATGTCAGCTGCTGTTGTATTAGGATCGATCAAAGTTTCGACATGTGTTATGGATCCGCATCCGGTATGTATAGTTAGTGTGTAGACATCGCCTGAAAGCCCTTCGAATGAAATGTTTTCATAAAAGGAGCTACCGCTTGCAATCAAATTTGAATCGGAGTTATAAAGAGAATATTCATACGGTGAGGATGTTGCAATTGCGCAGCTAAACATTCCATTCCCGGAAATTCCACATTCATCAACTGAAGATGATATCAATGAAATTGATTCTTCTTGTGGATCGACAACAACTACTTCTTCAACTCCAATGGTACATCCGGCTGTTAAAGGTGTATAGACAATATTGTAATTGCCTGCAGCAAGATCGTTAAAGGAGAAATTGTCTTCTGCAAAGTTGACATAGCCATTATCTGAAGTTATATCAATGTGCCAATTGCCCGCAGTAAAGTCAATGTCTATGGCTCCATCAGTTGTGCCATAGCAGCTAGGATTGTTCACGGAAATTGTGCTCGCAGGTGACGTGTGAATCAGGTATCTGATTCCACTAAATGGTTCGTCAATCGCTGTTGTCAATGACTGACCAGCTTCTAGCGGAATAACTTCACCGGTAATAATATCTTCAATGCTCAAACAAGATCCTGCTGGCAGAAGATTAATTTGTGAAACGGTTAGTTGATACTCTCCTGCAACAGGGAACTCTGCGAAGACTTCAATACTGTTATTACTTTCTGAATATGGACGAGTGTCTACGGTCAACATGATGTTATCATCGGAAATGATCGCACAATTCACCGCGTTTTCGTTTTGTGATTCAAGTTTTTGTGAATCGTTGTTCCACTCGAAATTCGAAGAAGCGTCTTCATTAAATATCAGAATTGATTCATCTGCCGTGCCATTGAATGAATGAATTGATAGGCTGAAGAATGAATTCTCTTCGCCACTTCTTTCAAACGATACAGGTTGATTGGACTTGTAATCTTCCTGATAGTGCAAATACGATCCCGGTGTGTTGGCCTTTACAAAAAATGCTTGCGAACTGTTGATGTAGCGTGCTGCAGTGCCTGAACTAACGAAGCCGTTATACACCCGGTAGTTGCTTATTTCTGCGTCAAAAACATAGTAAGATGAAATACCGGAGCCATTAGTCACCATAGGATTAAAGTCGACCTGTGATGGATATTGATTTACAATTAAATTCCATCCGTCAGCTGTGTTGCCGTTGTTAGTGTAGTTAACAGGTTTGTCAAAAGTGCCTTTGTAAATAGAACCGGTTGCGTCAATTGTCTGTGCAGCTGATTCCAGATAAATCATATAACCTTTATCAGCATTAATTGATTCACTTGTTGAATTGACTGGCACGTAACCTTGCCCAATTCCTCCGGCGACTGATTCATCATAATGTTGAATATTGACAAACGTGTATGGTGGAGGAAAATCAGAACCGGCAAAACCAGTGGTTGTGATGTCATCATTCCAATCTGCGATGGTCGCGCCTGTTAGTGCGCTGCCAATCCCAACCCATGAGCCGTATATGGAATTTGTGATAGCGGGTATGTATCGTTCTATGGTGACTTCACCAGAAATGTCAGCAGTGGATTTTATTTCGGCAATTGATGCCGTGCCATTGATATTTGATACAAGTATCAGGCGGTCATTTGTGTTTAGGTTTCCTTCATTCATTGACAATGTGCCTGTAATTCTGGTGTCTTGCATTGATGATAAATTGACGTTTTGTCCATCATTATCAATAGTCAAATTATGAAGAGTTAAGCTGCTGTTGTTGGTGATGCTTTGATTCACATTACCTTTAAAAACAACAGTTCCTGTGCCAGCATTGAATGATCCATTCGTATTCAGATTTTCATAAATCTTCAAAACGGTTGAGCCAATTGAAACAGTGCCGCCTGAATTGACATCAATGCTTCTGCCTATCCAGTTTGTATTGATATTTACTGCGTGTGCATTTTGTACAACGTAATTGGCGTATCTTGAAGACTTCGCGACAGAAGGAGTTCCGGATATACTCTGCGACCATATTGCGCCATCTACATTTCCAGAGACTTGGCTGTAGTATGTTGTTTTACATCCTTTTTGGGTAAGGGTGCAATCATCAAGCGCAAGCTGACCGCTGGTTGTTGATTTATATGTATATCTCAACCCGAAATAAGAAACATCTCGATAGATGTTATCTGTTGCTGTTCCCGCTGAAATGAGTTGATCAAATCCCCCGTCAATGTCAAGGCGCAGATCCCAAAGACCATTGTCACTTCTCGTTATTTCAAATCCAACTTCATCAAGTGTCGAACCCCAATCAACTGGACTAGTTACAAGAGCGATCGATGGAGAGCCATCAACAACGCGCCAAAGTGTGATAATGTCGGCGGCACCTGAGGTCAATGGATTTATACCGACAGCGTAACCGTCTACTGTTGCACTTTGTAAATTGGCTTCATTGGCAGATAAGAATACTAAAAACTTATCTAGATGATCAGGTTCTATAGCAAAGTGCGATAAGTTGAATCTCCACGTGGTGGTAACACCATCAAATGGTTGGTCGTCCGTTTGCACTGAGGCCCAGGCTGTACCTGCGCTGCCGGTACTTGCATGGCGCATTGAGTAAACTCCATTAATTGGCGCTGTGTTATCGACCATAAATGCATTTGTCGTTGACATTGTCCAATTATCTAGTAGCGCTGTTTCTGCATCTTCGTTAACGAATACAGGATACTCCATGTCGTCGTCTACAACGGTGAGCGTATATGAAGACGGTGAATTAGCTATAGCTGATGTACCGCCACTTACAGCCGAGATTCCGAATGTGATGTTTTCTATATCATCACAATTGGTGTTATTGGTAATGGTAATATTTAAATTCTGACTTGCGGAAGAGTTTGCAGGAAATGTTAATGTCTGATTGGTGAATCCATTTACACGACCGGCTGTTCCTGAGGTTCGGCTAATCGTCACGTTGGTTGCATTTATGGGGGATGGATTTGTTATGGTCACGGTGATATTGATTGTGCCGCCTGTTTCGTTTATAGATCCTGAAGACGAAGCAAGCTGAACTTGTGTCTGAAGTGGATTAACCGCTCTTAGTTCGATTGCATCAAACTCAATATTTCTTCTTGAGTTAGTATTGTTGGTGTGTGTGCAGACAATGCCGAAGAATGCACTTCCGCTTGGTGTGTAAAGTGTGTTTGTTGCTGATCCGTGATTTACTGTGGCTGATGTTTCTGCATGAGTATGTGCCGTGACACCTCCGCCTGATGCTGTGGGTAAAGTTGATGTAAATAATGTCCAGTTGCCGCCAAGACCTCTTCGTACCCGCACAGCGACGCCAAAGTCGGTGATTCCATTGGTGATGGCAGCGGAAGTCAAAATAGTCGTTCCAACACCATTTGTAACCGACTGTAATCGGAACTCATCTCCTCCGGAATTATCTCCGATGAGAAGTTTGTATCCATCTACAGTGGCAGATTCAAGGTTGGTTTCATTTGCATATAACCAAATGGCAACAGTGCTTGAGTTGTCAAGGCCGAAGTCTCTTACACCAAGCCAGAAAGACCAGTTTTGCTCTGTGATTCCCCAACTTGAGTTAGGTGTGCTAATGTATTGTGAACCGGTCGCGGATGGAGCGCGCAGACGAATCGAGCGTGAGTTTGTTGAACCTGCGGCTGATGAAGCTGTGCCAACATACCGATAGTTTGCAAAATCTCCTGACCATACAGGCGCGGCGCTGTAGTTACCATCAGTAAAGGAATCGAACATGCTGAAATCAAAATAGGCACGAAATCCATTTCCGCCGTTCTGATCATTCAGTGTTTGTGTGCAACATGTTCCGCATGTTCCATGTCCTGTCAATGCCCATCTTACTTCTAAAAAATAGGTTGAAGGAGTAAGTCCCGACAATAAGTTGATGTTAGCGGTGAGGTTTGATCTTTCCTGAACATTGGTGGAAACACTGGTCACAGTGCTCAAGTTAACAGGAATCCATGCCGTTGGCGCTTGTGAGGATTTATACAGTCTATAGTACAATGTCGCATTGCATGCCACTGAAGGGCTTGTTACCTGACTGCGAATAAGTCCGCCGACAAGCTGTAAGGTGCCACCTGCGGTGAAATTTCCAAGATACGTGTTATTGTATGTCGGATATCCTAACGTGTTGTAAATACCGGCGCGGGCGACTGTTCCTGTGCCTGCATTAATGTGTATGGCTGTCTGTTGTAGACTCCAAGCCGCAAGTGATTCTTTTGCATTAGCAATAATTGATATTGCTATTAGAAATCGGAATAAATAGGGTGTCATTTTCATTTGCCTATGCAATAGGGAACACAGGCAAACTGTTTTAACGGCCTTGATTTAAATAGGTTACATGGACACTTTTTGGAATGCGTTATGGGAAAATATCCGCGTTATTGGATCGACTGAATGGGTTTTTCTTATGAAACGTGCGAAAATTTTGGTTTATTGAAGCACAAAAAAAGCCCCGGAATACGGGGCTTTTTTCACAAATCTCTATGACTCTATTGTTTGAATACTTGTGCTGAGAAGACTTTATTGCCTTCGTTAGTTACAAGTAGATTGTAAATGCCTGCGCTAAATTCGTTCATATCGATGATGATTGATTGACCAGACGTAACGTTCTTACCTATGGTCATCATCAGTTTGCCTTGAATGTCATAAACCGAAACTTCAGTCAAACCGTCGAATGTTGTATTGAAATTCAAATTGATACTGTATGCGTTTTGAATAAGTGTAACATGATCAGTTTTTGAAGATTCATTTACCGTTGTAGTTGTGTTGACCTGGAAGGTGCCTGTCTCAACAGAAGCACAGTTTCCGCCAAGCTCAACTTGATAGCCATATGTACCTGCAGTAAGCTGTGTGTTTATCTCATTGCCTGCAAATGACTGGCCGTTGCTGAGTGTCCAGTTTACAAACGGCGCGTTATCAGTAATTGCGGAAAGGGTTACATCGTAGAAACCGTTGAACGCATCTGTTGATTGTGTAATGGATACTTCGGCGGTCAATGATTCTGGATCTCGCAGATCAACAGTAATTACTTCTGTGTTGCATGTGGTGTAAATGTTTACGACGTAGATGTCAGCAGTAAGGTCCTCTGCAGTGAATGCAGCTCCTTCTACTTCGCCTGAACGAACTAGATTTTCCTGTGAATCGAAAACTTCGTAGGTAAACCAGTTGGCATTGTTCACATGGATTGTGAATGCTCCTTCGTTGCCTTCGTTACAAGAAACAAGGGTTTGATTATTTATCGAAGATTGAATTTGAGCTGGCTCACTTATTTCAATCTGCGCAGACTGACTTCCACAAGCTTCAGTAGTATTTATTACTTCAAGAGTGTAAATACCAGCAGCAAGGTGATCGAATGTTATTGATCCGTTTGACACATACTCAAAGTTGTTTTCTTCGCTTGTCAATGATACAGACCACTCACCGCTCGGAGTTGTTATGTCAACAGTGCCATCTGAATAACCATTGCATGTAGCATCAGTGCTTAACAACTCAATAGGAGCGGTGCCATGTATGATCAAACGCACACCGTTAAAAGGAGTGTCTGTCGTAATCACCATTACTTCTCCTTCCAATAGATTAATGATATCGCCTGTCACCATATCCTCTGCATAAAGACATGAACCGAGTGGAAGATTTTGAGATTCAGAAACAGAGAACATATATGTACCTGCAGAAGGGAGGTCAAGCACAACTGGTATGTGAATGTCATTGTTAAACGGACGAGCATCTTGTGCTAATGGCACATCGTCGGCAGATATCAATGAAAACTCAACGGAAGTTGCAACTGGACTTTCTAAATCAAGAACGTCGTTGTAGTCATATGCATTCACTGCGTTGTTGTCAAACATCAACATACTTTCATCTGAAAGACCATTCCCAGCAAGCTGAAGTGCGATGAATGAGTTCTCGCTGTCATTGCTTCTTTCAAAAGCGGCACCTGTGTTTGTTTTGTAGTTTTCTTGATATGACAAGGACTGACCAGTATTGTTCACTTTTACCAAGAATGATTGGCTATGCGCGATATAGCGCGAAGCTGTACCGGTGTTTGTTGCAGCATTTCGGAATTTATATGCACCAGATTCATAGTCGTATACATAATAAACCTTTGGGCCGCTTAATGTAGATGACAATAAGTTCCAGTCTACCTCAGATGGATACATATTCGTCATGAGATTCCATCCGTCATGAAACACTCCAGAGCCTGTTGT
>Ga0075163_10004281_pt1 | contig 19170 bp, 25 predicted proteins | sample JI1023141ADNA_FD_71478 | JGI IMG/M metagenome (GOLD analysis project Ga0075163, IMG submission 71478) | Wastewater effluent complex algal communities from Wisconsin, to seasonally profile nutrient transformation and Carbon sequestration -... | ecosystem: Engineered > WWTP > Effluent > Algae...
GGAGAGTCCGTCGGCGGCCAGACGGGTCGCCGGGACGCGGAGCTGCATCGACCCGTCGGCCCAGACGACGGCCTCGGCCGCCGGGAACAGGAGGCGGGAGTTGACCTTGTGCCAGCGGGCGGTGCGGCGGGGGGTGGGGCCGGCCCAGGCGAGCGGGCGGACCTCCCACGGCCCCGGGTCGGGGACGGGGCGGTCCGTGAAGCAGACCAGCCGGACGCCCGGCTGGTCGCACAGGGGGTGGCGGAGGGCGTCGCCGTTGTCGCCGGCGATCGCCGTGTAGACGACGAGGGACATGTCAGGCCGCGCGGTCCTCGCCGCGCTCGTGCCGCAGCTCGTTGACGAACGCCCGCAGCAGGGTGAACACGACCGGGTTGGCGGCCCGCAGCCGGGCGTACTCCCGCTCGCGGGCGACGCCGCCGAGGCCGATGATGTACTCGGCGAGCACCTTCACCCGCTCCATCAGGTCGGCGGGCGGCATCGGGTCGGCCCCCTCGCCGCCGCCGGCGGGCTCCCAGGCGGCGTCGCCGGGCGGCAGATCGACGGGCTTGTAGGCCGAAGCGTCCTCCCGGTCGAGCCGCTCCAGTTCCTCGTCGATCCGCTTCCGCGCACGCCCGACGGTGCCGCGCGGGCCGGGCGGGTCGCCGTGCCCCGGGTCGCGGCGGAAGGAGGCCACCCGCGGCCCCGGCGTCGGGTCGGCGAGGCCGGAGGCGACCGGGTCGAAGTCGAGCGGCGGGGCGGGCGGCAGCACCGGCATCCAGTGCGTCCAGCGGCGGCGGCCCAGCACCTCGGTGTTCTCGGTACACCCCTGGCCGTACTTGTACACGTACGGATCGACCGGGTGCTCGCCGATCGTGTCGGCCTCGCCCAGCTCCGGCTTGAGCAGGTGGTCCGGGTCTTTGAGGTCCACGTCCACCAGCTCGACGGTGCGGTGGCGGGTGACGGCCCACCACTGCCCGGCGTAGGGCGGGTGGTCGATGCGGTTCCAGGCGTCGGGGCGGAACGGGACGGTGGGCACGGGACTACTCCTTGGTGGTCGGCTCGGGGGTCGCCCGCATCCACCGCCCCTTCTTGAAGCGGTCGCCGCGGGTCACCGAGCGGTAGTGGAACACGAACGCCGAGGGGACGACGCAGAACTTCAGGCCGGCCTTCTCCCAGCGGTCCTGGAGGCGGTCCTCGTTCCCCGCCATCGGGCACTTCGGGTCGAACACGTGGTACTTGTCGAAGCGGTGCTTCCAGGCCGTCTCGGTCAGGGTCATCATGCAGAACCCGTTGACCCGGGCCGGCACGTTGGTCAGGCCGCGACTCCCCAGGTCGTTGGCCGCCGCCTTCAGGGCGTCCCAGTCGTCCGAGAGGGTGTAGGTCGGGAGGTACTTGGCGACGTCCTGGTGGCGGGTCGTGTGCCCGGGGGCGTTCGACACCGGGCCGGCCAGGGCGTACCCGTTGTTGACGGCGGCCCGCAGGTGGGCGTCCCAGCCGGGGGTGAACAGGAGGTCGCTGTTCCCCAGGCAGCAGGCGTGGTAGCCCCCGGCGCGGGCGAGGTTGAGCCCCGCGTTCCACGACCGGGTCATCCCCCGGTTGTCCTTGTACCGCACGAACGACACCCGCCGGTCCACGGCGAGGAGCCGGCGCTCCCACTCCGGGTCGTAGTCGGGCGAGCCGTCATCGTAGACGATGCAGTCCACGTCGGCCGACGACTCGAAGTGCGCGGCGTCGGCGGCCCGGTACAGACTCTCGACCGTGCGCAGGGCGTAGTCCCAGTGCGAGTACACCGGGACGACCACCAGTTGTAGTGCCACCGTCGCGTCTCCTTACGCTTCAGCGCAGCATCGGCGTCGCCAACGCCGCTTCGACCGTCCACCGCCTCAGCCGGTACAGCAGCGTACCGTACTCGATCCCCAGCTCCTCTGCCCAGGCCGCAACGCACTGAGACTTGCCGTCGTACGTCACGACATGGTTGCTGCGGCGGTTGCGGCACTGCTGCTTCTGGGTCCGCCACGCACAGTTGTCGGGCTCGTACCCCTTGTCGTTATCTAGCCGGTCGAGGCTGTGTCGCCGAGACGGGGCGCGGCCCATGTCGGCCAGGAAGTTCTCGAACACCAGCCACCGATCACAGACGGTAATGCCGCGACCGCCGTAGTCCGGGTAAGCCTCGTTGTTCTCGTTGCGGCACCGGGTCAACATGTTCGCCCAGATGCTGTACTCGCGACTGCGCTTCGACTCGCCGTGTGTGCGGTTCTTGGCCCCCGTCACCTCGACCCGCAGACAGCCGCACGATCCGGTATCCAGCGCGACGAGGTCGGTTCGCGCTACCAGCAACGAACCTTTCCCGCACGAACACCGGCACCACCAGTAGTGCGACCGCTTGCCGCACGGCTTCACCTTGTAACCGGCGTACCCGGTAACGGTGAGGCGGTCGAACTTCGCATCGGTGAGGTCGATGAACCGACCGCCGGACGGCTTGCACGCGCGCACCAGCTCGGTACTATGCACCGTAAGCATGAGAACCCCACTTCTCGTGTTAGGACGGCGGCCGGGGGTGAAGACCCGGCCGTCGTCTGTTTCTAGGCAGCGGTCTGCTGCCCGCCGCCCTGCATCGCGCCTAGCGCCTGGTTACCCGCCTGCGACTTGGTGTCGCGGCGGATCTGGTCCAGGTTGGACCGTACTAGCGAGTGTAGTACCGGATTGGCAACCTTAAGTTTTCGGAGCTCGCTGTCCTTCTGCCCCTCCGGCATGCCGAGCAGTTCCTGGGCGATGTTCTGCGCCGCCCCCATCATGTCCTCGGGCGTCTGCGGCACGTTCTGGCCGGTGGACGCGATGTAGTTGGTGACCGGGCCGGGGGGCGGCCCCATCGCCGGGTCGCCGCCGGGGGGCGCCGCGCCGCCGGCCGGGGCGCCGCCGGGAGGGGCGCCGCCGGGGGGAGCACCGCCCGCCGGCTGCCCCTTGGCGATCTGCTGGGCGGCGCCGGCCTGCTCCATCTCCTCCTGGGTGCGCGACTGGTTCTCCGCCTGGATGCGGCTCTCGTCGGCGAGCCGCTTCTGCTCGGCGTCCCAGTCGTACCCGATCGCCGCGAGCCCGCTCTTGCCCGAGAGCATCTGGCTCATCATGAGCTGGAGGGCGTTGGTCTGCTTCTGGATGTCGTCGGCGATCGTCACCCGCTTCAGCCGCGCCTCGACCCCCTCCCACGACAGGATCTGCCCCGTCTGGCGGACGAGCCACGTGAGCATGGCGTTCGTGTCGTGCACGAGGTGGTGCCACGTGGACTCGAACAGCCGCAGGGCCACCGGGGCCGTCTGGAGCTGGAGCGACCCCTTGTACAGCTCCACGGGCGTGCCCGCGTCGTTGAGGAGCTGCTCCATCCCCTGATCGAGCAGCTCGCGGGGGGCGAGCTGGGCCGCCTCCCCGCCGAGGAGCTGGTAGTTCACCGGGAACGGGAGGATCTGCCAGCTCGCCGGGTCGCGGCGGCGGCGGCGGATCATCGACTGCACCTGCCCGCGGAAGTCGCCCCCGTTGTACATCATCAGCGGGTCGATCGACATGCCGCCGCCGGCCCCCGACCCCTGGCGGGTGCCCGGGGTGATGAGCCGGAACGGGATGACGTAGTCGAGGGCGATCGCCTCGTTGAACCGCCGCAGCACCTGGACGTAGTAGATCTGGCGGAAGTTGCTGATGATCCGCGGGATGCCCCAGCCCCGGTTGACGATGCCGCCGAGCGTCGGCTCCTTCATGTGGTAGATGGCGTCGTCGTTGAACCGGAACATCTGGTTGTGGTGGATGGCGTTGAGCACGCCCTCGGGCACCCGCTCCAGGTGGTACAGGTTCCCCTGCCGGATCAGCTTCTTGTAGTCCTCCGGGATGCGCCACAGGTAGGTGGCGTCGTCGGTCCAGGGGTCGTGGAGGAGCTCGATCTCGTGCGGGCTCCACCGCTTCACCTTGATCTTCTTCTCCTCGTCGTCCGGCTTGTCGTCGATCCGCCACGGCCCGCGGTACTTGCACGCCGGGCAGGTGGCGTGGAACTCCGGCATCGACCAGTGGAAGGCGAAGACGTGGGTGGTGAAGACCTCCTTGAGGGGGAAGTGGGCGCCGCACTTCTTGCAGCCGAGGAAGCGGCGGAACGGGACGATGACGCTACAGAAGCTGTTCCCGTAGCACATCCGGTCGCGGAGCATGTTCTGCGTCACGGTGAGGACGTCCACCGTGTTGTTCATGAACTCCGTCCACTTCTCCTCCTCGTCCTCCGATGCGTCCAGGATCTCCACGTCGGTGAGGAAGTACGAGATCACCCGCTCCATCGCCATCCGGTAGGCGCCGAAGATGGAGTAGATGTACTCGCACCAGTACAGGGCGCTGCGCATCGTCCCGGGGACGGCCATCGACGAGACGTCGTTGAACGGGTCGGGGAACTGCTCCCCCGACCCGAACCCGCTGAACTGGCCGCGCAGCGCTACCGACATGTAACGACCTCCGTGTCGAAGCTGAGTTGTCCGTCCGTGGCGGTGTTACGTCTTCGGCTCGGGTGGCGGGATGATCTTGAACGGCAGCACCCGCCCCTCCGCGTTGGCCGCGTTCATCTCGGCCATGCGGCTCTGGAGGTCGCCGCCCACCTTCGTCCCGTCGCCCGCCGCCTTCTCGCCCGGCTTCGGGGCCTCCCCCTCGTCCGGGCACACGCCGCGCTTCTCCATCGTCAACCCCCCTCCCCCATGTCCAGCGCTTCCTCGCCGTGCTTGGGGAGCACGACGAGGTCGAACACGCCCATCGCGAACGTCAGCCCGACGGAGCTGACCTTGAACGTCTTCTTCAGGTAGGGCGCGTGGACGCTGATCTCCGCGTCCCCCATCTCCGGCGGGACGTACATGTCGCCGTCCTCGTACCGGGTGTCGTACACCAGGGTGAGGTTGTTCTTCCCGACGATCACGTCGTGGTAGCGTACCGCGTGGTTGCCCACCTGGGGAAGCTCGAAGAACACCTGCCGCCGCGGCTTGACGCCGCGCGGCCCGAGGACGTAGGGGAGCTTGAGCGACTCGAACCCGACGATGATGCCGTCGCGGGGCTCGTCGTCGCTCCGCAGGTCGGCCAGCGTCTGCCGCTGCTCCGGCTCCTCGCGGCGGCGGCCCGCCCCCACCCCCTCCTCGTCGCCCTGGCGGCTGCGGGGGATCGGCCGCATGGCCGTGTCGTCGAACGTCGGCCCCGCGTCCTGCCGGTACGGGTTGTCCTCGGCCGGGCGGGTGCGGGCGCGGGCGGCGACCGACTGGGCCGTCTGCGCCATGCCGACCGGCCGGGGCGGGGCGGCCCCCAGCTCGGCGACCTTCTGGGTGACCGCCCCCAGGCCGGCCGCCAGCCCGCTCATCGTCCGGTCCATCTGCGCCATCATCGCCATGAGGGCCGGGTCCAACTGGGCCGGGGCCGGCGGGTACGGGTACGCCTGGGGCGGCGGGGCGTACTGCGGCTGGGGCTGCTGGTACTGCGGCTGGGGCGGGGGCTGGTACTGCGGCTGCGGGGCGTACTGCTGGACCTGCGGCGGCGCCGGGGCGGGGCCGAGCGGCTGCTGCTGGTTGCCCTGTGGCTGCGGGGGGAGCTGCGGGACGGGCGGGAACATCTGCGGCATCTCCTGGGCGGCCTGATAGGCCGGGGTCGGCAAGGGTGGGCTGTATCCGTTCACCAGGGTCGGGGCCACCGGCCCGTACCCCGGCGTGTGGGCGTAGTACCCGGTCTGGTCGCCGTGCTGGGTGCCGTCCTGGGCGGCCTTCGGGACGACGTAGTCGTTCGGCATGAGCGGGTTCTGGCGGGCCGGCTCCGCCCCGACCGTCGTCCGCCCGAACCCCTTCCCGACCACGGAGGGGGAGACGCCGAGCCGGTAGAAGACCTGATGGGGGTAGGCCGACTGGGCGAGGGCCGCCCGCATCGACCGGCGGTCGAGGTTCGTCAGGTCCACGATGACGCCGCCGTCGGGGGCGTCCGGGTCTACGTGGACGACGCCCGCCTCGTGGGCGTTGAAGGCCGGGCTCGCCCCGTCGGACGTGGCCTTCGGGACGATGACGGGGGTGCCGATCCCGGACCGCATCCGTTCGAGCTGACGCTGGTCGGGGTTGTGGTAGTGGTGGAGGGACGGGGCGTGCCGCACCAGCGGCTTCCCGTCCTGCGGGTTGTCGGCGTTCCACCACGGGGCTGCGTCGGCGGCCATGAGGGGGCGGTCCTTCCGTGCACCGGTGTTTTGACGGGCGGTATTGTAGTCCCGGCTGATAGCTAAAAGAAAGGCCGGCCGGCCCCGGGATCACGCCCCGGGGCCGGCCGGCGACCTACCGGTCGCCGCGGCGGACGAGCCGCTGGAGCACCTGCGGCTTGTACCCGCCGTCGATGACGGCGACGGCGAGCGGCCCGTCCAGCTCCCAGCCGGCCAGGACCAGCTCGGTCAACTTCGCGCCGGCCGACTCGGCGGTGGTAAACTCCTCCACCCGCACCGCCACGACCGGCCCCCGGGCGGCTGCCGGCGGCGGCGACTCGGCCCGCGGGTCCGGGTCGAGCAAGTACACCGTCTCCGCCTGCCGCTTCAGATACTCCAGGGCCGCCGCCATCGCGGCCTCGACGGTGTCGCCGCCGACCGGCTTCCGCTTGCGGACGAAGGCCGCCGACTGCGCCTCCTCCTTCTTCTCGTGCCGGCGGATGGTGAGGTAGAGGTCGGCGTCGTTGAACGACCCCGGCGTGCCGGGGCCGTCGATCGCGGTCCGCCAGTCGCGGCCCGTCTCGATGGTGGCGACGCCGCCGGGGAACTCGGCGATCCAGCCCTGCTGGTTGCCGCCGGGCGGGTGGTTATCTCTCCAGGTCAGTTGCATGGGAACCTCGAAGCTGGGGCGATGGGGAGCCCCGCCGCGACGCGCGGCGGGGCGGGGCGGGGCAGGACTACTCGGGGATGTACGCGGCGATCGGCTCCCCGTTGCGGCGGGCACGGCGGGACGCCCACTGGCGGCGGTTGGCGGCGGAGGCCGCGAACATGGCCTGCTCGTCGTCCACCTCCGGGAGCCGGCCGGCCGGCTGCCCGGGGACGACGGCCACCGGGACGACCTCCCCCTGGGCGTCCCCGGTCCGCCCGTCGGCGGTGACGGGGAACTTGCGGACCTGCCGCCCCAGGGCGTGCGCGGCGAAGTCGGGGCGGACCGGGCTCAGGTCCACGGCGGTGGCCCCCAGGTGGCCGCGGAAGTCGTCCCACTGCCGCATCCGCACGGTGGGCATGATGTGGACCCGCCCGTCGGCCGCGACGCTGCCGTCGTACCGGTCGGTGCAGACGGGGGAGACGTCCCACCACAGCCCGCCCTCGCCGAACGAGTACGACACGTCGGCCCCGACCGCCTCGTAGGGGAGGAGCCACGCCGCCCCGCACTGGCGGAACATGGCGCTGAAGGCGTTCCCCAGCACGAGGTCGAGGGCCGCCGGGGCGTACGCGCGGAGCAGCTCCCCCCACTGGCGGTCGCGGCCCCACCCGTAGTACGCCTGCGGGACGGGCGGGGCGTCGCTGCCGACCTGGGTGCCGCGGAACACCGGGAGCCCCTTCGCCGAGGTCACCTTCGCCCCGACGGTCGCCACCACCGCGTGCCTGGCGCCGTTGGCCTCCCGGAAGTTGAACTGGGTGTACCGCACCCCGTCGGCCACCAGCGGGCTCGTGCCGGTGAAGAACCCCGCCACCGGGGCCGTGACCGGCATCCCCGCGCCGAACAGGTCGGCCGCCACCGCCCGGAAGGTGGGGGTGAACCCGAGCTGCTTGAGCCGCAGGAAGGCGGTGGCGGCCCGCCGCGGGTCCACCTCCACCCACGGGCGGGGCACCCAGCTAAAGTCCTTCACCACGCTCGCCGGGTACAGGCGGCCGCCCAGGTGGACCGGCGGCTCCCCGCCGGGGACGCCCGGCAGGCCGGCGTACTCGGCGAACAGCCCGGCGTACGGCTGCCACACCGACCGGAACGCGAACGCCGTCGAGGTCATGGCGTTGTTGAGCCCGTCGGCCGCCAGGACGAGCTCGGGGGCGAGGTCCGGGGTCGGGCCGTCCCAGTAGTCGAACTCCGACTCGACGGTGGGCTGGTCGAGCACCGGGGCGCCGTACCGAAGGGCCGCCTTGCGGACCTGCACGAGGTGGGCGGGGCGGCTCAGGCCGGTGATCCACGGGACCGGCACGTCCACGGCCGTCACCCAGGTGAGGGCGGCGGTGGGGAGGAACGCCTGCGTGGACATTCCCTCCCCGGCCGGGTTGGCGACGTCCCCGTTGAGGACCAGGGCGACCCCGGCGCACCCGCGCCACCCGGCGACGTTGGGGTTCATCCGCGAGATCAGGGCGGCGTGGTCCGCGTGGTCGCGGACCGGGGCCGGCACGACCTTCTCCGTCTGCGTCATCGCTTTCTCCACCGAGCCGTGTGTCGAAGCTGGTAAACGAACGAAGCCGCGTGGCGTGCCCGGCTCGGACGGCACGCCACGCGGCTCGTGTAATATGTCGCTTTTATCGGGATTCTTTAAGCGGCCGACTTCGGGTCCGTCGCCGCCGCCTCCAGGTCGATCGTGTGGGTCGGCTCGTCCTGCCCGGCCTCGCCGAAGACGAGGAGTTGGAGCTTCCCCTCGTGGAACTGCACCAGGACCGGCGCGCCGTACCCCTCGGGGAGGAGTTCGACCGCCGCGTCCGTCATCTTCACCGTGACCGGCAGCTTCCGCGACTTGCGGCGGCCGACCGGCGAGGTGTCGTGGAGCTCGGTCTGGACCGTCCGTACGCCCTTGGTCGCCATTACGCCACGTCCTCCTCGTCCCCGGCCTCGTCGTCGTCGAGGGCCTTGTTGGTGCCGGGCTCCGGCGGGGCCTCCGTCTGGAGCCCGTCGGTGTTCGCCAGATAGGCCGGGCCGACGAACCCGTCCTCCTGGAAGTCGGTCCCGATCAGGTCGGCCTCGACCCGCAGGATCTTCGCCCCGGCCGTCACCGGGACGGCGAGGGCCGTCTCCCCGTCGGGGAGCATGAGGTAGCGCTGGGGGCCGACGGTGAACCGCAGGGGCACCCCGTGGAAGCACCAGACGACCTTGTCGTCCCCCTCGATCCCGCCCAGGTACTTGGCCAGGGCGTCGGCGTCCTTGAACATGATGAGCTGGGCGAACTCGCCGTTCTCGCCCACCACCGCCCCGAACCGCTTGGCGGCCTCCTTGCACGTCTCGGACGGGGGCGGGGACGGGCCGGCGCCGATCGCGGTGAGCGCCGCCCGTGTGTCGGCCGGCAGGGGCGACACGAAGGCGTCGTAGTCGGTGCGGGGCGCGGGGGCCGCACCCCCTTCGAGCTGCGCTGCCACCTCCGGCGGGAAGCGCTCCCGCCAGACCTCCCACGCCGTCTTCTTCTTGACCGGCTTCTCGCTCACGACTTCCTCCCGGCGTACGCCGCCGCCAGCTTCCGCATCTTCTCGGTGGCCGGCAGCCGCGCGAACCGCGGCGGCCGCGTCAAGACGTCGCCCGAGGGGGTGACGGCCAGTTGGGCCTCCGACCCGTCGATCCCCAGGGCGGCCACGGGGACGGCCGGGGGGCGGCCCCAGACGCCGTGGCTCAGGGCAAGGCTGTCCACCACCGCGACGTCGGTGACGGCGACCTGGGCGGCCGTGCGGGCGACCGGGTCGAGCATCACGATCGACAAGTAGAAGTCGAGCAGGGCCGGCCACACGTGACGGCGGACGGCCCACAGGGCGTAGTTCCACTCCCGGTCCCCGCACGGGGCGTCGAGCCCGGCGAACAGGCGGTGCGGGAAGCGGAAGTGGTAGACGTCGGCCGGCTGCCCGAACTGCTGGCGGAAGTCCCCCAGCGGCTCGTCGGTCATGCCGCCGTACAGGTACGGCACCGCCGGGGTGAAGAAGGCGAAGTCCGCGGCGAGCTCCGCCAGCGACTTCGCGTGCCCCACGGGGAGGAGCCGTTTGGGCACCACCGGCTCCCCCAGGGAGGGGCCGGCGGCGACCACGGACTGCGGCAGCGGCTTGTAGGGCGTCGTGCCCACGGGTGCGTCCTTGCTGGCGAACTCAGGCCACGGCGGCCGGGACCGGGTTGGCCGTCGGGGCCGCCGTCAGCGGCCGCGGGCCGGGCTCGTACGCCACGAGGCGGAGGGTGATGGTCACCGTCTCCTCGGGATCGTAGTCGAGCGCGTCCGCCTCCCGGAACTGCTGGCCCGAGTGGCCCGACAGGCCGGTGGCCCCGGCGGACAGCCCCTTCCGCCCGCGCGGCAGGGTGATGCCGCCGGACGTCTTCTCCTCCTTCGGGGCCATCTTGCAGGCGAGCGGCTCGTCGAACCCGACCTCGCTGTCGAGGTCGTCGGTGCTCTTGCGGTAGGTCTGGCTCCCCTGCTGGTCGAAGGCGCCGGGCGGGATGAGGATGCTGCCGACCTTCGTCGGCCGCAGCTTCTCCGGCCGGAACACCACCGCCACGAGGCCGCGGAGGTCGGGGGCCACCTCGCCGCACGCGGCGGCCGCGTACTCGGCGGTGTCCGCCTTGTAGAAGGTGAAGCGGCCCTCGTCGTGGACGGGGCGCTCCAGGGTGACCGAGCCGTAGGCGGGGATGCGGATGACGCCCATCGGCTTGCCGTCGATCGTCACCGCCGCGTCGCAGCGGCGGTTGTTGTGGTGGTTCTTCAGCGTGGGCGTGTAGGGCGTCCCGTGGGGGACGGCGACGTGACCCGTGTCCCGCTCCTTCCCCTGGGGGATGATGACCGCGAAGTTGCCGACTCGCATGGAAAAGTCCTCGAAGCTGGGTGAGGGCGACGGTCAGGGCGAACGGAAGGATGGTAACGTCACTCGGCCAAGAAGCCAAGCTGTGCGGAGGCCCACGCCGCGACCCGGGCGTCCTGCTCCGGGTCCAGGCCGGGCCTCTCCCAGCCCGGCACGGCGATCCCGCGGCGCTTGAGCACCCACGGGAGCGGGACGAACTTGAACTCGGACGGCAGGAGTGCCTCCCCCACGTCGCGGTACTGGTTCGTCCCGTACCACACCGACGGCGGCAGCGGGCTGGCGTTCTCCGGCAGGGAGCATTCGAGCCCCCAGATCTTCAGGAAGGTGCGGGGGTCGAACCCGAGGAAGATCGGCTTGGGGCCGCCCTCGCCGCCGGCCCACACCCCGCGGAAGAACTTCATCAGGTAGGTCTGGACCGCCAGCGCGATCGGCGGCTTGCCGCTGCCGGGCGGCCGGTAGTCCCACCGCCCCGGCTCCGGCGGCGGAACGACCCCCGGGATGTGGACGCTGACGAACACCTGCTCGAAGGTGGCGAGGTACGGGTAGCTCAGACTCGTCTCCACCCACTCCGCCTTCTTCTGGTCGAGCCACTCGTCGATCTTGGTCCGGTCCTTGTAGTTGGCGGGCGGGCTGAACTCGGGCACGAACGGCTCGGGGAGCTCGGCCGGGCGGGTCTTGTAGCCGACAAAGATCTTCGGGGCGGCGGGGGTCATTAGAGCCCTCCGGGGACGATGAGGTTGCTGCCGGCGTAGCTGTCGAGGGACGTGCGCGGCACGTCCCAGTGGTGGGCGGAGTTCCCCACCCGGATGCGGTAGACGTCCTCGCCGTGCTCCTCGACCACCACCGGCCTCAGGGTGGCGAAGGTGCGGGCCTGCTCCCACTCCGGCCCCGACAGGTCGGGGACGGCCGTCGGGGTCAGGGGGATCGGGACGCCGGCGACGACCGCCGCCCCGTCCCGGTTCGCCCAGGTGCGGAGCCGCTTGTGGGCGTCGCCGGCGACCGCCCCGGCCGGCTTCCCGGCGTAGGCGTTGGTGACGGCCGCCGTCAGGTCGTCGCAGACGACGAGGTCGGCCGGGTGGCTCATCTGCGGGGCTAGGTACTCGGCCGCGATGCGGGCCAGGGCGTTGGCGCTGTTGCAGCACCCCTCCCACTTCTTCTTCCCGAGGCGGAGCAGCCGCAGCTCCTCCTCCCCCCGCCTGGGGTGGTCCTGCTGGAGGCGGACGACGGTGGCGAGGAAGCCGTCGTGCTTGGCCGCCAGGACGCGGTTGACGATCTGGTCGATGACGTACCAGACGGCCGGCCGCCAGCCGGCCAGGACGAGCGACCGGTCGCGGGGGAGGTGCGGCTCCGCCCAGGCCGGGTCCACCCGGAAGCCGACGTCGAGGGCCGTCGCCCGCCGCTCCCGGTCGAGCTGCTCCATGTCGCCCATCGCCTGCGCCGCGTCGGCGGCGTTGGCGGCGTCGGCCACGTCGGCCAGCCACGGCATGACGGAGCCGACGAAGGCGGCGATCACGGCGTTCTGGTCGAACGGCTTGGCCGCCTCGTGCATGGCCGACTGCACGAGGAGGTCTTCGGTCATCGGGTGCGGCTCGGGCTTCTCCGCCGCCAGGAGCTTCTGGAGCTCGACGTAGGCGAGGGCGTAGAGCTGGCGGGCGGCGATCATCGCCCCCAGCGTCGCCTTGAACGGGGCCTTCCCCATCAGCACCCGGCTCCACGCCCCGGCGGTGATGAACGCCCGCTGCTCGTCCGAGACGAGCACCCGGTCGAGGAGGGCCGGCACGTCCTTCGGGTCGGCGGCCATCAGCTTCGGGACCAGGGCGTCCAGGGACAGGACGCCCGCTTCGTCGTCGGCCACGGTGTCTCCAAATAACGAGATTAGGGCGAGTCCGGCAGCGGCATCCAGTGCGTCGGCGGGTCGTCGTCGGCGCCGCAGCACCCGCAGCCGTGCGACGGCAGTTTGCCGGGCAGCCACTCACCCTTCCGGGCGTCGAACCGGCCCTCGATCGTTACGCCCTCCACGCGCAGGAGCACGGGCGTCCCGTCCAGCGGGGCCGTTTCGATCGGTTGCCACGTCACGTCAGCCTCCCAGCTTGGCGATGCGGGCGCGGCTCTCGGCCACGCACGTCTTGCTCAGGTCGCACCCGGCGAAGTCCCGCCCGGCCCGGACGGCGACGACGCCCGTCGTCCCCGCCCCCAGGAACGGGTCCACCACGAGGTCGCCCGGGTTCGAGCAGCTCCGCACGATGCGGTCCACCACCGGCTCGGGGAGCTGGTTGGGGGAGTGCTTCTTCCGCTCCTTGAACGTCCCGCAGATGCGGCTTTCGAGCCACGTGTCCTGGTCGGGGACGAACAGGGGCGTGAGCTGGTCGCGGGTCAGCACCCAGGTGTTGTCCGGGAGCTTCCCCCCGGCCGCCTGCCGCCGGTCGTTGTACACGAGCTGGCGGGCCGACGGCACCCGGACGGCGTCGGCGTTGAACGTGAACTTCGTCTTGGCCTTCGTGAAGTAGAGGAGGTGGGTGTGGCTGCGGCTGAAGTTCTTCTGGTTGGCGACGCCGAACGTGTAGTACCAGACGACCCAGCTCCGGCGGGTCATCTTCAGCGTGCGGCGGCAGTACAGGTCGATCTCCGACACCCACTCGTCCGGGATGAACACCCAGAGCGAGCCGTGCGGGTGGAGGGCCAAGTGGGCGGCGTCGAGCCACGTCTGTGCCCACTCGCGGTAATCCTCGTACGGCAGGTTGTCGCCCACCGCCTCGTAGTTCACGCCGTAGTTGTACGGCGGGTCGGCGACGATCAGGTTCGCCGGGGTCTGCTCCATCGCCCGCAGGAAGGCGACGCAGTCCTTCACCTCCAGGCGGTGCTTGACGGCCGGCGGCGGTATGAACTTCTTGGCCATTAACTCCTCGGGTTACTTCGGCAGGCCGGTGAACGTGTCATCGAACACGACGGCCGTGCCGTGCTCGTACGGGTCGTTGGCGTAGTTGCGGTGGACGCCCACGTCGAGGTTGTCGATCGCGAACACCTTGCCCGTCTCCGGGTTCCGCCAGACGTGGAGCGTCCGCGTCTCGCCGTCCACGACCACCTTCACGTCGTCGATGTACTCGCCCTTCACGTGGTGCACGGGTCACTCCTCGGTCGCGGTCGCGGCGGCCTTGGCCCTCTCGAACGCCTCCAGGTAGGCCACGATGGCCCGCGCCCGCGTGAGGGTGAGCCAGCTCCGCACGAACCGGTTGCAGTAGTTGTGGATCACGCCGCGGACGTGCTTCCGGCGGTCGGCCTGCGTCATGACCCGGACGCGGATCGTGTGGCGCTCGGTCGCCCCGGCCTTCTTCTGCTTCGCCTTCCGCTTCTTCGTCGCCCGGAAGCCCTTGACGTGCTCGTGGTCGATCGCCAGCGGGCGGTCGCCGAACGGCTGCCCGCAGACGACGCACGTGAAGTCGCAGGCGTCGCAGAACGCCAGCCACTCGGCCGCGGTCAGCCCGTACTTCCCCAGCGTCTTGTCGGTGGGCAGCTTGACGCCGCCGGGCTTCGGCTCGCTCATCGGTTCCTCTGCTTCCGCCGGCGGCCGTAGTCGCCGTGGATGACCATGTCCTGCGACCCGTCGGCGGGGAGCCCGTCGAACAGGGTCGGCTCGGTCGCCGCCTTGGGGAGCCCGACCGGGACGACCGGCTGGCGGGGGGCGACCGCCCGCACGACCCGGCCGGCCCGCGGGGGCGGGGCGGCCGGGACGCTGGCGAGCGTGACCGGGGCCGGGGCGGGCTCCGGCTCGGCGTCGAGCATCGCCCGGAACTCCTGCATCATGTGGTGACACAGGCGGGCGTCGTAGCAGGCGCTGTGCGAGTTGCGCGGGTCGAGCCCGTACTTTTCAACGAGGCCGTACTTGTTCACCAGCGTGCGGGTGAGGTTCGTCTCGGCCCGCAGGTACGACGCCCGCTGCATCCAGTCCCGCAGCGTCTCCCCCGGCCGGGGGAGGGCCTTCGGCTCCCGCGGCCCGTGCTGGGTCGCCGCCTCCAGGGCGAGCGTGTCCCAGAGCTGCCAGTCGCCGAACGCGAACTCCTCGCACACCTGGAAGCCGACGAGGTTGGCCTCCAGCATCGGCTCGTCGAACCGGTACACGTTGTGCCCGACGACGGGCATCCCGTCCGCCTTGAGCTGGGCGAAGAAGTCCCGGTAGAACGCCAGCGCCTCGACCGGGTCGATCCCCTCCTTGCACAGCCGCTCGTACGGCAGGTGGTGGGCGATCCCGCGGTCCGACATCTTCTGCCGCAGGTTGGCGATCCGGTCCACGAGCCAGTGGAGGGGGACCACCGAGCTCTTGGACCAGTCGAGGAGGACGGACAGCTCGTCGGTGACCACCCCGTCCTCGACGAGGACGTGGCCGATCTCGATGATGACGTCCGTCTTGCGGTCGAACCCCGTCGTCTCCAGATCGAACGCGACGTACGTCCGGGGGAACTCGTGGCCGTACCCGGCCGTGAAGGCCGGGGGCCAGTGCTTGCAGATCACGGGCGTGTCTCCGGCTACGGAAGGTACTGCTTGATCGTGTCGAACCACTCGTCGGCCGCCGTGAGGGCGGCCATGTTGACCCACAGCTCACCGTCCGGGAGGTTCCGGCCCTTCGCCAGGGCGGCCCGCCCCGCCTCGTCGAGTGGTGTGTACCCCTCGGCCGTCAGGACCGTCCGGCACCAGTCGGCCGTGCCGCGGGCACGTTCAGCCCCGCCGCCGAGGCCGTAAGCCCGGTACTCGTCGCCGACCGGCGGGCCGCCGGCGGCCCCCTTGAGCTGGGCGACGACGGAGAACACCGGCTTGAACGGCTCCAGGTTGCACACACCGCCTGTGATCGCGACCTCGCCGGCGACGTCCCCCCGGGGGGTCGTGACGATGTGCGGCATCACCGGCGGCGACGCCGGGCTGCCGAGCGACTTGGGGATGTTGTCGTAGTTGGGCCGGGACGACGCCCACGACCCGCGGCCGGCCGGCACGCCGCCGCCGGTCTTCCGCGACCCCGCCTCGTCTTCACGGATCTTCCCCACCAGCTCGTCGAGCGTGAGGCAGAGGTTGCGGTGTGGCGTCAGGAGGTACATGAGGTCCGGGTCGAACCCGTCCTCGCTGAGGAGGACGTACCCGAGCTGCCCCCGCCCCAGCATCCAGCCGAACTCGACGTGGGCGCTGCGGCCCGCCGGGAGGACGAGGACGCAGGCGTCGGCCCGCACCATCCCCCGCTCGTCCGACTCGAACCCCGCCTGGGCCTTGGCGTGCGTCAGGGCCAGGAGGTACTGGGCCGGCGTCCAGGTCCGCCAGTCGGGGTCGATCGACGCCCAGGCGAAGCCCGTCCCCGGGCCGGCCCCCTGGGGGTTCTTGAAATCGTACACATCGTGGGACTCGACCCGGAGGCGGCGGACCACCTCCTGCTGGAACTCGTTTCGCCAACTGCTCGCCACGTAGATCTTCATGCCTTGCTGCTCGTGAGGGCCGTCCAGGCGAGGCGGACCCGCTCCAGGAACCCGTCGATCCGCCGCCGCCACCGGGGGGCGGCGAGGATCTTCGCGCTCCGGGCGCCGGCGGCCCGCAAGTCCTGGTACGTCTGGGCCGGGCCGACGCCCTGGAGGGTGGCCTCCCGGACGCCGGCGTAGAAGTAGCCCGTCATCACCGTGCCCAGGTACGCCATGTAGGCGACCTGGGCGGCCTCCGGCACGTGGAACCACCCGCTCCGCGCGAGGGCCTCGTTCATCCGCTCCTTCGGCACGTCCACGGCGGACGCGACGAACGTGCAGAACGCCTTGCACGCCTCGCCGAGCTGGTCCTCGCTGATCTGGTAGCGGGCGAGGAGCTGGCCCACCACCGGCCACCGGCCGTCCTCCAGCCGGGCCGCCACCTCGCGGACGACGTCCCCGAAGTTGTGCGCTACGTCGCGGTTGACGTTGTACAAACGTGGATCACCTTCAGACATCCTCGCCTGGAGCCCGGCCATGCGTCACTCCTTTACGTGCTTCCACGTGCGGCCGACAGCGGCCTTCCACGCGACGTGAGAAGATACACCGAACTTCTTACCCAGGGCTACGCCTCTCCACCCGGCCCGCCACAACCGACGCAGCCGCCGCACCTTCGCCTCGGTCAGTTTGGCGTTCCACTGACCCGAGCCTCGCACCATCCGACCGTTACGCCGAGCGTCCTCGCTGTTCTGTCGGCGGGTGCCGTAGTACAGATTGGACAGACAGTTGTTGTTTGGGTCGTCGTCCTGGTGCAGCCCCATAAGACCCGGCGGACACGGTCCGACGAACGCCTCCAGCAGTAGTCGGTGAACCTGTCGCCGGTACTGTTTACCGTCGCGAGTCAGACACACCGACGGCCGGCGACCGGCTTCGCCGTTCGAGCGACGTCTCGCCTTGTTGGTCGTCATCCGGCTCCACAGCGAGCCATCAGTGCCGATGAGGTAGTCCGGGAAGCCGACGACTAGGCGGTAAACGACCTGATCTGTAGGTTGCTGGTAAGGCATGTGCACCCCTCCTCGGGTGGCATGTCTGAGACGCCGGTGGGTGGCACCACCGGCGTCTCGCATATTATGCCTACCAGCCAGACTGTCTATGTCTTCTCCCTGGGGGGCCGCCGCGGGGGCGGCGAGTCGAACCGGTCGCGGATCTTCTTCAGGCGGGCGTGGAGGCCGGCGGTCAGCGTCTCGACCGCCTTCAGGATCTTGTCCCGCTTCGCCTCGCTGACCTTCGTCCCGAACGCCTCCGTCATCTCCGCCGCGGTGCGGAAGAAGGCGGGCTCGTCGAAGTGCTCCAGCAGCTTCGCCGCCAAGTACCGCGGCGACGGGGTGCGCTTAGCCACGGTCACGGTCCTCCTGTTCGAGCCGTCTGCGGACGGCCTGCGAGTCGTAGACGTTGCCGGTCCGCGGCATGATGTTGCGTACCGTACGGCCGCGGACCTTGGCCGCCACGGCGGCGCGGAGCACCGCCCGGTCGCCGCCCGTCTTCTGCGCCTTCGCGGCGGCCCTGGCCGCCTTGACGTGGTGGAACTGCCCGATCAGCCGCCGGTCAACGCGGTTCGCGTACCGGTAGAACGCCGCCTCCGACAGGGCGTCGGCGAGGTTGTTCCCGGCCCGGTACACGTGCTCCACGCTCAGCGGCGGTAGCAGCGACAGGGACAGCTCCGCCGCCCGCCTGTGCAGCGGCAAGAGCCGCGGGCTGCGGACCGCCCAGTCGCCGTTGAACTGGTTGACGACGAGCTGCGAGTCGCCGAACACGGTCACCCACTCGACGTCCGGGCCGAGGTCCACCAGGAAGCGCAACAGCGTCCCGAACGCGACCCACTCGGCGACGTTGTTGGTCGCCCGGTCGCCGCCGTGCGCCAGCACGCCGCTGAATCGGTACAGGACGGCGTCCGGCCGGGCGCCGTCGGTCACGACCCAGCCGACCGTGGCGACGCCGCCCGGATTGATCGGCTCGCACAGGCCGTCGAAGAAGCAGGTCAACCGCTCGGCGGTCGGCGGCACGCCCGTGCCGTCGAACTCGGCGTCGGAGAACCTCTCCATGTGCGCCGGCGTCATGTGTCCCACTCCACCTGGATCATGAGGGCGGTGGCGTCCACCACCTTGCCCGTGCGGCCGTTCATGGCCACCGGCCGGCCGACGAGGTCCGGCCCCGCCGGGGCCATCCCGTCGCCGACCCACAGCATCCACTCCCGCTTGGCGGGCGGGGGCGGGCCGTAGCCCGCCCGCCGGCGGAGGGGCCGTGGGTGCGACCGCTTCGACCACACCGACGCGAGCACCAGCGACACCACCAACAGGGTACTGCCGACGAGCGCGACGAACACGAACACGTCCAGCGCGGCGTCAACGACGTGGTTCACGTGGTCGCCCTCCGGCGGTCGAGTTCGGCCTCCAGCTCGGCGGGCGAGTAGTCGGCCAGCTTCTTCGGGGCGCGCAGGACGAGGTCGTACGGCTGGAGCTTCATGCCGTACACCTCCCGCTGCCCGTCCGCCTCCCGCTCCAGCGCGTCGGCGACGAGGAGCGGGTGGCGGGCCTTCACGAGGTCGTACATCTGGTTGGCGACGAGGCGGATCTCCCACTCCGCCCCCGCCGCCGTGCGGAGCATGAACCAGTGCCGCACCGCCCGCACGTTCAGCGAGAAGCCGATCTCGTTGGCCTGCCCGTTGGGGAGGTAGCGGCGGAGGGCGCTCGTCACCTGCTTCTTGTGGCTGAACGGGAGCTTCTCCAGGTCGGCCAGCGACTTACCCAGGGTGACCCGGACGAACTCCTCCATCTGGGCGTCCGTGGGCGGGAGGTGCTCGACGTGGCTGTCCCGCCCCTGCCCGTCCTTCGCCAGCACCTGCGTCGTCAGGGTGCGGCGGATGCCGGCCACCCCGTTGAGCCCCATCCGGTCGCACAGGGTCAGGTAGACGTCCTCCAGCGAGGCCAGGAGGCTCCGCCCGTGCGCCTCGACCGGCCGGAG
>Ga0075163_10004282_pt1 | contig 19170 bp, 16 predicted proteins | sample JI1023141ADNA_FD_71478 | JGI IMG/M metagenome (GOLD analysis project Ga0075163, IMG submission 71478) | Wastewater effluent complex algal communities from Wisconsin, to seasonally profile nutrient transformation and Carbon sequestration -... | ecosystem: Engineered > WWTP > Effluent > Algae...
TCACGGGTGGGGTCGTCGCCTTTTACCGATACCGTCTTGCTCAGGCCGTGAAAGTGGTGCGTGTGCGCGAACGCATAGCCCGCGACCTGCACGACGAGATCGGGTCCACACTCAGCAGCGTATCGCTCTTCAGCAGCGTGGCGCAGAAGAAGGCCGCAGGCAAGGCACCCGAAGCCAGTGAACTGCTGGGTCGCATCACCGACAGCACCACGCAAGTGCTGGAGGCCATGAACGATATCGTGTGGGCCGTAAACGCCGACAACGACGACATGGCGAGCGTGATCAAACGCATGCACGCCTTCGCCGTGAGCGTGACCGAAGCGCGCGGCTGCAAATTGAACCTGCACGCCGATGAGGAACTGAAGAGCGTGCGACTGGAGATGACCCAGCGCAAGAACCTCTACCTCATCTTCAAGGAAGCGGTGAGCAACGCCATGAAGTACTCGGGTTGTGCGAACCTGCGCGTGGAGTTGATGCGTGACAAGTCGGCCATCGTGCTGTGCATAGCCGATGATGGGAGTGGCTTTGAGTTACGCAACGGGAGTGGTAGCGTGGGCGGCGGCAACGGTCTGGGCAACATGCGTAACCGCGCGGCCGAGATACCGGGAACGCTCACCATCACCAGCGCACCTGGAATGGGCACCACCCTGGAACTGCGCTTCGTGCCCGGTGAGGGTAAAAGTTCATTGGAACCAATGACGCCGGGCGCTGGACAAGCGCGATAAGTTTGCCCCATGGAATTGCGTGTGGCCATCTTCGATGACAACGCCAAGCGGCGAGAAGGCCTTCAACTGCTCATCGACTCCACGGAGCACATGAGTTTCGTGGGTAGTTGGCCCGATTGCCGCGATGTGGTGCGCCACATCACCGAGACCACACCCGATGTGGTGCTCATGGACATCGACATGCCGCATGTGGATGGTATCGCAGGCGTGGCCCTCATCCGCAAGCAGTTCAAGGACGTGAAGATCCTGATGCAAACGGTGTTCGAGGACAACGAGAAGATCTTCGACGCCATCCTCGCCGGTGCCAACGGTTATCTCCTGAAGCAGACCGCACCCACCAAGCTCATCGACGGCATCATCGAGGTGGCACAAGGTGGCGCGCCGATGACACCGATCGTAGCCGCCAAGGTGCTGAAGCTCTTTGCGCAGCGCGGAAGCGGTTCATCTAAGACCACGGAATTCAACCTCACCGACCGCGAAGTGGAGATCCTTCGCTATTTGGTTGATGGCTTCAGCTACAAGATGATCGCCGAGAAGTGCGCGGTCTCCTACGCCACGGTAAACACGCACGTGAGCCACATCTACCAGAAGCTCCAGGTGAAGAGCGTGGCCAGTGCCGTGAGCCTGGCGTTGCGCGAGGGCTTGGTCTGAGGCGCCCTCGAATAGGATCGCCCCAGCGGCGAGTTCTTCCGCAAGCTCACCGTCTACGTTTTCAAGTCTGCGCACCTTTCTTGCGAAACCGCGCCGCAGCCGCTGTGGGGTGGCCTACATGAATGCCTACACGGACCTGGTCGACATCTAACGAACGGATCGGCTTCTTCCTCTGGCTGTACGACCCTCAGTTCTACGGCGAGGAACAGAGCCTTGATCCGTGTCATCCGTACGCCCCAAGAGGTGGGGGCGTTGATGGCCGATCAGTACGAAGGTGGTATCCGCATCACGATCACTTGGCACCCGTATCAGCTATGCCAATGGGTGAGGGTAGGAAGAAACGATCCTCCGTTGTGGAGTACAACACGGCCTCCCCATCATTCAGCAAGTAGATGTCGCCTTGGACGTTGAACGCCGTCTCGAGCGGCATTGTCCAACCCGCTGGAAATCCCTCCCACGATGTGAAGCGATCACGCTCGGTGTAGGCCTCCTCAACAAAGTCGTACACGAGGTACTCGTCATCCTTGAAGAAGATGACCTCCTCCTCGCTCCAACGCACCGCGGCATCCAGCGAACCGCCCCATTCCTCAGGAAGCCCGGGCCATTCGAGACGTTCTGCCGAAACGCCGCCTGTGAGCACGTCAAAGGTCCTGTAATAGCTACCGCTGAAGATCAGCATGGTCGAGTCCGACCAGCTGATCGCAGCATTGATCGGCTCGATCTTCCCGAGGTCGTACCAGGTGAGGCTCACACGCTCTGAAGTCGATAGATCATAGGCTGCCATTGCGGAGCCGGAGAAGAAGAGAACGGAGTTCGTCATCGGCGCATAGGCGGAGGCGTCGATGTACTGCGCATCCTTGGCATCAATGAGGAAGATCTGCGCAACGGAACTGCTGGCCAGTAGCGTGCTGAGCATGAGAAGCACACCGGATCTCGCTAAGGTGTTCATCGGATATGAATGGTTCGTTCTCATCGTTCGCGCTCGGTTACAGTTTGTTCTTCGCTCCCGCATCCTTCAACGGTCTGGTGATCGCTTTTTTGCCGGGCGCGGCCTTCAGCACGGTTTCGCCTTTGGCATTCAGTGCATTCACGTCCGCGCCAGCTTGGATCAGCACCTCCACCACGGCACCTGCGTTATCGGCGTTCTTCCTGCTGTCCATCACAGCGATGTGGAGCGGTGGATCCCCGCTGCCGGAGTTCTTGTTCACGTCAGCGCCAGCCTTGACCAACAAGGTCGCCATCATCGGGTCCGTATGGTCCTTGATCGAGAGGTGGAGGAGGCCGTAGCCGGCTCCATCATCCCACCACGTTGCCGCGCTCGCTCCCGCGTTCACCAGCACCTGTGCCGTGGCCACATGGTTCTTTCGCACACAGGTGACGAGGTATTCGGTCGCGGATATATCTACGCCTTTCTCGTTCAACAGAGCTACCACTTTGTCGGCATTGGCCTCAATGGCGGGTTCCAGCGCAGTGCGCGGACTGCCGCCGGCGTCGATCAGCAGGCGCGTGAGTGTCGCATTGTTGTGCACTGCGGAGGCCGACATGTACATGTCCTTTCCGCCATCGGCTCCATGTTTAAGAAGCGATGCTACCACTTCCGTTCGACCCTTGTTCACGGCTGGTGGCATGCCGTCATTCGCATTGGCGCCAGCGGCCAGCAGAAGGTCCACGATGGGCGTATTTCCCAGTTCACTTGCCTTGGAGATGTATTGAGGCGGCCTGCCATCGGCTCTATGCTCCAGCATCATCTGCACGATAGTCGGATCTTCCAGTTCAATGGAGATCAGCATGGCGGAGTTGGGATCCGCTCCTGCATCGAGCAGTTGCTTGGCCACGGCCGCATCCTTGAGCTGCGCGCTCTTGCTCAGGTATTCAGGCCGGTCCACCCGGGCGCCGGCCCCGATCAGTTCGCGCACCACATTCGCATCCTTTTTCTCAATGGCGACCGGCATTCCGGGGTCTGGGGGAGCGCCGGCCAGCAAGAGGGCGTTGAGGATGTCCAGGTTGGATCTCTGGCAGGTCGTTACCATGTATTCCGCCCGAAAGACATCTGCGGGCTTCGGTGCCGCGATGCACATGTTCACCATCGTCGTGTTGCCTTTCTCAATGGCAATGGGCATGGCCAGGTTGGCATCCCCATTCGCGTCGAGGAGCACTTGAAGCGCGGCGATCCGGTCGTGCGTTGCGGCTGGCGCTATGCCGCGATCCGGATCGGCGTTCGCGGCCAGGAGCGCCTCCACGATCGCGGTCAGGCCTTGACCCGCTGCTTCGTCCATCTGGTCATTGGGGTCCGCGCGGTGTTTCAGCAACAGGCTTACCATCTCCATGTGGTTGTTCCGTATCGCCGGAGCCATGCCTATGGTGGGGTCCGCGTTGTATTGCACGATGGCTTTGGTGGCCAGTGCCAGGTCGCGCTCTTCGGCTGCGTAAAGCAGGGCCTTGTTCGTGCTGGCCACGCTGGCATTCATGCCCAGCACGAGATCCACCATGGTCTTGTCCTTCTTGGCGATGACATAGCTCATGGCCTCGTCCTTATCAATGCCTCGCACAAGCAGTTCGATGGCGGCCTCCTGGTTGCGCAGGGAGACCGCTTTCTCGAACAGCTCGTTCGTTGCCCGGGCTGCCGAGTTATCCAGCACGGTGTTCAGCATCTTGATGTTGTTGTACTCGATGGCCTTGTTGGCTGCTGCGTTGGCGTCTGCACCGTTCTGGAGCATCAGCACGAGGAGTTCGGACTCATTCGTCTTCAGCACTCGGTCCAATCCTGCCGACGCCAGACCAGCATTCGCATTGTTCTTCAGCAGCACTTTGGCAGTCTCGTAATTCCCACGCTCCAGGGCGATGTCCAGCGCCGTTCTACCCTCGGCATCCTTCACGTTCATGTCCGCATCATGCTGCACCAGGAGCGCCGCGATCTCCGCATTGTTCTTCATCGCGGAATAGTGCAACGCTGTGCGCGACTTGTTCCCATCCCGCACATTGACATCGGCCTTTTGTTTCAACAGCGTTGCAACGGAATCATGATCATCGATTTGAACGGCTTTGTGGATCAGCGCCTCTTTGGTGACCGGGTCGAGCGTGTTCAACGCCGTTATGCTGGGCGCAGCAGCCGGTTGTACAGCGGGAGGGGGCGATGCTACCGCAACGACTACCGGCGCCGATGGAGGTACAGGCGTCGGCGTGAACGGCGTTAGGATGAGTTTATCCCCACCGCCCGTAGTCCATGTCACAGTTGCACGACCACTCTCGGCGGAAAGCACGTCAAGTGCGCAGCGGTATCCCTTGGCGCTCAACTTGAAGGTGCGATACACCACATTGTGATCATCCGTCCTTCGTAGATGCACGGTCTGCCGGTCATCCACCAGGTTCAACCAAGTCTCATGTGTTGCGCCATCTTCACCCACCCAGCGGTAGTGGCCATCGGCGATGGTGCCCAAGTAGATGTTCGCGGGGGCTACGGTGCTCCGGTAGTGGAGATCACCAGGCACCAGTTCCGGCCCCATGGTGAAGGTGTTATCATCCTTCCACCGCAGGTACGTTCCGCCCGAGTTCCTCCACTCACCCGGGGATCTCATGGTGAATATGTTTTTCGCCCCCCCGTTCTCTCTGATGACCAGTGACGGCGGGTTGTTCGTTCGCCGGTCTTCTATTTCGATGCGGTTCCGTGCATCCCTGAAGGGCACGTACGTACCCGCAACGTTGGGCGGCTGGGCGATCGCCGCGAAGGACACGAGCACCGCGATCAGGGATATCAGGTTCCTATGGCTCATTGGGGTAGGGTTGTGGATCTGCATGGTAGGCCTTGTCCGTTCCGTTCGTGTTCATTCGATCTGCTTCACCCGGATCATCAGCGTGAATACGGTGTTCTTTTCTCCAGCTACGCTGATCGTCTTTACTGCCGAGGGTTTTCCGATCCCTTCCGATCGGGGCAGGCTTTCCGGCTGGCCATCAGCGAAGGAGGAGATCTTGAGCAGATCATCATCGGAATCCATAGGGTCTTCATCTGTCACATTGCCCCAAACCACGATCTGCAGATGGTCCAGCTTGCCCTTGGTGGTCGTAACGGTGAAAACCTCGTTCAGCTCCTGGTACTTATCACCCTTTGTCAGGTTGTAAGGGTTGTCGGAGCTTCGGTCCAAGGTCGTGTATGTCATCACCTCGTCGAGTTGGTCATCCACGATCGTAAGCTCCATGTTCCCGTATAGCTCCAGATCATTGTCGTCGCGGATCTCCTCGTCGCCCGCAGAGCACTTCATCCTGATCAGCTCCACTTCCAGCTTGACGGGCTTTTCCAGGTCGGCGGCCTGCTGTGCCGTGGCGGCCTGATCCTTGTCCGCCTGCACGGAGAACGTGATGGAATCCATATCGCTGTGCGCCAGTATTTCCGCCGAATTCCGGATGTGCTGCTTGATGGCCAGTCGCAGCATCTGCGCCTTCTTTTCGATCTGGGCATCGGTGGGGAAGAAGACAGGAGAGAGCAGGTCGGAGATCGGGCGGAACTGGGCGTCGCGAACCACCGGGTCTTCTTTTACGTCCGCTTCCCACGCGGCGCGGGTGATCTTTCCGCCGCCACCGCTGGCGTTGATCTCGATCTCCAGGGTGCTGTTCGTTTCGGACCCGCTTTGGCTTGAGCTGGCGTTGACCCCGACACTGCCACCGGCACTGCCAGAGGTGCCGGGGATCGCTTCGGGCCCTTGCCCCGGAATGTTGTTGATGATGGTGACTCCGCCCGAATTCGTCCCTCCGCCGGGGGATGCATCCGAGCCGGCGGAGAAGCTGGCCTTGACATCGGTCTCCGTCATCTTGCTCGTGCTGATCTCGTCTTCCTCCAACTCGCTCCACATGGTGTAGTATCCACCGAACTGAATGTTGTTGATGAAGTGCGTACCGAACTCGGCGATCAGTGCGTCATAGGGGCCTTTGATCCGATCAAGGCCACTGGGTAGAGGACCGTTCTGCACCAGGTCTTCGATCTTCGCGTCCGGCACTTTTCCGCCGGGCACTTCCAATGCCTTCACCATTTCCCGGAACGTGAAGTCCAGCTTCTGCCGCTTCTTTTGCCCGCTCTTCTTATCCACCCAGTCCAAGTCCACATTGCAGGAGTGGGAGTAGATGTCGTAGGTCTTGGATATCATCACCTTCGTCTTGCCGATGGCGGTGGTGCGCCGTTTCTTGTGCGATACGTTCGCCGAGCCTGCGGCCACACCTGTTACTTGGAATTCCGCACCGACCTGTATGCCGAACTCCTCCGTGTATTCTTTGAAGGACTTCATGATCTTGACGGATTCCTTGCTTCGGCCGCTGGCCAGCTGGCCGGACGTGTTCCTGTTGTAGCCATGCGGGAAGAACCATTTCTGGCTGCCACTCCCGCGACTGCTCCCATCGGAGATGATGACCAGAGGCGAACTATTCGCCCGGCCATCATCCACGGATAGATCCCAAGGATCGATCTTCGTGATGTCGACCGACCTGCCTACCGCTTCTGTGCCGGGCATGGTGGTAAAGAGGAACAGGCCTTCTTGTTTGTCGGTATCGGTGATGTCCAAATGGTCATCGAACCAGGGATCATCAGGATCCTCGCCACCTTCCGCCTGTTGGTCCTGTACCTGGGTGCCGGAATTCCAAGCCGTCTTGTCCCCGGCCGTCTCGATCAGCTTCCCATCGGCATCGAAGACTACATATTGGTAGATGTTGTACTGGATCCCCAGTGCATCCAGGAAGCGCGAGCTGCGGCCATGGAAGCCCGAGAAAGCCCCTTCCGGCGGCACCTCGAAACGGAATTCCTTCTCTCCGGTGCGGCCTGCCAGCCCCCCATAGAGCGGGCTCTTCCGTTTGTTCGTGATGAACCTCAAGGTGTGTATGGACTCGCCGGATGGGCCGCCCCAGGTGCCTTCGATCCCGAGGATGCACTCGCCAGCAGCCAACTCGAACACCTTGGGTGAACCCAGGGCCGATCCTTTCGGGCCACCTTCGGTGACGAACTTCTCCGGTGATTCCGTTACGATCTCGATCGCTTGGATCATGTTCATGGCCCACACCCGCACCTCCTTTACCCGTGTGCCGCGCACCAACTTGTCACTGAAGCCCTCGCCGCCCTTGCCGCCAGCGAGGTCGGTCTGCATCGGCGTGATGTTGCCACCAGCGGGCGCCGTGCTGGCATCGGGGATCCCAACGGAACACCAGCTCGAAACATCAACGATCGTGGTACCGCCTTCGGCCTGCGTTGTGGTTTGCTCCGGCTGAACGGCCCAGGCATCGGTCCCCGCCATGTTAACTCCCGACTTTTCACCGGCCAGCCTCCGCGGATAGCCCGGCGCCATGGCCATTGTAGTGGCGTCCATCGCCAGGATCTCGCCCTTTCGGATGAAGTACAGGTAGCCGTCCTGTCCATTGAAGGCCGCCTCGATAGACCCGGTCCAGGAACTGGGCCAGCCAGCCCATTGGTTCAGTTGCCCGGTGCGCGATGTCGCGCCGCTTCTCGGGTCGTAGCTCACGTACTGGAAGCCCTTGATGAAGACATACGCCCCGTCCGGCCACTGCAGCGCCGCATCGATGTCATTCTTCCAGTAACCAGGCCAGCCGGTCCACGTGGCGGCCTTGCCCTTCGCCTGGAGCGTGGCTTTGTCCATCGGAACATAAATGTTCCCCTTGAAAAGCAGGAAGGTCTGCTCATCCACTTCCAGCGCTGCGCTGATCGGCCTGGCATCGTATGCGCTGGGGAAGAGGTTCGCGGGCACCAGGGCAGTGGTAGAGTGCAAGTCCTCTACGTTGACCATGGGTTCGAATAGCATCTGGCGGTTGCTGATCAACGCACCATAGTCGGCACTGAACGAGAAGGCGGCATCGCAGCGGGACACATATGGATTGCCGATGCGCCAATGGTCAACCCCTTGTCCGAAAGAAGCAATGCTGATCAGAAGACCGATCAGTCCCCCGAGCACATGTCGTTCAATGCCTAGCATGGATACAGGTCTACTTGGGAGTGGTGGCTTTCTTGTGCCTGTCGCGGCCCTTCCTGGACGGTGGTTGGTTCTGTTGCTCTTTTTTGGGGAGCATCCGTGGCGTAACAGGTGTCCCGTTCGGTGCTGTACTGGAACCGGTGGCCGATCCATTCGTGGAAGACCCCGTTGACGAGCCGGTTCCCGGAGTGGGAGGAAGCGGGCGTGTGCCCGGTGGGGTAGGTAATGGCCGGCTGGAGATCCGCCCAGGGGCGGCAACACCTGGCGGTGGCGCTTTTAATACAGGTCTTTCACGCTGCCCCCGCGGGTCGCCGGGATCCGGGGGGACTGGGGGGGCGGGCTTCCTTCCTGCTGGCGCTTTCGCGTTGTCACCCCCATCCTGGCCGTTCCCTGCTGCTCGTGGCGTTCCCGGTGGGCTAGTGGGGGGGGCGGGAGGCGTGCCGTTGCCAGCACCTCGTGGTTTCGCTACGTCGTACTGGCCGCTCCCTGCGGCTCGTGGTGTTCCTTGTGGGCCATTGGGGTTCACTGGAGGCGGGCCATAGCCAGCACGTGATGGTCTCGGTGCATTCTGGTAATGGCCGCTCCCTGCAGCTTGTTGTGTTCCTTGTGGGCCATTGGCTGGGGGGGCAGGTGTGCCCTTGCCGGCACTTGGTGGTTTCGGTATCGTGTACGGGCCGCTCACTGCGGCTCGTGGCGTTGCTTGTGGGCTGTTGGGGTTCACTGGAGGCGGGCCATAGCCAGCACCTGGTGGTCTCGGTGCATTCTGGTACTGGCCGCTCCCTGCAGCTTGTTGTGTTCCGTTGGATCCATTGGTTGAGGTGGGCACTCGGCCATAACTACCCGGTCGCGGGGACAACGGCAACTCGCTATACTGGCTTTTCCCTGTGCCCTGTGAGGTTCCAGTGGACCCACTAGTTGAGGCGGGCACACGGTCATAACCGGCACCTCGTGGTTTCGGCGCTTCATCGTACTGGCCGCTACCCATGGATCGTTGTGTACCCATGGTACCATTCGTTGAGTTGGGCACTCGGTCATAGCCACCGGGCCTCGGGGTCAACGGCAACTCGCTATACTGGCCGCTACCCGTGGCTTGTTGCGTTCCCATGGACCCACTCGTTGCGGTGGACACCCGGTCATAGCCGGCACCTCGCGGTTTCGGCGCTTCATCGTACTGGCCGCTACCCATGGATCGTTGTGTCCCCATGGAACCATTCGTTGAGTTGGGCACCCGGTCATAACCAACGGGTCTCGGGGTCAACGGCAACTCGCCATATTGGCTGGTCCGTACGGTTTGTGGCGTTCCCGTGGACCCACTCATTGCGGCGGGTACACGGTCATAGCCACCACCCAGTGGTTGCGTAGAACGGACCGGCTGATATTCACTGATCGGTGCACTGGCTGTGGCACTTGCTCGTTGTTGCTGCTGGCCGGTTTCGGGGCTTACTGGTGGTGGTGGCGGCGGAGGCGGTGTGCTTGGCGGCTGCGCAAACACCCCGGAGCTCTGGATCGTGAGCCAGACCAACAGGGCGGTGCTGCGCAGTACGGCGCTGTTCTTCACCGCTGCATGCCAAAGAGTGCTTGGATTCTTCATTGGGGTGTGGTTGTGCGCAATGCGGGCGTGCTCAATGACAGGGCGCTTGCCCTGCGGCCTGGGGCATTGCCGGGTAGGTGATCTTCGAGTTCCTTGCCGGTGTTCATTTCCTCGATCGGGATAGCTGATCCCCGTAGGACAAATGAACTGGGGGTGCGGATCTGTCGCAATCAGTGGAACCAATGATTCTTCGGTTCGTTATGCCGCTTCTCTCAGTGGATCCAAGGAGGCCGTGCTTGAAGTACCGGGATCCGAACGCAGATCGGCATCATGGTGGCGCGGAGGTTTCCACTACCGCAACACGGGTGTGCTGGGGTCGTACTGCCAGCGTCCCGAGCCATTGCGTTCCATCGGCTGGAAGGTGATGAACCATGATCGTCCACTTCCCCGAAACGCGTGATGGCGTATCGAACGGGCCTTGTCCGGGGCGGTGGAAGAAGGTCTACATCGGCGTAGGTGCTTGCTCGGTGCGTGTTGTGCGTCGCAGGATCGCGAACAGGATCAGCGAGCCGATGATGTTCATGGCAATATCCTTCCAGGCATCCGCATCGAAGCCTTGCAACACATCCCCAGCCCAGGCGTCCTGGTAGAGTTCAATTCCAAACCCCAACACGTTGAAGCAGACAAGCCCTGTGAGAACCGCTTTTTGTGGCGGCAAGTGAAGAAGATGGAGGAGTGTCTGGTAGAACATGAGCCCGATCACCAGTGCAAAGCCGATGTGCTCCGCGATGTTCAGCGCTAGTTCCACCGGGGCCGACCAGCGGAACGGGCGGCAGCGGATCAGCACCACGGCCCAGAGGTAGGCCAGAAAGAGCAGGTCGTAGGTGCGCCGGGCCGGATGTATGCGGTACACCGGCACGCAAGACAGGCCCACCAGGATGGCCCCGAGAACCGCAGAGTAGGGAAGGATGTAGAGATGCCCGGTGAGCAGGATCACCAGTACGGGAAGGGCCCACAGCGCGAGGAGCAGGGGGCTGGCCGTGCGCGGAAAGTACCGTTCGATCATATGTGCCGAAAGTGGATATGGTGGAAATTGAACGCGCTTGGCCAGTCTTATTACCTTTGCCGCTCATTTTAACGACCCATGCCCCAAGACGCGAACGCCCGCCTGAATGCCAAGCGCAAAGCCACGAAGAAGCTCGCCAACCTGAAAGCCAAGGCTGCCGAGGCAGGCGAGAAGAGCGCTCCCAAGAAGGAGAAGAAGAGCGCGGAGTGATCCGAAGCTTCCCAGCAATGAAAAGCCCCGTCCATGGACGGGGCTTTCTTTTGTCCGTGCGAGCGGCCTACTTCTCTTTCGACACCTGTTTCAAGGAGATGCCATCGATGTAGTAGTAGGCGTAGCGATTGTCCGGCCCTTCGATCATGTTCTTGGACTCCAGGCCTACGTAGGGGAACACACCCAGGATGATGTATTGCTCCTTGCCATCGGCCACGAAGGTGCCCTTCACTTCGGTCCAGGTGTTGCGCTCACCGATGATCTTCGTGTGGTACACCTGCGGATCCTCCTCCATGAACTTCCGGTTGTTGTAGCTCAGGTCCAGTTCGCTGAAGAAGGCGCCGACACCCATGATGGAACGGTCGCTGTTGCTGGCAAGGGCCACGTGGAAGGTGAGTTCGTACGTGGAATCTTCCACCAGCGGTTTGATCAATTCACCCTTGATGTACTCGGAGTAGGCGTTCCAGGCCGGTTTGAAGATGTCCGACTGGTCGTAGGACTCATAGTTCCGTTGGATGTCGGCTTTCCAGCCGCAGAAGCCGGCGTAGTACTCCCCTTCGAAGGGCTTGATCTCGCCGTAGTCGTTCACCGGTATGCCAACGGTCTTGGCGGAGGCCTTCGGTGAGAATAGATCGGCCAGCCCCAGGTTGGCGTCGCGCCAACCGGTGGAGAACTGCAATTGATCGTAGGTGTTGGGCTCCTTGTCGAGGTTCTCAAAACCACCATTGCGGATGAGCTCGAACGCATAGTCCTGGCCAAAGGCCAAGGGACCGATCAGGAGCAGGGGGAGGGAGAGTGCTCTTAGCATGCCAGGGTAGTGGACCGGTGCCAAGGTAGTGGCAAGGGCCGTGCTGGGCATGCCTCGGGGCTCAAGCGCGCATCTGGAGCGGCTGTTGGCCGTTGTTCGTCCGGTTCGTCAGCAGGCTGTTCTCCCGCTTCAGGCGTTTCACTGCACTGCGCAGCTGTTTCAGCTCGGAACGCAGCTCCTGAGTGGTGGTCTCGAACAAGAGCTCTTGGCGCTCCAGCCGGTCGGCCTTGGCCCATTTCTTCACCGCATCGATCAGTTCATCGCGCTCGCTCGTGAGCAAGGCGATCTCCTCTTGAGCGGCAGCGAACAAGCGCTCCAGGTCGGCCATGCGCTGGCGCATCGGCATGTCGCTGGATTCCGGAGCCTGCAAGGAGGGAAGGAACAAGCGGTCATCAAGGACGGAGGAGCGTTGGCCCATGGCTTTCGTTTTGTAGCGCGTATACGTTCGGAACGCGCCTCAGGTTATCATGTGCTAGGTTCTCCAACGGCCCATGTCATTGAGGATAGCTTTGTGTCCATGCCCCCAACCCTCGAACTCGGTCTCGACACCTTCGGTGATGTCACCGTTGACGCATCCGGAAAGCCGCTCCACCACGCCCAGGTGCTCCGCAACCTCATGGCCGAAGCAGAACTTGCGGATCAGGTGGGCCTCAGCTTTTTCGGGGTGGGTGAACACCACCGCGACGACTTTGCGGTATCCGCACCGGAGGTGGTGCTGGCCGCCATCGCCACGCGGACGAAGCAGATCCGCTTGGGCAGTGCCGTCACCGTGCTCAGTTCCGATGATCCCGTGCGGGTCTTCCAGCGTTTCTCCACACTGGATGCGCTGTCCAACGGCCGTGCGGAGGTGATAATCGGTCGGGGCTCGTTCACCGAATCGTTCCCGCTCTTCGGCTTCAAGCTGGAACAGTATGAGCAACTCTTCGAGGAACGCCTGGACCTCTTCGTTGAATTGTTGAAGGAAGGCCCCACCACATGGAGCGGTAGAACCCGCGCGGCCTTGAAGGACCAACGGGTCTATCCGCCCACCGAAAGCGGGCACCTGCGTACCTGGGTGGCCGTGGGGGGCACTCCGCAAAGTGTGGTGCGGGCCGCGCAATACGGTCTTCCTCTCATGTTGGCGGTCATCGGTGGTGATCATCTGGCTTTCGCACCATTCGTGGATCTCTACAAGCGGGGATTGGCAGCAGCTGGGAAGGGACCGCTGCCCGTTGGTGTGCATTCCCCCGGCTATGTGGCTGTGACCGATGAACAAGCCAAGGAAGACCTGTGGCCACACTTCCAGGCCATGCACGGGCGCATCGGGAAGGAACGCGGATGGCCACCCTTGACGAGACAAGCCTTCGAGCAGATGGCCGGTCCCAGTGGTGCGTTGTGTGTGGGTGCACCCGCTACGGTGGCTGCCAAGATCGTGCGCGCCGCAAGGGCTCTGGGTCTGGCCCGTTTCGAACTGAAGTACAGCGCTGGGACCTTGCCGCATGAAAAGATGATGCGGAGCATCGAACTGTACGGTACAGAGGTAGCCCCCTTGGTGCACGCGCAATTGGGCGCCACTAGCTGAAAGCGTCCCGTACTTTCGCGGCTTCCCGCCGATCGGGACTCAGACGCATGGCACAGAAGCCCTCCATCCCCAAAGGTACCCGCGACTTCTCCCCGGTGGAGATGCTGCGCCGCAAGTACATCTTCAACACCATCGAAAGGGTGTTCCAGAAGTACGGCTTCCTGCCGCTGGAAACGCCCGCCATGGAGAACTTGGAGACGCTGACCGGGAAGTATGGTGAGGAAGGGGATCGGTTGATCTTCAAGATCCTGAATAGTGGGGATGCATGGGATGGCGTAAGCGAGAATGTGAAAGCGAAGTTGATAGCCGGCGAGTCTGTTCATTCCGGCCGCTTAGCCAGTGAATTGGCGGAGAAAGCCCTCCGCTACGACCTCACCGTCCCGTTCGCGCGCTACGTGGTTCAACACCAGAACGAGATCGCGTTTCCCTTTAAGCGCTACCAGATCCAACCCGTGTGGCGCGCGGATCGTCCGCAGAAAGGGCGTTACCGCGAGTTCTACCAATGCGATGCCGATGTGATCGGGAGCAAGAGCTTGATCAACGAAATTGAACTCGTTCTACTTATCGATGAGGTATTTGCTGCACTCGGATTGCCAGTAGTCATTAAAATTAACAATCGAAAGGTGCTCAGTGGAATTGCTGAGATCAGCGGTCAGCCAGAGAAAGTTGTCGATATGGTCACTGCGATCGATAAACTCGACAAGATCGGTCGTGAAAAGGTGGAGGAGGAGATGAGAAATCGTGGAATTGATGAAAGTACGATTTCTAGAATTTCACCACTGTTCTTGATAAATGATGCCGGGAACATGGTTTTTGATCAGTTGAAGAGCTGGTTGAGTGAAAGCTCTGTGGCCCAAGAAGGGCTTAGTGAGGTCCTCCACATTTTCCAGCAATCTGACTTTCTGAAGATCTCACGAGTAGAATTCGATCCAACCCTTGCCCGCGGCCTCGACTATTACACCGGCGCCATCTTCGAAGTGAAGGCAGCGGAAGGCACCATGCCCGGCAGCATCTGCGGCGGCGGGCGATATGATGACCTCACCGGGATCTTCGGCCTGAAGAACATGAGCGGCGTGGGCATCAGCTTCGGTGCGGATCGGATCTACGATGTGTTGCTTGAGACGGGCAAGTTCCCCGCCGAGCTCGGTGGAAGCACCAAGTTGCTCTTCGCCAACTTCGGGGACACCGAGGCCCTGCACTGCTTGAAACTCCTGCGCAGCGTGCGTGAAGCGGGCATCGCCGCTGAGCTCTATCCCGACCAAGTGAAGATGGCCAAGCAGTTCAAATACGCCGATGACAAAGGGATCGCTTATGTGGCGATCATCGGCGAGACCGAGCTGAAGCAAGGCATCGTGACCGTGAAGGATATGAAGACGGGGGAGCAGAAGGCGATCAAACAAGACGAACTCATCCATGAGATCCAGTAAGCTTAGTAAGGACGGGAGTAAGGGCGGGAAATTTCCCGCGCCGAGCCATCCCATCGGAACCGTCGGCCTCGAACTGGCCGAGCTCGAGCACATCCTCCACACGCGCACGCCGATCAGCTTGAGCAAGGAAGCCGTCGCCGCCGTGCAACGCAGCCACGCCTACCTGCAGGATCGCCTGAAGAAAAGCGACGCGCCGATCTATGGCGTGAACACGGGTTTCGGCTCGCTGTACGACAAGTCCATCGCGAAGAAGGACCTGGCTCAACTCCAGAAGAACCTGGTGATGAGCCATGCGTGCGGAAGTGGTGAACCCGTGCCGGAGGATATCGTTCGCGCCATGTTGGTGCTGAAGGTGCAGAACATGGCCTTCGGGCACAGTGCGGTGGCCCCCGCTACCGTGCAGCGTTTGATCGATATGTACAATGCCGATGTGCTGCCCGTGGTCTACGAACGTGGCTCGCTCGGTGCCTCGGGTGATCTGGCGCCGCTTGCGCACCTGAGCCTGCCCCTGTTGGGCTTGGGCGAGGTGACCGTCGCCGGTAAGCGTTTGCCCAGCGCACAAGCCTTGAAGAAACTCGGCTGGAAGCCCCTGGAACTGGGTCCCAAAGAAGGTCTCGCGTTGTTGAACGGCACGCAGTTCATGAATGCCTATGCGTCCTTGCTCACCTTGAAGGCCACGCGGTTGGCGCAACTCGCGGATGTGATCGGAGCGATCTCCCTGGATGCCTACGACGGCCGCATCGAGCCCTTCCATCCTTCCATCCATGCCGTGCGTCCGCATCCGGGTCAGGCGGTGGTCGCAGGCCGTTTCCGCGACTTGTTGAAAGGCAGCGAGCTGGTCAAGCGGAAAAAGGCGCATGTGCAAGACCCGTATTCGTTCCGCTGCATTCCGCAGGTGCACGGTGCCTCGCGTGATGCCATTGCTTACGTCGAGCGAGTGGTGAATTGCGAACTGGAATCCGTCACTGATAACCCGACCGTGTTCGACGACGAGGACCTGATCATCAGCGCCGGTAACTTCCACGGACAGCCCTTGGCGCTCGCGTTGGACTTCCTCGCCATCGCTACGGCCGAGATCGGCAGCATCAGCGAGCGGAGGATCTACAAGCTCATCGGTGGTCAGCGAGGACTTCCGGCGTTCCTCGTCGCCGAACCGGGCCTCAACAGCGGCTTCATGATCCCGCAGTACACCGCCGCTTCCTTGGTCAGCGCCAACAAACAGCGCTGCATGCCGAACAGTGTGGATACCATCGATAGCAGCAATGGGCAGGAGGACCACGTGAGCATGGGTGCCGCTGCGGCCATCAAGACGTGGCAGGTGGTGCAGGATGTGGAGCGCGTGCTCGCCATCGAACTGTTCACCGCCGCCCAGGCGCTCGAATTCCGCCGCCCGGCGCGTAGTTCAGCGCCGTTGGAGTCGTTCGTCAGCGCTTTCCGCGAGCGTGTTCCCTACGTGAAGACCGATGTGGTGATGCACGACCACATGGAGGCCGCGCTGGCGTTCATCCGCGAGGTGCCCGTACACTGAGTTCACCAGATAGTGAAGCGGATGGTGCGACCACCGGCCGTTGTGCTCACCTGTGCCAGGTAGGCGCCTGTTGGTAGACCATTCAGAGCCACCTGCACAGTTCTTGATGGGCCGCGTTGCTTGACCGTTACTTGGCGACCGGTGAGGTCGAAGACGCTAACTTCAGTGATGGTGCCAGAGCCAGCATAGAGGTAGAGGACCTGTGATGTGGGGTCCACGAAGTGCCGGACGCGTTCTTCTATAGCCGTGTTCACGGTCATGGCCAGATCGAGTTGGATTCCGTCGAATTGCGTCGGGGCAGGTGATATCGGACCACCAATGGATCCAGCGGTCAGGACCACGACCGCCTGCTCACCATCGTCGATCTCCGCCGTATCCACGATCTCCACGTAGGTCCAATCGGTGCCTTGTACGCCGTTCAGGTCATCCACCTCGATCGCTGAGCCGTTCCATCTTCCGATGCCCAGGTAACCGCCCAAGCAAGGTTCTTCGGTATTGCATCGTACCCAGCCACCGACCAAGTACAGCTGGCCATCCATCGCTCCGGGAATGGGCTGGTAGAGGTAGGCTGGATAGCAGCCCTGGAAGTTCCCTGGCATCACGGTCGCATGCCAGATACCAGCCCCAGGTGCGCCTTCATTACCGCCCCCCGGTTGGGCGCAAGTTCCGGTCCATCCAGTATCCGAGAACTGGCCGTCCTGCTCGAAGCTGCCGTTGACCAATTGGGCATGGGCTATTGTGGATGCACATAGGCCTAGAATTAGGGTACAGATCGAGCGCATGGGGGCGGTTTATGTGTAAGACATGTCTTCATCCCAAAACGATGCCTGCTCGAAGGTCATAGTGTTCCACCATCGTTCATTCCCGCGGCACTGTGCATCTTCGCACCATCATGGAAGACCTCTTCACACTCAGTGCCCTGATCAGCTTCGTGACCCTGGCGATCCTGGAGATCGTTCTGGGCATCGATAACGTCATTTTCGTCTCCATAATCCTGGGTCGCATGCCGGAGAAGGACCGCCTGAAGGCGCGCCGGTTGTGGATGGTACTTGGGATATTGTTGCGCAGCGCCTTGCTCGTGGGCATCGGCTGGCTCGTGCATAACGGGGAGAACGAACTGTTCAGCATCGCCGGTTACGGGTTCAACCTGCGCAACTGCATCATGTTCTTCGGAGGCTTGTTCCTCTTGTACAAGGCCGTGAAGGAGATCCACCACAAACTCGAAGGCCCCGATGCGGCGGATGAGGCGAAAAAGGCCAAACCACAAGGTTTCTGGGCGCTCATGTCGCAGATCATCATCATCGATGCCGTGTTCAGCTTCGATAGCATCGTCACGGCGATCGGCCTCGCGCAGCATGTGGAGATCATGATCGCCGCGGTCATCATCGCCATGATCGTGATGTTCTTCTTCGCCAATGGCATCAGCGGCTTCATCGAGAAGCATCCGGCCCTCAAGATGCTCGCGCTCTCTTTCCTGGTAATGGTCGGCTTCATGCTCTTTTTCGAGGGTTTGCAGCCTATACACCATAGCGAGATCCCCAAGGGCTATGCCTATGTGGCCATGGCGTTCGCGTTCGGTGTGGAATTGCTCAACATGCGCGTGGAACGCAAGAATGTGGTGAAGCTCCGGAAGTAGGATGGACCTGTACCTGCTCCCGGGTCTCGGTGCCGACAAACGCTTGTTCGGTAAGCTTGATCTGGAAGGCTATGCTGTGCACTACCTGGAATGGCCCAATATGCCGCTGGGTAGCACCCTCTCGGATTACGCGCGTGCGCTGGCACCTGCTATCGATGCGACCAGACCCCATGTACTGATCGGTGTGAGCATGGGTGGCATGGTGGCCCAAGAGCTGGCGACCTTCACCCACCCCGTCAAGGTGATCATCGTTTCAAGTTGGAAGGGTCCGCAGGAGATGCCTCGTCCATTGCGCATGCTTCGCGGAACGCACCCCGAGCGCATGCTAACACCGACCGTGCTGAGGCAGACCCTGCCCCTGGCGCGTTGGCAAATGGGGGTGGAGTTGCCCGAAGACGTGGCGCTATTCAACGACCTGATAACGGTGTTCTCCGTGGATCAATTGAAGGCGCAGATCAATGCATGCATTACTTGGAACGGACCTTCCGAACCGTTGAATGACCTCGTGCACATCCACGGTGATCAGGATCGTCTGATGCCCATCGGATATGTGCACGCCGCTCGCCGCATCCACGGTGGCTCGCATTTCATGGTCTACAGCAAGGCTAAGGAAGTGGGTGAAGAAGTGAAGGCGGCCTTGCGGACCGCCTTCAACCCAAGCTGAACCTGGAGGTCAGTTCTTCAGCTTGAATACGATGGGAAGAGCGTACCGTACATCCACTTCCCGCTGGTTGAACTTGCCGGGTTTCCACTTGATCATGCGGCGCACCACACGCTCCGCTTCGGCATCGATGGTCGGGCTCACCCCTTGTAACACCTTCACATCGGTCACCGAACCGTCTGAACGGATGATGAAGCCCACCGTAACACGGCCTTCACGGCGACCCACGATGTCGATGTCCGGGTAGTTCACCTCACGACTCAGGTACTTATGCAAGGCCGCCTCACCGCCGGGATATTCGGGCATGCTCTCCAGCTCCCAGCCGTTCTTGACGGTCGAGGTTCCGCCACCGGTGGTGCTTCCTCCACCAGTTGATGGACCAGGGTCAGTGCCTGGGGTTCCGCCAC
>Ga0075163_10004283_pt1 | contig 19168 bp, 20 predicted proteins | sample JI1023141ADNA_FD_71478 | JGI IMG/M metagenome (GOLD analysis project Ga0075163, IMG submission 71478) | Wastewater effluent complex algal communities from Wisconsin, to seasonally profile nutrient transformation and Carbon sequestration -... | ecosystem: Engineered > WWTP > Effluent > Algae...
ATACTTGTGCGGGTTATTCAGATACTTGAGACGTTTTGGCTGCGGATAGCTCTTACTCATTCGATGTGTCCTAAATACATCAAGAATTTCACGGACGTATTTAAGATGTCGGAATCAGCTCTCATTTATCCACCGAATCTGACTGACGAGGAACTGAACCCGGCGGTGATTCAATTCCAATTCTTTGACCGCAAAAGCATACAGAATTCGCACCCAAGTAAGGCAATCCAGCTCTACATGCCGCAGGGTGTATCGCAACCATCAACGGTTTCGTGGGATACTGAGAAGTTTGGATTCATGGGGACTAATATCTCGGCAGCAGGCGATGGAGTCTCAGCGCAAGGGTTTCTCGATGGAGTGATGCAAGGCTCATCTCTTGGTTACGAGAAAGCAAAGTACAACATGGCTGCAAGTTTGGCGTCGAAGCTCGGGGGTTCAGTCTCCGCTGAAGGACTGATGGGCTCCTCGGTTGGACAAGTATTCAACCCATACTTGACAATGATCTTTCGAGGCGTTGACTTCAGAAATTTCACCTTCAGCTTCAAGTTCGCCCCATTCACCGAAAGCGACTGTGACACCATTCACGAGATCATCAAGACATTTCGCGCTAATTCACTCCCTCCAGGATATGGTAAGGAGCCTGGTCCTTTTCTTGGTTACCCAAAGGAATGTGAGATCAGTTACCAGTGGAAGAAGAAGGAAAACAAGTTCTTGCATAAGTTCAAGCGATCGGTGTGCACTGGAGTGGATGTTGACTATACTGGGCAAGGCCAGTTTGCGGTTATGCGTAATGGCATGCCGGCGAACATCGTTCTGAATACGAAATGGTCCGAGATCGAACTGGTGCTGAGGGACGACGTCGAGGAAGGTTACTGATGTTCAAAAAATTCAAGGAGACACCTTACACTCTCGATGGAATGACCAAGAAGGTCACGCAGATTCTAACCGCAGTGCTTCCTCGGCGACTTAGTGTCGATGCTTCATATGTATTCCAGAGGTATCAAGTCTCTTCTGGAGCCAGGCCAGAAAGTGTTGCAAACGAGTTATACGACCAGCCAAATTATCATTGGACTATCCTTGTCGTGAACGATATAGTGAATCCATTTCTCGATTGGCCTCTCTCGGACGAAGAAGTTGAACTGATCACGGCGAAGAAGTACACAGACGTATATGGTCTGCATCATTTCTATTGGCTTTCGAGTGGCAAGTGGCTTGACGAAGTTGATGAAGCGATATACCGAGCTGCCTATCCCACACTCCCCGAGGATGTCATTCCGGTGACTAATCTACAGTATGAGATCGATGTCAACATGAAAAAGCGTAGCATCCTTGTAGTCAATCCACGGTATATCACACAATTCGTGGAAGCCTTCAACCGGGCGCTCGAGGGAAAGGAATAGCAACCCGTGCTTAATACAAAACCATCTCGATATGGTGATCTGAAGAAGTTCATCATCACAGTGGACGGGAAGGACGTGTCATTGGCTGTTGACTCTGTTGAGATCTATCAAGACCTCTTCACGCCCACGTGGTCCGCCCATGTTCGATTCAACGACACGACCAACCTCTTAATGACAATACCCTTCAAACCAGGGAGCGTTTTGACAGTCAGCATCGAGACTGAGAATAACGGGCCCGGGGATGGAGAAAAAGAGTTTGAGTTCGTCGTATATCGAATCGGCGAAAAAGTTTTTCAGAATCACATGCAGCAGACATACACTCTCTTTTGTGCTTCTCGAGCGTTCCTTTTCAATCAAGGTAAGCGAGTATCGAAGTGCTACTCAGAGAAGAAGGCTACCGCTATTGCTGCGGAGATAGTCTCAGAGCACCTTGGTGGCTCTGTTGAGTCGACAGAGGCGGATGATAACGTGCATGTCATCATTCCAAACTGGTCTCCGTTCAATGCAGTCGCGTGGTGTTGCAAACATGCGACGAACAAGAGAGCAGCGGATTATGTATTCTTCCAGCGTGACAGTGATTCGTATGTGATGAAGCCTATGGAGGAACTCTACAATTCGAAGAGTGAGTCTTGTGGTGTGGTCTTCAATCAGAGACCAGCTGAGATAAAGAAGGACGGGGAGTATGAGAACGACTACAGTGTATCCATATTTCACTACGAAGTCGAGCATTACGACGGCGCTTCGAACTTGTCCGCGGGGTACTATAAAAACAAGAAACTCTCATATGACATGGTGAACAAGAAATGGGAAGAGAAGATCTTCACATATGGCGACGACTGTTCTGACGACGCTCAAATGAAGTCGTGGGATGATCCTCTCTTTGATGGTGCTGAAGATGCGAATGTGACATTTCTCCCGAAACACCCAGGGATTCACGAGAAGCATTCGTACCTTGACAAGCAGGACATCTGGGAGGGCTCTCGGAAGAGTGCTATTCAGAAGCTAGATCAGGAGAAGCTGTTCATACAGGTTCCTGGATCTGCTGGGTTTAATGAATTTATTGGCAAGAACTGTGAGGTCGAGTTACCGTCACAGCAAGACATGGATCCAGAAGAAAAACTCGACAAGTACAGGAAAGGGCGATACTTAATCATCGCCATGAGTCATATGCTCTCGCGGTCAGGATACGTCTGCAACCTCGAGTTGGTGAAAAAACGCTTGGAAGAGTCTGTATGAAAGCGAATCAGTTCTCGTTTGGACAATTCGTCTGGTGGATGGGCGTCGTTGAAGATCGAAAGAACGATCCTTTGAAACTAGGTCGTGTGAAGGTCCGCATCTTTGGATATCATTCAAAGAACCTTGACGACATATCGAAAGATCAGCTGATGTGGGCGTCTGTCACTCACCCCATCACCTCCGCTGCCAACTCAGGCGTTGGTGTCTCACCAACTGGGTTGTTGGAGGGGTCTCACGTTTTCGGGTTTTTCGTCGACGGCGAAAACGCTCAGGTCCCCCAAATTCTCGGGAGCATGGGCGCGATTCCACAAGAAAAGAAATCAGGACAAGGATTCTTCGACCCAGAAGGGAAGTATCCGAAGTACCCGTTGGGAGAATCAGATGTCAACAGGTTGGCAAAAGTCGAGGAAATCTCTGAGACGATCGTTCAGAAGAAGCGTGACAACATCGACGAAGCGAGTCTGGCATTCGGGGGTTCTTGGAAGGAGAAAGAAACTCCTTATGCTGCGAAGTATCCGTTCAATCATGTTAGAGAGACTGAATCAGGTCATATCGAAGAATTTGACGATACAGAAGGAAAGGAGCGGTATGGCCTTTGGCACAAGGCAGGGACGTTCAAAGAGATTCACCCGGATGGGACCGCGGTTTACAAGGTAGTAAAAGATCGCTACACAGTCATCATGAATGACGAGTATTGCCATGTCATCGGCAATGCAAAGGTGACCACCACTGGAGATTCCTACGTTCTCATCGAGGGTGATGCCAAGATCGAAATCAAGGGTGATCTGAAAGAATACGTTCACGGGAACTACGAGCTTCATGTTGGCGGGAACTATACAGTACTGGTTGACGGAAATCACGATGACACCTCATTGGTTCATCGATGGATCAAGGCACCTCGAGTCGACTTGAACTAAATAATACCAAGGCAAGAGAGGATAGAAAATGAACAGCTTCAAAGAATTCATGCTCGAGGGAAGTGATCCGCACTCCGCTCTCCTGGCGGCTCGACAGCGCCTTTCAAATAAGGAGGAGGAACTTGTCAAGGCTGCTCGCAACGGAGGAGACACTGAAGAAATTCGTTCTTCTATCAAGCGCCTACGCGATCGCATTTCGTCTCTTAAAAAGAAGGTCTCGGGATGAGTGAAGCTGATCGTCGATAAGAGATACCGAAAGATTTGTGCTTCACACGATAAACAAAACACATAGGAATAAATGACATGCCTTCATCAACAGCAAGCAACTACCAGCATAACAAGTTCTTGGCTCTTCTTTTGAACAACACTGCATACACACCACCGGCGACCCTCTATGTCGCGTTGTTCACTACTGTCCCTGCATTGGATGCAACTGGAGGCGTTGAAGTTTCAACCTCGTCTACAGGATATGGGCGCCAGTCGATTGCAGCGGGTGCCTGGACTGGTCCGACGGGGGTCAACCAAGAATACTCGAACACTAATGAGATCACGTACGGGTCACCGACCGCTTCTTGGGGAACCATCGTTGGCGCAGGATTGTATGATGCGTCGACAGGTGGCAATCTTCTGTACGTCTCGACTCTGACTACACCGAAGCCCGTTGCTTCGGGCGATGGCGCCCCACGCATTCTGGCGGGACAGCTGCGAATCTCACGCGCGACGTGCTAACATTTATTGCATCGACACGGAAGTTGAGTGGAGCCCGCCTTGCGCGGGCTTCTTTTTGACTTGTGAAAAGTGTGGACTAATACACAAAAATAATGCTTGACATCTTGCACATGGTAGTCTATAATAGCCTCGTAGACAACAAAGAGGAAATACATCATGAAAACTGCATCGATCCGCGTTTACGACTGCGCCCGCGCTATGTTGCGCCTGGCTCATCTCCCTCCGTATTCTCGCAAGGTGCGCCTGGCTTGCTTCGGCTTTACCATCGACGAAGTGAAAGCCGCGTCTGTGATGCTCATTGAAAATTCCAACAAGGTGAACGAGTAATGGTTAAGGTTTTATCGATCGCGATCTATCTCGATAATGAGAAAGACGTTTGGCTTGTCGAGGCTCGTCACAATTGTGGACTTGGGTGGTGTGTGCTGGGCACTTTCGAAACTTACGAAGAAGCACAAGCCTTCGTCGATGAGAACTATCCTGGTGTGGAGCAAGAATGAAAATCACACGCAAGTCAGCCTTCACGGGCATCGAGAACACTCGCGAGATTCCGGTGACGGAAGAGCAGCTTCTTGCTTACTTCTCCGGCATGGCAATCCAGAACGCGATGCCGAATATCCCAGCAGCTGATCGCGAATTCATCATGACTGGAATCACCTCTGCTGAGTGGGACATCATGTTCGGCGAAGAAGCCGTTGAGTGAAGGACTTGAAGAATGAAATCTACCTCCAAGACTCGCAAGAATGCTGACAAATTCATCTATCATGAGGACTTCACGTCTGCGCCTCCTGACACCATTTTCGTCTTTGGCTCCAACCTAGCTGGTTTCCACGGTGCCGGAGCGGCTCTGGCTGCTTACAACTGGTATGGTGCGAAGCTGGGGATTGGCGAAGGGTTGATGGGCCAATCTTATGCGATCCCGACGAAAGATGTTGAGATCCAGACGCGCCCAATGGAATGCATTGTTGAGTCAATCAAGAGTTTTGTTGAGTTCACACATTTGGCGCCACACCTCAAGTTCTTCGTGACCCGAGTCGGTTGCGGGTTGGCTGGGTTGAAGGATTGTGATATCGCACCGCTGTTTGCTGGTGCATTGAACTGCTCGTTTCCTGAACCCTGGAAGGAATATCTGGAGGCTTGCGAGGAGGAGTAAATACTGTGAGATAACATCACAGGGTTTACACCAGAATGGCGGGCTTCAAGCAAGCAATAGTCGACCTCGAACCCAAGCTCTTCCTCACGTTCGACGGAGATGACTTCAATCCCGTGACCTATGATCTGCTGGGTTCTCCCCGGCAGATTTTTGATGAGTCTGGTTTCGAAAACCACGCTATCTTTCATGCTGACAATGGCGTGTACTTGGGGCACCGAATGGGAGTTCAGTCTCTCGTTGACCTCGAGCAGGCGACGCAGTATGCGATGTCGTTTGGGTTCTATGGAGCACAACCTCTCTACACGCCGACAGTCTGGGCCAAGACTTTTCTTGAAGTCCCGAACACATCCTCTTTCGCATTCCCTAACAAGGGATCGTTCACAATCAGCACGATGTTCTACAAGGCTGCTGATGAAGCTGCATTCAGATCATATCAGGGATACAGTGGGTCATTGACCCGCCCTATCATCTCGAAGTCGGGAGTGGTGAAGATTGAATTGATCGACGTTGCGTCGGGATCAGATCAATTGAGAGTCGAACATCCTGGTGGAGTGATGACCCACGCTGTCACCCACTCACAATTCTACGGAGATCAAAAGCATCTTGTCTTCGTTTGGGATGTCGTTGATGACCCAACGACGAAATACAAAGGAACAGCAAGCCTCTATATCAATGGCCTCTTGGTTCAAAGCCAGACATATACGTATGCTGACGATTACCCCATCACCAACGTGAACACCCCGTGGTACATTTGCGGGAATACATCTGCACCCTCGTCAACATTTAACGACCGAACGACATCTGACACCCGGTTGGATCAGATAGCTGTTCTTGATACTGCCTTGACCCACGACCAGGTCTGCGACTTGTTCAAGAAAACAAGATCGTATGAGAGAATGATCGACGCCGTATATCCGTCGAATTATTGGGTGATGGACGACTTTGAATCTGTTTCTGATACCACGATTTCCGCGCGCCTGGGTTCCTATGATGGCGAATATCTGGGCGGGAGCGCGAAAGTCGTTCGACGCCGCCCTGGACCACCCGGAATACCAGGCTCGCTCTCCGTTCTCTTCAATAATGGCGGATGCGGAGTAATACACCGCAAGTCGTCAAACTACGTTCCACTCTTCAATCCGACGACAGATTATTCAATTGAGTTTTGGTTCACTTTCTCGAGTGTCGACCGTGGCGTTTTATTCTCTATTCAGGGCGACAACTCGCCCTTCAATGGAATGGTTGTCCAGGCGAACATGAGAAACAATCTGCCACAGGCAGGTGCCGTGCAATTCAATGTCACTGAGGATTCTTATGTCAGTTCGATAGCAGGGCAAAGATTCGACAATGGTTATTTTCATCATTGTGCAGTCATTCGACGCGCTGGGGTGATAGAACTTTGGCTTGACGGCACCCTGCAGGAATCAAAGGCTGTCGCTCCAGTGCAGATACAGGGCGACGGACCAGGACAAGTTTATCTGATGAGCATGATGCCCGGGAAATTGTCCGTCATGGGTAATATGTGCCATGTCGCCTTGATTTCAAGAGCTCTGCAACCAGCCGAGATTCGCATGCGGCACAGGTATGCTATCATCTACCGAATTCAAGGGACAGTGACGCTGCAAGGGGTTCCACATCGAGCAGATGTTCGAGCATATCGACACATCGATGGCGAGCTCCTCCAGATTGTTCAGTCTGACCCCAATGACGGCAACTACATATTACACATGGTCGACAATAGTTTGGTTGACCTGATGATTTTGAATAAGGCTGATATCAATGTTCGCTATCGAGCCTACGGACCAATTCTTCCATCCGCATATGAGGATCTTCCATGAATATAGTTGAAATGATTGCGAAAGTCTGCCATGAAGTTAATCGAGTATATTGTTCAAGCGTCGGGGACAACTCGCAAGTGACCTGGGATCAAGCACCTGAATGGCAGAAAGAGAGTGCCAGGGCAGGAGTTCAGTTTGCACTGAATGGATCAACCCCTGAAGGATTGCATAAAGCCTGGTGCGAATTCAAACAAAACGATGGGTGGGTCTTCGGTCCAGTCAAAGATCCAGAGAAGAAGACTCACCCATGCTTGGTCGATTATGCAGATCTTCCACCAGAGCAAAAGGTGAAAGACTATCTCTTCCAAGCAATAGTAGAAAGTTTCAAGCAAGAGGTGAATGAATGACAACCCCTATTCTCTATCACTCTGGACAGTCGGGCGCCCCGCAAATCGTTGCTAATGACTCACAGACAGTATTGAACGTCATCAAAGCATGCTTGGTTGGTGTTGGCGGAGTAGCATATGGTTCAAAGGCTCCGGCTGGATGGACGGCTCCTTATGAAGACGCTGTAGCCCATAAGCTGGTTGTGCGTCAGGGAGGTGGGAATCAGTTCTATCTCCGGCTTGGCGATTCCGCGGTAACCTCTGCTGACCAACAGACCTATGGGAAACGATATCTTTGCGTTCGTGGCTATGAGTCGATGACTGCAATCGACACCGGGACGAATGCCTTCCCGACCACTGCACAGCATGCCCTGAACAGCTACTACTGGGCCTTCGCTTGTGGTTTGGATTCTGGGAATTCAGATACGCACAATCTTAGGTGGGTTCTGATTGCTGACGACAGGTTCTTCTACTTCGTCGTATATCCGACAAACTTTTCATCCAATTATTCAGCTATCATGACTTACTTCTTTGGCGATATAGTCCCAAACAAGAGCGATGATGCTTATCACACTGTCATCTATGGAAACACTGACACATCAGCTGCAGCCAGCACTCTCAATGTGCCAAATTGTGGTGCAGGTACTGATAATGGTTCACAATCATACAACTGGAAACCATTCTACTCAGTCACCTCAGGATCCTCGATTCCAGGTCTTTATGTTTCGAGACCATACAACCAAATCGGGTCAGCTTCCGGCGTCGGTATGCATTCCGACGCCTACAAAGCCAGCGACTTTTGGGGACTCGGGGCTCTCGCATATCCAGACAAAATCGACGGTGGAGTCTACACCAGCTTGGCTTGGGTTACAGAGAACACCGGTGGGAACCTGATTCGCGGGAAATTGCCAGGACTTTACGTGCCTAATTCTCGACGCCCGATGGATAATCTGACCGAGTTTACTGGGTCTGGTTCCTTCGCGGGTGTTCCGTTTGTGACACTGCGATCGTTTGATGCTGCTGATTACTATGTCATCAATTCTTATTGCGTCTTCATCAAGATGAGTGACTGGAGAACCTAATGCTCTGGTTTCCCGTAGGGGCAAACGCAAAGATCTCGACAGCCCAATCGAAGTTCGGCTCCTCAAGTTTTCATGCTAATGGTTTTTCGTTTTGTTATAGTGCACAGGTGTTTCAATTCATGCCTGGGACGGGAGACTTCACTGTCGAGTTTTGGTATCGACCAACTAGCTTTGCACAATGGCGCTCACTTTTCAGCATCAACGACGGCTGGCTCAGCACTGCTGCCAACGATGGTTTGGCTATCCTGCTTGGGACCGCCGGATCGAACCAGCTTCGGTTCTGGATGAATGGCGCAGAGAGAACTCCTGCAAGCGCCAACCCATTCACTATCGGGACGTGGTCACATGTGGCCCTCACCAGAGCGTCAGGGGCTGTTACTCTCTGGGTTGACGGCGCGTCCAAGATAACAGCAACGGTCGCGACAAATATCGACGTCCGATCCATGTCTTTCGGTGGCGCAGACGATTATTATTCAGCGGTAGGGCATCTCGACGAGATTCGGATAACGGAAGGCGTCGCCAGGTATACATCAGCATTCACCCCACCATCTGCAGCATTTACTCTTGCAGGTGATCCTTATGAAGCGAATGTAGTCGCACTCTTGCACTTTGAGGGCGCGGATGGTTCGACTACATTCACAGACGAAGTCGCCTCAAAAACACTGCCGGGCGCCTCGAAGATTCTTGATGAAACTGTGAGGCTTCACAAAAATCTTGACTTCGATGCTTACATGGGAACTATCAGGGCACCTGTGGAGCCTGACAACGTGAATACTCGAGCTCTGAATACCCACCTTGGTAAGACTCTGACCAATTTCAAGACGGAATTCGATACAGCCTTGAATCCTGAGTACATCTCTGGGTTTATTGAGGGCGAGACAATAAAGAACGCTGCCCCTTTGGGTGATGTCAGAGTCAACTTGTCGACGACACATGATGCTGTATCATTTGCTAGCACGATTACTCAGGCGGATGGAAAATACATCTTTCACCACCTGGCGCCATACAACGAATTGTACGAGATTCGTGCCACCCCGAAGAACGCTGAACCGCACAACTCGATCATTTACAGAAAGATGACAGCGACTCCGTATCAAATCACCAATGTCTCCGGCAAGTTTACCCAAAACTCGTCTACAGGAACGGTGGATTCGACGGTTGTCATCGAATCTGGTCTCGGGCCCTTTACTGCCACATTGGTGGAAGGAACTTTGCCTCCGTCGACGTCAGTTTCTGTCAGTGGACGCAATATCAATATTGTTGGGACAACGACTTTCACAGGAAATTACACCTTCTTGCTTAGCATCGAGGGCGCTCCTGGTTACTCACCCGCTAGGGTGTTTGAATTTGAGCTCACCCCACCAAACGTTTTTCCGTTGGGGCGCTGTAATATGTTTGACGGGTCCTCGGTGAAGAATTCTCTGATTGAAACTGCATCATACTGGCGAGTGTACATCCAAAGTGTTTATAGTGGTTCAGTGACATCAATGGTTGAACTTGAATTTGATGAGACACAAGCCACGGGAGGCACCGCATTCGCAAGCTCTGAGTACTCAGGCGCCTGGACGGCTGGAAATGCGTTCAATGGAATCAAGACGGGTGACACAGGATGGGCTTCATTGGGTGTACCTCCTGCACATATCGGTTACAACTTCGGGACTCCAAAAGCGTTCAACTCAATCAGCATAACATCCAGAACAGCGAGTCCGAGCCAATCTCCAACACTCGGAGTCGTCCAAACAAGTCAGGATGGAACAACTTGGAAAGACGCTTGGGTATTTTCAAATGCAAATGATTGGGGCGCTAACGAAACGAGGACATTCACTCGACCTGAGGCGTTGACTTAAATACTTCGATCGCCTTTTCCTCGGAGTATGACTAGCCAGTGAGTGGTTTTGTCGCCCCCAAGGGTTTCAATGTAGTCTTTGACTTTACGCCAGAGAGTTATTCTCCTCAGCCTGGCTACAACGTTGTCTTTGACTTCACTGACACCATCTTCCTCTCGACCGACTTTTATGCCGGCTCGACGATGTTCCCTGATGACGGGACTATCCACCTGGACATGGCTGCGGGTGGAATTGGTGCGACTTCAAGTTTCGAGATCTCGCCCTGGAATATCAATATTCTCGAGGGCGCCTCTGTACTGAGTTTCGAGCTCGAGCTCCCGAATCGAGACCTGATTCTTGACTCGAATTATCATGGTTCACGCTTTGATGCGCTTGAATTCAAGACTTTTCCTGTTTTGTGGCCAAAGCCAAATTATGAGGGCGCGACGGCTCAGCGAAACAACGTGGCGTGGTTCGTCACATACCCATCAGCTAAACTAGAACCACAAAACGGGAAAGAAGGCGCGTACGTCGCCAGCCAACTCTCTATAACCATTGGAGTTGAAGCTTCTGCATTTGAAGGATCGACTCTCGACTCCTCACTCAACACGCGCCCGTCAGCACAACTCAGCGCACCTGTCCTTGAAGGCGCAGCAGTCGATTCTGATCTCGAGACATCACCCGGCGAACCGATTTCGCTGACATATAATGAAGGCTCGAGTGTAACGTTCTCTCTCCAAGGACAGCCTCGTTTCATCGCACCAACACAGAGCGGTGAAACAAGCAGCCTCACGATTGAATTCCACCCGGCTGCAATTCTCGTTTCGGATTCCTATGATGGCGCAATTGCCTCGACGAATCTAAACACAGGGACCACAATCAGTCCCGCCATCGACTCTGGTGAAATAGTAACATCGGCTCTGACGCTCCCTATTCCACCCGAACTCAGCTGCAATCAATATAGCGGCGCTTCTGTTGCACTCTCGCTCTCGATATCAACCTTCTTCGTTGCGCTGGGTGGGGTCGGCGAAACAACTCAGACAACGCTGGACACTCGTCCGAGAATCGATCTTGACTTCACCGGAAGGACCGGCGAAAGCTCAGTGACATCAATCGCGGCTGCTATTCAGCTGCCGTTGAATTCGACAAGAACGGGCGAGACTCTTCATCAATTCACGCTCCAGAATGCGCCGCACATTTTCGCATACACGGGCGAAACGGCGAATGTGTCACTCACCAGTGACGCAATTTTCAACTTCAATATTAGTGAGGGAAGCCGATCTTTCTTCACCCTCGACACCCGGCCTTCTGAAGGAATCGGCGTGCAGCGGGGCTATGAAGGCGCCATCCTGGAAATGGACCTTCAGATCGCCAGGTCAAGAACGCTCGAGGTTCTGTTCAGACACTCGACAGAGATAAAAACCGACTTCTCTAATAGTGGAACGAGTTTTGATCTGACCACTGATCTCTGCTGCGGCCCCCGAGACAGGTCTGGCGCCATATTGGATCTGGACAGAGACGGTCCACCTTCAACGCAATATTCAGGCGACAAGGTAATCTTCACTGCTGACTTGAGCACACGCGCAAGATTCAGCATCGACTTCAAAGCTGGCGAATCTTTAAGCCTCAAGGACTATGATGTCTACATGACGTCGGCTGGGGCTGACGGTGCATCGCTGACATTCCACCTTGAAACAGAGTATGATATCAGGCTGTGTAACGGAAACTTCATCCCTCACCCTGATCATGTTGACGTCGAGCTCCTCAATCTATACGACGAGAATTGTGAAATAGATCCAATTTACAGCGGCGAGAGCATGGAGTGTGATCTCGCAGGATCGCCTAATTTCCAATTCTCGAACAACGACGGTGGTGTCCTTTCATTCACGATCAATGTCCCTGAAGCCTGGCGCTTCAACATGTATACAGGCGAAACGCTGAAGGTCATCTTCACTGAAATTTCGCCGAGGGCGTCTGAAGGCGCAGCGATGACATGTTCATTGTACCAGGAGCCGTGGATTTGGGCTGTTGGTGAATCGATGACACTTGACAAACTGGTCACTGAATATGACGTAGCATTTGCGGAGGTAGGCTGCTTGGATAACGAATATCTCCCTCTCAATGAGCACGGAGATGTGGATTGGAATAAGTACAATTCAGTCCCTGTCGAGATGGACAGATTTGAACATGAACTGAAAGCGATTTGCTTCTGATGGCAACCTGCATCCAATCAATCACAGCGGCGCTCGCAAGTGGGATTAACCTGCTCCCTGAGTTACTCCCGAGCACCATCACGTCTTTCAGCATCAGCTCGTCGACGAATGCTCTCCTTCGATTCCAAATACCCACCTTCCAAACGATTGGGTTTTCGGTTTCTCTGACCCCTGTCGGTTCAGTATCATCGACCAGTGTCTCCTTCACAATATTCAGGATAGTCGGGACCACTGCCAGCGATCTTGGTGGGGTGACTCTGACAAATGCAAACACATTCTTTACTAAAGATTTAGCCTCTGGATCTTATGTGATTTGCATCAGAACGAATAATTTCTCCGCGTTCACTGGAACTGTCACTGCCTCATTCACCGGTTATTCAAACGTCGCAAATCTGGCAGTCAACTTCCATGACGGCGCCGTATACCAGCAGGCGTTTGATGATTATCACCCGCCAAGACCATGCGATGAAGCAATGTTCTTTGAGATCCTTGATGGTCTGCTCCCGCCAGGAATAACAATGAATCCCTTAGGGAAATTGGCAGGAACGCTCCCGAATCTCGATTGCGTCGACTCAGAAAACTCTTATAGTCCATCGCAGAACTGGTACTTTGAGGATGGCGGTCAGTCTTTCCCGTGGGGGAGAAGATGGAGATTTAAGGTCCGAGTGAGTCTACAAGACAGCCCAGAGTCGTTTGCTGACGATTGGTTCTGTATCCAGGTCCACAACAACTGGGACTTTGACAGAGACAACTTTCTCGCCCAGGCGCCATTCACTTCAATCAAATCTATTGAGGTAATTGAGCCCGCCACAACTCTTCCGAGCACACTCTGCATCGAACCATGCACGAATGAGTCCGCTCCATTCGTCGCCCAACCTATCCAAGAGATCTGTGAGCCCTGCACAAACCCCGATATAACGACGGAGGTGTCGTTGATTCCGATTCCATTGCAGCTCAAAGAGATTCCGCCGTCTCAATTCGCCCTCTGGTATCATCGAAATAAGGACCTTAGCCTCGAATGTTTTGAGCTCCGTAAGTTCATAGAAAACTTGAGGAAATCGAGTCTTTTTCTCAAGTTACTCCAGCAAAATGGACTGATCGAGGATTCTAAGTCCCCAGAAACCTTAGAAAAAGAGCTCTTGGTTGCTTCGCAATACCAGAATTTTCTCCAAATCACCTCGAGCAAATTGATCGAGGGGCGGAACGAGTCGGACCTGGATTACCAGATGACTGAGTGGAAGAATAGAGAGAACCAGAAACTCCCTCTCACTGCACTCGGGCGACATGGGGAGAGCGTCGAGGTCTCTCTGGTATGATCACTGCAAAACTCCCAGAGATGGTCGATCCCTGCCAACCGTGCCTTCCTACCAAGCAAAGGCAGATATCAGAGAAGCTCCCTGATTCAGTATGCCAACCATGCACCGATGTTGCCGTTGAAAACCCCAGAGCTAGAATGTACCCGTCAGTCGTCGTGAAAACTTTCGTGCAAGACTGCTTTGGTTCCATGTTGAAGAATATGTGCACGTCGAAGTTCTGCTCAACTCCTCCTGAGTCTTGTAGTAAATAGAGAGAAAGGAGATTGTATGGGACTCCCCGTCGCAAGACTCAACGACCTATGTACAGGTCATTCATGTTTTCCACCGAGACCGAATGTTCAAGGTTCACCAACCGTTTTCGTGAACGGACGCAACTGGCATCGAGTTGGTGATCTTTGGGGGTCACATTGTTGCGGACTATCGTGCCACGGCTCGGTTTTAGTGAAGGGGTCGTCTACCGTTTTCGTGAACGGGATACCAGCGGGAAGAATAACTGATCCAGTAGCATGTGGTTCAGTGGTAATGACAGGGAGTCACAACGTGAGCGCAGGCGGATGAAAGAGAATAACATTTACAGTGACCTTGACTTGTCGCTCAAGGTGCATCCGTTGACTGGCGATCTGATCCCGAAAAAGAACGTCGAGGCCATTCGTCGTTCTATTCGGACCATATTCAATCTCGACTCGTATGACATACCCTTCGAGCCCAACAAGAAGACGAAGATGAAATCCCTCCTCTTCGAGCCTTCTAATCATCTAACCGAAATCTCAATTCGCACGAACCTTGAATGGGCTTTCAAGAAAATGGAGCCGAGAGCAAAACTGAATCGCATTGATGTTGATGCGTCAGCAGATGGTCTCGGATATAACATCACAGTCTTCTTCCTCATAAAGTCGTTGATGGTTGAAGATCAATACTCATTTTTTGTTCAGAGAGTCCGGTAAATGACTACAAATCTCCCTGTTGCAGGTCTTGAATTCAAAGCCATCAAGGAGTCATTTCAGAACTATCTGAAAGGCATCCCTGAGTATAAGGATTGGAACTTCGAAGGTTCAGGTATTTCGCGCCTGATTGACATTTTGTCCTACAACACGCACTATCTTGGATATTACGTCAAGATGTTGATGGATGAGTCGTTTGTCGACTCTGCACATACACGTGAAGCTCTGCTCTCAATCGCGAAACGAAGCGGATATGTAGTGAGAGGGAAGAGATCAGCAAGAGCTGATGTAAAACTGTCTCTGACAATGGACATCTCACAAGATCCGTTGAGTCAGAATATCCTTGTCCCAGCAGGATTGACATTCACAGGTGCAAATACACTGGCTGATAGTCGAACATACAACATCATTGACGACGTGGTGATGTACGATCGAGTTCTTGATGGCTCTAATGTCACCTACACTAGCCCTGAGTTCACAATCTATGAGGGCAGCCTTGAGGAATATCGGTTCTTGGTTGATTCAAGCAACCTCAATCAAAGATTTGTTATCAGAGATCGTGATATTGACGCCACAACAATCAGAGTAGATGTGGCACCCTTTGAAGGGTCATTGGACGTTGAGCAATATCAGTTAGCTGATGACATCTTTGAGCTGAATGGTGATTCAAAGGTCTTTTTCATCACAACAAATGAAGACGGACTCTATCAGGTCTTCTTCGGCGATGGCGTTTTTGGAATTCAACCCCCGAATGGCGCAGTCATCACCTGCCGTTATATCAGCACGAATGGCGAGTCAGGGAATGGGGCGAAGAGTTTCACCTTCAACCCAGAGGGGTTTGGGTTGGCTCCTGACTTCTCAACCGAGGTCATCAGCATCGCCTCAGGTGGAATGGAAGAGGAGGGCACTGAGTCGATGCGATTCACAATCCCTCACCACTTCAGGCGCCAAAATCGCATCGTCACAGAATCGGACTACAGAGCCGTTCTGCTCTCAGAATTCAGAAATATCGACAGCCTGAATGTCTGGGGCGGAGAGAGAAATGGACAGCGTGAATATGGCAAAATCTTCATCTCGATTAAGCCAAAATTCGCCGACAGTCTCACAGCCAGCGCGAGAAACGAGATCAAAAACTCCGTCCTCTCGAAGTATGGCGCCGTTGGAATTGATGTTGAGTTCGTCGATCCGCAGTTCATTGAGGTGGATGTCACAATTTATGGGAAAGCAGACCTCCGAAAGACCAACGAAGGTTTGCGGGTCATTGAGGGGAGAATCATATCTAAGATGTCTGAGTTTAACGCCAATGTACTCAGTCGCTTTGACACTCTCTTTTCAGACGTTGCCCTCCTTGACTTCGTCAAAGCGAATGAGCCGAGCATCATCACATTGTTCACGACAAAGGTTCTTCGAAAGAGGCAGGCTATTATTCATCGGAGCACCAGCACGAATTTCGTTGAATTTTCAAATGAAATCACTCCAGCAACAGTGAAGTCGACGGAAGTCGTTTATGCTGGAGACAATTGTTATCTGTCAGATGACGGAGTAGGAGGATTGTGGCTTCGGAAAGCAGATGGGTCGAAAAAACTCACTACTGCGCAAGGTCAGGTCAACTACGCTACCGGGGTCATCAGTTTCACTCTCCCGACATTCGCAGCGGTGAAGGGATATGAGGGTTTGTACTCTGGGGTCATAGAGTTCTCCGTCACCCCGAGGTATCCAGACGTAAATACCAGCTTAAACAACATCGTCAGAATATCAAAGACAAAGGCGTCACTCACCGCATGAGCGAGTTCATCAGTCCAGTCATAGGAAACCGCTTTCCTGGTTTCATTAAGGAAGAGTATACGTCCTTTGACAAATTTTTGCGTGACTATCTTGATTGGCTTGAGACTGATGAAAACTTCATCCAAATCCTGAATGCGTGGTCTCACAATCTTGAACCCTCAAATAATGTCGACGAATACCTTGACGCGATCCTAAGAGATACAGGGTTCGTCTTAGATCGAGAGATCAGTATCCCAAAAAGTACATTGCTACATTTTCTAAAGGATTTCTATCTCTCTCGAGGATCAGCGCAATCGTTCAAATTCATTTTCCGACTGCTGTTCAACGCAGATGTGAGAATCGAATATCCGAGAGAGCAACTCCTGTGGTTGAGTTCAGCAAACTATGGGCAGAGGCATTTCATATTCATTCAGTCGACTCATAAAGGGAGCCGCGAGTATACGAATATCATTTCAAAAATCTCTGAGCTCGGCGGCACAATTCAAGGGTCAGTCTCAAAATTGACTGCGTTTGTTGAAGACATCAAGCCCATCCAGTACAACGGGGGCGAATATCTTCAAATCGAAATTCAACGCCCACTGGGTGAATTTCTCGCCACAGAATCGGTGTCTCTTTCTGTTGGCGGATTCTCGATTGTTGAACAAATATTGCCAATCGCTGACATCCAGATTGTCGATCCAGGGGTTGGTTATCTACCCGGCGATCGAATTTCAATCACAGGAACTTTGGTGCAAGGGTCAATCCTCGTTGATTCTACCTCAACTGGTGGAGTGACGAGTATTCAAATTCTCAATGCTGGGTGTAATTACAACACCGATACCTTGATCTATGCCAGACAGACTGGAGCCGGCGCAGGGTTCACTGGGCGTGTTACCGGTGTCACTCTCAACGATACTGCAAACATCACAAATACAGAGATTTTGAGTCCCGGATCTGGCTTTGCTGTTGTACCAGAAATCTACGCTAAGCGTCCTGGTGAGTCGATGATTCTGGACTCCAACTATGGTGCTATCGGTTTATATCAACCTGAAGACCAGATAAGTTCAACACCAGGTGTGGTGTCTGACGGCGACGAGACAACCCCGTCATATGACGGCGACCAAATACTTGGTCCAGTGGTGCCTCGAGCCCTTCCTCAGACAGGCATCTGTGTCGCCAAGCTGAAGGCGCACAGCACTGAGATTGGAAAAATCATTGACGTCACGATGAAGACTCCATATCTTGGTTTCGACCCGTTAAACCCATCTTCGTTGACGGTGAGTGTTGAATCACAGAGCGGTTCAGGTGCGATTCTTGAGGTCAAGCCGATATCTCGCTTCGCTATCTCAAGCTGGGAAGACAGCAAGGGATTTCTCGCAGAGCGGTGCTTTCTTCTCGACAGTGATAAATATCAACAGTTTTCATATGAAGTGATCTCGAGTGCTGATCCAACACGATATCAAGACATAGTCGCTGATTTGCTGCATCCGGTTGGATATTCAAGATTTGCTATCGTTGAGATTGAAGACGAGAAGAATCGAGGGCCGATAGTTGTATGGCAGGAAATCCAAGATCCATCCGTCCTCCTCTTTCCAATCCAAGCTGAGGAGCCTGATGTGACGGTGTTTTCCTTGACTCAAGCTGCTGAGCTGCCGCCGTCTGGGCAAATTCTTGTACCACATAACTCAAACAATCACATTCTCGTCGACGAAAATGAAGACGACATAATCTGGGCATAGGAACAATCATGGCAGCTAAACTGAGCAGCAGGTTCAAATCGTACTTGGTGGCATCGATCACCCAGAGTTTGAGAAGTCAGAATCCACCTGCGTGGCTCCCGAACACGATATACACTGTTGGGAACCAAGTCACAAACTCGCGCAACATCTATGCAGCGACCAAAGCAGGATCTTCGGGACCGAACCCTGGACCAAATACAAGTTCAGGCATCTTGGTTGATGGAACCGTGAATTGGATTTACATCGGACCTGCATTTGATCCTTCAGCGATCAATTCAAACCTCTACATGGGGCTTGGGAGAACGCAGGCGTGGCCAAATGAGTCAATTCCACCAACCGCTACAGCTGATGAGACTGAAACAAAAGAGACGCTTGATGACCTGATTTGTCTCCTACGTTTGACATCGAGCAATACACGCCAGGGGTTGAAGAAAAATGAATGGGTGACTGGAACTGTCTACCACGCATTTACCGGCGTGGAAGATGATGCAGACAATCCTAACCTGTATGTCACAGTCGATCAAACAGACGTTTTCAAGTGTATCGACAATAAGAATGGTGCGGCGTCAACAGTCAAGCCCAATGCGAGGGCACAAGGGTACCTGGTTCTCGCAGACGGATACGTTTGGAAGTATATGGGGTCGGTCTCAAACGTCGACCTGGTGAAGTTCGCGACGACTGATCATGTGCCTAT
>Ga0075163_10004284_pt1 | contig 19162 bp, 19 predicted proteins | sample JI1023141ADNA_FD_71478 | JGI IMG/M metagenome (GOLD analysis project Ga0075163, IMG submission 71478) | Wastewater effluent complex algal communities from Wisconsin, to seasonally profile nutrient transformation and Carbon sequestration -... | ecosystem: Engineered > WWTP > Effluent > Algae...
TGAAGGCCATCGCCGTGCGCGGCACCCTCGGCGTGGGCAACATCGCCGACCCCGAGGCCTTCATGAAGGTCACCGCCGAGAAGAAGAAGATCCTCGCGGACAACGGTGTCACCGGCCAAGGCCTTCCGGCCTATGGCACCCAGGTGCTGATGAACGTGATCAACGAGATCGGTGCGCTGCCCACCCGCAACCACCGCGACGTGCAGTTCGAGGGCGCCAAGGACATCTCAGCCGAAGCCATGGTCACCCCCCGCGCGACCGACGGCAAGAAGCACCTGGTGACCAACCAGGCCTGCTTCGGCTGCACCATCGCCTGCGGCCGGATCAGCAAGATGGACAAGGGCCACTTCACGGTGGCCGACAAGCCCCAATACCACGGCGCCAGCGGCGGCCTGGAGTACGAAGCCGCTTGGGCCCTCGGTGCGGCCAACGGCGTCAACGACCTCGAAGCGCTGCAGTACGCCAACCTGCTGTGCAACGAGCACGGGATGGACCCGATCAGCTTCGGTGCCACCATCGGCGCCGTGATGGAGCTGTACGACATGGGCGTGCTGACCAAGGAGCAACTCGGCATCGACGCCAAGTTCGGCTCGGCCGCAGCGCTGGCCCACTTTGCCGAGATCACGGCCAAGGGCGAGGGTTTCGGCAAGGAAATCGGCCAGGGTTCCAAGCGCCTGACCGCCAAGTACGGCCACCCGGATCTGACCATGAGCGTCAAGGGCCAGGAATTCCCAGCCTACGACTCCCGCGGCATCCAGGGCATGGGCCTGGCCTATGCCACCAGCAACCGCGGCGCCTGCCACCTGCGCGGCTACACCGTGGCCTCCGAGGTGCTGGGCATCCCGGTCAAGACCGACCCGCTCACTGCCGAAGGCAAGCCCGAGTTGGTCAAGGCCTTCCAGGACGCCACCGCAGCCTTCGACTCCGCCGGCATCTGCATCTTCACCAGCTTCGCCTGGGGCCTGGCCGACGTGGCACCGCAGGTCGCTGCCGCCTGTGGCGACGAGTTCTCGCTGGAGAACATGGAGAAGATCGGCGAGCGCATCTGGAACATGGAGCGCGACTTCAACAACAAGGCCGGCTTCACCAGCAAGGACGACATGCTGCCCAAGCGACTGCTGACCGAGCCGGCGCAGACCGGCCCGGCCAAGGGCCTGGTCAACAAGCTGCCCGAGATGCTGCCGAAGTACTACGCCATTCGTGGCTGGACACCCGACGGCCAGCTCACGCCCGAAACGCGGGCGCGTCTGGGCCTGTGACCGAGCGGGGCCGCGCCGCGGCCTGACGAACTTCGAAAGGGCGGTTCGCGGACCGCCCTTTCCTTTGTGGAGCAAGACACCATGAAACACGTGATCCTGGGCGCTGGCCCCGCGGGCGTGATCGCCGCTGAAACACTCCGCAAGCACGCGCCCCACGACGAGATCGTGCTGGTGGGCGACGAGCCCGAGGCGCCCTACTCGCGCATGGCCATTCCCTACCTGCTGATGGGCAACATCGGCGAGGAGGGCACCCACCTGCGCCACACGGCAGGCCACTTCGCATCGCTGCGCATCACACAGCAACACGGCCGCGCCAAGCGGGTGGATATCGACAAGCGCGAGGTGCTGCTCGACGACGGCTGCACCCTGCCCTACGACCGGCTGCTGATCGCCACCGGTTCGTCGCCCGCCACGCCGCCCATCCCTGGCATCCATGGCGCCGGCGTGCACCCCTGCTGGACGCTGAAGGACGCCCGCGCGATCATGGCCCTGGCAAAACCAGGCGCCCGCGTACTGCAGATGGGCGCCGGCTTCATCGGCTGCATCATCATGGAGGCGCTCGCCGCACGCGGCGTGAAGCTCAGCGTGGTCGAGATGGGCGACCGCATGGTGCCGCGCATGATGGGGCCCACTGCGGGCGGCATGATCAAGGCCTGGTGCGAAGCCAAAGGTGTCACCGTCTACACCAGCGCCCGCGTCGAGGCGGTGGACAGGCCCGGGCCGGACGGTGCACCCATGGGAGTGCGCCTGTCCACCGGCCAGCACCTGGCGGCCGACCTGGTGATCAGTGCCACCGGCGTGAAGCCCAACATCGGCTTTCTGGAGAACTCCGGCATCACCTGTCTGGTGGGCGTGCTGACCGACGAGCACCTGCAGACCAACGTGCCCGGCATCTACGCGGCTGGCGACTGCGCCGAAGCGTTCGACAAGGTCAGCGGCCAGACCATCGTCAGCGCCATCCAGCCCAACGCTGCCGAGCAGGCTCGGGTGGCTGCACTGAACATGGTGGGGCAGCGCACCGAACTGAAGGGCGTCACCCAGATCAACGTGCTGGACACACTGGGCCTGATCTCAGCCAGTTTCGGCAATTGGATGGGCGTCGCCGGCGGCCAGAATGTCGAGCTGACGGACAAGGCAGCTGGCCGACACCTGAGCCTTCAGTTCGGCGGCGATCAGTTGGTCGGCTGCAACGCCATCGGCTGGACCCAGCATGTCGGCGTGATGCGGGGCCTGGTCGAGGGCCAAGTGAGCTTGGGCCCCTGGAGGGACAAGCTGCTGGCCGATCCGACGCTGCTGATGGAGGCCTATCTGGCCTGTGCCCAGGCCCAGGCCGAGCCGGCGCACTACAAGCCGCAATGAGCCACGGCATCATCCGCCCATGCGCATCACCTTCAAGCTCTACGCCAGCCTCACCGAGTTCCTGCCAGCCGAGAAGCGCAACGGAAACCTGATGGAACTGGACGTCGCGGCCGGCGCCAGCGTGGCTGAGATCATCGAGCCGTTCAGGTTGCCCATGAAGATGGTGCACCTGGTGCTGATCAACGGCCACTTCGTGCCGCCCGAGGAGCGCGGCAGCCGCACCCTTGCAGAGGGCGACGTGCTGGCCATCTGGCCGCCGATTGCGGGTGGCTAGCGACACTGAGTTCACGCGCGAGCACGGCAGCACCGAATTCGACTGGCTGCGCTGCCTGCCTGGCGCCGTCGGCCCACACCGGCTAACGTTGGGTGCGCCGGGCGAAGCCACCGTGGCCATCGGGCCTGGTGGCCAGCTTGACCTGCGCTGGCAAGTGCTGCCCGAACGGCGCATCGCGTTGATGCGCATGCCGCGCATGGAGGTGCACTACCGGTTCTCCGGCGCGCTCAGCGACGATGAACGCACGCGCTTCCTGCGGTACTTCGACCTCTTCATGCAGCGCGGCGGGGGTTGAGCCCGGCGGGTGGGGCCGGTTCGCCGGCACCGGGCGCCCCAATTTCACGCCTTCAGGTGGAAGGGCGAGAAGTTGGTGTCGCGGTCGTAGTAGTCCTCACCTTCCACACGCTTCAGGAACGACACCGCGCGGTAGGTGATGGGCGTCATCAGCGCCTCCCACGAGGTCTTGAAGAGGTACTGGGTGATGGTGACGGCGATCAACTGCTCCTGCGGCCAGATGCCCCAGAAGGCAATCACGAAGAACAGGCTGGTGTCGACGAACTGGCCGACGATCGTCGAGCCGATGGTGCGCGTCCACAGATACCGGCCCTGGGTGACGATCTTCATCTTGGCCATCACGAAACTGTTGGCGAAGCTGCCGCACCAGAACGCGATCATCGAGCCGGCCACGATGCGCCAGGTGTTGCCGAACACCCCTTCGATCTGCGTCTGGTAGACCGCCATGAACTCGTTCTTGGCGGGCGGCAGGTTCACCACCACGTACGCCATGAAGGCAGCGAAGATCAACGCGCCGAAGCCGGCCCAGACCACACGCCGGTCGCGCCCGTAGCCATACACCTCGGTCAGGATGTCGCCGAAGATGTAGGACAGTGGGAAGAACATCAGGTCGGCACCGAAGGTCACCGTGCCGAGCAATGGCAGATCGAGTGTCGCCGCCTTGGCCGCGCCGATCAGGTTGGAGCACAGCAGCACGCACACGAACGCCGCCATGATGAAGTCGTAGTACTTGAAGCTGCGGTTCGCGGTCATGGCGATCTCTCGAAGGTGGTCAACCGATCAAGCATCATTCGGGCCACCGGAGTCGGGGCCCGCGCTGGCGGGCTCGAGCGCCGGAATCGTCCTCAGCGCACGTTCGGCGCTGTTCAACGAGCCCTCGATGAAGCCCTGGTAATCCGAGTAGGCCTCGCCGACGATGTGCACGTTGCGGGCTCCGCTGCCAAAGTCAAATGCCTGGAACGACTCCATCACCTTCCAGGAGCGCACGCCGGGCTGCCAGCCGTGGTTGGCCGCGCCATACGGCGCCCGCGCCCAGTCGCGGATGCCGTAGGTGACGATGGACTGGCGCACATAGGTGGTGGTTTCGGCCAGTGTCATGTGCTCGAACAGGCGCCGCGCCTGCTCGGTCAGGCGCACGCCGGTTTCGACGTTGGCCGCAGTGGCCGCCAGGGCCCGCTTGACGTCGCGGGCAACGAACAGCGCGAAAGCGTCGACGATGCGGCCGTTCTGGTCCACTTCGGCGCGGTCGTGGCGCTGCGTCTCGATGACATAGTGGCGCCAGAACTCGGTGGACGGGCGATCCATGTAGAGCAGAACCATGCCGTGGCCGTCCGGGTCCGCGTCGCGCGGGCGGCGGAAGTAGTGCACCTCGCGCGTCGGCATGCAGTCAGCGTGCTGCTGCGGCGGCTGGTCGTGGTCCCACCAAGGGGCGTTGCTGACCAGGAAGACCTTCAGCATCGGGAAGCCGTTCACGCTGTCGAGTTGCTGCGCGATGTGCTGCGGCAGGTGGTGGCCCAGCTTGACCAGCGGCAGCCGCGGCAACGCCAGGATCAGGCGCTGGGTGGCGATCTGGGTCACGCCGCTTTGCGTCCGCACGTCGAGCAGCAGGGTGGAACTGCCGAGGTCGGCCGGCCGAAAGCTCAGCAGCGTGTGCCCGCCCGCCAGCGTCACGTTCGGGTGACGGCGCAGGTCCGCCAGCAGGCCCTCGGTGAGCCTGGCCGAGCCACCGGCGATGCTGGCCAGTTCGCGGCCGACTGTCTTCAGCGCCCGCAGCCACCAGACGATCCACTCGATGGCGTTCAGGTTCTCCGGGATCATGTGATAGAAGGTTCCGGTGTCGCGCAGCTTCACCAGCGCCCCGTGGCTGAGGATGCCCTGTGCCGACAGGGCGTTCCAGAAGCCGGTGGCCCACAGCGGCTGGCCGTGCAGTTGCGCGTGCTTGCGCAGGCGCATGTAGTCGGCCTCGGTCAGGCCGTCGATCCAGCCCTGGTCGTCCGGCTGGCGGCCCATGATCAGCATGATCCCGCGCCGCAGCAACTCCAGCGAGTTCAGGCCCTGCTCCTCGGGCGGCAGGTCCTGGTCAAGTGCAGTCGCGCCGCCCGCGGCCGGGCCGGCGAACGGCACCAGGCCCACGCCCAACTCGTCGCACAGCGCCGCGAAGCGCGGTTGCAGCGTCGGCTCGAAGCGCATCGGGCCCATCTCGGCGATGAAGCCGTCAAGCTCCTCGGTCTCGATGCGGCCGCCCCAGCGATCGGAGGCCGTTTCCAGGATCAGCAGCCGGTGCCCGGCCTCGGCCAGGCGGCGTGCGCAGTACAGGCCGGCGATGCCGCCGCCGGCAATGACGAGGGGGTGTTCGGTCATGGCGCGCATTGTGCGCAACCCGGCCCCGGCGCGCCACCGCCAGCGCTGGCGGGCGCGCCGGTAAGATTCCCCCATGACCGAGATCGAAGACAGTGACCTCCCCGAAGTCCTTCATGAGCCCCGCCTTTGGCGCGACAACGGCTGGACGGCCAAGGTCGTGAAGAACGAGGACGACGACGGCTGGGCGGTGGAGATGTACCTGCAGGGCGAGGCCGAGCCGGCGCTCGTCGGGCCGTGGACCATGGGCCGCGACAAGAAAAACCCAAAGCCGCTGGACACCGCCGCCTTCAACACCCTGGTGAAGACCGCCGCAGAGGTGATCCGCCGGCACGAGCAGCAGCGCCATGCGATGCTGCACAAGCAGGTCACCGTGGACACGCCCACCGAGCGCATCACGGTGATGCTGGACATCGTGCCCGACGACGATGATCCCTACGCCACGCTGAGCGCACTCGATGCGGGCGGTGACACCCTGGCGTCGGTTCGCGTGGCTGCGCAGTTCCGGCTCACAGCCGCAAGCGCTGAGTCCTGGATTGAAGCCGGCTATCGCCGCCCATCTTGAAGTGTGACGGCCAGTGTCGGCGGCGCCAAGTCGCGCGCTGTCAGCCACAGGCGCACATCGAACTCCAGCTGGTGGTAGCCCGGCTCCATGTGGGTGCACAGTGCGTAGAAGGCCTTGCCGTGCTCGCGTTCCTTCAGGTGCGCAAGCTCGTGCACGGCGATCATCTTCAGAAACGGCGCAGGCGCCTCGCGGAATAGGCCGGCGATGCGGATCTCGCGCTTGGCCTTGAGCTTGCCGCCCTGCACCCTTGACACCGCGGTGTGCGTGCCCAGCGCGTTCTGGATGACCTGAAGCCTGTTGTCGTACATCACCTTCGACAGCGGTTCGGCATTGCGCAGGTAACGGCTCTTCAGTTCGCCCACGTAGTCGAACAGTGCGCCGTCGGTGCGCACGGTGTGGGTCTGGGCCCCGTAGCGCTCGCTCAGCGTCTGCGCCAGGCGGCCTTCCGCGATCAGCGCATGAACCTGCGCCAGCAACTCGGGCGGGTAGCCGGCCAGGTACCTCAGCCGGGGCGGAGCACCAGTCATCGCGGCGGGGCTGGCGGGCTGCGGCGCTGCTCGCGCAGCATGTAGAGGTAGAGCCCCTCCACCTTCTCACGGGCCCACGGTGTCTTGCGCAGCATCTTCAGGCTCGAATTGATGCTGGGCTCACTGGAAAAGCAGCGCAGCGCGATGCGGTCGGCCAGGCCCGGCCAGCCGTAGTGCGCGACGAGGGCCGTGAGCATGGCCTCCAGGGTCACGCCATGCAGTGGGTTGCGCGCCTGGGCGGGTGGCGTGGTCATGGCTCGATTGTCTCGCCATTGGCCTGGGGCTTTCGGTGGCTCGCTACACTGGGCTGAACGATGCCCCATGCCACGCCCCTGATCACGCTGATTGCCGCCGCCTTCGCGGCGGCTCTGGTCCTGGGCTTCGTGGCCGCCCGACTCAGGATGCCCGCGCTGGTGGGCTACCTGGTCGCGGGCATCCTGATCGGGCCGGCCACGCCGGGCTTTGTCGGTGACATCGAGATCGCCAGCCAGTTTGCTGAGGTCGGCGTGATGCTGCTGATGTTCGGAGTCGGCCTGCATTTCTCGCTGGACGACCTGATGTCGGTGCGCAAGGTGGCCCTGCCGGGCGCGCTGGTCCAGATGGTCGTCGCCACCGCGCTGGGCGCTGGCGTGGCCACCTGGTGGGGCTGGGCGCTGCCGGCGGCCATCGTCTTCGGCCTGGCCCTGTCGGTGGCGAGCACCGTGGTGCTGTTGAAAGCCCTGGAGAGCCGTGGCCTGGTCGATTCGGTCAACGGCCGCATCGCGATCGGCTGGCTGGTCGTCGAGGATCTGGCGATGGTGCTGGTGCTGGTGCTGCTTCCGCCGCTGGCCGGCATGGCCGGTGCGGACGGTGGGGGGTCGGCATCGGCGCTGTGGGCGACGCTCGGGCGCACGGTGCTGGAAGTGGCCGCCTTCGTGGTGCTGATGTGGGTGGTGGGCCGGCGGGTCTTCCCGTGGTTGCTGTGGCAGGTGGCACGCACCGGCTCGCGCGAGTTGTTCACGCTGTGCGTCGTGGCCGCCGCGGTGAGCATTGCCTACGGCTCGGCGCAACTCTTCGGCGTGAGCTTTGCGCTCGGCGCCTTCTTTGCCGGCATGGTGCTGCGAGAGTCGGAGTTCAGCCACCGCGCGGCGGAGGAGACGCTGCCGCTGCGTGATGCCTTCGCGGTGTTGTTCTTTGTTTCGGTCGGCATGCTGTTCGACCCGCGCGTGCTGGTCGACGAGCCGCTGAAGGTGCTGGCGGTGGTCGGCATCATCGTGCTCGGCAAGTCACTGGCGGCCGCCGGGCTGGTGCTGCTGCTGCGCTACCCGCTGAACACCGCGCTCACGGTCTCGGCCGGCCTGGCGCAAATCGGCGAGTTCTCGTTCATCCTTGCCGGGCTGGGCATGTCCCTGGGCGTGCTCCCAACCACCGGCCAGAGCCTGATCCTGGCCGGTGCCCTGATCTCGATCGCGCTGAACCCGCTGGTCTTCGCCGCCATCGAACCCGCACTGCGCTGGGCCCGCGCGCACTCCGCGCTGGCTCGCCGGCTCGACCGCAGCGACGACCCGCTGGCCGAGTTGCCGATGTCGACCGACGCCAAGTTCCTGCGCCACCAGGTGGTGCTGGTCGGCCACGGCCGCGTGGGCCAGGGCATTGCGGCGGCGCTGAAGGCACAGGGCATCCCCTTCGTCGTGGCCGAGGAGAACCGCGAGATCGTCGAGCGCCTGCGCAGCGAAGGCCAGGCCGCCGTGCTGGGCAATGCGGTCGACCCGGCCACGCTGATCCAGGCCCACATTGCCCAGGCCCGGCTGCTGGTCATCGCCACGCCGCAAACGGTGGATGTGCGCCAGATGGTGGAAACCGCCCGCAGCCTGAACCCGACCGTGGATGTGGTCGTGCGCAGCGAGAACGCCGAGGAGGCCACCCTGCTGGAGCAGGAGGGTTGCGGCACGGTGTTCGTCGGCAAGAACGAACTGGCGCGGTCCATGACCGCCCATGTGCTGCGCCAGGTGGCCGTTGACAAGCCCTGATCAGTCGTGCCGGTAGGCCGGCAGGCGCTCGCCGCATTGGCTGCAGAAGCGCGCGTCGGCGGCATGGCCTTCGCTGAGGCAGGCATGGCAGCTGCGCGTGGTGACCGCCCCGGTGCCACGCCGCTGCGCGGTCAACTCGGCGGTGACGATGCCGGTCGGTACTGCCAGCACGCCCCAGCCCAGAAGCATCATCACCGAGGCGATCGCCCGGCCGAGGTCGGTCTTGGGCGTGATGTCACCGAAACCCACAGTGGTCATGGTGCTGACAGACCAGTACATCGCCGTCGGGATGCTGGTGAAGCCGTTCGCCGGCCCCTCCACCACGTAGAGCAGGGTGCCGGTGACCAGCACCATCATCAGCACGAAGGACAGGAAGACCAAGATCTTGCGGCGGCTGGCCCGCAGCGCATCGCCCAGTGCACTGAACTCCTGCACGTAACGCGTCAGGCGCAGGATGCGGAAGACCCTCAGCAGGCGCAGTATGCGCACGTCGATCAGCACGCCCGCCACCGGCACGAGCAGCGCCAGGTAGGTGGGCAGCACGGCCAGCAGGTCGACGATGCCGAAGAAGCTCTTGGCATAGCGCGACGGCCGCTGCACACACGCCAGGCGGGCGAGGTACTCCAGCGTGAACAGCAGCGTGAAGAACCACTCCATCGCGGTGAACAGGCTCCCGTAGCGGCTGTGCACCGGCTGCACGCTGTCGAGGACCACCACCGCGACGCTCAGCAGAATGGCCACGATGACCGCCAGATCGAAGGCCCGGCCGGCCCGCGTGTCGGCCTCGAAGATGATGGTGTAGAGCCGCAAGCGCCACCCGGTCAGCGGGCGGCCGAAGTGCAGTTCGTCGGCCGGGGTGGCCGCCTTGCGCGGGATCTCAGCGCCGGGTTCGGTGGTTGGGTTCATCGTGGGCAGGGTCGAGTTGGCGCGATCAGGTGGGGCGGTGCCGCGCGGCGCGGCTGGACAACGCGTTCGGGAAGTACAGCGCCGTCAGGCTCTTGCTGTGCACCGGCGAGTAGCCGCGGCCGTCGCCGCCCTCGGCCGCGCCGGCATAGCGCCGCCAGTCGCGCACCCAGTGGATGTGGTCGCAGACCTCGAGCAGGCCCATGGTCTCGCGGTCGCCCACCAGCACGCCCTGCACCCGCAGGCCGAAGCGCGCGCGGGCCTCGTCCAGCCGGGCCAGGGTGTGCGGCACACAGCCGAACTCGCCGTCGCTGACGATCAGCAGATCCGCCCGGGACCAGCGCGCCTCGTGCACCCGCTCCAGCGCGCGCTCGATCGGGGTCTGGATATCCGTGCCGCCGTCGAAGCCCTGGCCCATCAGCGCCATGAGCGCCGCCAGCCCGTCGGCGCTCTGCCCCAGCTCACGCTCCACCAGTTCCTGCGGGCCGCCGAAGGCGATCAGCAAGCAACCGCGCTGCTGTTCGTGGGCCAGGCGCAGCGCCGCCAGCGTGACGGCCTTGGCGATGTTCTCGGGTGCGCCGCGCATGGAGCCCGAGGTGTCCAGGCAAACGATCACCGGCCCGCGCGACAAGGGCTCCGGCCGGGGTGGTGCATCGGCCTGCCGCCCAGCCGCCCGTGGGTCGGGCCGCCAGTCGGTCAGCACCGCGGTGGTGTCCCAGCTCAGCAAGCGCGCCTCGGCGTGGCGGGCACGCCAGAGCTTCTTCAGCACCGGGTGCTTGAGCATCACCGCCTCGCTTGCCAGCATGCGCTCGGGCTGGGCCGAGAAGCGCACGCCGACGATCTCGCCGGGGGCGTCCGGCAGCAAGGTCTCCACCGCACGCAGCGGCACCGGCTGCGCCGAGCCACGGGGCGGGGGCGGGGCCGGCGTGGGCGGCAGGCGCGCATCGTGCTCGGTTCGCCCAAGTTGGCGGATCAGTTCGGCCAGCTCGGGCAACTGCCGCAACCAATCGGCCGCCCGGCGGGCCGCCTGCCAGGGCCGCGAGCGCAGGTGGCCTTGCAACTGGTCCCAACGCAGGTGGGCGAAGTCGCCCAGGCCCTGCAGCAGCGCGAGATCCTCGCCCAGCCCCTGTGTCTGCAGCTGCCAGGTTCCACGGAACTCCTCGGTGACAGTGGCGATGGCCTCGTCGCGGGAGCGGCCCGGTTGCAGGCCGACGATGCGGTCCAGGTGCCACAGCACGGTGCGCAACACGTGCTCGGCCAAGGCCGGCGTGGCGCGGGACAGCGCCGGCAGACCGAGTTCGCCCACGGCGGTGCGCAGCGGCGCACTGGCCGCCCGATCCCCAAAGTCGGCGTCGGCCGGCGGCAGTTCGCCTCGCCCGAGCGCGGCCAGCCACACAGCCGTGTCATCCAGGCGCCGGCCCGGCGACCCGATGCTGGTGACCAGGCTCGGCAACCACACTGTGCGCGGCAGGGCCTGCAGGCGGTCGAAGGGCTGGTCAGCGGCGTGCGCGGTGGGCATGGCCGCGCTCAGGCTGCCAGATCGTCCAGCGCCACCGGATCGGGCGCAGCGGCCTCGGACTGCGCATCTTCGGGCAGCGTGGCGAAACCCTCTCGCACCACCTGCAGGCGGTCGGCCAGCGCCTGCAGGCGTGTCAGTGATTCGGCGTGCGCGGCGTTCCAACGCGCGGTCAGGCGCGGCGGCACCCACAAGCGCACGGCGAGTTGCGCCGCCAACGTCTCGGCCCGCAGGGCGAGTGCCTCCCGCTGAACCGTGACGTGGGCGACGAGGCCTTCCACCTGCGCCACGCGCGCGGCAATGTGCACCGGGCTGTAGTGGCGGCGCAGCTGGGCCTCGAGCCCGGCGATGGTCAGGCGGGGCATCACCACGGCGGCCGGTTCGCCGCCCGGCCCGTCGCCCAGGCCGATCGCCCGGGCCAGGGCCAGCTTGCCGGCTGTGTCGCTCTCTGCACCCTCGGCCTGTGCGCTCTGTTCCAGGGCCAGCTGGTTCTCGAAGGCCTCCACCGCGCGGCCGAGCCAGGCCAGTTCCAGCGGCACGGCCTGCAACCAGTCGGCCTCGAACCACAGCGCCAGCGCCTCGGCCTCCTGCGAGGTGGCACCGGCCACGTAGGGAGCAAGCCAGAGGTCCAGCCCGTCGACCTCGGCCCGGCCCTCGGTGGCGGCGGCCGTGCGCATCAGGCCCACCCACTGCCGCCAGCGCCGGTCGGACAGGCCCTGCCCACGACTGGCCAGCCAGGTACGCAAGGCCGAGCAACCGGCCACGGCTTCGTCACCGAGGCGCACGGACGACGCGGCCCGGGTGATCGCCCGGCGCTCGGTGTCGTCGAGCGAATCAGACGCATCCGGCACGGCTGCCGGCAACCGGAGCAAGGGCTCGAACGACGCATCGGCCACCGGCGCCACCGGCACCCGCAGCAGGAAGCGGTCAAAGAAGGCCAACAGTGCATCGTCGGCCGGCAACTCGTTGCTGGCGCCCACCACGCTGATCAGGGGCGTGGGCTGGCGGCTGCTGCCGTTGTCGAACTCTCGCTCGTTGAGCAGGGTCAGCAGCGCATTGAGGATCGCCGAGTTGGCCTTGAACACCTCGTCTAGGAAAGCGATGCCCGCCGTGGGCAGGAAGCCGTCGGTCAGGCGCTCGTAGCGATCGTTCTCCAGCGCCACCAGCGATAACGGGCCGAACAGTTCCTCCGGCGTCGAGAAGCGGGTCAAGAGGCGCTCGAAGTAGCGCGCACCACCGAATGCATGGTGCAGCCGGCGCGCCAGTTCGCTCTTGGCGGTGCCCGGCGGGCCGATCAGCAGCACATGCTCGCCGGCCAGCGCCGCCAGCAGCACCAACCGAGCGGCGGTGTCACGCTCCAGCAGGCCGGATTCGAGCTGCCGTTGCAGCGACAGAAAGCGAAGGGGGGCGGGCACAGTCATGCTCGCATTGTCCTGGAGCAACACGGCCCGTGCAGCGCCCCGAGGCGCCCCCCCCGCAGGCCAGCCTTCAAAGCCCGTCGACGGGCGTCAGCAGGTACGCGCGCCTGACGCCGAAGAGGCGCCCCATGCCGATGATCTGGCCTTCGTCGTTGATGCCCCGCGCGTCCTTCAGCTGCCAGCCCTCGCCGGTCACTGGATCGAGATGCTTGTTCAGGTTGCGCGCAGGGCCGCCGAACGACACGAAGGGTTGCGACCCGCGGGCATCGTCCTTGAAGCACATCCCGACCACGTGACCACGATTGTTGAGCGCCAGGCCGGCGCAACTCTGGAAGTTCGGCATCACGCCCAGGTCCTGCATCACGCCATTGCTGTAGAGGAAGGCATGCCCGTGGCCGTCCAGCGTGTCGGCGCCGCCGGTGACCTGCCCCCAACGGTTGATGGCGAAGGCCGCGCTCTGGCCACCGCCCAGCGTGCCCAGCTCGGTCATCCCGCCAGCCTCGAAGATCACGGCCATGGTGTCGGTGCTGCCGGGCCGATTGGCCCATCCAACGGCCTGCCGCGCGTCGTTGATTTCGTAGGCGGCGCTACGTTCGCCGCCCAGCGTGCCCAAATCCTGCATGACACCGTTGGCCCACGAGAAGGCGTGCACCTCGCCACCAGCGAGCGTCGACTCTCCAACGACCCCACCGACCGAGTTCAGCCCCTTGCCACTGCTGTAGAAGCCGCCGAGGGTGCCCAGATCCAACATCGCTCCGTGGCGGTACCAGAACGCATGAGACTGCGCCTGCGCGGTCTCCGCCGTGCCGACGACCTCGCCTCGGGCATTGACGGCCTCGGCGGACGAGCTGTTGCCTCCCAGGCTGCCGAGGTCGGTCATCACGCCGTCGGTGAACAGGTAGGCACGGGACACACCGTCGACCGGCGCCGTGCCCACCACCTGGCCGCGCCGGTTGATCGCGCTTGCGTCGCTGGTTTCCCCACCAGGCAGCACCCCCAGATCCGTGACCAGGTAGGTGACCGCCATGGCCTGCGCCGACAGGCCGCAAGCCAGCATGACGACAATCGCGTGGCGCTTCATGGCAACTCCTTCTCCGACTCGGTCGACCTGACCACCGTTTCAGTTTGCGCCGACCTGGGCCCGCCGAGTATTGAGTTCACGCAAGCCGAGCTGGCCTGCGGCCCGCCGCTACCGGTTGCTCGGGAACGGTGGCATGCGCAGGCGCCCCTCGTCGTCGCCGGGGATCGGCGAGAAGGCGCCCGCCTCCCAGCGATGGGCGGCAGCCTCCAGCAAACCACGCTGGCTCGCCACGAAGTTCCACCACATGTGGCGCGGTGGGTGCAGCCGCTCCCCGCCGACCACCACGCAGCGGCTGCCGGCCGGGCCCGACAGCTCGATGGCATGCGCACCGTCCGGCACCGCCATCACCTGCGGCGGCAGCACCTCGCCGTTGACCAGCAGCGTGTGCTCAGGGCTGTAGACGGCCAGTTCCTCGGCCAGGCCGGCCGGGAGCCGCAGCGGCACATCGCCGGTCAGGGCCAGGTCCAGGTACAGCGTGGGGCTGGCGGCAACCACGGGCGACACCTGCCCGAAGGCATCACCCACCAGCACGCGCACCACCGCGCCGGGAACGGCCAGCTCCGGGATCGCCCCGGCCGGCACATGCTGGAAGCCTGGCTCGCACTCTTCCTGGGACTCGGGCAGCGCCAGCCACAGCTGCAGCCCATGCATGCGGCGCTCGCGGCCGGCCAGCGCCGGCGGAGTGCGCTCGGAATGCACGATGCCCCGGCCGGCTGTCATCCAGTTCACCGCACCGGGGTGAATCTCCTGCACCGTGCCCAGGCTGTCGCGGTGCAGGAAGGCGCCCTCGAACAGATAGGTCACGGTCGCCAGGCCGATGTGCGGGTGCGGGCCGACATCCGTATCGGCTTCGGCGGCCAGCGTCACCGGGCCGAAGTGGTCGAAGAAGACGAACGGCCCCACGGAACGCTGCGCGGCCGCAGGCAGCAGGCGCCGCACCTGGAAGCCATCGGCGAGGTCCTTGATGTGCGGGGTCAAATGTTTCATGCGGCGGCTCCCACGGGCTGGGCGTCAAGGGTACGGCATGATGATCGCCTGTTGGTCGGTCGGGCGCAGCGTGGAGGTGAAACGCCAACTGCTGGCCCACCTGATGGGCTCGCTGGCCATGCTGGCCCTGGACACCGAGCAGGTGATGGTCGTCTTCAGGGAAACCGCCTGGGAGAACTGGTCCTTCGGCGGCGGCCGCCTGCTGCATACCTGAGCTGCGCGGCTCAAGTGGTCGTCAGCAGCACCCGCCCGCTGTCGGTGGAGAGCGCCTGGTTGCAGTGGTAGGGCAGCTCGATGCCTTTTGCCGCGTCTTCCATGGCCCAGGCGCGGATCACCGGGGCCTGGGCCCGCACGCCGCCAAAGATGGTGGCAAAAGCCACGTCGGCCGCGTCGCGCCCGGTGCCGAAGCGCACGAAGGCCATCGGGATCGCCGTGCCGGAGGGGTCGAAGATGTACCAGCGGTGGCCGAGATAAACCTCCACATAGGCGTGGAAATCCGGCGGGCCGAGCGCCGGGTCGGCCCCGAAATCGGTGCCGGTGGCGAAGCGCGCCGGGATGTTCACCGCCCGGCAGAGCGCCACCATCAGGTGCGCGAAATCACGGCACACCCCCACCTGCTCGATCAGCGTGTCCACCGCCGAGGTGTTGGAGTTCGAGGTGTTGGAGGTGAAGGTGACGTGCCTGCGCACCCAGTCCTGGATGGCTTGCACCCGGCCGTGGCCCTGCCAGAGACGGCCGAACTCGTTGATGGCGAACTTCACCAGCCGGTCGCTCTGGCAGTAGCGGCTGGGGTAGATATAGCCGATCACGTCCTGCGGCAGGTCCCGCACCGGGATTTCGGCCAGTGTGCTCGGATCCGCCCGGTGGTGGGTGAGATCCACCGTGGCGGCGTACCAGAGCTTGAGCCAACCTGGTTGCGCGGTGAGCCGCATGTAGCGGTTGCCTGTGGCGGGGTCGGTGTGCACCTGCGGGGTCAGCGGCTGGCTGATCATCAGGCTCTCGGACGAGATAGCCTGGGCCGGCGTGTGGGCGGCATGGATGTTGAAGACGAAATCGGCGCCGTTCGGGTCGGTCACCTCATAGGCCAGCTCGATCTGCAACTGGATGCGGATCATGCGGCGGCCCAGTCAAGGGTGGGACAAGGTGTCATCGGTAGAGTATGCATGGGTGTCTGGCCTGGCGGGCGATCTCCCTCGAAGGTATGGCACCGCACAGAAGTGCGCCGCTGAAAGCGAGTAGGCTAGGGCCAGCAAGCGGCGTGCCCGCGAAGGGCAACCATGACCGAACCACTGCTTCTGACTGCGACGCAGATCTCCACTTTCGACGGCCCGCGGCTGTTGACAAAGGCCAGTGGCTTCTTTTTCGCCCGCGGCGAGAAACTGTTCCTGGTGACCAGCCGGCATGTGCTGGTGGACGAGCCGAGCAAGCACTTCCCGGACAGGATCTCGATCGAATTGCACGACGATGCGGTGAACTTGACGCGCTCGACGCACTTCCTGGTGCTGCTCTACAACAACGGCCAGGCCATCTGGCGGCAGGGGCGCGACAAGGCCGGCGAGATCGACGTGGCGGTGGTCGAACTGGACCGCACCCAGATGCCACCCACGGTCATCCTGCAGGCGTTCACCCCGGCACACCTGCAGGCTTCCCTGAGCGAGATCGAGGTCGGCTCGTCGCTGCTGATCGTCGGCTTCCCGCTTGGCTTCCACGACACCCTTCACCACCTCCCGGTGGTGCGCCACGCGGTGATCGCCTCGGCCTTTGGCGTGCGCTTCCAGGGCCAAGGCAGCTTCCTGACCGACGCACGCACCCACCGAGGCACCAGCGGTGCGCCGGTGGTGATGCGTGCGGCGCCCGCCGGCTCCGCCACCGACCCCTTGCCCTGGAAGCTGCTGGGTGTGCACTCTGCCCGGTTGGACATGCGCACCCGCGACCTGGAGCAGGACGAGTCGCTGGGCTTGAACTGTGCCTGGTACGCCGACATCCTGATGACCCTCACCGCGCCGGCCCTGGCCACGGGGGCCGCCTCGTGAGTGCCGTGACCCGACTGGAGAGCGACAGCTTCGGCCCCATCGACGTGCCGGCCAAGGCGCTGTGGGGCGCGCAGACGCAGCGCTCGCTCGAACACTTCGCGATCTCGACCGAGCGCATGCCGCCAGAACTGGTGATGGCGCTGGCCCGGGTGAAGCGCACCTGCGCATTGGCCAACGCCGAGCTGGCGGGCCTGGGCAGCGCCACCGCCATGGCCATCGCCCAGGCCGCCGGCGAGGTGCTGGCCGGCCAACACGCCGACGAGTTCCCCCTCTCCATCTGGCAGACCGGCTCGGGCACGCAGACCAACATGAACATGAACGAGGTGCTGGCCAACCGCGCCTCCGAGTTCCTGGGAGGTGGCCGTGGCGCCGAGAGGCTGGTTCACCCCAACGACGAGGTGAACCGCGGCCAGTCGTCGAACGACATCTTCCCGACTGCAGTGCACGTGGCCACTGCGGTGGCGCTGGCCGGCGATCTTTTCCCCGCGCTGCGGGCCCTGCGCGCCACGCTGGCGGCGCACGCCGAGGCCTGGGTTGGCCTGGTGAAGATCGGCCGCACCCACCTGCAGGATGCCACCCCGCTCACGCTGGGCCAGGAGGTCTCCGGCTGGGTCGCTCAACTCGACCATGCCGAGCAGGCGCTGGCCGCCACGCTGGGCCCGCTGCACGAGCTGGCCGTGGGCGGCACCGCGGTCGGCACCGGGCTGAACACCGACCCGAAGTTCGGAGCTTGGGTCGCCGCCCGGCTGGCCGAGGAGTGCGCCCTGCCCTTCACCACGGCGGCCAACAAGTTCGCGGCGCTGGCCGCGCACGATGCACTGGTCAGCACCCATGGCGCGCTGAAGTTGCTGGCTGTCGCCCTGACAAAGATCGCCAACGACGTTCGCTGGCTGGCCTCGGGCCCGCGCTGCGGGCTGGGCGAGTTGCAGTTGCCCGAGAACGAGCCCGGCAGCTCGATCATGCCGGGCAAGGTCAACCCCACCCAATGTGAGGCGCTGACCATGGCCTGCTGCCAGGTGATGGGAAACGATGTCGCCATCGGCATCGGCGGCGCATCGGGCCACTTCGAACTGAACACCTACAAGCCGCTGATCGCCCACAACCTGCTGCAGAGCATCCGCCTGCTGGCGGGTGCCATGGCCAGTTTCGACCGCCACTGCGCGCAAGGCATGGCGCCCGACCGTGAGCGCATCGCCGATCTGCTGGGCCGCTCGCTGATGCTGGTCACCGCCCTGGTGCCGCACATCGGCTACGACCGTGCGGCGGCAATCGCCAAGCAGGCACATGCGGAAGGACTGGGCCTGCGCGAGGCGGCGATCACACGAGGGGGTGTCAGCGCCGCGCAGTTCGACGCCTGGGTACGCCCCGAACACATGGTGTAGCACGCCGGTGGTAAGGTGGGGTCACCCCCGAAGGAGACCACTGAATGTCCAGTTTTCCCAGCGCCCCGCCCGTCCTTCGGCGTGAAGCGCTCCGCGATGCGCTGCTGGCCACCGTGAGCCTGCTGAAGAACCACCGGGCGGCGGAAATTGACGCCAGCTACATCGAAGACTATGTGGCCCTGAACTGGCTGGAGTGGAACGGTGGCGGCCTGCGCCTGACCATTACCGGCAGCAACGTCTGCAAGCAGCTCACCGTGCGCCCTGTCTGAGGCCGGGCACCCGGTGCCAAGGAGATCGGCACGAAAGGATATATTGGACGCGGGCTCACAGATGTGAGCCCGCCAGCAAGAACAGCCGGAGACACCCATGCCGCAGGACCTCGCCGCCAGGCTCGACCTTCCACGCCGCGCCATCGCGCTGGTACTCGCCGGCGGCAGGGGCAGCCGGCTGCACAACCTGACGGACCGGCGCGCCAAACCTGCGGTCTACTTCGGCGGCAAGTTCCGCATCATCGATTTCGCGCTCTCCAACTGCCTGAACTCGGGCATCCGCCGCATCGGTGTCATCACCCAGTACAAGAGCCACAGCCTGCTGCGACACCTGCAGCGCGGCTGGGCCTTCCTGAAGAACGAGATGAACGAGTTCGTCGACCTGCTGCCTGCGCAGCAGCGCATCGACGAAGAGAGCTGGTACCGCGGCACCGCGGACGCGGTCTCGCAGAACCGTGACATCCTGGACAGCTACAACGCCGAGTACGTGGTGGTGCTGGGCGGCGACCACATCTACAAGATGAACTACGCGCTGATGCTGGCCGACCACGTGGCCAAGGGCCGCGCGTGCACGGTCGCCTGCATCGAGGTGCCGCGCGAGGAAGCCAAGGGCTTCGGCGTGATGGCGGTGGACGCCGACTGGAACATCACCGATTTTGTCGAGAAGCCCGCCGACCCGCCCAGCGTGCCCGGCAAGCCGGGCCACTCGCTGGCCAGCATGGGCATCTACATCTTCAATGCCAAATACCTGTTCGACGAACTCGAGCGCGACATGGCAGACCCGAACTCCAGCCACGATTTCGGCAAGGACATCATTCCGCGGGCGGTGCGCATGGCGCAGGCCGCAGCGCACCCGTTCGAGCTGAGCTGCGTCGGCACGCAACCCGGCCAGGCCCCTTACTGGCGCGATGTCGGCACCATCGATTCC
>Ga0075163_10004285_pt1 | contig 19157 bp, 16 predicted proteins | sample JI1023141ADNA_FD_71478 | JGI IMG/M metagenome (GOLD analysis project Ga0075163, IMG submission 71478) | Wastewater effluent complex algal communities from Wisconsin, to seasonally profile nutrient transformation and Carbon sequestration -... | ecosystem: Engineered > WWTP > Effluent > Algae...
TCGAACAGCATGTACGTGTGGCCGCAGCGGACCTCGATGCCGCACGACGGGCTCGCGCCGGGGCGGTTCGTCCGGCTGACCATGGCCGACGCGGAGGCGGTGCGCGCCGGCGTCCCGGGGATCCGCGCGGTCGCGCCGCGCACCGAGCTCGGCGGGGGGCGGCGCGGGACGGCCAACGTCCACCGCGGCGGCAAGACCGGCAGCTTCCGGGTCGCCGGCGAGACCGCGGAGATCGAGCTGATCCAGCCCGTCATCATCGAGCGCGGGCGCTTCCTCAACCCCCGCGACTTGATCGAGCGGCGCAAGGTCGCCGTCATCGGCGCGCACGTGCGCGAGCAACTGTTCACGCCGGACGAGGACCCGATCGGCGCCGCGGTCGAGATCCGCGGGTCGTACTTCATGGTCGTCGGGGTGTTTCGCTCGCCGCAGACCGGCGACGACGCCGAGCGCCACAACACCACGCTGCTCGTGCCGCTGACCACCTTCGCGCGGGCGTTCGGGACCGGCGAGAGGGTCGGGAACTTCGCGATTTTGGCCGCCGACGGCGTGGCGTCGAGCCGGGTCGAGGCCGACGTGCTCGCGCTGCTCGGGCGCCGCCAGCACGTCCACCCGGACGACCAGCAGGCGTTCGGCAGCTTCAACGCCGACCAGGAGATGCGCAAGCTCGCCGGTTTGTTCGACGCGATCGAGCTGGTGATATGGTTCGTCGGCGTGGTCACCCTGGTCGCGGGGGTGATCGGGGTCAGCAACATCATGCTGATCGTGGTCAAGGAGCGGACCCGCGAGATCGGGGTGCGCAAGGCCGTCGGCGCGACCCCGGGGTCGATCATCGCGCAGATCGTCCAGGAGTCGACGGCGCTGACCGGCGTCGCCGGCGGCGTCGGGCTGGTGTTCGGCGTCGCGGTGCTCGAGGTGGTCGGGCTGGCGATGGACGCGCTGCCGCCCGGACAGCAGCCGTCGATGTTCGCCCGCCCCGCCGTCGACTTCACGATCGCGGTCGCCTCCGTCGGGGTGCTGGTGATATTCGGGGCCCTGGCGGGCGCGCTGCCGGCCCGCCACGCGGTCAACATCAAGCCGGTCGAGGCGCTGCGCGACGAGTGAGCGCGTGTTCGGAGTGTCATGAAGAAGCTGATCCCCATCCTCATCCTCGCCGCGATCCTCGGCGGGTTCGCGTGGACGCTGCGGTTCCTGTACGAGCGCTCGAAGGCGCCGGACGTCGTCCACGAGACCGAGTCGCCGGCGGTCACCGACATCGTGCGCAAGACGGTCGCGACCGGGGCGATCGTGCCGCGCGAGGAGATCGACATCAAGCCGCGGGTCTCCGGCGTGATCGCCCAGCTGTTCGTCGAGCCCGGCGCGATCGTCAAGAAGGGCGACCGGATCGCCAAGATCCGCCTGATCCCCAACGTCGTCAACCTCAACACCGCCGAGTCGTCGCGGCGCTCGGCGCAGATCGCCATGAACCAGGCGAAGGCCGAGCTCGACCGCGTCGAGGCGCTCTACGCCCAGCACGCGGTCGCGGGCGAGGAGCTCGAGCGCGCGCGGACGACCCTGTCGCTGCGGCGCGAGGAGCTGCAGGCGGCGCAGAGCAACATCCAGCTGCTCAAGGAGGGCACCTCGGGGCGCACCGACAGCGCGTCGACCGAGGTGACCTCGACCGTCGCCGGCATGGTGCTGGCGCTGCCGGTGAAGGTCGGGGCGTCGGTGATCGAGAGCAACACCTTCAACGAGGGCACGACGATCGCCACCGTCGCGGACATGGGCGACATGATCTTCCTCGGCAAGGTCGACGAGTCGGACGTCGGCAAGCTGCGCGAGAGCATGGCGCTACATATTAAAGTCGGCGCGCTCGAGGACGTGCCGATCACGGGCAAGCTCGAGTACATCTCGCCGAAGGGCGTCACCCGCGAGGGCGCGATCGAGTTCGAGATCCGGGCGGCGATCGAGCCGCGGACCGACGGCCCGCTGATCCGCGCGGGCTACAGCGCGAACGCCGACATCGTGCTCGACCGCCGCGATCAGGTGCTGGCGATCCCCGAGAACCTGCTGCAATTCGAGGGCGAGCGGGCCTACGTCGAGGTCGAGGTCGGGACCCAGCAATTCGAACGCCGCGACGTGGAGCTCGGGCTCTCGGACGGGATCAAGGTCGAGGTGCGCAAGGGCGTCGAGGCCGGGGCGCGGATCAAGCGACCGGAGCGGCGCGGGACCTGAGCGGCGCCGTTCGGGTGTGGACACTGGCCGCTACACCGTCGGGCCCTGGGACTGAAGCGGGCGGCGGCGCGACGCTACAGGTCGAGGATGCGCAGGTCGTAGCGCGGGTCGACGCCGGAGGGCATCGAGAACTGCTGCGACCACTTCGCGTACTCGTCGCAGCCGGCGATGATCGCCAGGTTCTTGTCGAGGACGACATCGTAGTAATCGAGGTAGGTGTCGCCGAGGCCGCCGTCCTGGCGCCAGTACAGCAGCGAGGTCGCCGCGACGAGCGCCTCCTCGAGCGCGAACGGGGCGCAGGCGTTCGGCTCGCTGCGGTGGAAGTAGAGCGTGTTCATGTCCGGGTCGACGCTGTTGAGGCGGTCGACGCGGGTGTGGAGCAGCTCGTGGACGAGGGTCTCGGGCAGGCCCTCGCGGAGGTAACGCAGGAAGTTCTCGTCGGCGTCGGCTTTGTCGTAGATCGGCTTGGTGCCGAGGTCGGGCATCGCCCCGCGGATCGTCTCGCGGTCGATCGAGATCGCGGCGACGTTGCTGTATAGATCGAGCTTGGGCATGTTCTGATGGCCCGGGTCGGTGTCGAGGATCGACAGGCCGGCGGCGATGTACAGCGGCGAGACGTCGAACGAGACGATCACGCTGCGCAGGCGGTTCTTCCAGCCGAGGCCCTCGAGCGCCGGCTCCGCGGAGAACTCGCCGATCTCGCCGATCAGGCGCGCGTGGACCATCGGGTGCGACACGCGGAGGACCTCGAGCGCGCGCACGGTGAAGAACACGTCGAGCTGATCCGCGGGCTCGTCGGTCACCGTCAGGATGTAGACGTTGTCGCCGTATTTGTAGGTGTGGCGCATGCCGTCGAGCCACGCGATGTTGTCCGGGGCGACGACGTCGTCCGTGGTGAACGCGCCGGTGTCGTTCGGGTGCATCAGGCCGAGGTAGGTCAGCGGGACGTCGGCGAGCGAGAACTCCTGGCACAGCAGGCTCGGCTCGCCCGGGCGCGGCGCGTCCTCCGGGCCGCACGCGGTCAGCTCGCAGCCGATCCACGCGAGGTCGTGCGCGGCGAGCAGGTCGGCCGGGACGTCGGGGACGACCCACGACGGGGCGCACGCGGGGACGTCGGTGTCGGACTCGTCGGTGGTGCCGCCGTCCATCCCGGTCGTGGTCGTGTCGGCTGTGGTCGCGGTCGTATCGAACGTGTCGGTCGTATCGGGGGCCCCGGTCGCGGTCGCGGCGGGGTCGGTCGCGGTCGCGGCGGTCGTATCGGCGGTGTCCACCGGGTCGGTCGGCGTGTCCGGGCCGGTGCTCGAGGCGCCGGGCCCGACGCCGGTGCTCGACGGGTCTGCGCCGGTGCTCGCGTCGGTCGCGGTCGGCTGCTCGCCGGCGGCGCCCGGGCAGGCCGCGAGCGCGAGGCAGGCGAGCAGGGCCCGCGGGGTGACGTTGACGGTACACGAGAAATTCATGGCGGCTCGACCTCGCGGGCAGCGATACCAGGGACGCGCGCATACGTCGATCGCGAACTTCGTCATCGAGCGGCGGGGTCGAGCGCGGCTCGATGCTCGCCTGCCCGGCCTGCGCGCGGCTCGAGCTGCCGACCGGGCCCCATCCTCACCCGGGTCGATCTGGCCCGCCTGCGCCGCGCGCTCGTCCGAGGCCGGCGGCCTCGACCCGCACCGAGCGCGGCTTCGATCCGCACCCGACCGTCGAGCCGCTTGCTTCGCCCGGTAAAGCCGCCGTATCGTCGACGGATGCAGTTTGTACGGCCGCTCCGCGCGGCGATCGTGGTGGTGTGGCCGCTGCTCGTCGCTACCTGCGACGGCGGTGGTGAAGAGGTCGTTACCACCGGCCGCTTCCGCGCCGAGGTGTGGGCCGACAACTGGTTCTCGCTGAGCCTCGGCGAGGCCCCCGTGTTCGAGGACTCGGTGCCGATCACGACCGAGAGGTCGTTCAACCGCGAGGTGTTCGGCTTCGACGGCGAATATCCGCTGGTCCTGAACTTCGTGCTCAAGGACTACAAGGCCGACGACAGCGGGCTCGAGTACATCGGCACCGATCGCCAGCAGATGGGCGACGGCGGGTTCATCGCCCAGATCACCGACACCGAAACAGGCGAGGTCGTCGCCGTGTCGAGCGCCGCGTGGCGCTGCCTCGTCGTGCACCGCGCCCCGCTCGACGTCGCCTGCGAGGACGACCCCGACCCGGGCGCGACCTGCGAGGCCGAGATCACCGCGGAGCCCGCGGGCTGGCAGCGCGCCGAATTCGACGCCAGCGCCTGGCCGACCGCCGTCGCCTACAGCGAGGCGGACGTCGGCCCCAAGGACGGCTACGACCAGGTCGACTGGGACCCGTCGGCGCGCCTGATCTGGTCGGCGAGCCTGCAGCAGGACAACACGCTGCTGTGCCACGTCGTCGTCGACGCGCCGGGCTGAGCGCTCACGGCCTGACCGGCGCCGAGCCGTGCCATCGCTGGCCCGACGGGCGTGGGGCGTGCGCATGCCGACACCACCGCGGGCAGGCGCCGCGCGCATGGCCGCGCGGATGGCGTAGAACGCGGCGACGGCCATGAAGCTTCCCCCCTCGATCTTCGCACTGGCGAGCGTGATCGCTTGCAACAATTCTCCCGACCCGAAGCTCACGAGCACGCTCGACACATTCGAGGCGGCCAGTGACCCCTTCGATTCCGACGACGGTGACGACCAGGGCGACCCCGACGACTCCGGTGCACCGGACCCGGGGACGTCGGCGCCGACGACCAGCGACGGGCCGAGCGGGCCGGGCGAGTCGACCTCCGCGGATCCGAGCGACAGCGATCCCTCGACCGACGCGACCAGCGACGCCAGCGACATCACCAGCGACTCGAACGACGTCACCAGCGCCGACACGACGAACGACACCCTGCCGGACGAGACCAGCGGCGATGAGACCGGGCCGGGCCAGTGCGACCCGCCGAGCCACAGCCCGTGCGACAACGGCACCCAGGACCCGTTCGCGGCGATGGGGCTCGGCTGCGACGGCGAGGTGTCGGCGCAGACGAGCAAGACCGGGGCGACGGGCTCGTTCGGGGTCCGCAGCAAGTTCGGGGCGACGGCGACGTACAACACGCGCGAGGGCTCGCAGTACGCGGTGGTCGGCAGCGGGCTGGTCGCGGACCTCAACCTCGAGACGCCGATGGGCGACGACAACGCCGGCCCGACGCATTGCAACGACAAGGTCGTGGGCGGCGTCGACCCGGGCGCGGCCCTGCCGGCGCCGATCGACATCGCCAAGGTCGGCGGCGACTGCGTGCAGAGCCCCGGCCTGGTCGGCACCGGCGACTGTTCGAAGTCGATCGTCGACCAGTTCACGAAGGGCGGCAGCGCGTTCGACTACGCCGAGCTGCGGGTCGTCCTCGAGGTCCCGCCGGGCGTGACGGCGCTGAGCTACGACCTCGCGTTCCTGTCGGCCGAATATCCGTACTACTTCGGCTCGACCTTCAACGACATGTTCATCGCCTGGCTCGAGTCGGAGAAGTGGACCGGCAACATCTCGTTCGACGACTCCGCGGTGGCGATCTCGCTCAGCAGCGGGTTCTTGACCCTCAAGGACGACGACAACGCGTCGCCGGTGTTCGACGGGACCTGCATGCGCCAGCACGCCGGCACGCCGTGGCTGACGACGACCGCGCGGGTGACCCCGGGCGAGACGATCACGCTGGTGTTCGCGGTGTTCGACCTGGCGGACGGGATCATCGACAGCTACGCGTTCCTCGACAACTTCCGCTGGGGCTGCGCGGCGGACGGCACGCCGGAGACCCATCCGGCCGGCTGACCGCGAGGACCGTCGAGCCGTCATCGCGGGTCGCACCGCGCGGTGGGCCTGCGGCGGCCCCGGCGAGCGGCCGGCGGCGAGGTTCACCGCCGGCGGCCCTCGCCGACCATTCGACCCATGCGCGCACTTGCACGCTCGGCGCGTGGGTCAACCTGCCATCGGACAGAAGCCGCTGCCCTCGACCTTGTTGTTGCTGACCTTGCATTCTTTCCACAGGTGCTCGGGCATCCCGTCGTCGACGACGACGAACACCGGGATGCTGCCGTCGACGAGCCCCGGGTCCGGCATCGCCAGCTCGAGCACCACGTCCTCGGCCTCCGCCGGGTACAGCGACTTCTTCGTCGCCCCCGACCCGAGCAGCAGCCCGCCCATGTCCGGGTCGCCGGCGTAGAAGCCGACCGCCACCCCCTCGGGCACCGCCGCCTGACCGATGTTGCGGACGCGGGCCACGAGCGCGTACGGCCGCACGTCACACAGCGGGAAGATCGTCGCGGTGACGTCGGGCGCCGAGAATTCGCCCTGCGGCTGGACGTTTTGCCGATAGTTGTTGAGCCCGGGCGCCTTCCAGTTCGCGACCTCGACCGCCGGCACCGTCCCGTCCTCCGCCACGTTGGTGATGTGGTGCGTGTGGTCGCCTAGGGGGGCCTACGCGGCGGAATTCAGGACTTCGTCTCGAAACAGGACCAGATCGCGACAGAATCGGGACAGGATCAGGCCAGGAACCGGGGATCTCGCCGCCGCGCATTTGCCCGTCTTGGGGGTAGTACCCGGGGCGCGGTCGACAGCCATAGGGCCGGACCCGGTCGATCTTGACCGCTGTCTCGGTGCCTATCGGGCCTGGTCTGGACGATGATCGACCCCGCCGATCCGCCACGACTCGCCGGCGAGTTCACCGTCCTCGATCCGAACGCCGCGACGATCGTCACGGGCCCCTTCGACGCGGTATTTTGCGACGCGTTCGAATGGGTGACGTCGGACTGACCCGGCGAGCCGGTGGCGCTCGCCGACGCGCCACGGTGCGCGGGACCTCTTCTCACCCTTGCGGACGGTCTGGCCCCGCCGAGCACGAGGATGTCCAGCGGTTCGGGCGGAAAGGTTGGGACGATGCGTCCGCGGGCGACGGTCGAGGGCCGCAGCCAGCCACGCTCGCACGTCGCCAGCGTCGTGGTCGTCGGCCTGCGGCGCGCTCACGCGGTGCAGATCTACGACAACCCCGGGCTCGTCGACCTCTCGGTGCTGGCATGCCTGTAGGAGGTGACGGACAGGCTCAATGTGCAGAGGAACCCGGCGCTCGTCGACGTCAGCGCGCTCGCGCACGTACGGCAGGTCCGCTTCATCGAGCTCCAGGATCTGCCCATCACGACCCTGCCGAGCTTCGCGCCCGACTTTCACGGCTTTCGCACGCTCGACCTCTCGGGCTTGCCGGAACTCGTCGACCTCGCCCCGGCAGCGTGGCCGGGCCTCCTCGAGGAGTACGGCGCCGTCGGCGTGACGATCGTCGATGTCCCGAAGCTCAAGAGCATCGCCGAGCTCGCGGGGCCGATCGGCGCCCCGATGGCCGACGTGAAGGTCGTGCTCGAGCTCGCCGACCTCCCGTCGCTGACCGACCTGACCGGCCTCGAGGCGGTCCGCGACGGCTATGTGAGGCTCGCTCGCCTGCCCCAGGTGACGTCGCTGGTGCCGCTCGCCGGCCTCGAGCAGGCGGACGACCTCCGCTGTTCCTGGGGGATCGAACACCACGCCGATGCCACTGGAGAAACCTCTAGCCGATCGAAGCTACCGCCGACAGGCGGCGGCCCTGGTCGAAGCTCATGATGGTCCGCAACTCGACCCCGGTGGTCTGCGGGTTGAGGCCGGCCCGGGCCGCGAGCGGCGCAGGTCCGAGGTGGAGAATGCATCCTGGGCGTCCAGGAATGGCGCCAGACCCGGCCGTTGTCGCCTCCACGAGCAGAGCGCGGCCACCTGCGCCAGCCCTCGGCGTAGGTCGCAATGACTGATGCAAGCAAGGCTGTACGATCTGAGCAGGTGCGTGAGCTTAATCACGATGCGGAGAGCATCCTCGCATGGCAATATGAGCCTGATGCCGTCGGGAAGAATCACGTATCAGCTCTTCATATCTTCAACCTTTCGCGATCTCCACTCGGAGCGAGAGGCCGTTTCATGGGCGGTCCTAAAGACAAGAAATATTCCAGCCGGCATGGAGGCTTTCCCGGCAACAGACGATCGTGGATGGAAAACAATCCAGCGAACAATCGACGATTCTGATTTCTACATTCTCATCCTGGGGTATCGCTATGGATCGATAGATGCGGTGTCTGGTCTCTCTTGGACCGAGAAGGAATACAGATATGCTAAGGGGAAAGGAATTCCTGTGCTCGCATTTCTCCGAGAGATGTCAGCTACACCCTTGGATCACGCCGAAAGCGACGCGGCCCTCAGAGCGAAGATGGACGCGTTTCGTCAAAGCGTGCAGGATTCGCACCATGTAAAGCCCTGGAAGGGGATTGAAGATCTCGTAACGCTCGTGTCCCAGGCGATACCTGCAGCAATTCAGGATAGCATTGATGATGGTGCTCCCCGTGAGGGTTGGGTCAGAGGATCCATCGATGCGATAAAGATTGCTGGAGAAATGGCTTCTCTGTCGGAGGAAAATCGTATGCTTCGCGAGCAACTTCGGGTGGCCCTCACGAGGGCAGAAAGTGCAGTTGCGGAGCGCGCGCCTTCACTGCTGCATCACTCGGCCGGGGGTTCAAGCAGTCCGAATGAATTCAGCCATGCATTTCTAGTCCAAAATGTCGGCACTTGCGGCTTCGTTGTTGAGGGAATTATTTGGCTTTGGAAGATTGCTGGCAAAGTTACCCGATTCGACCATGCAATGAATGAAAAGCAGCCGCAGTTTGTTGCACCAGGGGAGAAATCCTCAAAATTCAACCTTGCTCTTACGAAGAGGTCATTGGATGCTGCGGCGGGAACGAAGGTTAACATCTCGACGGCCTACGGTGCTATTCAGATTACAGCCATTGTTAGTGCGACATCGAAACCCCATAATATTACATGCGCTCAGAGCTTTGCAATCAAAGGGGAGTTATTATCGACAAGTGAGCTCGAACGGCCCTCTGTCGCCGACGACCTTGCCCCATCAATTTGAGGCTGCCACGCTTAGGCAACATGCTCCCCGTCATCGCCCTAGCGCTCGTTTCAGGACTTGCAGTAGTTCGCATGGGCGGAAATGCGAATCGAAAGGCCAAGGAGAAGGCTCTTTCTTTGCTGCAGTGTTGGGCGGAGGGAATTTCAAGAGAGATGCGTATCAGCCGCGAACTGGTAGATCAGTTTAACGAAGAGCAGGTTACAAACCTATTTGGCGATCAAGAAATTCGTCTGTATGGCGAAGAGCAAACACTCACAGCTCACGCCAATTTGGTGCTTGCGTGCAATGGTATTAACGTGAAGGAGCAGACTAGGTTTTCAGACCACTTAAATATAGATGGTGATATTTGGGTGGTCCCTCAAGGGATGTCGATCGCCATTAACGCGCATTTGGCCGCCTACCTTAATCTTACCGAGGTTATCTTGGCGGCCGCCGACCACAGAATAGCAGACCCCACAATAATATACTCAGAGCTGACACCCGTGGTCATGCGAGCAAGTTCGGTTCAGTCGCCAAACGGACGATTCTGTCACGTCTATCGTCGTGCCTCGGGAGGTGCGTTTCCAGCGATAGATAGGTTCGTGCAGGGTTTGGAGTCCGGGGCTTCCCCGGAGCCCGCATTGATGGACCGATGCAAGCGTTTTTTCTGGTACTGAGCGTATCGTTCGAGGGGCGGGCAAGGAGAGGCGATAGGCCCAAGAGCCGCGCCCTCGAACTCGCCCCCGCCTTCTGGCAGCAGACCTCCAGAAAGAGGACACTCAGCAGCGCCTGGCCACCAACGTCTTCCGCGTCGCTACGCTCGTCGATCACGCTCCACCGATGTAGCCCGCGTCGGGGCTTCGGGTCACGATGCGGTACACCGGACTCTTCCACTCCGACCGGGGCTCCCAGTACGCCGCATACGACTACCGCGACACCCTGCGCGAGGCGGGCATGACGTGCAGCATGAGCCGCAGGGGGCGGAGCCCGTCAACAGAGCTGAGCGATCACATGCTGTGGTCAAAACCTCACGACGTCTTGCCAAACGCGCAGAAGACCAGGGTATCGCTCGAGCATGGGTCGTAGGCCTCCCAGCCATTCTTTGCCGTGGAGCCCGCCGCCCTCGGCGCGCTCAAAGGCCTTTCGAGCCAGCGTAAGATCGCCGAGGCAGCGCAGGAACGTGTCAGGCGGCCAGTTGTGGTCGATCCAAACGTCGACGAGCCAGTGCCGCCAATGCTTGCCGCGGTCCCAGTCGAACATCGACCACCATGTGGCCTCGAAGTTCTTGCCGTTCATCACGGCGGTGTACACATCGTAAAACACGGCCTCGACGAGGATCCAGCCGCGAACGGGCAGGCGGGTTCGCACCGCGCCCAGCAGCTCGGCCCGCAGATGCCGCCCGTGCTCGCAGGCCTCAGGGATCGTGTCGACGAGGATGCACAGGTCGTCGATGGCGTCGGTCAATCCAGGTGCAGATGCGACGGTCACGGCGCGGGCGATCAGGTTGCTGATGGCCCGTGATCGGGTCGCACGGTACACAAAGACGGCGACGACCGCGAGCCGAGCGAGCGCCCGCTCGGCGGTTCGTAGCAGCTCGGCGACCTCGTTCACGTTGACGCGTTCGATGTATCGACTGGCCCGGGTGTCCGCCAGCCACACGCCGGCGATGTCGGCGGCGACCTCGCCGCGCACCACGCTGCCGAGGAGGCGTGACCACAGCAGGTCAAGCCAGGCGCCGACGCCGACCGGCGGCGCCGACTGCAGCGCCGCGAGCGTTGTCGAGGACCACAGGGACTCCGCCGAGGCCGTGCGGATCGCCGCGCGGGCCATGGCGGGGTTGGCATGGGTACTGTCACGCAGGACTGTCGCCACGAGCTCGCCGGCCAGTACCGGCGTCTTCGCGAGGGACTGCTCGATGTGCGCTTCGGCTGTCGTCCGGCAGACGCGCACGAACACGGCGGCTCCGATGGTATGTCCGTCGCACGTGATTACCAAGTCGTCGATAGTCGGGTCGCGCGCGGTGAGGATCTCGCTGGCGAGTCCGATCGCCAGCGGGATCAAGGTTTCGCTGGTCGCTGCGAGGCACCAGGTCAGCGCTTGCTCATCGGGTATGCCGCGGAGCAGTGCCTCGAAGGTGGCGAGGTGCTCAGGGTGCGACTCGACGATCGGAACAGCGGCCGCGAGGGCGCGTCCGGGTTCGCCGATCGCCACCCACGGTCCGGCCGCGAGTTCTGGATCCTGGCGTTCATGCGCGAGCATGGAGAGTTGGCGGCCGAGCGCCTCGCGCGGTTCCGCCGCGAGCGAGCGCATGCGGCTCGTGAACCAGACGACGAGCGCGGACGAAGCCATGGCGCGCAGCGTCGTGTCGCGGAGTTCGTCGTCGGCAAGGACGTCGGCGACATGCAGCAGGGTCGGGCCGAGGGCCACCGAGTCGGCCTCGCTGGACGCGAGGGCGAGCGCGACGCCGTCACGTATCGCCGCCCGGGGCCGCGGCCCAGCCACTTCGTAGAGCTCGCGGAAGTCGTCGAGCGCGAGGCTCTGCGCGCGCAGCAGGCGGTCCGGGACCTGCTCGCGGACGCAGTCAAGGAGTCTTCTTCCGAGCTGGGAGTCCTTGCGGGTGTGCGGCTCGACCAGCCTATGGCTCAGGAGGTGGCGCAGGTCCCAGAACGGCTTCGGATCGAGCGGAGCGGCGGGTTGTAGTTCGACGACGTGGTCAATCGCCGCCAAGACCGCGGGATGGTCCGCCGGGAGTCCCGGCCATGCCCGGTCAAGCAGATCTAGTCGTGCTCGTGCCGCCGCGAGGCGCTCGCGGGCACCGTCGGCCAATTCCCAATAGCGCTGGACTGCCCGGAACAGACCCACGTGTGCTGGCGAGGGGAGCCCGGCGTCGCGCGACTGAGCGAGGAATGCGTGGACTGCGATGGGGCCACGCGCCACTAGATTAGCCACCCACGGCGCGTCTTCGGTTCGCGTGGTGCCCTCGCGCCACCAGCCTGCCGCTCCGGCGAGTTCGTGGAATGCACCGATCGCGGACGGTGGCACGCCGAGAAAGTCGAAGCTTCTTCGGCCGACCCGTCGCGGCTGAAGGGCATACGTACAGAACGACCAGGAGGCCCGCGCTTCGGGCCACAGCCAGGACCACGCGGCGCGCAGCAGGTCGAACGGTGGCGAGACGCTTACCCATATTATCGGGCGCTCGGCTTGGCCCAGCAGCAGTCCCAGCAGCGTCGTCAGCCGCTTGGCGTCGTATTGCGGCGGGGGCATCGACAGGGCGGGCCGTGCGAGCGGCCGCATGTACTCCGTGAGGTCATCGCGGCTGGGGCGGCGGTGGAGGGTCGTCCACGCCAGCGCGTCGAGGGATGTGGTCCAGGACTCGCTCGGGATGAGCAGGGTATGTGTCAGCACCGTGCCGCGGCGGGGCGCATCGGTGTCGAGCCACGTGCACGCATAGGCGTGATAGCGGCCGCAGGGGAACGCCGTGTGGTAGGCGCCGAAGCTGGCATCGGGCGGGAGGTGGCCCGAGAGGTCGCTGAGACGGTCGAGTTCGGCGAGCTCGGACGCGTCGACGTCGCCGCCTCGGGCGAGTAGGCGGTGGCCTTGGGCGTACCCGTGGACTGTCTGGGCGATGCTGGGCGGCGCGGGCATGCGGCTCACGGATCGTGGCGCATCGAGGCGTCGCCGAATAGCGCCCAGCGGAGCGGCAAGGCCAGGTCCTGTCGCTTTTGGACGCCCCCTTGCGCGTCGGCCCAGACGACGAAGCCGCCGGGAGCGTTGAGGTATCGCGTCCGGTGCTCGTCATCATTCAGGTCGCCGCCGGTCGCCGAGACGCCGAAGCACATAAGGTCGACGTCGAGGAAGTTGCTGCGCAGGAAGTCGACGAGCAGGGGCACGTGTTGCGCCAGGTAGTCCGCGGGAGGCCGAGTCTGCCACTCGCTCGGGATCGCGTCCCAGGCGGTGAGCATCACGCCGACCCGGAGGCGACCGTCGCGGGGCCGCTGCCCCGGCGCGAGGCCGCGGGCGTGGCGGATGAACTGCAGCAATTCGATGAGCGCCAGCACGGTGATGACGGGGATCCGAATCGGCTCATCAGGCTCGGCCCTGTGGCGCTCGGGGAGCTCCGCGTCCGCCAGACCCGGGCCAAACACGCTCGTCGGATCGACGCCGAACTCCCTGGTCGGCGACGGCGGCCGCGGCGCTGTCCGACCTATCCGTGGCAGTGGCACGATCGCGGCGGGCCGCATGGCCAGCAGGAGCACGTCAGCCCCAGCCCGGCTGCGCCATGCGGGCGACCAACCCTCGACGCGGTTGTCGAACAGACGCTCGACTTCCTCGCCGTCGTAGTCGCCGACACTGAGGGTGAACGGCTCCGGCGCGCCTCGATCACCCTGATACCCGAGATGTACCTCGCAGGCGAGGCGCTGGTCGGCCGAGGTCCGGGAAGGGTAGTAGCCGTCGAGCAGTGGCTCGGTCAGACGCGTGATGACGGCATTGTCAGCGGCCTCCGCGAGCACAGAGATCCGGTCTGTCTGTCCGTTCAGGAGGGCGTCGAGGACAGCGCCGAGGTAGGTCGACTTCCCGCTCTCGGGGCCGCCGAGCAGCGAGACAGTGCGGAGGGTCATGGGCCACCTCGCCGACGCATCGCCAGAAACGCAGGGCCGTCGACGACCGGGCGCATGATGGTCGGCCAGGAGGGGCGGCGATCCACGTAGGTCATGAGGAACTCGAATGGCTCGCGGACACGCACCGGTTGACCCTGGGGAGGGATCGCGCTGACGGCGAAGACGCGGGCGTCGATGTCCGCTGCGCGGGCACGCGTCAGGGCGCTGTGGACCCGTGGAGCCTTATCTCTGAGCCACGCGACCAGCCCGTCGTGGGCGGACGGAGGAGCTGGGTTGACGGCGTCGATCTTGGTGAGGGTCACCGCGATCGGGACGCGTGGTTCGCTACTGCCAGCCGCGATGTCGATGATCCGACCGAGCAGGCTCCCCATCTCGGCGTCGAGGCGACGCCGGCCGGGGGGCGTCGCCAACACGCTGGCGTCGAGCGTGACGACGAAGCCATCGCACCGCCGCAGGAACATCAGGTCGCGCGCGGCGGCCTCGTCGGCCCGCTGGGCGAACGCGGAGAAGTGTTCGCCGGCGATGTCCGCGAACAGGACGTCGATGTGGCGGTCGTCGGTCGCGCGGCGCGGCCGCAGGCCGAGGTGGACGAACCGCCGTTCTTCGCCCCCGTCGGCCTTTTGGGTATGCGCGACGGCCTGACCGGCGGTCAGGCCGTCCCACGCGGCGAATTCGCCACACATTGCCTGCAGGGCATAGAGGCTCCGTGAGCTAGCGAACCGGTACGGAAAGTCGCCGTACTGACCGTCCGCGAGCTGCAAGAAAAGCGACAGGAGCATGGTCGTCTTGCCGGCGTCGGTGGGCCCGACGACCGCGAGGAGCCGTGCCGGGCTCGACCACATCATCCGGTCGACCTCGCGGGCGGTCAGGTGGCGACCCGCCCACGGAGCGGTGCCCGGCTCCACGGGCACGTGCTCACTGGCAGGACGGGGTCGGAGCCGGAGGGACTCGTCGCGGACGAGGTCGGGACACTGTGTGAGCGGGTCGGAGAACGATGCCGCCTGCGCACACGTGCCGGCCTCCGCGAAGGTGCAGTCGGCGTTGCTGCAGCGAAGCGGCTCCAGCGCTGGGGCGAGCGTCATGTGGTGGGCTCCAGCGCGGGCCAGCGCCGCTGTAGCAGGAGTTCGCGGAACACCCAGGCGGCCCAATCGCCGCGGCTCAGCGGTCTGTCGGGCTCGACACCGAGGCCATCGCAGAGCCGATCGTCGGAGGCGTCGGGTTCAACGCAGAGCAGGTTGATGGGTAGACCAAACGGGTCTTCACGCACGAGCTTAGCGAGATCCTGCGGCGCCGAGTCGCGCTGGGGATGGCGCTTTAGGACACGGCGCAACGCGTGCGCATGCTCCGACACGGAGCGCAGCTCGTCGACGGCGACTCCAGCGGTCCGCAGGACCTCCTGCAGATAGCTTGCCGCTGGCTCGACCGGCAGTGTAGTCGCGCGACGGGCGGCCTCGACGGCCGCCCACCACGTGGCCTCGTCTGGGTCCATAAGGCGACGAAACGAGCAGCGCCGCGAGTAACAATAGAGCGCCTGCCCCCACCATAACAGCTCGTACGAACTGCGAATCCTCCGAAGTGCGTCGCCCTCCTCATCGGGATCGTCGGCGCTCGTCGGCGCGATCCAGGTATCCTGTTCATCGCGCACGAAGTCTTCGAGCCACGTGAGGATCGCCGGTCGCTGGCGCTCGCGTCCGACGACGGCGCCCCACGGTGATACGAGGGTCGGGATGAGCTCCTCTGAGGAGCGCTCAAGCCGTTCCCCCCACGCCGCGAGCAGGAGCGCTTGGAGGCGCATCGTGTCGGCGTGGTTGCCCGTGCCGGCAGTATCCCAGTGCGCACGCACGAGCTCCCAAAGCGGCTTGAACAGCGGGCGGGCGCTGGCGCCGGGCTGCTCCGGGTCGACCAAGATCGCCTGCATCGATCGCAGGGCGAGGTGAGGTTCGTCTTTAACGAGCGCCGCGACAAGCGCCGCAAGGGCCGACTTCTGCGTCCTCGCGTCTGCGTCCGAGAGGGTCGCCCCCAGACTCCACTGCGTCCAGATGTCCGTCAGGCGGCTTGACGCGCTCTTCGGTGTGGTGGCCATGCGAGGAGTTTTGTACCTCATCGGAGCCGTGGTATGGAAGCCTACGAGCCGTGCCTGCGCCGTCGGACCCGAAACAGCCGGAATTCGAGGCGGTCGCGCTCGCCTGGGACGGGACATCGCCGCTCGACCCACAGCTGGCGGCGTGGCTTGAGCAGGCAGAGGACGGAGCCCCGGCCGAGGTGGCCACGCGGAGGCGCGAGCTGTGGTGCTTGCTCGTTGCGCTGGGGCATGCTGACAGGTGTGAGTCGTTCCCCGGCTTTGTGTCGGGGCAGCCGTTTCGGGCCGGCTATCGCCTCGCCGCGGTCGCCGGGGAGCCCGGGCAGATCGAGCCGTCGTTCGCGCATGCCCTCGCGGTCGACCTGCCGGTCGCCAGGCGCAGTGAGTGGTTCGACCACCTGTGGGGCGTCGATCTGGGCGTCTGGCGCGGCTTGAAAACGCTCGCGGCGAAGGAGCTCGCCCGGCTGTGGCTGACGAGTCCAGGTCGGCGTCTCGTTCAGGACCTCGAGTTCTTGCGGGTCCTGCACGTTGGCAGGCGGGATGGAGCGACCGACGTCAGCCCGGAGCGGGTGGCGGCGGCCAGCGGCGCCGATGTCGAGTTCGCCGATGCGCCGCCCGGGTGGCTCGACCTACACACGGCAGTCCCCGGCGCCACCATGCGCCGTTGGGCGCCGAAGGATAGCGCTTGTGCGGTCGCTGTCGCGTTCCATCGTCTCGAGAGCGGCAGCCCTTACAGCCTCCGTGGCGCGGCGCTCGGGTGGCTGCTTGGGCGTGCGATCGATGCGCCGGTTTACGCGATCGGCGAGGTCCGCAGCGACCTACGCGAAGACCTGCCGGCACGCCTCGCGCTCGCCTTCTCCGCGCGCGACAGGCCCGCGGCCGAGGTCATCGAGTCGTCTAGAGAGCGGTTTTCGGCGCAGGTCGAGGAGGTGCTGCTGCAACACGCCGCGCTCGTGGTTCGCCGCGATCCGGCGGGCGATCGCGTGCGCCGGGCCTGGCACATCGCGCGGTGGATCCATGGGTGCGTGATCCGCAGCCCGTTCTACCGCGGCGACGATGAGCGCCTGCACGCTGACCTGCTCGCGCTCCTGCCCCCCGGGGTTGCGGCCCCTGGATCCAAAGATCCGCTCGACCCGGCCCGCTTCGGGGTCGACCGGCTGCGCGTCGACGACGTGGCACTCGTCGCCGGCGCGTGGGCCCACTACGGGCGTCCGGGCGAACACTTCCCGCCCCCGCCCCCGCTGACCTCGGCGCTGCGCCGCCTGGCTGCACGCGCGACAAATCCGGCCGAGCGGGACGCCGAGGCCGCGTTTCGCGGCGGTCGGTCCAACCAGCTCGGGCGGGACGCCGAGGCCGCGTCTCGCGGCGGTCGGTCCAACCAGCTCGAGTGGGACGCGCAATACTTCGCACCGCCGTGGCTCGCGCGGTGGTTGCTGACGCAGTGGCGGGTCCGGTGGTTGGCCGACGCGACCCCGGAGGCACGCACGGAGTGCCTCGCAGCGCTGCGCGACGACAGGGACCTCGAGTGGCTGGCCCACGTCTGGCAAGCGGAGGGGGCCACCTTGCCTGCGGCCGCGAGGGGCGAGGCGCTCGCGGCCTGGCGTGCGCTCCGGGACGCGGCGCGGACGAAGCCGCCGCATGCGCTGGCCTCGATGGCGCTCGGCCTGCTCGACCTACTGGACGCCGAGGAGCGGGCAAAGACCCTAGCGACCGTCAGCGACGCGCAGGTTGATTGGCGGCCATTTCTCCTTGACGCGTGGGCGAAAAGCGCACTGGACCTCGGCGATCCGGATCTCGCGTCGGCGGCGCGAGGCGGACTGCTGACGCTCGCCGGCGATGCACGGGTTGCGGCGGATGTCCGGCGGAACGCGGCGCTCATGCTGGTGCGGCGGGCCGTGGGCGCCCCGGCGGACGATGAGCGCCTGCGCGGGCTCGCCGCGCTTGCGGCGCATCCGCCCCTGAGCGACCATCCGGGTCTGCTCCGCGAGCTCCGCCGCCTCGGCGTGCTGCCCGCGACAACCCGGGGGACGCATGGTCGGTAAGCTGCGCTGCTATTCGGTTCACTCGGTCAAGGGCGGCGTCGGCAAGTCGACACTGTCGACGGCGATCGCTACCACGCTGGCCCGTCGGCATCCGGACCTAGAGGTGTACCTCGTCGACATGGACCTCACCGGGACCAGCCTCGGGGACGCTCTGCCACTCTTGGCGCCGAGCTGGTCCGAAGGACAGGTCGACCTGCTGCGCCCACCGGACGGTGTCCTCTCCCGCGACGAGACGCTGACGCGTATCGAGCAGCGACAGGGCGGGCCGCACGATGCGGACCAGTTGCAGGTCCCCTATCTCAACGACTTCTTGTTGTGGGCCGATCCCGACTGGTCGACGACGCGGGACGTCCGGTACGAGGCGCTGTGCTGGCGCCTCGACGGCGGGCCAGACAAGCTGCGGGTGCTCCCGTCGAGCGCGCTACCGGGCGACCTGCAGCGCATCATCCCAGTGATCTTCGACGAGGAATACGCGGCGTTTCTCGAGCAGCGGGTCGAGGCGCTCCTGGCGGCGCTGGTCCCCGACAGCGGCGAGCGGATCGTCGTGTTCGACACGCCGCCGACGATCCCGGGACTGTCGCGCAGTATCATCAGCCTCGGCCTGCGCCTGGGTGGGGAGACGAAGCAGGCGCTCGCCGACGACGAGTACATCCCACCGGCGTTGCGCGCGTGCGATGTGTCGTGGCGGATCTGCATAGTGATCACGCCCGACGTCCAGGACCTGCGCGCCGCGGATCGCTGGATGCTTCGCGTCGACGAGGGCGAGCGGCCGCTCGTCAGGGTCGTCATCAACCGCGCGCCGCAGGACCGCCTCGAGCAGCTCTACGAGGATCTGTTCGGCGGGGGCACCGCGATGATCACCCCGCAGTACCCCACGCTTGCCAATTTCGCCGACCCGCGCCTGTGCGTGCCGGATGACCCGAGCCTGCAGTTGTTTCGCGCCGAGGGCCCGCTGTCCAGCGACCTCGAGCGCCTGCTCGCGCCGGTGCTGGAGGCGCTGGCATGACCGGGGGGTTCGTCCGCCGGGTCGCGCGCTATCCGCGGCTGTTTCTGGGTCGTGACGCGGGGGCAGACGAGCGTTCGTTTATCCGCCGCGTCCCCGTGCCGCCGGGGCGGTTCATCCTCGTCGATCCCGGTACCGCCACGCCGGCGCGGAAAATCCCGCCCAGGTTGCTCGACCCGGGTGAGCCGGGGGAGATGGTCACGCCGATCAACCCGGCCGTGTTCCTCGGGCGCGTCGAGGAGATCGATGAGCACGGATCGTGCCTGGTGCGGGT
>Ga0075163_10004286_pt1 | contig 19156 bp, 10 predicted proteins | sample JI1023141ADNA_FD_71478 | JGI IMG/M metagenome (GOLD analysis project Ga0075163, IMG submission 71478) | Wastewater effluent complex algal communities from Wisconsin, to seasonally profile nutrient transformation and Carbon sequestration -... | ecosystem: Engineered > WWTP > Effluent > Algae...
CGGATGCGATCGCCGTCGCGAAGGCGCGCCTCGCACCCGCCGACAAGCCGCTCGCGTCGCTGTTGTTCGTCGGCCCGACGGGCACCGGCAAGACCGAGCTCGCGCGCAGCGTGGCGGCGTACTTGTTTGGCGCGCCCGACCGGATGGTGCGGCTCGACATGAGCGAGTACACGGATCCGTGGGCGGCCGAGCGGCTATTCGGCGCCGACACCAACGAAGACGGCCGGTTGACCTCCGCGGTGCGCTCGCAACCGTTCGGCGTGGTGCTGCTCGACGAGATCGAGAAGGCCCATCCGTCGGTGTTCGACTTGCTTTTGCAGGTGCTCGGTGAGGCGCGGCTGACCGATGGCCGCGGGCGCACGACGTTCTTCCACAACTCGATCATCGTGCTGACCTCGAACCTCGGCACCCGCGGGGCGAAGGGCAAGCTCGGCGTGCGCGGGAAAGGCGACGGCGACGACGACGAGGATCGCCGCTATCGCGACGCCGTGCTCGGCGCGTTTCGTCCCGAGCTGATCAACCGCCTCGATCAGATCGTGGTGTTCCATCCGCTCGACTCCGAGGAGATCACGCGGATCGCCGAGATCGCGGTGGGCCGGCTCGCCGAGCGCCGCGGCTTCACCCAGAGTGGCGCGATCCTCGATATCTCGCGCGCGTCGCTCGAGCAACTCGCCGATCGCGGGTTCTCGCCCGAGCTCGGAGCCCGCGCCCTGCGGCGTCACCTCGAGGCCGAGGTGCTCGCACCGGCGGCCCGCCTGCTCGCGAAGGCCGGCGTCGACGGCCACGGCGGCACGCTCACCGTCCGCACCTCCGGCGAGGCCGTGGTGAAGACCGCGGGCTCGCGGATCGGCGAGGAGCTCGGCGAGGTCTCGGTGACGCTGTGGCGGCGCGCCGCGTCCACCGGTCGTCGGCTCGTGCGTTCGGCGCTCGCCCTCGGAGGCCTGCGTCGCGAGACCGATCGCGAGCTCGCGCTACCGGCGTCGCTGGCGGTGAAGGAGAAGCTCGCGGAGCACGAGGCCACGCTCGCGACCGCGCTGCGCAAGTCGACCTCGGACGCGAAGGCGATGTCGGGCGCGGAGATCGCGCGGATCTCGACGGACCACGCGCGACTCCTCGATCGCTGGTCCAAGTGCCTCGCCGCGCAAGGCGAGCTGCGCACCGCCGAGGAGCTCTGCCTCGAAGCCCTCGCGCGCGATGTCGACGCGATCGACCTGATCGACGCCGCGATCACGCAGCGCCATCAGTTCCGCCGCGACCTGTTCTGGCTCGTCACCTCGCTGCGCCCCACCCGTCCCGGCGCCACGCTGCTCGTGCACTCGCCGGATGCCCGCGCCGCGACGGCGGCGTGGATCAAGATCGCGATGCGCGCCGCGGCCGTTCACCAGTGGCGTGCGAGCGTGCACCTGTGGGGCGAGATCCAGGCGGGCTGGAAGCACAGCACCAGGGATCGACCCGGCTGGGGCCCGCCGCACGATCTCGCGTGGGCCGAGAGCAGCTTGTCGGCGGCGGCGCCGGTGTCCGCGCTGCTCCGCGTGGTCGGCCAGGGTGCCGACCTGCTGCTCGGGCTCGAGCACGGGCTCCATCGCTTCCACGGGCTCGCCGGGGATGCGTGTCATGCGTGGGTCGATCTGCTCGAGCCGCGCGCCGAGCTCGTCGACCAGGAGTGGGCGGCGCTCCCCGGTCCGCCGTCCTCGCGCGGTCCCCGAGGCACCCCGATGCGTGAAGCGGTGGTGACCGGAGATCACGTGATCGTCGACGGGGAGGAGATCGACGTGCCGTTCGCCGAGCTCGGTCCGCGGCTCGCCGAGGCGGCGATCACGCGCCTGCTGCCGGCGTTCGCGAAGCCCGACGGGATCGACAAGTTCTGGGTCTGGGAGCGCCCGCTGCAAGGGATCGAAGCCGCCCTCGCGCAGCAGAAGGCGGGCACGCCGTGATGCGTAGGTCACTTCTCGCTCCTGCTCGTGCTCGGCACGTTCTCTCGAATCGCCATGGAGTCGCCCCTTCAGGTCGCTCCCTGCAACGCCCTCACGCCCGAAACAATGTGGCGACGCCGGCCGATCGAGCCTCTCGCTCGATCCGCATGATGGCGTTCCGCCTCCGAGAGAGCGCGCGAGACTCACCGCATCGGCTCGTAGCGCCGAGCACGTGCACGTCTACGTCCCTGTTCATGTTCAGGAGGACGGCGCCGTGATGCTTCACTTCACCGTCGGCGTCTACCAGGCCAAGAAGGAAGGCGTCGAGGAATGGACGGCGCTGATCCCGGTGACGCAGTACGCGTATCAATCGGGTCAGGGCGAGACCAAGCTCCGCGAGCGCATGGTCGATCGGCTGCGCCAGGTGCTGCGCGAGGCGCCCCCACAGCTCCAGGAGCTCTACCAGCTACCGCTCGGCACCGAGCTCGAACGCCTGCCCTTCGATCTCAAGCTCGACGACGGCCGCGTCACCGGCGTCGTGCCGCTCGTCGTCGAGCCGCGCTGGGTCAACCCCGACAAGCAGGTCCTGTTCTGCTACCACCCCGAGCGACGCACCGAGTGGTTCCTCGCCGACGACCGCGCCGACATCGCCGCGCTCGCGACCACGTTCTTCCGCCACCACTGGAAGGACATGGATGAAGAGACCGTGCGCGGCATGCTGTCGAACGGCCGCGATCGGCTGATCCAGATCGCGTTCTCGACCGAAGCCAAGTCGTTGCTCGACATGCTGCCGTCGCGCAAGAAGGACAGCAAGACAGCCGCGTTCGCCGCCCGTCCCGGTCAGGTGCTGCAGCAGATCGCCGTCGACGAGACGCATCGACTCAGCGGCCCACCCGCGAATTCGATGCTCGGCGTGCCGCGCTCGCCGTATCGCGAGCGGCTGTCCTACTTGCTCGGCGGTCCGCGCCCCCGCAGCGTGGGGGTGATCGGCCCGCCGGGGTGCGGCAAGACCACGCTGATCACGCAGTGGATCCACGACCGGCTCGTCGAGGATGGCTTCACGCTGCATCGCAACCTCGATCGCTGCTTCCATGTCTGGCGGCTGACCGGCAAGCGGATGATCGCCGGCATGTCTCACCTCGGGCAGTGGGAGGAGCGCTGCCTGGCGCTGCTCTCCGAGGCGAGCACCCGCAAGGGCATCCTGTGGATCGAGGATCTCCACCTGTGGGGACGCCTCGGGCAATCGCGCCAGAGCGAGCGCAGCTTCGCCGACTTCTTCCGCGGTCCGGTGCGCCGCGGTGATCTCGCGATCGTCGCCGAGATGACGCCGGAGCAGTTCGCGCGCCTCGAGCGCGACTCGCCGGGGCTCGCCGAGGCGCTGGCGCCGGTGATGGTGCCCGCGGCGTCCGCGGCGGAGACCGCCCACCTGCTGCTCCACGAGGTCCGGGCGATCGAGATGCGCCTCCCGGTGGCGCTCCATCCGTTCGTCCCGCGCACCGCGCTCGAGCTCGGCGCATCGCTGTTCCCGTGGCGCGCGCGGCCCGGCGTCGCGATCGAGATCGTGCGCCGCGTCGCCGAGCTCGGGGCGGCGGCCAACCTCACCCGCGAGCTCGCGCCGAGCGACGTGCTCGAGCACCTCGCGCGCACGACGGGCTTGTCGCCGACGCTGATCTCGCTCGATGCACCGCTCGACGCGGATGACGTCGAGGAGGCGTTCGCGGCCCGCGTGATCGGTCAGCCGCGTGCCACCCGCGCCGCCGCCGACGTGATCCTCAAGGTGCGCGCGGGCCTCGCGGATCCGAACCGGCCGATCCACGTGATGCTGTTCACCGGCCCCACCGGCACCGGCAAGACCGAGCTCGCGACCGCGATCGCCGAGTACCTCTACGGCGCCGGGGAGCGCCTGCTGCGGGTCGACATGGGCGAGCTGTCGGGCCCCGATGCGGTGTCGCGCTTGATCGGCGATCGCTGGAACCCCGAGGGCCTGCTGACCTCGCGGATCCGCGCGCAGCCGTTCTCGGTGGTGCTACTCGACGAGATCGAGAAGGCGCACCCGCAGGCGCTGCATCTCCTCCTGCAACTGTTCGACGAGGGTCGCCTCACCGATGCGGCCGGCGACGTCGCGTCGTTCGCGAGCGCCGTGGTGATCATGACGTCGAACCTGGGCTCGCGGAACGCCGCGCCGATCGGCTTCGGCGACACCCGCGATCGGATCCTCGCCGACGTCGCGAAGGCGGTCCGCGAGTTCTTCCCGATCGAGCTGTTCAACCGGATCGACGAGGTCGTCGCGTTCCAGCCGCTCACCCACGAGGTCGCCGCGAAGGTGGTCGACAAGGAGCTCGCGAAGCTGCTGGCGCGCCGCGGGCTCCGCGAGCGCAACACGTTCGTCTACGCCGGCTCGGCCGTGCGCCGGCGCGCCGTCGCCGATGCGTTCGATCCGCGCTACGGCGCGCGCACCGTCAAGCGCTGGCTCGAGGATCAGATCGGCGGTGCGCTCACCGATCTGCTCGCCGCGGCGCCGCCGGCGCGCCTGCGCGTGGTGCGACTCTCCGAGGACGCCGGCAAGATCGTCGCCGCCCTCGAGCCGATGATCGAGAAGCCCGCCCTGCCCGGCCCGTACCTCCTCGAGGCCTCGCTCGATGTCGCCACCTCGGCCCTCGAGCCGATGATCTCCGAGGCCGGCGCGGCGCTCGCGCGGATCGCGGCCTCGCCGGTCTACGCCCGGGCGCGGCGGGAGGCGGAGGGCGAGCTTCGCTACTACGTCGACGAGCTCGGGCAACGCGTCACCGCGCTGCGCGAGCTGTTCGGCATCGCCGATCACCCGGCCCCGCGTTCGCGCGACGAGGACACCGACGTGCTCGACGATAGCGACGATCACGACCCGCAGTACAAGCCGCGGTTGATCGCCCGGCAACCGGACCGCTCCGACCAGCGCCGCCTGCGCATGCGGGGCAATGGGGGGCGGTTGACGCGGCCGCCCGCGAGCCGTGACGCGCTGGTCGCCGGCATCGCCGAGACCATGTTGATCGAGCGCGCGTTGCCAGATCTGCTCAGGCCCGAGGCGCATGCGATCACCGTGCTGATCTCGCGCGTCGGCCCCACCGCCGATGCCGGTGGGCTCGGCATCGTCACGTCGGCGCTCGCGCAGCCCGGCTGGCTCGACGAGGGTGCGTTCATGGATGCGTCACACGAGACCTTCGCGCTCGGGGACGCGAAGGGAAAGCGCGGCGGCAACCTCAGCCAGGCGCGCGACGTGGTGCTGGTGCTCCGCGGCCTGTTCGTGCACCAGGCGCTCGCGAACGAGCACGGCGTGTGGATGATCCGCGCCGCCGCGTCGGAGCCCGATATCGTCCGCGTCGAGGTCCGCCCCGGTGCCTCGGCGAAGCCGCCGGTGATCCTCGAGGCCACGCTGGCGGGTCGCGAAGAGCTCGAGCGCGTCCTCGAGCAAGGCGGCGCGTTGCCGCCGAACCCCGACATGCTGCTGCCGGTCGCCCGCACGATCACGTACCGCCCCCCGCCGCGTCCCGGCGAGTCCTATCACGTCGAGATCGAGGACTTCGGCACCGGCTGGGTCGATCGCGGCAGCGCGCGCGACCTCGGCATCGCGATCCGGCGCGCGTGGCACCTCGCGTGGAGCAGGCGCTGATGGCGAAGCCGTCGTTCCGCGTGTTCCTCACCAAGCACCACGGCCCGGGGCTGTGGTCGGCGGTGATGCTGCGCCGTCATCGCATCATGTTCGATACGCCCCCGCCCGCCGCGATGGCGCCCGATGTCGAGACCGCGCTGCGTCGCCTCGCGCCGCAAGCCGCGCTGCTGTCCGACGAGGATGACGGCTCGATCGATCGCTACGTGTGGACCGAGGCGCTCGAGCTGCGCCAGGTCTCGATCGAGATCCATCCGGGCCGCCCCGATCCACGCGGGTACGTGATCGGCAGCGCGACGGTTCCGATCAAGCTCGGCTACGCCGCCGGCAAGCTCGATGGCGTGCCGCTGTGGCGGGTGATCGTGCCGCGCTTCGACTTCACGTTCGTCACCGAATCACTCGAGACCGTCCCCGACACCATCCGCTCGCTGGTGTTCGCCGCGCTGGTCGGCGACTCGCCCGCGTCGCTCTACGATCTGCGCCGCGAGGTCGAGGAGCAGATCATCGAGTGGAAGCCGATCGACGCACCGGTGCGCGCCCGCAAGAAGGACGACTCCGAGCCGAACCCGGCACCCACGCTCGAGGCGGTCGCCGAGGATCTGGTGGCGCTCGCGCGCGCGGGCCGGCTGTCGTCGACGGTCGGCATCGACCCCACCTTCGACCAGCTCGCACTGTCTCGAGGCTCGGGCCCCGAACCCCTCCTCGATCAACCGAGGCTGCCCTCGCTGTTGCTCGTCGGTCCGCGCGGCTGCGGCAAGTCGACGATCGTCCGTCGCTTCGCGCGTGTCCTGCTCGAGCAGAGCCGCGGTCGCGCCGGGCGTCGCCGCCGGCTGTGGTCGACCAGCGCGGATCGGATCGTCGCCGGGATGATCTATCTCGGGATGTGGCAGCAGCGCTGTCTCGACATGGTGCGCGAGCTGGTCGACACCACCGACGTGCTCTACGTCGATCGCCTCGCCGACATCCTGACGCCGTCGAGCGACGGTGCCTCGATCGCCGATCTGCTCGCGCCCGCGGTGATCGGCGGCCAGCTGACGATGATCGCCGAGTGCGACGAGCTCGAGCTCGTGCGCGCCCGCCAGAAGTACCCGGCGCTGGTCGATGCGTTGCGCGTGGTGCGCGTGCCCGAGTCCACGCCGGCGCTGACGATCGCGCTGCTCGAGCCCTACGGTCAGCGGCTGGAGCCCGAGGTCACGCTGTCGCACGAAGGCGCGCGCCGGCTCGTCGAACTGCTCGCCGCGTTCCGCCGCGACACCGCGTTCCCCGGCAAGGCGCTCGCGTTCGTCGACTACCTGTCGACGCGCGCGAAGCACACCAACCTCGGCGTCACGGAGGTGACCGACGCGTTCGCGCAGTGGTCGGGCTTGCCGGTCCAGCTGCTCGCCCCCGAGCAGGCGCTCGATACCGCGGCGATCGCGAGCGCGTTGCAGAAGGGCGTGATCGGCCAGGACCACGCGTGCGCGATCGCCGGTCGCACGATCGCGAGATTGAAGGCAGGTCTCGACGATCCGCAGCGCCCGGTCGGCACGCTGCTGTTCGCGGGTCCGACCGGCGTCGGCAAGACCGAGCTCGCGAAGCAGCTCGCCCGCTTCCTGTTTGGCGACGCCGACCGCCTGGTGCGCGTCGACATGAGCGAGCTGGTCACCGGCTCGGCGATCGCGCGCCTGATCACGCCCTCGCCCGCCGGCACCAGCCTCGCGGATCGGATCCGTCGCCAGCCGCTGTCGGTCGTGCTGTTCGACGAGATCGAGAAGGCCGACTCCGCGGCGTTCGATCTCCTGCTCGGCGTGGTCGGCGAAGGTCGGCTCACCGATGCGCTCGGCCGGTTGATCGACTTCCGGATGGCGATGATCGTGATGACCACCAACCTCGGTGCCGCCGATCCGTCGCCGGCCGGGTTCGGGGCCGCCACCACCTCGGATCACGCGAGCGCGATCCGGAAGTTCTTCCGGCCCGAGCTGCTCGGACGCATCGACTCGATCATCTCGTTCCATCCACTCGGCCCGCCCGCGCTCGAGCGCATCGTCGATCTCGAGATCGACAAGCTGCGAAAGCGCCCCGGGCTCGTCGCGCGGAATCTGCGCCTCGAGGTCACGCCGCTCGCGCGCACGCGACTCGCCGCGCTCGGTCACGATCCTCGGCTCGGCGCGAGGCCGCTGCGTCGGACGATCGAGGACCTGATCGTGGCGCCGCTCGCCGACCGCATGGCGAAGTCGCCGACCTGGCGCGACGCGACGATCGTGATCCGGGCGGCGGGCGAGCCCGGCGCCGCAGACCTGGTGATTTCCTGAGCAATCCCGACGACTCCAGCGCTCCGCAGTACCCCTTACGATCTCGCGCGCCGCGTAATCTGCCCGACACCCACCCGGGCTAGAGCAAGCACTGCTACAGTTTTGCGGTGCCCGATCCGAAACGCGTCCTCTGGTACCTCCGCAAGGTCCCGTTGCTCGCGGATCTCGGTCCCGACGCGATCGCCCGCATGGCAGAGCGTGTCGAGCTCCGCGAAGCACGCCGCCGCGACGTGATCTATCTCCCCGGCGATCCGGGTCGCTCGCTGTTCTTCGTCCACGGTGGTCGCGTCAAGGTCAGCAAGGTCACGCGCGACGGCAAGTCGCTGACCCTCGCCTATCACGGCCCCGCCGAGCTGTTCGGCGACAGCTGCCTCCTCGACGGCGGTCCGCGCACCGAGATGGCCGAGGCCGTCGAGAACGCGCTGCTCTCCGAGATCGATCGCGTGCACTACGAGGAGCTGATCCACTCGCACCCGCAGCTCGGGCTCGCGATGACGCGGCTGATGATCGTCCGGCGCCGCGAGCTCGAGAACAAGGTCGAGGCGTTGGTGTTCCGCGACGTGTCGAGCAAGCTCGCCGAGCTGCTGGTCAAGCTCGCGAGCGAGTACGGCGTCGACGACGCCCGCGGCACGCTGGTCGCGCTCAAGATCACGCATCAGGAGCTCGCGAACCTGATCGGCTCGACGCGCGAGACCGTGTCGCTCACGCTGAGCACGTTCAAGCGCAAGAAGCTGATCCAGACCGAGGGCCGCAAGGTCATCATCTCGGACAGCGACGCCCTCAAGGCGCTGTACTAGACGTTCCTGTACGACCTGCGCGGCGAGCACGCCGTGCGGTAACGCGGTGCCGGCGAAGCCTGCGACGATGGCAACATCGAAGACGGTGATGGCTGTGCCTGCAAGATCGAGGACTGCGGCAACGGGTCCGGTCGGCGTCGAAGCTTCGACGACACGGCGGAAGCGGCCTCGGTCACATGGTGACGAACGAAGGCACCTGCCTCGCCCGATCGAGCCGCGGCGTTGTACTAAACTGGATCGAATGCGGCGACTCCTTTCCATCTGGTGCCTCACCGGATGTCAGCTCGTGTTCCCGGTCGCCGGTGAGCCCGACGCTGTCCCCACGGACGCCACGGATGCCATGGACGCGGGCGGCGAGCAGGTCTGCGGGGGACGCCACCGCCCGACCGCGTTGTTTCGCGACTGCGTGACGGCCGCGCCCGAGGTCCTGACATCGACGCCGGCGATCGACACGGGCGCCCCCGGCAGCATGGGGGATTGCACTCAGGTGATCGCCCAAGAGGATGCGGCGCACACCGAGCTGTGCGTGATCGCGGCCCACGAGATCCAGATCGGCACGACCATCGTCGTCGGGAGCCGACCGCTCCTCCTCGCGTCTGCGACGACCCTCACCGTCGCCGGCGTGCTGACGGTGGCGAGCCCCAATGGCGCCCTCGGGGCCGGCGCGAACTTCGCGAGCTGTAGCAGCATGCTCGAAGGCAACGGCGCACCGGGATCCGAGGGGGCCGGCGGTGGCGCCGGCGGGAGCTTCGCAACCGTGGGTGGCAACGGAGGCTTCGGCTTTGGCAACCATGCCGGGGGCTTCTCGGAGCTCGATACATCGCCGGTCGCCGTCGTGCGCGGTGGATGCCCGGGAGGAAAGGGTGGAAACAACGACCTGCTGGGAAACTCGGGTGGCCTCGGTGGCAATGGCGGTGGCGCGATCTACCTGCTCGCCACCGCGAGCATCGTGATCGAGAACCGCGTCGACGCCTCGGGCGGTGGCGGCTTCGCCGGCCTGGTCACACCCATGGGTGGTGGCGGCGGTGGTGGTGGTGGCTCGGGCGGCTTGATCGCACTCGATGCCGCCGAGATCACGGTCGTCGAGACCGCGCGCTTGATCGCGAACGGCGGTGGTGGTGGCGCCGGCGGCCCGCCGAGCCCGGGGCCCATCGGGATGAACGGCGAGAGTCCAGACCCGACGGGTTACCCCTTCATCGCGAGCGGCGGCCAGGCGATCGGTGCCGGCAACGGCGGGCCCGGCGGCAACGCGGAGCAACTCGCCGCCGGGAACCCGATCGACGGCGGCGACAACTTCACCGTAGCCGGCGGCGGGGGTGGCGGCGGTGGCGGCGGGCTCGGCTACATCTACATCTTCGGACCGCTCACGAACAAATCCGTCACCGCGTCGCCGAACCTCAGCGACTAGGGCTTGTCGATCGCGATCGTCACCGGCGCGGTCCACGCCTTGTCCTCGGCGGTGTAGTAGAGGTACGCGGTCGACGCGGGCGCCTCGTACGTGCCGGGCACGCTCGACAGCAGCTGGATGTCGACGTCCTTCTTCGCGCCCGGCGCCAGCGAGCGCCAGTACAGGATCACCTCGCGCGGCCGGGTCTCGTAGAAGTCGATCAGCCCCTTGTCGCGCAGCTCCTTGAGCTGCCAGGTCTGGAACACCATGCCACCCGGGATGCCGATCCGCGCGAGCGTCATCGGCAGCCCCGCCTGCGTCTTGTTCTCGACGTGCGCGCGCAGCGCGACGCCCTCGCCCATCCGCGCCTGCGTCTTCACGAGCTTGGTCTCGAGCGCGACCTTGGTCGTCGGCGACGACTGCGGAGTGGCCGAGCGATAGCCGATCGCGACCGAGTACGGCAGCGACAGCTCGCTGTCGAGCTCGACCTCGACGACGTTCTTCCCCGAGGACAGCGAGCTCGAGATGTCGTCCCACACGAGCGCGTCCTTGCGCCCCTTCTCGAACTCGATCGTCTTCACCGCGTTGCCGTTGACGTACAGCGTGGCCTTGCCGCCCGAGGCCATCTGCCGCGCCGCCTCGCTGTACGCGACCAGCGCCTTGAGGCCGAGGATCGTCGCCTGCGTGTTTCCCCACTGGCCGTAGCCGCCGCGGTGCTTGTTGATGTACTCGGCGCCGCTGCGGATCTGCGTCGCGTACTCGTTATTCGGCGACGCCTTGATCAGCGCGAGGACCGCGAACGCGGTGGTCTCGATGTGGAGCGATTCGCCGCCCGACATCGTGATCGTCTCCTTCGCGGTCTTCCACGCACCATCCGTGCCCTGCATCGCGGCGAGCCGCTTCGCCATCGCGAGCCCCTCGCTCTTCGCGTTCGACAGCAGCGTGGTGTTGGTGGCGAGCGCGAGCAGGTACGGATCGCTCGTCGCTTCGCCGAGCTTCTTCTGCGCCGCGAGCTCGGCCTGCATCTGATCGATCCGCTTCGCCTCGGCGAGCGCCCACATGATGTACGCGTTGGTCGTCGCCTCGCTCGCGCGCCCGAAGCTGTCGAGGGCCGTCGACGAGCGCTGGAAGCCGCCCTTGCCATCGCGGCGCGACATCAGCCACTCGGCGGTGCGCTCGACCATCTTCTTGTCGACGTCGTAGACCTTCGCCATGTCGGCGAACTCCATCAGGCCGTACGCCGTCAGCGCCTCGTGGCCCGGCGTCTGCCCGAACCACTCGTAGCCCTTCTGCTTGGTCTCGTAGCCGGTCAGGAGCTTGTAGCCACGGTCGAGCGTGCCGTGCGTCTTGTCGACCAGCTGCGGGTCCGCTGCGTCCGACGACTGCAGGTACGACAGGATCATGATGTTCGGATAGTTGGTCGCCGAGGTCTGCTCGAAGCAGCCGCCCGGTTCGCGGATCATGCCGGCCATCCCTTCGGTCATCGACGCGACCGGCGACGGATACATCGTCACCTTGGCCTCGATCGAGCCCGCGATCGAGCCGGTCAGATCGATCTCGTGGCGCGTGCGCTTGGTCTTGCTCGCCGTGCCGGAGGCCGAGACCTCGAACGGGAAGCCCTTCGGCACCACGCGGATCGACTTCGAGAGCTTGTCGGACAGCCCGCGCGTCGCGGCCTCGAGCTCGACGGTGGTCGTCCCCTTCGTTAGTACCTCCAACGGGAACAGGATCGTCTGCTTGCTCTGCGCGGCGATCTTGAGCCCCGTCGTCGACGGCGTCTTCACCAGCTTGAACGCGGTGCCGAACTTCGCGATCAGGTTCGCGTCGATCGCCTCGTCCGTCTCGTTCGCGAGCGTGATCGGCAGCTGGATGGTGTCACCGGCGGTGACCTCGACGGGCAGCTTGGTATCGATCACCAGCGGCAGCTTGTTCTGGATCGCGAGCTGGCCGGTCCCGGGTGCGCCGCTCGCGCCGAACCCTTCGGCGGTGACGCGAAACGCGGTGACCGCATCCGACGTGGCCAGCTCGACGGTGGCGTTGCCGCCGGCATCGGTCTGCACGCTCGGGTTCCAGTAGATCGTCTCGCGGAAGTCGCTCCGCGGCCCGTCGTAGTTCTTGGTGTACTTCGGCACCGGGAACACGCGGACCGGCGCCCAACCGGCGGCCAGCTTGCTGTTCTCGTCGTCGCCGGCCCACCGATCCTCGGCGAGCTTCAGCCCGTTCTGCGCGCGGCGATTGCCGACCTTGGCATCGAGCTTCGCTTCCTTCATGACCAGGTCGCGCGGCGGAGGTGGGGGTGGCTTCGCCACCGCGGCACCGACCGGACGTGCGGGCGCGGGCCGGCGGGGCTCGGCCTTCGGCTCCGGCGGACGCTCCATCGCGCGCACGGCCACGGCCGGCGCAGCCTCGACCGGCATCGGCGCCATGTTGCGCGGCGGCATCGGCGGCGACAGGTTGACCAGCACCGTCGAGATCGAGCCGGTCGCGACATCGATCAGCAGCGACGCGGAGAGCCCGGCGGCGTTGCTGGTCAGCGTGCACGAGCCGACCGGCAAGCCGCCGACGCTGAAGTGGCCGGCGGCGTCCGTGGTCACCTGCTTCTTCGTCGAGCCGCACGTGATCGAGATCCTCGCGTTCGCGATCACCTTGCCGGTGTGATCGATCACGGAGCCTTCGATGGTGCCGGCCGCGACGTCGGCGAACGACCTCGGGACCTGCGAGGTCAGCGTGCCGATCGCGGCGAGCGAGCCGGCGGCGAGAATGATCTTGGTAAACAGCTTCACTGGGCACCCTCCTTCTTGGTCTTCGCGAGCTCGAGCACGGGGCGCCACTCGAAGCGGCGATACCCGCGGGTACCGAGCAGCGCGTCGAGGGCGGCGGCCGCGTCCGGCTTGTCGCTGAAGTAGTACTTGGGATCTTCGATCGGGTCTTCTTTGGTCGCGCCGAGCTCCTGCTCGAGCAGCATGCGCGACAGCAAGTTGCCGCTCTTGTCGTCGGCGAACGACAGCACCGTCTCGTCGACGACGGCGATGCCGATGTTCGCCTTCACCGGCTTGCCGGACGCATCGGTGGTCTTGATCTTGAGCTTCACCGGATCGCGCGGCGAGTACGTCTTCTTCTCGGTGGTCATCGAGATCTGCAGGCCGGACCCCATGCCGTGGAACACCAGCCGCTCGGACAGCGGCTCGTTCTTCGTCGAGAACAGCGTCAACCGCACGGCACCTTGCGTGTGGGGTGCGATCGGGAGCTCGACCACCGTCGGCACGTTGGCGCCGACCTCGAAGGCCCCGCTCGCGAGGCGCCGCTCGCGGAGCACGGCCTCGATCTGGAGCTTGCGCGCGGTGTTGCAGATCGCGCCGACGCGCAGCGTGTCCGTCGACTTCTGGTCCACGCTGCGGATCACGCAGCCGCCGGGCTTGCCCATCGGCACGTCGATCTTCTGGGTGAGGCCGGCCGGCTTGGTGATCACGACCTGGTACTGGGTGTCGGTCGCCGGGGTCAGCTCGAACCGGCCCATGCCGTCGTGCACTGACGAGAATTCGCTGATCGTCTTGCCTTGCTTGTCGATCACGCGGCCCTCGATGTCGGCCGGCTTGCCGAGCGTGGTCTTGGCCTGGAAGTAGACCCGGCCCGGCACGCCGTCGACCAGCTCGCCGCCCTCGGGGAACAGCGCGAGATCGAGCTTCTTCATCACGATCGGGATGCGCTTCTGCACGCTCTCGGTGACGCCGCCGTCGTCGGCCATGATCGTCAGCAGCCCATCGCCGCGCGCGAGCTTAGCCGGGAGCGTGAACCGCGCCGTCGCCTTGCCCTCCTTGTCCGTCTTGAGCTTGATCCGCGGGAGCTCGGCGTCGTCGATCGTGATGATGCCGGTCAGCTCCTTGTCGGCGAACGGCTCGCCGGTGGCACGCTTGATCTCGATCGCGGCCGACACCGCGTCGCCCTCGCCGTACGCCTTGCGCAGCAGCTCGAGCGTCTTCTGCAGGCGCGGGGTCTGGTACGTGTTGATGACCAGCTGCTTGTGATCCTGCGTGCCGTCGTCGGCGATCAGGCCGAGCGTGTACTCGCCGCCCTCGATCTCGTCGGGCAACTTGAAGTCGTTGCGCGCGAGCCCGGCCTGCGAGAGCACGCGCTTCTGCGCGACGATCGCGCCGCGCGGCGAGGTCAGCGTCATCGTCAGGCCGACCGGGGGACCGCCCTGAAACGTCCCGGTGGCGCGCAGATCGGCGCGGAACCAGATCGTCTCGCCGGGCTGATAGAGCGGCTTGTCGGTCATCAGGTACGTGCGCTTGGTCGTCGAGGCCTCGTAGAAGCGCGCGATCGCGGCGTCGAGCTCGGAGCCGGGTTCCAGCGCCGCGGGCGTCAGCTCCGCCATCTTCTTGTCGGTGACGGTGGTCGCGATCGAGACGGGTTCGCGAGGCGCGGGCTGGGTTGGCGGTGCGACAGATCCACTCGCACACGCTCCGAGCGCCGCACCCAGCCATGCCTGGGTGAGCTTCATGGCCGGGAAAGACGCCCGGTTACGCCCTTCGGTCTAATCGCGAAAATAATCCGTGCCGACCCAAGGATGGGTCGCGACCGGGTTCTAACCGGGTTCTACGCCTGGCGTCGCGAGACCATCTCGATCGCAAGCGCGACCGCGCGTTGCATCGAGACGCTGCGCGCCTTGCCGGTGCCGGCGATGTCGTACGCGGTGCCGTGATCCGGCGACGTCCGCACGATCGGCAGCCCGAGCGTGACGTTGACCGCCTCCTCGAAGTCGATCAGCTTCACCGGGATCAAGCCCTGGTCGTGATACATCGCGACCATCGCGTCGTACTTGCCGTCGAGGGCATCGCGAAACGCGACGTCGGGCACGAGCGGTCCGAACAGCGTGGCCGGTGCGCACGGCGCCTCGAGCGCCGGCGCGATGATCTCGTCGTCCTCGTCACCGAGCAGGCCGTCCTCGCCCGCGTGCGGGTTCAATCCGAGCACGCCGATCCGCGGGGCGGTCATCCCGAAGTCGACGACCATCGATTGCACGACCAGCTCGATCACGGCGCGCACGCGCTCGGTGGACAGATCCTCGACGACCTCGGCGAGCGGGCGATGCACCGTGGTCAACCCGACCTTGAGCCGCGGGCCCGCGAACAGCATCACCACGTCGCCGGCACCGAGCCGCTGCGCGAGCATCTCCGTGTGGCCGAGGAACGCGAACCCACCGCGCCGCGCCCAGGTCTTCGAGATCGGCGCCGTCACGATCGCCGCGATCTCGCCGGCCTTGGCCGCCGCGACCGCCGCCTCCAGGTACCCGACCTGGGCCGCACCGCAGGTCTCGTCGGGGCGTCCCGGAATCGCCGCGTCGCCGATGCCGGCGCCCAGGATCTCGACGTCCGGCAGCGTGACGTTCATCGCCTTGGCCCCGCGTGCCAGGGGGGCGTGATCGCCGTACACCACGACGCGCTTGCGCCACTCCTCGGGCATCGCGGCGAGCGCGGCAGCGACGATCTCCGGACCGATGCCCGCCGGATCTCCCAGCGTGATGCCCAGCCGGTGTGCCTTCACGTGCCGTACGCTACCACCATCGCGAGGCGGCATTTGCTCGAACACCGATTGCGCTCCATGATCGGGTGATGCGCGCGCCTCTCTTCGCCCTCGCCCTGGTGGCCTGCGCAGGCGCCGAGGCCACGCCTCTGCTGACGCAGGAGCCGGCAACGCCCGTCGTGGGGACCCGCGAGCTCGGGCTCCACCCCGGCGAGTCGATGACCTACGACGTCCAGCTCGCCGGCGTGCTGGTCGGCGAGGCCCAGCTCGCGGTCGGCGAGATCGGGATGGTGGAGGGCAAGCGCGCGATCGTCGTCAAGTCGCGCGCGGCGACCGCCGGGGCCGCGGCGATGCTGAAGCAAATCTCCGACGAGTCGACCACCGTGATCGACGTCGACACCGGGCAACCGATCAAGGTCGACATGGTCGCGGTCAGCGGCGACAAGAAGGCGACGGCCACGGTGACCTTCGACCGCAAGGTCGCGACGGTCATCTACCAGCGCTCCGAGGAGGCGCGGACGCAGACGCTCAAGTTCGACGCGAAGACCACGGTGCTGCACGACATGCACACCGCGATGGCCGCGATCCGAGGCTGGCGCGCGGCGCCGGGCACCGTGCGCACCGTCCATCTGATCGGCGGTCGCCGGATCTGGAAGATCGACATGAAGTACATCGGCGAGGAGATCATCGGCTCGAAGGTCGGCAATCGCCGCGCGATCGTCCTCGAGGGCACGTCGTTCCGCGCGCGTCGCGATCTCACCGCGGAGGCCGGCAAGGCCACGCGCACGTTCCGGGTCTGGCTGTCCGACGATGCCGATCGCGTGCCGCTCAAGTGCAGCGCGCACACCGAGCTCGGCGACATCGTGATGGATCTGGTCGAGTACGCCCGACCCTAGGGGCTGGCCCGGAAAATCTCCTTCCTTGGGCCTAATCGTGAACCTTGACAGGCCGTCACGGTTCACGACCACGACCACGCAGGCCCGACCCTAGTCGCGCGACGGAGCGCGATGGATCGGCGGCGCCGACGTCTGCAGGCCGTCGGTCTCCTCGGCGATGGTGACCGTCAGCGTCTGCGAGCTGGTCTCGTGGATGGTCTCGACGATCCGCGCGTCGTCGGTCTCGGTGACGCGCACGATCGGTGGGTTCGCGATCGCGGTGTCCTCGTCGTCCCCGGGCTCGGCTTCCATCTCGATCACGGTCTCGATCTCGGGCTCGGTCGGCGGTCGCGACCGCGCGTAGAGGACCGGCTCGGACACCGTCTCGATCTCGGGCTCGGTGACGAGGCGCACCGCACCCGGCGATACCGGCGGTGCCATCACCGACATCACCGCCGCGCTGGTCGAATCCGCGCTCGGGCGATCGAGGCGCAGCGGCTCGCGCTCGCCAACCGGCGCTGGTCCCGCGCCCGGGTTCGCCGGCGACGTCACCGCGTCGAAGCGCTCCTCGAGCTCGATCGAGACCGGGCTCGCGGCTCGGCGAGGCCGCCGCGCCGGGGCCGGTGCGTCCGGCGCATCGCGCGTGACGTGCGGGCCCGACATCTCCCTCTGGAGCTCGGAGTCGAACTCGGTATCCGCGCGCTCGCTGCGAGTCTGCGCCACCAGCGACGCACGCTGCGCGATCAACGGGGTCAAGGTCTCGAGCAGCGCCTCGCCGAGCTCGGCATCGTCCTCGCAGAGCTCGCGGAAATCGTCGGCGCGCAGGGCGAGCGCACGCACGTCGGTGCGCGCGACGGCGAGGCCATCGCGATCCGGTTGCTGGCTGTCGGTGACCAGCGACTCGGGGTACAGCAACGTGCCGGCCTCGAGGACGTGGCCCTCCTGGACGATCTTGCCCTCGACGATGATCCACGCGACGCGATCACCGAGGTGATACGCCGGCAGCCGCTCGCCGATCGGCACGTCGCGCGGGATCGCGATCCGGAGGGCGCGCAGCCGCCCCTGCGGGGTCACCTTGGCTCCCCACAGCGGACACGACGCGATGATGTCGTCGTCGCGCTTGATCGATTCGGCGGGCTGCGGCGTCTCGCCGGCCTCGAGCACGCGCACCACGATCGCGGTCGCGTTGTCGGCGCCGCCGCGCTCGAGGGCGAGCTCGATCAGCTTCTGCGCCGCGCGCGCCGGGCTCGGCTGCTTGGTCAGCACCTCGCCGACCTCGTGCTCGGGCACGTACTCGCTGATGCCGTCGCTGCACAGCAGGAAGCGGTCACCGTCGGCGAGCGGGACGACGAACGTCGAGACCTTGCACTCCTCGCCGATGCCGAGCGCGTTGGTCAGCATGCTCTTGAACCGCGAGCCCTCGCCGGATTGGTCGACGTCGATGCCCGCCGCGAGCAACCGCGCGAGCAGCGTGTGGTCCTCGGTCAGCTGCACGGCGATCGAATCGCGCACCAGGTACGCGCGAGAATCCCCGGCGTGCGCGAACACCAGCTCGTTGCCGACGATCACGGCGCCGACCAGCGTGGTGCCCATCCCCTTCTTGGAGAGGTCGCGGCGCGCTTCGTCGATGATCGTGTGGTGGGCGGTGGAGACGCCGTCCTTGAGGGCGGTCAGCAGCTGCTTCTTCACCCCGAAGCCGCCGGTCTCCATGTAGCCGTCGATCAGCTGCTGGGTGTCGTGGTGTAGCCAGTTCGACCGGATCGTGCGGATCGCGATCGCGCTGGCGACCTCGCCGGCGGCGTGGCCACCCATGCCGTCGCAGACGAGGAACACACCCATATCGGCATCGAAGAAGTGTGCATCTTCGTTGTGCTCGCGCACCTTGCCGACGTGAGTCGCGGCAGCGCCGACGATAGAGGCTCGCCCCGCCACGTAGGCATCGTACACCAACTGCTGACCGTGGACCGTTCGCGGACACGTTCGTGTACGTGCTCGTGCTCGTGCTCGTGGTCCGTGCAAGTCAGCTGCCTGCCATCCTTCTCGAGGTGGCCCGAACCTCGTCCAGAGGACGCAAGGCTTCGGGCGATGCGTTGGGAACGACCATCGAGCCCGAACCCGGCGACAACGGCCTCGTGCACGAGCACGAGCACGAGCACGAGCACGCTCGCTACGCCCGCATCTTGTAGCCGACGTTGCGCACCGTCTCGATCAACGACCCCGCCTCACCGAGCTTCGCGCGGACCCGCCGAACATGGATATCCACGGTCCGCGTCCCGCCCGCGTAGCGATACCCCCAGGCACGCTCGAGGAGCGCCTCACGCGTGAACACGCGTCCGCGGTGCTGCCCGAGGTATCGCAGGAGCTCGAACTCCTGGTGGGTCAGCTCGATCCGGCGCCCCGCCAGGCGGGCCTCGTAGCCTGCGATATCGATCACCAGGTCGTCGATCTTGAGGACGTCGTCGTTGGTGAACGTCGCGGTCCGCCAGTCGAGCTGGCGCATCCGCGCGTACAGCTCGGCCGGGACGATCGGGATCAGGACGAAGTCATCGAACCCGATCGAGAAGTCGAGGGCCGGGAGTCGCCCCACAGCGACCGCGAGCAGGATCGGAACTTCCACGAGGGGGCCATCGTCCCGCAACCGCTTGATCGTGCGCTGGGCCCGGGCCACATCCTCCCCTGCCTCCACGACCACCACCGTGGGAGGTTTCTGGGCGACCTCCTCGAGAT
>Ga0075163_10004287_pt1 | contig 19152 bp, 12 predicted proteins | sample JI1023141ADNA_FD_71478 | JGI IMG/M metagenome (GOLD analysis project Ga0075163, IMG submission 71478) | Wastewater effluent complex algal communities from Wisconsin, to seasonally profile nutrient transformation and Carbon sequestration -... | ecosystem: Engineered > WWTP > Effluent > Algae...
GGCGCGGCTGATGCTGCGCGCGCAGAAGGCCGGCGCGCTGGGGCTGTCGCGACCGGTGCGGATCCTTTTGACGTGGTCGCATCCGGAAGCGGATCTGGAGCTCAAGGTTGCGGGGCCCGACGAGCCGCTGGGTCCGGCGATCGATCTAGCGCCGCAGCTCGGCCTGCTCGGCTGGCACAGTCCGAAGAACGTGCCCGTCAGCGGTCCGTATCAGATCGAGGTCACGCGCGGCGATCGCTCGGGGGCGCTCAAGTACAGCGCAGAGCTGACCGTGGTCACAAACGAAGGCGAAAAGAGCGAGCGGCTGTGGCGGCTGCCGCTGTCATTCGATGGCAATCAATCGGCTGTGCGCTTCACTCTGCGCGACGGCAAGGTCGAACAAGCGGGGGCCCGGTAAGGGAGCGTAGCCATGAGTCAAATCACAGCGATTGCCAAGAACGTGAAGAAGCCCCAGCGCCTGCTGTCCCTGCCGTTGTCCTTGGGTCTGCTGCTGCTTGCTGCCTGTCCCAAGGCGCCGCCGCCGGCTCCGACCGTGGCCTGGATCCAGCCCGGACGGCCGGGCGTGGTCGTCGAGCGCGGCGGTCAGACAAGCCCCGTGGGTCGCGCGCAGCGCCTGGAGGAGGGCAGCGAGATCCGAACTCCGGCCGGCGTGCGCGCGTCGCTCTTTCTGGACAGCGGCGCGTGGGTGCTGCTGGATCAGGAGAGCACGGTCGCGGTCAGCGAAAAAGGCATGTCGGTGCGGCGCGGCCGGGTGTGGATGGATGCGCGCGGCTCGGATGAGGTCGCGGTGTCGGCGGGCCCCAAGGTCGGGCTGACCGCGCAGAGCGCGGGCCTGTCGGTCTCGCTCAAAGGCGATGAGGCGCAGATCTACTGCGCGGCGGGGCAGGTGACGTGGAAGGTCGGCAGCCAGGGCGGCCGCATGGAGTCCGGACTCTCGCTGATCTACAAAGGCGGCGAGGCCAAGGAGACCGCGCAGGCGCTGTGGGACGACTGGACCTACGGGCTGGCCGAGCCGGGGCCGCTGCGGCCGCTGGAGCCGGCAGGCGTGGGGCAGCTGTCGGCGCGGCGCTCGGATGCGCTGGGCACGGCGCGCACGCCGCTCATCGTTCGCCAGCACGATGTGCGCGTCAGCATCGAGCGCGACCTGGCGATCACCGAGATCGAGCAGACGTTCTTCAACCCGCGCTCGGAAGTTTTGGAGGGCCTGTACGCAGTGCGCCTTCCCGAGTCCGCGATCCTGCAAGAGTTCGCGGTGGGCGACGAGGACTCGGTGCGCACATCGGGTCACATTGTCGCCAGCGCGCGGCCGGGCGTGACCTCTGCGTTTGATCAGTTTGGCGCGCAATTGGAGTGGGCGGGCGCGGGTCGCTACCGCGGCATCGTCAGCGACATCCGTCCGGGCAAGACCAAGATCGTGAGGCTGCGCTACGTCGAGTGGCTGCCGCACTTTGCGTTTGGCGGCGGCACGCGGCGCTCGTATGTCTACCCCATGGGGCAGAGCGCGGCGGCGCAGGCCGGTGGCGCGCCGAACCTGGGCGAGTTCTCGCTGGAGGTCGATCTGAGCGGCGCCCAGATCTCGGGCCTGTCGGCCGGACTCGGCGCGCGCAACGAAGGCAGCCGCGTGGTGCTGCGCAAGAGCGACTTCCGTCCGCACGCGGACTTTGTCCTGGATCTGATCGATCCGAAAGAGAAGAAGAGCGGCAAGAGCCAGCTCGATGCCTACAGCAGCCGCGAGGGCGACGGCACGCGCTATCTCATTGCGCAGCCGGTGCTGCCGCCGGGACCGCCGCCCGAGCACCTGGATGTGCTGCTGGTTGTGGATATTTCGGCTGCTACTGATGAAGCGCGCCTGGATCTGGAGCGCGCGGCGGCGCAGGCGGTCTTGCAGCAGCTTCGGCCCGGCGATCGCGTGGGCGTGCTGGTGGCATCGACGGGCACCGCGACGCTCGGGCGCGAGCCCATGGCCGCGGCAACCGGCGAGCGCATCGCAGAGCTGAGCGCCGCGCTGAGCAAGCAGAGCGCGGCCGGCGCAACCAATCTGGAGGCCGCGTTCATGCGCGCGGTCGAGCTCCTGCCGCGCGGCAAGGGCACCGTGATCTACTTTGGCGATGGCCATCCCACCGTCGGAGCGCTCTTGCCCGGTGAGCTCAAGGATCGGCTGTCGCGCATGGGTCCGCTGCCGCGCTTTTATGCGGTGGCGGTGGGCAGCGATGCCAACATCGAGCTGCTCGAAGCGCTGTGCGATTCGGGCATGCAGTCGGGCAAGCATGGCGTCATCCGCATCGAAGATCGTCCTGAGGCGGCGCGCGCGGCGCTGCACCTGGTCGAGCGGGCGAGCCAGCCGGGTCTGACCGAGGTGCGGGTCGCGCTGGGCGAAGAGGCCGATGTGGTCTATCCCGAGACCGCGGTGGCGGTGGAGGGCGGCGATGCGCTGACCGTGGTGGCGCGCCTGCGCCGCGATCGCCCGGGAACTCCCAAGAGCCTGATCGTGACCGGACTGCGCGACGGCCAGCCGTTCCGCGAGACGCTGAATCTGAGTGTGCGCGAGACTGAGGAGCGCGGCGATCTGGCGCGGCGCTGGGCGCTGGCGCGGCTCGGTCGGCTGCTGGAGCGCGGCGCCGGACGCGAGGCTGTGCTGGACATCGGGCAGCGCTTTGCGGTGGTGACGCCGTGGACGGCGCTGGTGGTTGGCGGCAGCGGTGGCGAGGGCTATCGCACGCTGGTCGGCGAAGGCGACAGCGGTCAGTTTGTGCCGCCGTCCCTGCGCGATCAGGCGCCGACCGACACGCCGCTGGCGCTGGAGGGCGGCGTCTCGACCCAGTCGACGCGCGTGGTCAGCTTGAACGATCTGTACGTGCGCCTGATTCAGGAGCGCGAGGCGCCGGCCCGCCTGTGCTACGAGCGCCGCGCCGCTGGCCACCCCGAGCTGGGCGGGCGCGTGGCGCTGCGGGTGAAGGTCGCGCTGGATGGCGCGCTGCGCGAAGCAGCGGTGGTGTCTTCAACGCTGCGCGCCAAGGATGTCGAGGCGTGCATCGAGCGGGCGGTGATGGGCCTCAAGCTGCCGGCGGCGCCGGATGGCAAGCCGCATGAGCTCATCTACAACATGCAGCTGAACCAGCCGGAGCACGATGATGAGAGCCGCGGCTGTAGCGCGGCTTCGCGCTCGTATCTGTCCACGCGGCGGGCGCTGTGGCGCGAGCGGCTGAGCCGCAACCCCGGCGTCGAGGGGGCCATGAGCGTGTGGCGCGAAGCGGAGAGCCGCTGCGAGCTGCGCAGCTGGCTCGATCGCCACGCGCTGCTCGACATCATGCGCACCATGGTCGGCCGCACCGCAGAGCAGGTGGATCTGTATCACCGCTTCGACGAACACGCGCAGCAGGACGAGATTCAGGGCTACCTGCGCCGCGAGATCCTGCGCGCCGTGCGCACCGAAGCGGACATTCGCGCCGCCCAGTATGGGCTGATGCTCGACGGTGGCGTGGATCCGGAGCTGCTCTCGCAGGAGCTTGCCAAGGCCAAGACGGTCGCAGAGCGCATCGCGGTGGTGCGGCAGTTCCTGGCCCTGTCTCCGGCCGCGCTGGCGCTGAAGCTGCGGCTGCTCGGGCTGCTGGAAGAGGCCGGGCAAAAAGAGGAGGCGCGGCGGCTGGTCGATACGCTGCGCGTGGATCCGGGTGCCGATGCCGCGGTGCGGCAGGCCGTGGGCGAGTTCCTGTTTCGCGCTGGCGATGGCGCAGATGGAGCGCGCGCATTTTCCGAGATCGTGGAGTTCGCGCCGTTCGATCCGTGGGGCCGGCGGCGGCTCGGCGATCTGTACCGCGCGAACCAGCTGTTCGATGCCGCCTATCGCGAGTATCAGGTGCTCGGCTGGCTCCTGCCGCAGGATGACAGCGTGCTGCTGGCGCTGGCGAACACGGCCGCCGGAATGGGACGCAGCGATGAAGCGCTGCGCCTGTGCAGCCGCATCGCAGAGGCGGTGGGCGCGCGCTCGGGCGATCGCGGTCCGGCGGCGTGGGCGCGCGCCTTGTACGGCGTGCTGTTCAGCCGGCTGCGGCTCGCAACCAAGGATGCCAAGCTCATCGAGCAGCTGGGGCAGCGCGGTCGCAGCGATGGTGTGCGCGGCTATGCGGGCAAGCTGCTCATTGCTGCAACCTGGTCGCACCCCGATGCCAACATCACGCTGAACATCGCGCCGCCGGGCACGGATCCCAAGTCCGAGGGCGAGCGCGCGGCCGTGCAAGCGGGCGCGATCGGACTCGAAGCGAATCGCTACGAGCGCATCGAGCCCGGACCCTTCCGGCTCACCGTTCGCAAGGGCGGCACCACCTCGGGATCCGCAGAGGTCGAGCTGCTCGTGCTCAAAGATGCCGGCGAGCCCAAGCAGGAGATCCTGCGCCTGAACGCGCGCTTCACGCCCGCGCCGGGCGTCGCAACCTTCGTCTATGAAGGCGGCGATCTCAAGCAGGTTGCCAACCCGGTAGCAACCAGATGATCGCGATTTACCCGCCTTTTACCGTCTGAGAAATCGAAGCGACCTCATGTAGCTTTCGCCTTGAGAGGGCAGGGTGCCGTCACTACGGTGGCCCGCATGGAGCTCGCTTGCGATCTGCACATTCATTCGCGCTTTAGTCGCGCCACCAGCCGCGATCTCAACCTTGGGCAGCTCTACATCTGGGCGCAGCGCAAGGGCATCGGCATCATCGGCACCGGCGACTTCACGCATCCCGAGTGGCGGGCCGAGCTGCGCGCGCAGCTGGTGCAGATTCCCGATGCGCCGGGAATGTTCGAGCTGCGGCCCGAGCTGCGCGCAGCGCTGGATGAGCAGGTGCCCAGGGGCTGCCGGGCGCCGGTGCGCTTCGTGCTCACGTCCGAGACCTCGCACATCTTCAAAAAAGATGGGGCGGTGCGCAAGGTGCACAACCTCTTGTTTGCGCCGGATCTGGATGTCGCGGATCGGCTGTGCAGCCGCCTGCTGGCGCTGGGATGCAACCTGCACTCCGACGGGCGGCCGATCTTCGGGCTGGGCTGTCGCGATACGCTGGAGCTCTTGCTGGAAACGGACCCGCGCGCATATCTAATACCTGCGCACATCTGGACGCCGCACTTTTCCGTGTTTGGATCGCTGTCGGGATTTGATCGGCTGGAGGACTGCTTCGGCGATCTCACGCGCTACATCTTCGCGCTGGAGACCGGGCTGTCATCCGATCCCGCGATGAACTGGCGGCTCTCGCAGCTCGATCGCTACACGCTGATCTCAAACTCGGATGCGCACTCGGCGGCAAAGCTCGGGCGCGAGCTGAACCTCATCAACATCGTGCCTTCGTTTGACGCGATGCGAGCGGCCATCGAGCACTGCGATCCCAAAGAGTTTCTCGGCACGGTCGAGTTCTACCCCGAAGAGGGCAAGTATCACCTGGATGGACATCGCGGCTGTGCGGTGCGGCTGGAGCCGACCGAGCGCGCGCAGCTCAAGGGCAAGTGTCCGACCTGCGGCCTGCCGGTGACGGTGGGCGTGCTGTCGCGCGTCGAAGCGCTGGCCGATCGCACGCTGGAAGAGGCGCTGGCTGCGCGCCCGCCGCGCGCCCGTCCGTTTGAGAGCCTGGTGCCGCTCATCGAGGTTGCGGCCGAGGTTTTGGGCGTCACCGAAGCGGCAGGTGCGACGCAGCGGCTCTACTTCAAGCTGCTGGATGAATTGGGAAGTGAGCTGCACATTCTGCGGCACGCTGAAAAGGACGAGCTGCGGCGGGTTGGCGGCGAGCTCCTGGTCGAAGCGGTGCAGCGCGTGCGCAGCGGCCGGCTTCAGATCGCCCCCGGCTACGACGGCGAATATGGGCGCATCCGAATCTTCGACAAGAGCGAGCGGCAGCCCAAGCGCGGCGGCAAAGATGAGCAGATGGGCCTGTTTGGCTGAGCGGCAGCCGCAGACGAACGAGCAATCGCATGCAGAGCAAAGCGCTGGATGCACTGACCGCGGCGCAGCGTGAGGCCGCAGCCTACCTGGATGGGCCGGCGCTGGTGGTGGCGGGTCCGGGCTCGGGCAAGACGCGCACGCTGGTCGCACGTCTGACCGCGCTGATCGAGAGCGGCACCGCCTGTGCGGACGAGCTCCTGGCCGTGACGTTTACGCGCAAGGCCGCAGGCGAGCTGCGATCGCGTCTGACCGCGGCGCTGGGCGCAGCAGGGCAGGATGTCACCGTCGGGACTTTCCATCAGGTGGCGCTGCTCTTGCGGCCGCTGCCAGCGGGAGTGGTGCTGTTTGGCGAAGCCGATCAGGCGGCGCTGGCCGCGCAGGCAGCAGGCGCTCACGGCTGCGCGAACAAGGCGAGCGCCGCGAGCAAGCTGAGCGCCGCGGTGAGCCGCTGGAAGGGCAGCGGCTGCGACTGGGAATCCAGCCTGGCGCCCGGCGAGGACGATCAGCCCAGGTGGCTGAAGCCGGCCGCGCAGAGCTACCAGCAGGGGCTGCGCGCGCTGGGCGCTGAGGATCTGGACGATCTGCTCATCGCCGCGACGCTGGCAGTGCGGGCGGGAGCAGCTGCGCGCCGCTTTCGCTTCGTTCAGGTGGATGAGTATCAGGATGTAAACGGGGTTCAGCGCGAGCTCCTGTGCGCGCTGGCCGGGCAGGGCGCGCAGCTGTTTGCGATCGGCGATCCCGACCAGGCGATCTACGCTTTTCGCGGCGCTGACGTGCGGCACTTCCACGCGTTCGCAGAAGATTTTCCCGCGGCGCGCACGTTCTTCCTGCGCGAAAATTTTCGCTCCACGCCAGCCGTGGTGACGGCGGCAAATGCCGTCATCAACCACAACCCGCTGCGTCCCCAGGAGGCCGCGGCCAGGGCCATGCGCGACGGAGGCGAGCGGCTGGTGCTGTCGTCCTCAGCCAGCGCCGTGGTGGAGGCGATTGGCGTGGCGCGCGAGATCGAGCGGCTGATCGGCGGCACCAGCCTCTCTTCGCACGATCAGGGGCGCAGCGCGGCGTGGGCAGCGGGACGCTATGGGTTCTCGGACATTGCGGTGCTGACGCGCACCGTGGCGCGCGCCGATCGCCTGGCCGAAGCGCTGCAGCACGAAGGCGTGCCGATCCTGCGGCCGCGGCGGGCGCACCTGCAAGATGAAGCGGCGCGCGAGCTTCTGGCCTGCCTGCGCCTGCTGGCGCAGCCCGACGATCTGGGCGCCTGGCTGCGGCTGCTCGGCCGCGAAGGTGCGGGGCTGCCGCTGGCATCGTCGCTGGCATCGTCATTGATCGATCTGGGCGCCCGGCGTGCGGCCGGTGCGCTCAGTGAGCTGCCGCCGTTTCTCTCAGAGCTCCGCGGCCTTGCGCAGAGCGAGCAGCTGGAGCGCCTGGCCCGGCAGCTCGAAGCCTCGCCCGAGTGCGTGGCCGCGGTGGCCGCGCAGCTTGCGACCCCGGGCGGCGGGCTTGCCGATGTCGCGCCGGTGCATGAATCGGACGAGTGGGACGAGCGCTTCGAGCGCGTTGCGGTGCTGACGCTGCACGGCGCCAAGGGGCTGGAGTTTCCGGTGGTGTTTCTGTGCGGCTGCGAAGCGGAGCTCCTGCCCGGAAGTCGCGCCGAGCCGCAGGATGTGATCGAGGAGCGGCGCCTGTTTTTCGTCGGCCTGACGCGCGCCAAGGACCTGCTCTACCTGAGCCACGTCGAGGGTCGGCCGCGCTCGCCGTTTCTCGATGAGCTGCCCGGCGAGCTGCTGCTGTGTCCGCCGCCGCCCAAGCGCAAGCCGCGCCCGCCGCAGCTGAAGCTGTTCTAGCTGGAAGCCGGGCGGCCGCTATTCCCAGGTGCGCTTGATCTCGGGGATGGCTTCGCCGGCAGTGACCTTGAGCTTGACCTCTTCGCGCTTGCCCTTGGTGTCGTTGACCAGCAGCAGCTTGTGGTTGCCGACGCTGATGGGGTAGTTGCGCAGCGGCGTCTGCTGGATCTTCTTGCCGTCGACGTAGACGATGGCCCACGGGCGGACCAGGATGGTGAGCGTGGCCTTGGCCTTCTTGGCGTCGGCGCCCTCGGGCTTCTTGTGGCCGCCCTTGTGCTTGCCCGCCTCGTCCTCGTCTTCCTCGCCGGTCTCGGGCTTCTTTTCGCCCTTTGCGGCGACTTTGTCGGTCTTTTCGCCCTTTTCAGGCTTTTCGCCCTTTTCGCCCTTCTCAGGCTTGTCCGTCTTCTCGGTTTTGTCGGTTTTCTCGCCCTTTGCGGCAGTCTTGTCGCCCTCGCCGTCCTCGCCCTTGGGGCTGACGTCGGGGCGCTCGTCGTAGGCGCTGTTGTCGATCTGCTTCTGCCGGGTGCCGGCCTTGAACAGGCGGACCTTGAGCGGCGGGCGCGCATCCTTGGTGAAGGCGATGTTCGCGTCATACGGGTCGTAGCCCTGAAGCAGCACGCGGATGTGCGAGCTCTTGCCGATGTCGCCCGTGATCTCGGTGGGGGTCTTTTCTGCGAGCGTGACGCCGTCGACCTGCACATCGGCCTTGGGCGGATCGCTCTCGATGCGGATCGTGCGCTTGGCGGCCAGGATGCTGGGGCCGCCGCCGCCGCTGCCGGTCTCGGGCGGCCAGATGCGGTTGGCGATGAAGGTGGTCAGGATCGCGACGACGATGGTGATCGCGGGGCCGATGATCCACTTCATGTTCGGCGACATGCCGGCGCTCTGCGTGGCGGCGCCGAACACCGCGCTGGCCGGACGCAGCGCGATCGGGGCGGGTCCAGGGCGCTGCATCGAGACGGGAGCCCCCGGCGCACCGATGGGCTGCTGCGTCATCGGCTGGGCCGTGGGAGCGGGCATGGCCATGACCGTGGCCTGCTCGCGGCCCATCCCCGGGCCTGGGCCTCCGCCTGGAGGCGGCAGCACCGGCGCGCTGGCCATGACGGTGCGGGCGTCTCCGCCCGGCGCTCCGGGCGGCGGTCCGATGGGCGCTCCGGGCGGCGGTCCGCCCGGCGGCAGCTGCGGGGCGCTGGCGATCATGGTGCGGGCCCCGGTGGCGGGATTGGGCGCTCCGCCCTGGCCCGGCGGCGCTCCCTGCGCGGCGGCGAGTGCACTGGCAACCTGCGGCGGCAGCTCGGTGGCGATCTGCGTTTTTTGTTCTGAACCTGCCATAGGGCTCCGTGGGGCCGGCGGTGCGGATGCCGGCCCTGATGCATTACCTGCGGTTATGACCGTGGGGCTGGGAGGTGGGACCGCTGCGCTCGGCTCCTTGATGGGCGGGCCGTCTGCCGGCACAACCACCTGCATGGAGACGGAGTCTCCGTTGCTGGCCTTCGCAGGGGGAGGGTTCAGCATGTTCTGGAGCATCTGCGTCCAGTTGCGGTTCTGTTCGGGGAACAGCGTGCGCATGAACTCGCCCAGCGGCTGCGCTTCGTAGGCGTACTGCGGAAGGGAGCACAGCTGGCGCGCGACCTCGCCGGCCGATTGGTAGCGCTGGTTGCGGTTGGCAACCAGCATCTTCATGACAATCTTTTCGACCTCTTCGGGGATCTCGGGGTTGTACTGACGCGGCGGCGGCACGATGCCATCGCGAACGCGGCGGACAACGTCGTGCTCATCGGGGCCGAAGAAGAGTCGGTGGCGGGTGAGGAGCTCCCAGAAGACGATTCCCATCGAGTAGATATCGGTGCGGCCGTCGAGCGGCTGACCGGTGATCTGCTCGGGGCTCATATAGGCGAGCTTGCCCTTGACCGTGCCGGAGGTGGTGCTGGAGGCGCGCTCTGCGACCTTGGCGATTCCGAAGTCGCTGATCTTTACGTCGCCCGAGTAGCTGATGAGGATGTTGTGCGGCGAGACGTCGCGGTGGACGATCTCCAGCGGCTTGCCGTGATCCTGGCGGCTGTGGGCGTAGTGCAGGCCCTTGAGCGCCTCGGAGACGAGATAGATCGAGATGGCAATGGGGAACCAGACGCCCGCCTTGGCGGCGGACTTTTCGGCCTGGCGGAGATCGCGCCCCTCGATGAGCTCCATCGCGAGGTAGTAGCGGTCGCCTTCCTTGTCGAAGTCGAAGATCTGAACGATGTTCGGATGATGGAGCTTGGCGACAAGCCGCGCTTCATCGATGAACATGCGCACCGACTCCTCGTCGTTGGTGAACTTCGGGAGGATGCGCTTGATCACCAGATCTTTGGTGAAGCCCTCGGAGCCGAGCGTCTTGGCGCGCCACACCTCGGCCATGCCGCCGACGCCGATGCGTTCGAGCAGGTGATACTTGCCGTAGCGCTCGGGCGCAGTGGGCATCACCGTGTCGATGAGCGAGGGCGTGGCCGAAAATGCCATCGGCTTGGTGTCGGGCAGGGTCGCCGGCACTCTTCCCGAGGTGACCTTGCCGCTGCCGGGCGACGAGATGCGCACCGCTTGGGGGCGCGGATCCACTGGCGTCGCCGCGGGCTTTTCCATGGTCATGCTCGGCGGACCTTCGGCAATAGTAGCCTCATTGGTCGGCGGGGTCGCCGGCAAGTGGGAGGCAGACGGTGGGCTGGCCGCCGGGTTAGAGCCAGGGCCAGTCCCCGGTATCGCTGTAGGATTCTTCGCCTGCACGATGGTCACACGTGGGCAGCTAGGATCGTAGCACAGTTAATCGGCCTCTAGGTCTGGGAATTCCCAAGAGAGCTTCCTGGGCTAGCTAATGCAGTCTAGGACCTGCGGGCACAGAAGCGCGAGGCCGGAAGCATTCCTTTTTTTGGAATTGGCCTGTTCCTTTTTCTGTGTCCAGTGGTCTGTTATTCGCTTTTGCGCAGCTCTGCATTCCGCACCTGCGCGCACACTGAATGCACAGGGCGCACACCTTCCTTCATGAGCTCCGGAGTGCACTCCTTTGCGCACAAAAAGGAGCCCGCAGACCTGGGCGTCTAGCCTCCCATCGCGCCGCCCTCTGGCTTGCGATTGCCTCGTCTTGTCGACGGAAAGCGTCGCGCCTTGCCAAAGGGCTCAAGAACATCACTGAAGGCGGCGATCTTTCAGAGATCTAGGGGCGTTCCATGGACGTTTCAGGAACCGGCTGGTGATTAGGAGGCCGTTGCGAGCGCTAACAAACTAGAATATGATGAACGCATCGCGGCCCCTTTTCTGGCGACATGAGTGGTGATTACGCCCCTTTAGCCAGCACTCCCCAGCCCTGATCGGCCGCTCGGCAAAACCCATGCGTCAGAAGACCCTGGCAGAGATCTCAGGAATGACTCCAGACAAGACGAAGACGTTTGGCAAGTTTGGGAACAAGCTAACCCTGTCCCTCGGCGCGCTGGCACTTCTTGGAGTTGCAGGTGCGGGCTGCGCAGCTGGTACGGCGGTGCAAGGCGGTCTCGACTCGGCGAACAGCGGAGTGAGCAGCGCCAAGTCCACGGCCGACACCACCAAGCAGACTGGCAGCGATCTGAAAGACGCAGCCGACAAGGCGCTGGGAAACAAGAAGGACGGCGCCGCCGGCGGCGAGAAGAAGGAAGACGAAGACGGCAAGCGCCTGCAGGCCAAGCAGACCAAGCCGAACCAGCCGGTCAACGACGAGATCAGCATTCCTGCCAACGATCCCGTGGACTGGAAGTCCTATGACCTCAGCCACATCTCGGCGCGCAGCTGGGTGACCTTCGAGCTCAACTGGGACGAGTCGGCCGCCGAGCTCAACCTCGACGTCTACGACCAGACCGGAAAGCAGGTCGTGCAGTCTCCGGGGCGCAGCGGCGTGCCGAACAAGAGCGTGCAGCTCAAGGTCGAGACGCCGGGCGTCTACTACGCGCGCATCTACGCAATCGGCAAGAAGGACTCGACCGTCTACACGGTGACGCTGCGCACCAAGGGCGGTGCGCTCTCGAAGCCAGTGGCCGTGCTGGGCAAGGACAAGGATGCCGCAGCCGCAGCCGCAGCTGCTCCCGCCGCGGCCCCCGGTGCCCCCGGCGCTCCCGGTGCACCTGGCGCTCCCGGTGCACCGGGCGCTCCCGGCGCCCCCGGTGCTCCCGGCGCGCCTCCAGGCTACCCGGCTCCCGGCGCGTATCCTGGGGCTCCCGGCGCGTATCCTCAGCCCGGTGCCTATCCCGGCGCTCCCGGCGCGTATCCCGGCGCTCCCGGCGCATATCCCGGCGCTCCTGGTGCTCCCGGCGCTCCCGGCGCTCCCGGTGCTCCCGCTGCGGCGCAGAATGCTGATGCTGGCGGCGGCGACAAGATTCCCGAAGGTGCGATCCAGGGCAAGATCGTGTCCTCGTTCCGCGCTGATGACGGCTCGACGACGCTCTACCTGAACCAGGGCAGCAAGTCCAAGCTGCGCGTCAACATGACCGGCAACATCCTCGAAGGCGGCGAAGGCGGCAAGAAGCTCGAAGGCGGCAGCTTCACGATCACCAAGGTGCTGGGCGACAACCAGGCGGTTGCGACCACCAAGCTGGGCAAGTCCTTGGGCAAGAACAACCGCTTCATGGTCATCAAACCGAAATAGCTCGTTTCCCACAACTCTTTGCGACGACGCAACTCCACGAGGCGAGAACAAGCAATGGCGCTGCCAGCGAAACTCCTGCGGACCTTTCTAGCGGCCTTCCTGCTCATTGGGGTCAACGCCGGTTGTCCCAAGACCGTGACCACCAACAAGCCTGGACCGGACCCGGATACCAACAGCGGTCCCGATGCCAAGCGTGGCGGCGCCAAGCTGATGTACATCAACCGCGCCGAGACCGATTCCGTGAGCTGGCCGAAGCTGCTCCGCACCAAGTGGAAGCGCATCGACATCCAGAACCCCGGCACGCAGAACATCCTCGACTGCGAGCTGCACATCGACAACACCGGCGCCGACATCAACATGGATGTCTTCAACAGCCTGGGCACGCAGATCGGCTTTTCGCCGGGTCCGGCGCCCAACAAGCTGAAGAAGCTCGCCGTGCAGATCGACGATCTGGGCACGTTCTTCGTGCGCATCCAGGCCGCGCAGCCCAAGGACGAGTCGGACTTCTCGGTGACCTGCGCGTGGGAAGAGCAGCCGCAGGTGGTGCAGAACGATCCGCCGAAGAAGGGCCACACGCCGCGCGTCAAGCCGCCCAAGCCGGACGTGCAGAAGGAAGAGACGCTCGAAGAGAAGGCCGAAAAGGGCACCGAAGGGCGCATCATCCAGTCCTACCGCGAAGGCGACAAGACCATCCTCAACATGGACAAGGGCGCGGCCGCTGGCGTGCGCACCGGCACCGAGGGCACCGTGCTCGCTGGCAAGTCGGGACGCGAGCCGCTGGCCGGCGGAACATTCAAGGTGGTCAAGGTCCTTGACGATGGGCACTGCGTGGCCGAGTCGGGCGTCAAGTCGATCGGACGCAACAACCGCATCGTGCTGTTCTTGAAGTAGCCGGCAGCGTCCCAGGCGACCGACGGACCAAGACCAGAACCCGAGTAAGGAGAGCGCTGCATGTCCACGCCGGCCCAGCAAGACCCCCTGGTTGGGAAGGTCCTGGCTGACCGCTTCGAGATCCTGAGCCGCATCGGCGAAGGTGGAACCGGAGTTGTCTACAAGGCCAAGCAGCTCACCGTGGACCGTGTGGTCGCCATCAAGGTCCTCGGCGCCCACGTCTCTTCGGATCCGAGCTGGGTAAAGCGCTTCCACAACGAGGCGCGCGCTGCAGCGCGCCTGGATCATCCGAACACGGTTCGACTGATCGATTTTGGCGAGACCAAGGAAAAGCTCCTCTTCATCGCCATGGAGTTTCTGTCGGGGCGCTCCTTGGCCGAGGAGATCGTGCGCCTGGGCAAGCTGCCGCCGCAGCGCATGCTGCGCATCATTTCGCAGGTCTGCGCGTCGCTGCAAGAGGCGCACACGCAGGGCATCATCCACCGCGATATCAAGCCCGACAACGTCTTTCTCGTCGACATGAAGGGCGCTGGCGACTTCGTGAAGGTGCTCGATTTTTCGGTCGCCAAGCTCGACTCTCCCGATGCGCAGCAGACGCGCGCGGGCACGGTGTTCGGAACGCCGGCCTACATGAGTCCGGAGCAGGCGCGCGGCGCCAAGCTGACGCCGCACTCGGACATCTACGCCTGCGGCATCGTGGCCTACGAGATGCTGACCGGAAAGCCGCCGTTTGAGGCTGCGCTGCCCATGGAGGTGGTGATGATGCACCTCCGCCAGAAGCCGGCGCCGCTGGTCGGCTATCCCGAGCCGGTGGTGCGCCTGGTCATGAAGGCGCTGGAAAAGACCCCCGATCGCCGCCAGCAGAGCGTCGAGGAGCTGGGCCGCGAGTGCCAGCTGGCGCTGGAGCAGCTCTATCCCGCGCCGAGCGGTGCTGTGCCGGTCGTGGTGCCGCCAGCCGCTGATCCGCCGTCGCGGCCCGTGACCGGACCGTCGCCGTCTGCGAACTCGCTGCCGCCGCCGCCCGCGGGTCCGCCGCCCAACGGCTATGCGCCGCCTGCTGCCGGTCCGCCGCCCAACGGTTATGCGCCGCCGCCTGCCGCGGGTCCGCCGCCGCCTGCCGCGGGTCCGCCGCCGCCGTCTGCCGGTCCGCCGCCGCCGTCTGCCGGTCCGCCGCCGCCCGCTGCCGGTCCGCCGCCGGGGCGCATGACTGGCCAGGTCTCGGCCGCGCCCGAACAGAAGACCATGTTTGCGCAGCCGGCGCCGGTGATTCCGCCGCCCGCGGGTCAGCCGCAGGCGCCTCCGGGTGGGGCCAACCGCACCCAGGCCCTGAGCGCACCTGGCGGCGGCGGCATCAACAGCACCGTCTACGTGCCGGGGCCTCCGGGCGGCGGCATGACGGTGTCGCCGCAGGCCCTGGCGGTGCGGCAGCAGGTCTCGGCCGGCAAGAAGGTGTCCAAGGCGCCGCCCAAGCCAATCTTCTGGGTCAGCTGGGCGCTGTTCGGCGTCTGTCTGGGCATGCTCCTTCACGTGCTCTGGAATCACTAGATGGACTTCCAGCTCGGTGGCGCAGATACGCTCTCACCGGAGCAGATCCAGGAGCGCGAGCAGCGCCAGCAGCGCATCAAGGCCAGCGCGGATCCCGCGCTGCTGAATCGGGTCGAGCGCTGGATCCATCATCGGATGGTGCCGCTCAAGCCGTCGCTGCCCACGGCGATCCGGCCGCAGCGCACCCACTTTGATCGGCTGGCCGACTGGAATGCCGGCTATCTGGGTGTGCGCGCCGAGTTCGAGCCGCCCTACGAGATGACGCGCGATCTCAAGGAGCAGGTGCCGCAGTCCATCCTGCGCGACATCTATCGGCCGGTGCGGCGGCAGCCCATGATCGAGCCGGCCTTTATCGAGGTCAACGCCGATCCCGGGGGACGTCTGGCGCTGGCCGAGGCAAAGGCGGCCCTCCAGCGCGAGCCGCTGCCAACGGTCGAGCCGATCCTGCTGGTGGTGGTCGCCGAGCAGCGCCGCCGTCGCCGCTTCTTGCGGCGGCCCTGGCCCTCTTTTCGCGCCGACGAAGCTCCGCGTCGCTACAGCGAGGACATCTTCGGTCGCTCTGAAGAAGAGAGCGAAGAAGAAGAGGAAGAATAGGTCCTCGCTTCGGGACGACTCTCGTCGCCGTAGTCGTAGCTCCCGAGCGCCGAGAGGCGCTGCTCTGGCGGCACCTCCAGCGGAATCCGGGGAGCGTCGAACCACATCCCTTCCAGATCGTAGAACTCGCGCAGCGGCTGGTCGAAGACGTGAATGACCAGCTCGCCGTAGTCGAGCAGGGCCCAGCGCCCCTCATTTATGCCTTCGACCCCGAGTGACCTGAAGCCCTGCTCGGCCATCACCTCCTCGACATACTCCGCCACGGCGCGAACGGCCCGGGGTCCCGGCGCCGATGCGACGATCAAGTAGTCGGTGTAGCTCTTGGCTTGGCTGAGGTCGATGAGCACAGGCTCAATCGCCTTTTTGTCGATGGCGGCTTGGGCTGCATCCCGCGCCTTCTGGAGGTAGATATCCTGCGACGGATCTTTTTTGGCGTTGCTCAAGCGATTCTTTCTCCTTGCGAAAGTGGCGACGACGTCAATTACCGTCGGGGTCACTCACTTTTTTTATGCTCAGCCTAGGAATGAGAAGACGTTCCCTGTCCTCCATTCCACTGACGATCGAAGCTACCCACCACATGGGCGAGATAGCGACGCACGGATACATCGGCCAGCCAGGTGCGCGCCTCGTGAGCGATGGCCGCCAGCGCCGGCAGCGGCGGCTGCGCCACGCCATGCGTCAGCTGCGCCCAGGCCCACTTGGGCACGATCTGAAGCAGCTGCAACCCTTGAGTCGCCACCTGATCAAACAGAGCGCTGCTCATCTCGCGCTGCGTGGTGTCCATCGCTTCATCGATGGTGTCGCGCAGCCGGCGGGCATCAGCGGCATGGATGACAAGGCCCGAGTGGTGGCGGGCGCAGTAGTGTTCAAACAGCGTGGCGACATGGAAGGCGCGGGCGCCTGCTTCGACGCCGCGCAGCACGGCCAGCCCGGCAAAGACCCGCCGCAGCTTGATGCGCCGCCCCACCAGCGAGATCAGCCCGCCCACCGCAGAGAGCACGCTCATGCGCTGCTTTTTCGGCGACTGTGTGAGCAGCTCGTCGACGGCGGCCTCATCGATATCGACATAGCGCAGCCGCGCCACATGGTAGATGAGTCCGCGCGAGAGCGCGCTGGCCAGCATGTCTCCCACCGCCGGAATCGGCAGCGCCGTGGCGGCGCCGATGAGAGCGCTGCGCAGCAGGATCACTGCCCGGTGGTCCTCCAGGTGCTCCTGCGTTTTTGGATCCGAGCCGTTTGCTGTCACGTCATGCTCCTAAATCTGGCAGACCGGCGCGCTACGGCCGCGCTGGCATCAATCCATTCAGCAGTTCTTGCTTCTCAAGCGTCGAGCGAGAGCGCGTGGGCGGATCGATCCAGTCGGCTGGCGGCTGAACGTTGGCCACCTGGGCTCCCAGCGCCGAGACGCGCATGTCGTGCTTGGCCTCGACCTGCACATGCTCACCGTTTGCACTGGGCGTTCCCGGCGGGACCGGCCCGCGCGGCGCCTGAAACCGGACATTTAATCGCAGCTCAAGCAAAGTTCCGCGCCCTCTATCTACGACAGCATAACCATCGAGCGCATCCACCGCCACGGCTGCACGCCACGCTTTTCCCGGACCTTGCGTCGCCTGGCGCGCCTTGCTGCCGCTGCCATCCTGCCGCGACAGCGACACCTGCCAGGCCGGTCGCCCAAAGCGCGTGGTCTCGCTGGGCGTGCTCAGGAAGATGAAGGGCGCCACTGCTTCCATCAGCGCTGCCCCCGGTTCGTAGCCCATCGCGCGCAGCCGTTCGACCTCATCCGCTTCGGGATGGTGGCGAACCCAGGGCGCGTTGCGCATGCGAACATATAGATAGTCTTTATCCTGGAGCGCCTCGATGCCATAGCCATGGTCATTCTGGTTCAGCAGCTGCAGCGCTCCCAGGGAATCCACCTGGATGGTGCGCGTCTCATCCAGCGTGGCTGCGCTGTTTTCCCAGGCATCGCCGCCATCATACGGATGGGCTGGCGCCCCATCTTTGAAGCCGGGCAGAACCTCGGGCACCGGTCGACTGGACCCAGGTGTGAGCGGAGTGATGGTCCAGTGGGTATGGGACTCGATGCGGTGCGGGCCCAGCCGGCCAGCCACGTCGGCGTGCGGCAGCCGCGCCAGCTGGAGCAGGATGTCGCTGCGGGCCAGCTGACCCTCGACCAGGGGTGTCGCCAGGGGCGGCGCTGAGGTGCGGCCGGGGCCGCCTCCTGCGGGGTCGGCTGCGGGGCGATGGCATCCTGCAAGCCAAACCAGCAGTAGCGCGGTTCTCATGCTGGCGCGATTAGCTCTGTTTTGCAGGGCTGTCAATATCAACGCTTATACCGATGTCGAGCGGATGTGGGGGCGATGCTTGAGATCACTTGCCGCGCTTGCCCTTGCCCTTGCCAGTGGGCGCCGCCGGTGGTGCGCCGGCAGAGCTGCAACCAGCGACGGAGAAGCTGGCGCGGCTGACGATGCAGCTGGCCTTGGCGGGAGCGGCGGCGCAGCCCTTGTAGCTGCTGTTGAAGTCGGCGCACACGAACGTTCCGCTGAGCGTCGCGCCGCTGGTGCCGTACTGGAGACCGCCGTCGCTGTTGATCTCGATGGTGCAGCTGGCCTCGGGATGCGAGCCGCTGGCGCCGTTCCAGTCGAGGCACAGGTTGCCGTCCCACTTGCATGCGGGGTGGCGGAGCTTGGCGGTGCCGAAGCTGAGCTTGCCCAGCGACGAAGTGTTGTACGTCCCCGGTCCGTGGTACGAGTTGATCGTAAGCAGGAACAGCGGACAGTCGGCGTAGCTCTGGTTGCTCAGCGTCAGCGTGCCGTCGGCACGGTTGAGCTCGCACTTGGAGATGTCGGCGCTCAGCGTGCCCTTGCCCTCGACGCTCTGGCTCTGCGGCGGGCCGCAGTCGTACTGGATGCGCGCCTGGTTGCTGCCCTGCTGCACGGCGTCCGCGACGACGTCCGAGCGCTCGCCGCTGGCATCGCCGACCTGGCCGATGCGCGGCACGTCGGTGGGCGGCAGCTTCGACGGCGGCGGCTTGGGCGGACAGCCTGCTCCGGCGGCCACAATGCCGAGGGCCGCACCTGCAAAGACAAGAGATCGGGCCAGCTTGCGCGCATATCCCATAAGCACGATGGTACCTCGCCTGGCTTCCCCTGTGAAGAACCGTTACGCGCTGGCGGTCAGCTGCGTAAACCACGAGAAAAACACCTTTAATTTCTCTTTGCGAGGCTCGTCGAGGTAGTCGAAGTTCGTGCCGCGGTCGATGATCTCCCAGAAGTCCTTGTTATGGACCGCCAGCAGCTCGTCGCGGATCGAGCGCAGCCGCTCGGGGCGCTCCTCCTGCATGTCGACGTAGATCTTGCGCGCCGCGACCTGGTGGCCCATCTCCAGGTAGGCCGCCGCCAGCTTGCTCTGCGCCTTGCGCACGCCGCGCAGCGTCACCTCCTGCGCCTCGGTCTCGGGCGCCTGGTCGATGGACAGGAGGCACGTGAGCAGCGCGTCGTGGGCCGGCGAGTGCTGCCGCGCCGCCATCTCGCACAGCGTCGCCAGATCATAGGCAATGGTCTCGCTGATAAAGCCAATGTGCAGGTTCAAGGACGTGTGCGCGTAGTAGCGCCAGTAATAGTACTGAGTACAACAAAGACCAGCCATTTCAATGGCTTGCGGCGCAGCTGAGTCTTTCGCCCCCGTAAGCTCGGCTGCGGCCCGAGGCGCACCCACATCCGGTC